>Ga0209097_10000501_pt1 | contig 39428 bp, 65 predicted proteins | sample AD_UKC052_MetaG_FD_184419 | JGI IMG/M metagenome (GOLD analysis project Ga0209097, IMG submission 184419) | Active sludge microbial communities of municipal wastewater-treating anaerobic digesters from USA - AD_UKC052_MetaG (SPAdes) (version 2) | ecosystem: Engineered > Bioreactor > Anaerobic >... | reverse complement strand
CAAAGGTGATGGTTCGGCACCTGTTATATTCAATGCCCGTGATACGGCTGGACAAGTTGTTACTACTTCTGCAATTGTTGTTGCTGGTACAGCTTATCCAATTGGAACAGATGTTCAAACTATTCTTGGTGCAATTCCTGCATCGGCTGGTGGACATGTTCCGGTAACAATGGTTGATTCGACTACTATTGATTTTACTCAAAGTGGTACAGACAATCAAACTATTACTGCAACTCTTGTTGGTGCAGCTACAGCTACTATTGATCAAGTTCCTACTTCTGATGGAGCTGGTAATATTATCTGGGCAGATCCAAACGTTGTCTCAGCATCGAACGGTTTGCACATGGATGGACAAATCGCTAAACTCGGTGGTGTTCTTACTGAGGATACTACTATTGATGGTGTGTCTACTTTTGGAACTGAGTTCAAAGATGTAACTTTCTTCCGTGTTAATACAGTTAGTCCTGTTGGTACAGCTACTACGTTGTTTCAAGCAACTGTTGCAGCTTCGGTTCCAGCTCAATTGACTGTCTCAGCTGTTGCTGATCCAGCCAACTTCGCAAGGTTGCGGGTTGATGCAGATGGCCCTCTTACGGCTCTTGAGCAATTCTCTGCAACTGGTGACATTGCGGGTGTATATGTTCCATCGGCTAAAGCGGCTCGTCTGAGAAGCAATGTTGGTGGTGTTATCCGTGCTTTTGAAGTGAATGAAAATGGTCATTTCATCAACGATCTTCCAGCTGTTACTTCTGAAACAGAAGTTGTTTATATTGATCCAACTTCAGGACATCTTGCAAAAGGCCCTGCCGCTGGTGGAGTACTTAAATATGCAGCTGGTAATGGTGCGATTGTTACTGCAACAGGCAGCGGTGTTACATTTACTCGTACCACTGCAAGTGTGTGGACATTCAATATTCCTGCAGGTGTTGAGCTTCTCAGCTTTGTGATCAACTCAACAATCTCTGAGTCTTCAACCTCAGCCCTTGATATTGATTTTGTTTACGCATCTTCTTCGTTTAATCAAGATATTTCGGCAGATCTCACAGATGTGTATCCTCCGAATATCACAACCTTGAAAAAGGTTTCTCCAGCTCAGTTCCCAACCACGGCTGCATCAAACAATCCTTCATGGACAATTGATGTTACCGCTCCGGGTACACTTCGTATGTCAACTGCAGAGTTTTCAGAAGTGTCAGGTACAGGTTCTGTTGCCACCATGGTAAAAGGTGTATTCTAATATGAAAAAACTATTATTTCTTTTGTGTATGGTGGCTGGTGCGCTCAATGCCCAGTCACCACTCTATTACGCATATGCTACAGTCTCTAACAAGACACTGATTAGTCCTAATGTGTATAATGTCACTTTGGTTGGGTTCAACGGTGGTTATCGTGAATATCCTAATTCAAACTTTGAAGAAGTCGATGTTCCTGCATCACCAACAGATTTTGTTGTGTGGGGATCATGTGTTCGTTTCAGGGTTGTTTCGAGGATCAGTACGGTACCTTTTGTTCTTCAAGTTCAAGACCTGATTAGCTCTGGAGCATTTGATGGTTCAGATTTGATCGGAACGAAAGTTGAGATTCTTCAAGAAGCTAAAATCAATGGTAGACCCGTAGGGGCTAATGGTAACATTGCAGATGGCAATGCTGGTTCACAAACTGGTGTTGGCCCATTTGAAGGATCTTGCCGTCAGAACTTCTACGCAAAACAACTTGATACTGCCTTGATGAATGTTGGTGGAGTTCTTGCTGATAATGGTTTGTCGGTTGTATCTAACAAAGTTGGGTTTGGTTCAACAACTCCGCTTAATCGCAATGCTGTTATTTATGCAACTGGTTTTCCATTTGCTGTTCATAACCCTACTCAGTTTCAAGTTGACTCAGCTACGTCTGTTAATCTTGCAACTGATGGTGGAGCGAAGAATAACAAAGTTCAAATCACTAATGGAGTTGGTGGCCTTAACATGACGTATGATGTTTTGGCTGGAGCAACAGCTGGTAGCTATTCTATCTCATCTGAGGGAATTAGAATGCAAGCACCCGGTGGTGGTAAGACATTTATCGTTACAGACAGTTTGCGTCAAGGTCTTGATTTTGTCCATGAAGTTCCGGTTCTCGTAGATGAAGCTGGTACTCTTGCAATTGAATATCACAAACTTGATTCAAACAGTTTGAAAACACTTGGAGTGGCTCTTACTAATCTTAGTGGTGGCTCAGCTCCAGTTGCAGGACAAGTTCCTGTATGGAATGGTACACAATTTGTAATGGGTTCTCCATCATCTACTACTCGTTATTCAGCGGGTAATGGAGCATGGGTTCTTGCTACAGGAACAGGTGTAACATTTACACGGACTACAGCTTCAGTTTGGACATTTAACATTCCATCCGGAGTGGAACTTTTGAGCTTTGATATTAACTCAACAATCTCAGAATCATCTACTTCAGCTTTGGACTTGTTCTTTGTTTTTGCTGGAACTCGCACATACGACCAAGACATTTCGGATAACATGCTTAACGCATCTATTCCAAATATCACTACACTCAAAAAAGTACCACCTGCACAATATCCAACTACAGCTGCATCTAATAATGCTGCATGGGTTGCTGATGTAACTGTTGCAGGTACTCTCAAAATTAGCACATCTGAATTCTCTGAGGTCTCAGGAACAGGATCAGTTGCTACTTCTATTAAAGGAACATTCTAATTTAAACAACATGAAACGGATTCTTTTTTCCCTTTTTCTTTTTGCCTCTGTGGTTCTTAATGCCCAGTCGCCATTGTTCTATGCGTATGGAACAGTTCAATCGGCAAGTCCTGTAAGTGGTAATATCTATAATGTGACAATCACCGGATTCAATGGTGGTTATAACATTTATCCTGATGCCAATTTTGACATTCCTGATATTGCAGCTACCCCAACAAACTTCGTTGTTTGGGCAAGCTGTGCTCGATTTGAGGTTCTTTCAAAAGTCTCGAGTTCTCCTTTTGTCCTTCAAGTTAAGGACGTGAACAACTGTATGGCTTTTGCTGGTACAGATCTTTATGGTAATAAACTTGAAATTCTTGAGGAAACCAAACTTAATGGTCGTCCTGTTGGTGCTAATGGTAATGTTGCTGATGGTAACTCAGGCTCTCAAATCGGTATGAGTCCGTTTGAAGTTTCATGCCGTCAAAACTTTTATGCAGTTCAAATGGACTCAGCTATTATGGAAGCTGGTGGTACTCCAGCATGGAGTTTGACAGGCAATGCCGGTACAACTCCGGGAACAAACTTTATTGGTACTACCGATAATCAAGACCTTGTGTTTAAGCGTAATGGTATTGAAATTGGCTACTATAAGGATACATCTGTTATTGTGGATGGTTACAATAACTTTAATCGTACATTGAGTACTGGCACAAACAACTTTATCGGTGGTGGTTCTGGTAACTTCAAATCAAATCTTACTGGCGGCACAAATGGTGTTGGTGCAGGTGTAGCAAACTTTCCAGCGGGTACAGCACTTGGTGGATGTTGGATTGGTGCAGGGGATGATAATTATAGGATTTTAGCAACCGGTGGGAATAACCTGATTGGCGCAGGCCGTGTCAACTGTCAGGCAATGACAAGTGGTGCAAACAACCTTATTGGCGCAGGTTTTACAAATCTACGGGCAACCATCACGGGTAGCAATAACTGTATTGGTGGTGGCCGTTCTAATATACAATTTGTAACCCAAGCTGATAATACTAATATTGGTGCAGGTTATAATAACCTCAACGGTGCTTCTGGCACAATCTCAAATATCAATATCGGAGCGGGCAATACAAATATGGCGGGTGTAAGCACGTTGTCCAATATTTGTATCGTGGGTTCAAACTCACTATCCGATGTTACCACACTTGACAATACCTCACTTATTGGCAATAATGTCCGGGTCAATAAATCCAACCAAGTAGTATTGGGGGGTACTGGCACAACCGAAGTAAAATTTCGTGGCGAAACTGGCTACAATTATGGCCACGATGTGTCAACTACTCTCGGCGCAGCGCAGGATGGTTATGTATGGACTTATGACAATACCACATCATCTATCAAAATGAAAGCTCCAGCTGGCGGATCATCTTCGACAAAGCAATATCAACAGTTCAACATAGTTGACACAGCGGTTGATCTGTCAGCTGATTCCAATACTGCCGAAGGCTTCGTTAATCTTACTTCTGGTGATTTTACTGGAAAGCTTGGCAAGGATATTACAGTTTTTGTAAATGGTGTGAAACATGAAAAAGTGACTACACCTTCAGCATCAACCAACCTTTCTTACACAATCGCAGGTACAACGCTCAACGCATTCTCCGGGATTTCTCCCGTAACTATTAACCAAATCACAATCGAAATCAAGTAAGTAATGAAAAATCTTCTCTATCTCTTTCTGATCGTTCCTTTCTTGCTCAACGCACAGGTCGAGGGGACACAGGTAAAAAACGTGGACAGCACTTCTTTGAAAAACAATGGGGTGGGGCTGTCTAATTTGAGCGGCGGCGGGTATCCGGCGGGGACGGTGCTGACGGTGCAATCGGATGGCGGGATTAAAGCCGAACCCGCCGCGATTGAACCACCAGTGACCATTGTTAGGGATGTTCTTTCCAATGGTGTTGATCTCCCAACTCCGGGAACTATTCCTACAGGATGGTATCGTGTTCCAGCTGAATTCAATGGTTACAACTTTACAGGTGTAAGCTATAGTTTTCAAAATGCAGGTAGTGGCTCAGGTGATGCAGTTATTCGTATTGATAAAAATGGCAGCTTTGTTCATGCCGGTACTTTGAATGTCGGTGATACTCAATTGAATATTTCAGGTACCGGTGTTACAGTTGCAACTGGAGATCTCTTGCGGGTGAATGTTTTTTCAAATTCATTCTCGACTAATCCTTTCGGGATGAACACCACGATGTTCTTTACTAAACCATAATTAAACGTTTCATAAGGTATGTAGTATTGAATTGTACTACATACCTTTTTTTTGATCTTTTTCTATGAAAGTTTGCACAACCAAAACACATATTGATAGTCGCAGAGCGATAGGTGATCCTAAAACCTATTGGAAGAATGGTCAAACCATTCAGATCTCTATTATTGGTGGAACTTTACAACAGAAAGAGTTTGTTAAGTTTTGGGCAAACAAATGGACTGAGATAGTGAATCTTAAGTTCGAGTGGATTGATTTCACCTCAGGTCAAATTAGAATAGGATTCAAGGACGATGGTTCATGGTCTTATGTCGGTACAGAGTGTTTAGATGTAGTTGGAGAAACAATGAACTTTGGATGGATTGATGATGACATTAGAAACAATGACGGATCAACTGTTTTACATGAGTTTGGTCACGCTTTGGGATTGCATCATGAACATCAAAATCCTGACGGAGGAATCAAATGGAATAGGAACGCTGTAATCAAGGCCTTGAGTGGCCCACCAAATTACTGGACACTTGACATGATCGAGTGGAATGTTCTCTCTAAAGTAGGTGGAGAAACTCAATATACGAAGTTTGATCCTGAATCAATCATGCTTTATTCATTTCCAAAGGAATGGACGCTTGATAACTTTCAAGCCAAGAACAACAAAGTCATCTCAAAAACAGATGCGGACTTTCTTAGTAAAATTTATCCTAAGACTGTCACACCAATTAAGAAATCAATCGACCTTTCAAAGATCTTCTTGAAAGAATCGGAACTTTATACGTTACCACTAACCGTTATTCGTAGAATAGCAATTGAGTTGGGGATTGAAACGGTTAACAAAACGAAAAAACAATTAACCTCCCAAATCATCAAAGCATTATGATAATCTCTAATGAACAGAATATGCCACTAATTTGGATCATGGCTTGGCTGAAACAAGCCTTCACTTGGATGACTGCAATGGCAGTAATGGGACTTGCGTTCTTTGTACCAGTCGGTGGATTGGTTACAGTAGCCATTACTATTATCTTTCTTGACTTCTTGATTGGGACTTTAGTTTCAATCAAACTTAAGATTCCTATCGAATCAAAAAGAGCTTGGAGAACTCCATATAAACTATTGGTGGCTATTGGTATGATCTTGGGATTCCATGTAGTTCATCAAGTGATGATCAAGCCTTTACCGGATCTTCCTGTAATTGGTGACTATATCGAGAATTTGTCACTTGCTTATCTCGTTACCTTTAGTATAATCTGGTCTGAACTTGTTTCCATTAGTGAGAAGATCAAAATGATGTTTGGATGGAATGTTTTGGACTTAATCAGAATTCGATTCAGCTTTTTGCTGGGAAATAAAAAAGACAATGATACTGACAAAGACGTGTGATTCTATCACAATCAAATCTAATCTTATCGCAGAGGCTACATTACCAAATGTGGTCTCTGTTGTTGTTTCTGCACAAATCAATTGTTGCAGTGATAAAAAAAACACTACCCTTGTAGGGATGAATGGTGTTGATACATTCGTATTAACTCCAGCCTTCTTTGGCTTCACAACATTAAAAGATGGAATTTACCATATTGAGCTTGAATCCACCCTTGATGATGGAACCAAAAAGAAAGAAGTCCGCTGCGTCTTTATTGATTGTGCCCTCATTTGCAAATTGGTCAGTTTCATGGCTAATAATCCAGACTCCAAAACCTATGAGCTTTATGAACTAATTAAGCTTGGGGAAACATGTGGTCAATGTGATTGCAGCGATCTTTGTATGTTGTACAAAAAACTGATCGAAGATATTAAACTCACTCAAGATAAAGCTGTTGATTGTGGTTGCAAATGAATTAAAATGTTGGATATATGAACAAGACATCAAAGAACAATACTCTGAAGTGTATGGTCTTGGGTGTGAAGGGTTAGACACGCAAGTGGCTAAGGGTTACAACTGGGTACTTAGTAAAGTCCCACCTTGTACGCTTACCTATGAGGAACAATGTCGAATCGATAAGTTCATTACCAACATAACAAAAGATTACATCTGTACTCCAAAAGAAGATTGCACACTTGTTACAAACTGTGTATTGGAAGTAACTGTTGTAGAACCAACTTCACCCTCATGTCGACTCTCTGTTAGAATACTATGATCAAGATAAAAAAAACACTGCACTTCAGTGGAACTGCTCCATTTTCATATAGTTGGATTTCATCGGATCCTTGCTTAAGCTTTTTGAATGTCAATGGTACTTCAGGAGCGTCAGGATCGACGAGTAGCAATTCTGTTACAACGACACTATCTTTTGAAGATAGTGCTTGTATTGCCACTACAGACGTTTCTGTAAGGGTTGTAGATAAGAATGGTTGTATTGCATTGATTCCAGTTCCGGTAGATGACCCATGTGATCGATTCGTTGTTAATCCAATTCAACTTGAGATTGACTTGACCGCTGAGGGAAAACAGAGGTTTACTTATACGGCCAATGTATCGGGTGGAACTCCATTTTATTCTTATCTGTGGGCATTCAACGGCTTTAGTGAGGCTCCTGAATCTGACCCGGATAACGGAACACTTGTCTTAATTTCAGACAATAACATCCCGTTCAATTCAACATTGAATGTTTTGCTTATTGTAACTGATGCAAGTGGATGTCAAAAAGAAGTATCCCACACCCATACTATTTGTACACCAATTGCCAACAGCGTAAGTTATCAAGTTTGTCAAAGAGCTATTCGTACTGTAATGAGCTCACGTCAAATTACAGTAATGCCATGTGACGGTTCAATTGCAGATTGGAGTACAATTACATTTAATTGTCCAACCGGCGTATCAGCCGTTGTAGGTTCATCAACAGGTAATACCGCATTTATCAATATCACATTTGATATGGCATTGATCACAAATCCAGTTAATGATATTACATGGACGGTGTTCAATACAATTGGTGTTGAATCAACAGTCGGCATGATCCATACTGAACTTATTTATTGTACCAATACGAATCTTCCGATTCAGTCATTTAACTACACTTTCCCATGTGGTGTAACTTTACCTCAAAGTGTTGTAGTTGATTTGGATGATCCTTTGTTTCCTTATGTAACAAGCGATTGTGATATTAACTGGAGTTCTTTTACATTCGTTGCTCAAGCTGGACAAACTCTTGTTAATCCAACAACATTGACTACACCTCATGGTACAGTTACGTTGAACATTAATCACGAAATCACATACAACTATACTACAGCCGGAACAGGAACTGAAGCTATCGCTTGGAAAGTAAAAGATCAATGTGATATTTGGTCAAACACTGCATACTTCTTTTTTGTATTGGATTGTATTGTTCCTCCAGTAGCCCTCAATGATACAAGCTGCGCTTCGTGTGGAGTCCCTGTAACCATTGATGTTCTGTTAAATGATACAGGAGTGGCTAATCCAAACACATTGACTATTACAACAGGCCCTACCAACGGAATGGCAATTGTTCAAAGTGGGAAAATAAAATATACCCCTAATTCTAACTTTGCTGGTACTGATACAATCAGTTATCAAGTATCAGGGTTTGATCCCAATTCTCAATCAAACATTGCAACTGTTACAGTTAATGTAATATGTGCAGGAGCCTCTCAAACAACCTCAACTTGTAACTAATGTGCAATAACGGAGTATATACCAATCCAACTCGGATTGTAACATTGCGGAATCTTTTAACAGGTGAATCATCTGGTGGCCAATGGACATTGAGTGCATCACCTGTTACTTTTCCATTAAGCTTAATCGTTAATGGAATTTCTCAGATAATCACCAATACCGCTACTGTTCTGAATGGAACTGACAATCCGGTTGTTGATTTTAACGACATGTGTCCGGGAGTATACACATTTAATTATACTATTCCAGCATCAGGAAGTTGCCCTTCAGTTACTCAATCAACTTCTGTTACAGTAAATGATGAACCGTGTGTATCTATCTTGATTCCTGATACAACGATTTGTCAAGTGTGTGGAGTTGCTTCAGCAATCCCGGTTCTTAGCACTACAGTTAGTTCAAGTTGTTCAACAGGACTTCCGCCAATTTGTACATATCAATGGAGTGTTTCAACAGATAATATTGTTTATAACAACATCGTTGGTGCAACCAATAGTTTCTTAACGGTTACTTCTCTTACCTCAGACAGATGGTATAAAGTTACTGCAACTTCAGGGCTTTGTTCTACCTTTGATATTGTTAAGCTTACCTTAGGTACTAACCTCTGTGCAGGCACATCGGTTCCTTTGACTACATGTACTTTTCCATTAAGCATCAATCTATTTGATAACTTAGTAGGAGAAACTACTGGTGGAACATGGAGCTTAGTTTCAGGTAATGCGGCTAATGTATCAGGTTTACCTACATCAAATGTTACGATCAGTAATGTTGGAATGTACGTATTCAATTATACAGTATCCAATGGTTTTTGTGCTGATTCGGAAAATGTAACTATTACAATCACAACTGCATTAAGTGCAGGTACTCCAGTTCCAACTACGGTATGCAACTAAATCTAAATACTCTTTTGACAGGTCAAGCACCTAATGGAAGTTGGTCATTGACTAGTTTTCCAGTTGGATATGTTGGCCCTTCGGGTGTACTTTGTACTACTTGTGCTAATCCATTTTATTTCGATTACACTTGTATTACTCCGGGAAACTATGTGTTTACTTACTCAGTAACTAGCTCATGTGGTACATCAAGTCAATCGGTTACTTTAACTGTAAATGAATCGGGGAGCATTGATCCTATCGGTGCTCAAACACAATGTATATTATGTGGAAGCCCTCAAGCAACAACTATTTCGGTAACAGTAAAGAATTGCAACGGTGTTAACTTGAATACTCCGATCAACTGGAGCTTAGTTTCAATGCCCGGGACAATATTTGTAAATGGTGGAACAGCCGTAACAAATCCTTTTAATGTAACATTTGTACCAACAACAACCACATATCGATTGTTTTTGGATGATTGTGCAACCTTTGAAGACTTTACTATTGTTCCTCAGAATAGTGTCGATCAATCAGGTAATGTGATGTGGAACTCGTTTGTGTCTACCCCTACCGTTGATAGTCAGTTTCTAACAGGAACAGCTAATATCACAAAAGCTTTATGTTCAACAAATACGGTGAGTAATAGTACTTTAGGAGATTGGACGTATCAAACTAGCTTATCCTTTTCGATGGGAACTGGAACAAGCGTAACATCGGTTGAATTGTACAATCAAGCAAATATCCCTACAGTCTTTACACTTTCATCCTTCTTGACAGGATGCGCAGGAACTGTCTTAATTGGCGATTTAACGTTCAATGGTTCAAACTCAAGTATTGTGTCAGCTGCAATCCAAACGTGTCTTAGAAACGCAACTGGATGCAATTCCGATTTATCTTGTAACTTTTCCGCTGAAGGAACATTTCTTTTGGCAACTGGGGCCAAGCATCAACCCACACTTTGGTGGGGACTTAAAAAAAACACTTCTGTTTTAACATTAAGCACTGCAGCAACATTTACTGCAAGTCCGGGATTTGGTGTTAAAACAGCGGGTACTCGAACATATAACTGGACAGAAAATGTTCAGAATGCTCCTTGCCCCATCATTGATAGTAATGCAACCAGAACCTATCCAAACAACGGTTCACTCGCAGCATTGCTCAATACGGCTCTATGTGACTTTAACTTTCTTTCAGTAGTAGCTACACCGAACTTTGTGTTTACTTCTACAACAAACACTAACCCAACCGTATCATGTTGCTAAAAGATCGACTTGAATATTATAATGGAACTGTAACTCCCGGTGGGACATGGACACTTATTAGTGCATTGAATAATCCGGCTAGTTTTGTCATTGACGGAACTCCAACTTTATTGAACATTGGTAATACTGTTGGAACAAATGACAATCCTGATGTCAGTTTCGTCAATACCCATAGTGATGTGTTCGAGTATAGAGTAAGTTGCGGAGCAATAGTTGATACAAGCACGCTTTCAGTTAGAAATGTAATTGGACAACCTTCTGATGATTGTACAAGTTCAACAACTGTCCAATATCCGGTGTTTGAAGATCAGACCAAAACTACTTCAAGTCTTTACATCTTTGAATGTGCAACTGATTATGTAGTGGAAAGTCCAGCATCGACTAATCAAAATCCTCCTACATGGCCATTGGTTCGTAATGGAGATGTTTGGTTAAGGTTTACTACCAACTCGGTTACTGATGTAACTATCAAGGTTACTGGGATTGAGTCAGGTATGCTCGCACTTTATTCAGGTGGTTGTACAGTTAACACATTCACGTTAATTCATGATCAAGTTTCTTTAACAAATATTCTTGAGACTCCTGTATTAACATTGTTACCTAGCACGTCTTACTATATAAGATTGAGCTGTTTACCATTCGTGGGAATAGATCATTACGCTTACTCAGTAAACTTGACCACATGATTTATATTGATTTTGATTCGGATAGTTTTGCACCAGTTAATTGCTGTGCTCCTGTTAAAAAAAACACTACCCCTTCATGTGACCCATGTGCTTGGGATAGGCAGGATTATCCAATCGATTGTGAATGGATCATGGTAAATGATTGTCCTAAAGATTGTTCACCTTGCAAAAATCCAGAAATATTGTGCAAAAACGAATGCTTTTAATAAGAAAAAAATTATCTTTGCAGAAACATTAATTAAACCGAAGTAACAATGTTAGTAAAATCAATCGTAAATCAAGATGATTACTTGATTCGTGAAGATGGTGAAATTTTTTGCATAAAGCAAAATAGATATTTAAAACAACACTTAGACAGCACTGGGTATTTTGCGGTATCTTACCGATACTCTAAATCTAATTGGGAAAGAGTACATCGAATTGTAGCACAGGCTTTTTTAGATAATCCTGAAAATAAAAAAATGGTAAATCATAAAGACGGTGTTAAAACAAATAATCACGTTTCTAATTTAGAATGGAGCACTTGTTATGAGAATAACAAACACGCCCGAGACACTGGGTTAAACAAATTAACAGGAGAAAATCATCCATATTCTAAACTAACTGAATTGGATGTCTATGTTATACGTAATAGTCCTTTAACCTGCAAAGAATTGTCAGTTCAATTTGATACTCATATTGTAAACATACAAGATGTAATAAATGGTAAAACTTGGACGCATTTGCCACTTGGTTGTAAAAAATTAAAAGTTCATCGACCTAATATGAGCGAGTCTGACAAGTTTGCTATTTTAGAATTAAAAAAAGAAGGTGTCAGTCAAACTGAAATTGCTAAAAAACTGAATATAACACCGAGCATGGTGGCAAAATTTTTATCAAAGATAGCTCAAACACCATTTAAAAATCCTTTAGAAAAGGATTGTCTTTCTTGTAACTAAACAACTTAAAATATGCAAAACGCTCGTGAAGCTGCTGATCTTGTAATCAGTCTTATTGTTGCTGTGGCAAAAACCCGTGAGGATGATAAACTCACCATTTCAGATGCTCTTTTCTTTACTCCAGTAATCAGTATGATTATTCCCGGAGTTAAAGGTTTGGCAAGTATCCCTGCTGAACTTCTTATTGATGCTGATGCTGAGGAAGAACTCCTCGCATACATTGAAGAGAAACTCAACTTCGAGCTTCCAGATGATTCTGTGAAGGATGATCTCGCTCTTCGCATCTTTGATGTAGTCCTTAATCTCATCTTTGTTGCGGATGATATTAAGAAACTCCGAAATAAAACAGCGGAATAAGATAAAAGCCCCTACCAAATAATCAGTAGGGGCTTTTTTTATTTACCTTCAAAAACAAGCTTGTCTAAGATTGAGGTATCTTCGGCAAGTATAAAATTGTTTTTTTTACACCAATCTTCTTCCATAAAGGTAGCTCCGCCTTTAGGATAATAAACATTTTCAATAATGTATCCAAAGACGGTTTCATCTGAAGATATGAAAGTGTAATAGACGTACCCATCTTTGATGTAAAGCTCGTTGGGTGCTGGTGACATGATGTTAGAGGACATGTTTGAAATAGTCTAAAAGTGGCATTTGAAAAGAGGTGCGATCAGAACTTCTACTTGTTCTAGCATACTCCTGTTTGACAGCATCGATGTACATTGAGTAATGTCCATCATCTCCCATGTAGAAACAATCCCAACCTTCATCAGTAAAGAACCGTTTGATTTTCAATTGCTCGAGAGCAAGGTTATCAAAGGATAAAACACATTTACCAAAGTATTGACGAATGTGACTATACCATTTGTTGATGGATTGTTGGACAGCATCGCTGTAATAGTCTATCCCAAAACCAAATTGCTTGTAACCTAACACAAGTACTTTAGGGTTGTCCAATTCAATCAAACGATCCATAATCTTCACATCAGCAACTCCGGCAATAACATGGATGACCATGTGTTTAGTAAGAGCTGAAAGCTTCTTGATATAAACAAAGTTGTTTGAGGTGATAGAAACCCCAATTCCCTTTATCAAACCCTCTGAGATCAACTCTTCGATTAAAGCGAAGTGTTTACCAAGGTGCCCTTGATTTACCGTTAGATTGCAAATGAAGCCCTCTTCTTTGGCATGGGACAGAAAGGTTTTCAAATATGGATGGGATAGTGGATTACCTCCACCAATAGCCAACTCAACACCTTGTGGTAAAGCTGATAGAATAGCTGCCAATTTAGATAAATCTCCATGTTGTCCTTTTGTTGTGGAACTTTCATGGCAGTTATGAACAAGACAGCTTTCTACATAATAGTTGTGGAAAGTCTCAACTTCTATATCATGTACAATCCCTTTGTATAAGGACGTGTTAATGTTTTTTATTTTCATTTTTTATAGTTTGTTGTCTAAACGAATCAATTTCGCAATGGCACTTTTGGCAAAGGAGCTGCCCAATATGCATATTATCATAATGGTACTTTAAGACAGTGTTAATTAATTCTTCAAAATCGTCAGAGTCTTGACTATATTCAGAAAGCGGATATTTAACAAACTTGCCAATTATTATCCGAAGTGGTTCAGTGTGATGGACTTCTAATTTTATATTAGATGAGCATCGGTCACATTTCCAATTGTGTAGTTTTTGAACTTCTTTTATCCATGGTAAAAGGCGAACTCTAATATACTTATTATTGGATCGATTACCTTTCCAAAGATGATGACAGGCACCTTTTTTATAAGTAATTTCACCGCTCTCAATTTTTTCTTTAAAAATTTGAGACACTTTTTCAGAAATCTCAGGTCTTTTCATAGGGTTGTTTTCAAGCATTCTTTTTTTTGTCTGGAGTCGTTTCTCTATATTAACTACTCTTACTTTTCCATCAGCAAAAATAACCTCTTCAAAGTTCTCAACATCGAGTTTGTTTCTCTCCGTACGAGCTTTGCTACGTTCCCTTACTAAGAAAGCCCTACGTTCTTTACAACAGTTTGAGCATCGAACTAAATAAAGTTTCGACTCAGCTGTTTTTATGAACTTAGGGACTTTCTTTATTACAGTAAGGCAAGTATGACATTGAGTAATCCAAAAACAAAAGGGATCCTTGTTCTTTCTTGCGGTGGTTGTACATTCTTTAGAACATACCACTTGTTTTCCTGTACCAAGAAAACTGTTTCCGCAATATTTACAAGTACGAGGTAGAATTGCGTTTTTATATACCTCAGGGTCATATTTAGTATTCATGAAGCAAAGTTACGACTTTACATCAAATACTAAATCAAAAATTATCCAAAGAATCTGTTATTTTTAAATCTTTAGCCTTTACCCAACCTCTGTTTTTGGTATAGAGTTTGTGTTCTCCAGTACATCTAATTATATCATCATTTTCTAAAAGAAATTCATAGATTTCTTCAGAAATTTCTCTTGAAAATATATTCAGTACTTTTGATTCGACGCGAGAACCAGACTTAAGATCTTTCGAATAAACAATTCCCCCTATTTTCACATCTTGAATTTCTAAAATTCCGTTAGGAGTTTGTACTTTACTTGATGGAAGAAAACAAAAACTGCAACCCAAATCACAATAGTCTGTAATCTTAACATCGATAGTTTCAGGATGATCTACATAAGGAGTTCCTTCAAACTCTCGAGTCTTTGTCCCGTTATCATAAATGACAACTTTACAGTTACCATTCGTGTACTTACTGATTATCATTGCTGATTTCTAAGGTAGAATTTGGGTTAAAGATAAATTGACGCAGCATTTCTTTATCAAGTAGAATCTCAAAATCATCGATAGACTCGATACTTTGATGATCAATGTATCCATCGTCAAGATTAGCCTGAAAATTGATTTGACAACCTGTTTGCTCAGTCAGAACTTCGTAGAAGTTAGTGTAGCATTGTTTGAAATTCTGATCACACCACCATGATAGATTTACATATCCATATTCCCAATCCTGCAAAGGTTTACCATCCCAGTTGAGTGTTTGCTTTTTGTAACTCTCTATGCTTTTACGAGTAATGGTTTGCTCGACATACAAAAGAAGAAGGGCTACGTATTCAGCTTTTGTTTGAGCATCATCATATTCTTCTACTCCCCAACCAAACTCTTGACTGTTGAGTGTGATGATTCCATCTTGTCCAAGAGTATCAAGGATTTTTCCTGTTGAAGCAACAGTTAGGGAATGACTACTTGAGCTGTTAGTCTCAAAGACTTGTTGTCTTACTTTTTTCATTCAAGTGTGATTAATCCAGAAGCAACTTCTTCCCGAGTGATGTAGTAATTGTCAATACTAACTGTGCCTTCATTAAAGTCAAAGACAATAGTTCCACTACTTCCGTCATTATTGAAATCTGCATCTGAGTTTTCAATTGCGTGCCAAAGAATGTCCTCAATATCTTCTTGGGTGATTTTAATATCTTCGGGAGTTGTTTCAAGACTGTAGAACTCTTCAAAGCTATCTCCAGACCCTTGATACGTAACCTCAAGTGCTTCAATTTCAGGGTGTTTGTGCTTGAGATTTGCCAATTCTTTTTTGATATTCATAGGTTTACTGCAAAACGTTTTGGTTTTAAATCATGTAACCAATCTTGAATAGTTGGTACTTTACCACAATCGTCAATTATATGTTGTATCGCAATGTACCTAACCTCAACTATTTTCCCTTCGGAATTAGTTATAACTGGACCAAATACTTGTTCACATATTCCTACACCAAAAGTACTATGTAATACAGCTCGATGTTGCCATGTAGCGAGATGGAGCTTGCTCGAATCAAGAAAATTGTGAATTTCTATGTAATCTTCCCAAATTCCACCAAACTTTTTAACGCTATCTAAGCTATGTTTATACGGTGACATTGTTTTGTAAGTTTAAGTTTAAATAAATACGTTTCACCCAGTTTAAAAACTCAACTTGAGAGAAGTTTGACTTGGCATAATTACAGTTGCCACAACAGGTTATACAGTTTTCCATTGTATAACCTTGAGTGTTGTCAATTCTATCTATACCATTGTACAAAAAAGGTTGACCTGCTCGTACTTCTCCCGTTTTTGCTTTTAAAATTCTATACAATTGACTAGGAGGTACTCCGCAATAAAAACAATTTTGAGAAAGAAGAAATTTGAATTCTTCCATTGAAAGACTAAATTCATAGTTTCTTTTTCTCGCTCCGTATTTATAACTTGTCATGAGACTGTTATACGAAGTTTCAATGTTTCGAATTCCAGCATGAGGAGCAATTTTGCACTTACCTTTCCCACAATTGAGACTCCTTCCTGATCTAATATTATGATATTGAATCGTAGCAAGTCTTCCGCATTTGCATTTGCAACGGAAAACTCTACGTCTACCTGATTCATAAACCTTGTCAGGAGCGTCTTCAATATATTGCCAATCAGTTAGCACACCTTTTGCAGTTTTTAAAAGACTGTTGCTTTCTATCTCTTTTCGAGATAGTTTTCGGTTACGTTTCTTTTTCAACATTCGTTTAGAATTTGCTGCAAAGATAGTGGATTGGAAGGTAGTCTTCACAACTACCTCCCCATTTTGTCACCGAGTCCATAGCATGTTTATATGGACTACCCATTACCGCGTTGTAAGTTCTTCAAAGAGTTCTACAAGTTGCTCATCATCGGTAAGAGCAAGATACTTTCTAGTCCATTGCTCAAGAGTTCCGTCAAAGCCTCTCATCTTTGCAAAGTAATCATGAGTGATCTTAAGGATACTGTTTTTCAAATGAGGAACAGCCATCTCTTTCATATTGATCAATCCTTTTGAACTGGATCGATAATATCCGCGTGGGCGGACATCTTTGCCTAAAAGAACGTTTAGATCAACAGTCTCGCCCAAAACCTTTCCGATGGAAATGATTTGGTCAACTGTACCTTCAACTTCTCCGTTTTTAAATTTGTATTTCATACGTGATTGAGTTCGTAAAGGAAACTAGTGTTTGGATCTAGATTCCGGGTAAATGAGTTAGATTGGACAAAAATCTTATATTGACGATTGCAGGTCAAATGGCGAGGGTTTAATTTACCTTTCACCCCATAAGGTAATCCCATTTGTTCCCGGCACCAACGAGTATCTGTATTATATTCACCAGTCAGACGATCAACAAATACCACTTGTTTGTTTGCCTGAATGATCTCAGGATTAACAAGTTCGTAAAAACCTCTACCTTTTTTGTAAGTTGCTCCAGTCGATTCAACAAATTCACTGATTCGTTGAGCATGTCGAACTTCCATGACTTGGTATTTACCCATCATAGAATAATCCAAAGCTTCAGCTTTCCGGTTAAGCAACTTGTCAAACATGTTCTTAAACGACTTGTTCGTCTTGAACAAAGGATTGGTGTTCTCAAATTGATCGAGATTACCTTGTTCCGAATGGAAGATAGCTTGTAAATACTCGGGAAGATGGCTAAATTGCGATAGATCTAATTTAATGCCATTGGTGAGGCTTGCCATTCTTTCATAAAAAGAAGTTGCTGAGCTGTTACCAAGGGCTTGAATCGAATAGATTTTAATGCCATCCGCTGCTGCAAGTTTACATTCTTCTTTCCAGTCGAACTGTTCAGTTACTCCAGCACTTACTGCACCTTTTTCATGAGGGTTTGCATCACCAATCATGACCAAGATACGTTTGTCTCCACTCCAATCCATAAGGCGGCATTTGTTCAAAACATAGGCATACGCCTCGTCTGAATCACCACCTCCTTGAGATGAACTACGTTGGATAAACTTTATCACATCTTCTTTCTTCGACATGAAAGGAGAAAGCTGTAACAAGTCTTTATCACAATAATCGTTGTGGATTGCAATGCCAACTTCAATAGAAGGTTGTTCATCAAACAACTTATTCACCAAAGTAGTAATGCTATCCCTAACAAGTCGCCTTGCACTAGCCATTGAGCCAGTGTCATCAAAACTAAAAACAATTTTCATACGCAATGATTTATTCGTAAACAGTTATGGTTTTTTCTCGAGGAAAGACTTCAGTCCAATCTTCTTCCCAATCAGTACCATGATAGGAACTGTAGTAGCCTGTAACCCGAAGGTAAACGTTATGGTCTTTAAAGTGAAAGACTATCTCAGCATAACTTCCACCACCTTCCCTGTCACCTTTTGAGCTGACAATTTCAACTTTTCCCAGTACTTCTGGATACCCGTTGTATGATTCGTAAATAAAATCATCGAACTCTTGAGTCTTGATGAACTTAATGATCTCTTGACTATTCATAGATAGTTAGTTGTTTAATGATTGGTTGAACTTCTTTGAAGTTATCAAATTCAGTTGCTTCTCCGTAGCTATCAGTCCATCCCCAAATCTTAATGTAGATACCATAATCCACGAAGTGAAGAATCTTCACTTCAATACTAAGATCTTGTGCTATGATTGGGTTAATGACTTCAACAGTTTTCCAATCAATTTTGATTGGTTCTCCGTTGTGATAGTCTTCTGGATCCTCAAGATAACTTGTAAAGTCATTAAGAGCTGCGTTGTTGAGCTTTTTCAGCTCATTGATGATTTCAGTACTTGTCATAGAGGGCTGTAGTCTAATACAGTTTTGACTGTGGCACGAACAAATTGGACGGAGATAATACGATCATCTCCACCATAAGAATCTTGTTCCCATACAGCTTTAATAAAGACTTCAGGGTCAGTGGTCTTATAGATGTAGACAATAAAGTCATCATCGTCATCTCGTTCACGAGAGATGTGAGAACCATCCTTTGCGATAATTTGATTCAACAATACGTTGAATGCTTTCAAGTCGATTTGCATAACTGGTTGTTTAAAAATGTTACAAAATCAAATGGTGCTTTGTGAAGTTCTACCCAGTTAGAAATGATCCATTTTGCTTCCCACATAGGTGCATGATTCATAAGAAACTTTTTAAGCATCTTATGATAGTTCACTTTATAGTTAGAATGGAACATTCTTTCCGTGGCCATAACTGCACATTCTTCAAACACTAAATTATATTTCTCAGTATGAGAAAGAGTGTTGAATAATTCTTCACTTACTTCTACTTCACCAATTAGGATCTTAGTATAAGTAGGAAGAGTTTGTCCTTTGAAATGTGGATGCTTAATCAAGACGGTGTGAAGATAGTCATGATCATGTTCACATTTAACTGCGTTGTCAAAGAAATCTTCAGCGGACATTTGAAGATCACTTCTTTTGTTTTTACCGTGTACTGTATTCCAGTATTGGTAGAGACTGTCGAAAAGATCGTTGTTTAGCGTGCATCCTTTTTTGATGAGGAATTGAAGCATGAACATGTGTCTATCCCATTTTATATCCCATCCTACTAAATGAGACATTTTTAAAGTGTAAAGTAAATCTGGATCCAATACTTCAGGATGAGTATTCAACTCTAATAAAAATGGAATTTGATGCCATTCTATATTACCATTCATTCCTTTTTTGTCAGTAGTTAGATAATCAAAATCCGAAGTTGGTTTTACTTCGAAGTCTGGAAACCAGTACTGGATTGCGCGAGAACCTATTAGTAATTTACGTTCCATTTAAGTTTCTTTTTATAAATCGATTAGTAGCACTGCAAAGTGAGGTGAGATTTGTGTAATGAGACAGACTTAGAACTTCCTCTGGAGTAGAAGCCGATGACAATGGGATTATATGGTCTATGTCCCAAAATAAATTTAAATCAGTGCCTTTGATTGTATTTCCACCTCCATAGTTTTCCCAAGACATCCAGCTTTCCCAAGTAGACTCGATGTATGTTTTAAATTCTTCAAAGCTTAATCCTATAATTTCACAAGTACTTGAGTTACCTTTATTGAATCTAGCATGTTTACAAGCACGATTTACAAGACCTCTCGCTACTTTACGTATTTTATATAGAGGGTTTGTTTTATTTTTTTGGTGGTACTCTCGAAAGTATTCTTGCCTCGCAGGTTTATTATTTTCTCTCCAAACTCTATGTTCTTCTGAAAACCTTTCAAAATTCAACTCATATCGTTTTTTTGCGCTTGTTCGATATTTTTCAGAATTAGCTTCCCTCCACGCAGAGCTCGCCTTTTTTATTCTCTCAGAATTGCAATGATAATAATGTTTTGTACAAGATTTACATTTGCTATAAAGATTGTCCTTTCCATAACGAGAGTAAGCAAAGTTACCAATAAACTGAAACGATTCGCAGGTTTTGCAGAATTTCATCCCTTCTGGAGTTTCGGGAGTAATAAATAAAGGGTGAGAGTCACGCCACTTTTTAGCAACACATTCCTTACAGACAGCCTTTACTCCAAGACGGTAGCTTTTGTCTTTTGTAAAGCAATCAAGTTCTTTTATAGTTTTACACGTCCTACAAATTCTAGTGAGTTGATCTTCCATTCAAATAGTTGTTTATAACTAGTTAAACGTTTTTTACATTAGTATCCCAAAAAAATTCGAGGAAAATCCGGAAACCAATGTTTGATTGCATGTGAGCCTATTAGAATTACAGTGCTGTCCATAGTTTATGATGGCGTTCAATGCGATAAAACTCATGAAGTTGATCTTGAATGAAATTTGGCACGTCTCTTATAAGAGTAAGTGAGTTCAGTTCACAAAATCCTATATCAAGGGTACAAATCGATTCATAGTAATAGTAACAGTCTTCAATGATCAATCCAAATATGACATCCTTGTTATGTAAAACTGAGTCTGTAATGCAAAATTGGGAAAGAGAATCAAATCTTTCCGGAAGCATGTACATCTTGTCTGTGTTACTATCACAAATCTGAATCATTGAGAAGTTTGTTTTGCTTGTGGAGAGCGTCGAGACCCAAAATGTTGATCTTATGCTGAATTGCATTTTCAACTTCAAGCTTAGCTTCATGCACCATTGTGTCCATTGTTTCTTGGAAACATTCTGCGAAGAATGGGATATTGCGAGTAACTTCCCCAGTAAGATAATCCAAGTGGTTAGACAGATCGTGAATATCTTGTTTGCTGAGTGTTTTCTTCTTTACTATTTCTTTGGCCTGTTGTTGTCGATCTTTGATTGTTTTTGCAAAATCTCACATTCTTTGTGCAAAAGCGTTGTGTACATATTCCTTTCGACTTTGTAGGTGTTCTGTCTTTTCTACAGATTTACCGGAGATTGCCTCAATTGTACAGGGAGTTCCTGAACCATTGTTAAGCGAGGTAATCATTTCAGCAAATTGACCATTACTCATTCTGATTCGAATAAGAGGACTTCTTTGGAAATACCAATCTCTTGTTAAATCCCTTGACATTTCAGAAGAGTGAATAGTTATGCTGATGTAGTCAGCTTGAGTCAACTCACTTCCATAAAAGTCAGTACCAGTACTGTGTACTCGAGCAATCTCGATCTGTCCAAATGACGGATGAGTGTGAAATTCTTTTTCCATTAGTGAAGGCTGTGTTGTATTGCGAACTTTTTCATGACTTCGTCTAGATAGTCGGGACATTCTTTTATAAGATGGAGATTGTTTGCTGAAGCAAACTCTACATCAACGCTTTGTGTACGATAATATGGGTAGTAACAATCTCCTACGATTATTCCATATACAGTGTGCCGAGAGTGGAAAACCCCATTAGTTACCTTAAATTCAACATCGTCATAAGATGGGATCTCATACCCCAGTGCTTCCAAACCCTCCTTTTCGATTGGTTTCATCTAAAGTTCCAATTTTAGGTTTGATCGGTTCAATTTTGCGAAGGATGATTTGACAACACTTTTCACCTACTGCGTAGACTTTAAAATCCCAAACATTTCCGGGAGTCATACAGAAAGGTTTACCATCACGCCCCATACCAACTCGAGTAGCTGGTTTACATTTCATCATCAAATTTCCACGATAGTTCGGATCAATCACACCAAAGCTATTTGCCATAAGCAAATCATATTTAGTAATAGAACTACGTGGAACAAGCTCAAAATAGTACCCTTTAGGTGGTGCAGCTGAAAAACCTAAATCGAAGGTAATCAGATCATTTTCGTAGCGTACTTCAGCACAATAACAGTCGAAGCCTACGGAACCCTCTTCTTGAGTAGGCATTATAAATGCCTCATGATTTGGTTGAATCGTCATAAGATTTCATTAAATTTAAAACAAACTGAGCCTCAGGCTCATTGTTGTGAACAAGTTCAAAGTTGTTGGCTAAGCAATAGTCGTTTAAACAAACTAGTTTGGCTTTGAAGTATTTTATCTCTACCTCGTGCATTCTTTTACGAACTCCTTGTATATTAAACTTTCCTGATTGAGGTGGGTCAAAAAGAACAGGTTGTTCCAAGTTAGAATAAACTACACCATCGATCAAATAACCAACAGCTGTATGTAGGTTGTTGCCTATATACAGAATGTTATTAATTTTTCGGATCTTCATCTATTTCAATTCTTTTTGTAAATACTGAAAAAAATCCATTTGCTCTTGTTCAGCTTTAAACGCTAACCACAAACTTTGTTTAACATCAGGATCATTTGATTCATTTACCAAGTTCAAATACTTGTCAACAAGTTCTCTAAGTTCAGACAGTTCTGCTCTACTCCATTTGTATCCGATTTTACCCATCCTGAAAATGGTTTCACTATGACCTGCGCCATATAATTTATCCATTTCAATACTATGAAAAAACTGTTCACCTGCAGTACGCGTATTACTATTACAGTAATTGCAACCAGAACTAAGGTTCCCTGCGTAAAAACAAGTTGCTGAATATTGCCTAGACAATAGGTGTGACCCGTTAGCAATTCGCGTACCTTGATAAGGTTCTTTACAAATAAAGCAATACGGTGGTTGAGTCAACCTAACAAGTTTTTGAATATCTCTAAGCAAAGCTTCTTTTGAACATCTCTGAAGAGCCTTTTTCTTTTGAACTTTCTCTTTAACCTTAGCCACTTTGGCTTTAGCTTTTGCTTCCTTCTTGTGACATGAATCACAAAGTCCACGTTTACCACTCCAACATTCAGCTTTGCAGGTTTTGCAGTTTATCTTTTTCGACTTGATCATAGCGTAGTTTTTTAAACCGTCCATCCGGATAGTGTAAAATGTCCAAATAGTTTGGTATAGGATGTAACGTGTATTCTGTTCCTTCTAATGCTTTTTGTATTTTAGTAGCTACATTAAAAGGGTCTTCTGTTTCAAACCATGAAGCTGGACAGTAGATACAAGTGCCTACAACTACGCCAAAAACATAACCCGTTGTGTCAATAAAGTAAGGCAACCGTATCTCCATGTATAAGAGATCATCATAGTAGATCTTCATTAGAAAGGTAGTTCGTAACTTAAAAATACTTCAGGAAACAAGTTCATAATGTAATCTGTAGCAAGACATGGGGTTAAGTTAAACTTTTTACAAAAAGCCTTAACAACCTCATTTTCACTTCGGTATGCAATCTGATAATGAAGAACATTTTCAATAATAAGACCTCGAGCATACTTTGTAAGATGATTTCCAGATTCTATTATATAGAACAAGTTCCTATAGGTATACGCAGTAAAACGAGACGTATCCAAGCGCATTTCTAAATCTTGATGCATTTTCGTAGATCTTCTAATTTGAGATAATAGTCAACTTGAACAAGTCTCCCATCAACTCGAAAGAGCCATTTATCATCAAATGCCCCAAAGTGAAAAGTATCGTATGTGGAATTGTATCCAATACATTGACCTACTGGTGGAATATCGAGGTCACAAATCCAATTAAATTGTACCATAGTAAAGAAAAAAAGCCCCCACCAATTAAGGCAGGGGCAAAATGATTAGTGTTGAATGTATTTTCCAAGATCACGGCTCAGGTTTATGTACCGACCAAGTTCCCGGAAGTTAGGGTCATTGAGATATTTCAAACCACCTTTGTCAACAATAGGACGAACCAAGAGCGTTTTCTTATCTTCCATGAACAAATCTCCTGTGAGGAAGAGTTTCAAACGGGGAATAAGAGACTCAAAATTGTCTGTTGCTTGAATGTGGTTGATTACACGACGGATACAAATACCCATAAGACCCAACTTGTCCTTAACAGGTTCGAGTTGTTTCTCCAATTTTTCGATAGGCCAATTGAAGAAATCTTCGCTTGAAGGAAGCATGTGTTGTTTACCATTCAAGAAAGTATCAAATTGGCTAACAAACTGCGAATCGTCACCAAAGAACATTGGCCCACATGCATTGAAGAAGTGACGTACTTCAGAAGTCTTTGGATCACCATCACCAATAAATTGACTAAACCGGCTAACATTGGCAGCCATCTCAGTAAAGACAACTGCATCTTTACCTGAACCTTCAGTGCGTTTCATAGCATCAGGATTCATAGAGAGGAACATGTAGAGGTGTTCATTCATTGTAAGCATTTCATGTTCCATGTAATCTTTCATGCTAAATTCTACCTTGATGTTGATAGTACGCCGCCTTTGAGCGGGATCAATACTTTGAACGGTGTATTCTCCATCATCCGGGTTATTGGTTACAATGACCATAACATTTTCAGGAAGAGGATTACCGTTGAACTTGTACTCATAGACAAGTTCCATCAAGGCCTGTTGAACAGGACCTGAGGAACGCCAAGAGTCATCAAGAATCAAAGCAACTTTCTCATCTTTGTTCTTAGGCCACCAAAACGGAGTAGCATAGTGAGTTTCACAAAGTTGCTTGTCATTTTCATAGACGAAAAGATCTTCAGTAAACACCGTGATGGGTTGAATGCGTCCTTCTTTGCGAACAAAATCTTTGCTGTCAATGTTTTTGATATTTGTCTGAGGGATCATCTCGACCTTATCACCGTTCATCACTTCATAGAAGATCTGAGGTTTCGGTGCATAAGTGTTTGCAAGTTTCTGACTAATCAGTTTAACCTTGGTTTTAGTGCTATCCGTGTAAACATAGAAGAATGTTTCAGGAACACCTGACACATCACCAGAGTCAACCCATTGAGCGGGGTTTACTTTACAAACACGAACCTCTTCCCCCAATGCTTGTTTAGCAACGGCAGTTTTACCAATACCGGCAGGGCCGATAAGGTTTATAGAGAAACGTTCTTTTCCAGCCAAATAAGCTGCTTTATTGATTCCATAAGTATAGCGCAAGATCTCTGCGGCTTTTGATATGATCATAAGTTTAGACAAGGATACCCTTTATCTTTAAATAAAGGAGGATTGTCAGTCCTTTTTTACAATTAAAAAATTATATTCCTAATTTTTCGTTAGTTAAAGTAACGATTGTACACGAAATGTATTTAGTAGAAGAACACTTGATTTCAAAAAATCATCCTCTCTGGAAAGAATGTGATAGGTTATCCTTTGCATCAAAGAATACTAATAAATTTAGTATGTTTTCTAATTAAACATATTGTGGAATCTTTGTAGAGGTACTCAAATATTCGCTTAAGTTGATTTTTCCCAGTATACTTTAAGCTTACAGAAGACTTTCGTTCTTTGTGTTTTTGATATAATTTAGTCTTCCGAAATCCGCACTCTTCGATTAAAATTTGCTGAACTACTTTTATAAAGTCAGCATTACCTTCAAAGGATACCCCACAATTTCCTTTTTGTTTTCCAAAAACACATCCATCCCCATCAAAATAACCTCTAATAAAGTGGTGTCTATAAATCTTTGGTAACTGCATTTCTGTAGGATATTGTAGGATTAAAGATTTTGCTCTCATGCAACCTAATTCCGTTAGTTTTTCAGAAAGCCTTTTGTTCTCAATATTTAAAGAATAGCTATTTTGGCCAATACTTTTAGGAGTGTATCGTAAAGGTTTGTTTGATCCAAGTTGCACATTAATATCCTCAAGTATTTGTTTATCGCCCTCTTGTAAAGTTATGTGTGCAGCTCCTACCCCATCATTGTATCCATCAGCATACAGTATACCTAGGATATAGGCTTTTTCTGAAGAATCTATTACATCAAAAAATTCAGAATTTATTGTATACGTCACATTACAAGTATCCATACCCCGTATAGGAACTTTTTCCCTCTTCAATAAAGACAATATATTGACATTACTACAGCCACAAATTTCTGCAATTTTAGTAGAACTTTGGCCGTCAGTATACAATTTTTGTATCTCTAATTTAGATAAAGGTAGTTTATACTTTTTAGTATTCAGTGGCATACCTCGTCTATACCCCAAGCTATTGGCTTTAACTCGAATGTTTTCCCAATTCCGTTTATATTTACTTTCTAATTGAGATTTATCTATTCGAGACAAATAATCTTCTTCTAGTGTAGACAGCTCAAAGTCTGTCCATTTTTTTTGCGTAGTCATACTTTACTTAAACGATGAATGGTAGCCTCAATATCCTTAGAAAAGCAATTGGTGATGGATTTATCCCAGCCAATACAGGGTTCGTAAATAACCCATTAAAGGTCAATCCTTTAAAAAGCTTGACTCTTTAGAGCCAAGATATTTATTCGAAGATGAATTTATTGTGTTCAATGTTTTTAACCTTGAGACCAAGGTCAATGAATTTCTTAGCGAAGAACGCTTTGGTTATAGAACTCTTTTCAGTAAGTTCCAATAAATCAAGGTCGAGTGAATCGACCAATTCAGTTGCTTCTTCAGGACTGAAGGGTAAATCCTTATGCAATCCTTCTATTGCAAATAGAAGGTTCTTATAAGTATTCTCCTTTGAGTCGGTTGAAGTTTTTGCTGAGTCTAATAGAAATCGTACTCTCACATGCTGATTTTTTGTCCCGGAAGAGACATGTTCAATTTGTATCCGGGATAGTGAAGCCAAAGTGATTTGTTTGCTTTGGGATGCCTATAGATCGATGTAGTACTGAACTCACCATCTGTAAAACAGACAAGTCCGTCATACTTTCCTTTTACAAAAAGTTCAACTCCATCTTTAAGACAGGTGCCGCCATATCCATGACGAACAATGTCTTTCCATTTTCCTTTGTAAGTTTCCTTATTCAAGATTTTGGTATCGACCTGTATCACATCAATAGCGTATCCCTTTTTGTACAAAGCGTGCAATTCATTGTAACCCTCAACGAGGATTTCATTGTTTACCGAGCCGCTTACATCAAGCATAACTAACAGATCGTAAGTAAAAGTTTGACGAATCCCATACCTAGTTTCATGCATCCGTGAAGGACGAGTCCTTGTAGGACGATGTAAGGTTGTAGGAACTGAGGAAGCAAAACGACGAAGAACATTTTGCCATTTGATTTTAGATGGAGTTGGTTTCCACCATGTACTTTGTTTAACCAGTTGAGAACCTGTTCCAGCTGGAGAGTTTTTGATTTGTTCTTCAACAAATGCTTTAACACTCCTTTCAACAACTTCTTTCTGTTCACCAGTAAGATCAGATGGGTTTCCATCTTCATCGAGAATTTGAAACCCAAACTCAGGTTTGGCTTGACAATCACCAGCTTTTTTCAAAATCTGATAATACTCCAATGCACTTCCTCCATCTTTTGCAAGACGGAGATTGTACTTTTTCCAACACGGGTCATTAATATTAAGAACCCACGATGGAAGAGCAAAACCATCTTCTTGGAACTGATTAATGAATAAGTCTGTGGCAACTCCAGCAATATTTCGGTCTGTATAGAAATCAAGAAGAAACAAATGTCCTTCAATGATATGCCCGAGCTCATGAATAAGAACAGCTCCCCACTCGTTAATCTTCTTGTCAAAGTCAACATTTAAAGAAGACATGAATTCTTGATTCATTTCCATCCTTAACGAAGTACCTTGTAAGACTACTTGAGCTGTTTCAATATTCGGATTAAAATTCCAATCCATATTACTCAAAAAGTACCCGTATTCAGGATACTTATGAATAAGTATGGTAATTGTGTGATAATATGCGAATTTATCGAAGATCATCGATTATCTCGTTTAACTTGTTATTGTATACACTTTCTTCGATGTATTCCCAAAACCTTGGTTTACCCAAATCTCTCTGGACAGCCCAACTTGTAGGAACACTTGTTTTTTGGATTAAATGGAGACTTGGAATAATCTGTATACATTTATTACCTGAAAGGATTTTCATGTAAACAGGACGTGACATCCCAAAGATGTATTCCGTTCCGAGCAAATATATCATGACGATTGTTGTTTATGATTCGAGATTTACGATATGTTCAATTTCGTTGTGTGTAAGTTTTTTGAAACTGCGATAAACTCGTTCTCCTTCCTCATAAAAGAATAACCCGTGCTTGTCCTTTACGATTTGTTTCCAATCTTCAAACTTTACTCCATGTGGTTTACTCTTACGAATGATGGCATAGAGTTGATTTAGAGACCTTTCTTTGTCCTTGACTATAATCAGATGATAGAAGTCATCAGGAATCGTCTCAAGCCAAATAAGAAGCTCTTCTTTGTTACCAGACTTTTCCATTTACTTTATCTTTAATCAGGTCAATCATGAAATCACCAACTATAAAATCTTTAGGTAAAACTACCTTGGTCATTGCTCGAGTAATTGTTACATAAAGTTTATTAAGCTCCTCTCGATTGTTGTAATCAGCTTTATTCACTGCACAAATCTTATCAGGACTTAGGAAGTCATCATCAAGGACAACTTTATTCCATTCAAGACCTTTGCTTTTGTGAACATTGCTTACAAAACTGTTCGGATCAACTGGACGAGTAAGTGCATCTTTAAGTCGATGAACACTTCTCATTCCTTCTCCAGAGAATTTGATCAGACTCATCCATTCATAATCACTCTTTTGTTGACAATCAACATAGAAGTGATTAAGATCTTGATAGAAGAGCAAGAACTTGTTCTTGATCATGTTCTTTCTTCCATCTCGAAGATGAACTAGATCTTCAAGTTTGTTCAGTATTGTAGGCCAATCGTAATCACCTACTACAGTCAATTCAGGTTGATTGGCTTTATTAGTAAAGACAAAGTAGTTGGTGTGTCCAATCAGACACGTAGTGTCATTTTGTTTTGTCCCTACACCTCGAATAGTTCGAGGCGGTTCTCCGTAAAAACCTGCATATCCAGCTACATAGCTTGCAAGATTAGCAACACTTTGAGTGTTTCGAAAGCTTGTGGAAAGATTCAAAAGAGGAAAGTCAAAAACATCAAATCCATTGATACATTTCCTAAAGCTGTAAATCGATTGCATTGAGTCTCCTACAAGTACGCGAGGACATGTTTGGCTATTTACGATATTAACAGAATTTTCTCCCAAATCTTGAACCTCATCCCAAACAAAAAAGTCTCGATTCAAATTGATTCCCAAATCCGAATAGAATTTGAGATAAAGATCATGAGTAATAGGAACTTTCCCCTCTTTCATGTGTTCAAGCAATTGCTTAATTCCACCATAATGATGTAAATAGTAAGCATTCTGTTTGAAGTAATCTTCTTCACTCAATCTTGAATTGCTGTAAGCATCGAGTATGTGTTTAAGTGAGTTTACAAACTGAGATTTGCATAAACTCGGCTCGAAGTAATTCTCAACGATTTTTGCTGTTAGAAACCCCAAATTAGGTTTCTTACCAACTGAACACCAGTATCGATACGCAAGTGAGTGTGCAGTAGTTACCTCAGTATTAGGGCTAATCTTTTTTTTTACTTCTTGTGCAATGATTGAGTTATAGGCAACATAGATACCTTTTCCTTTCTGTTTAGCACAATATTTTAATAAAGTGGAAGTCTTGCCAGATCCTGCGCAGGAATTAACTAACACATCTCCTGTACTATCAATCACAAGTTGTTGTTCGTTGCTCGGGTTCATATCTAATTGTTTTTACAGGATAAAGTTTTTCGGTAAGCTCAATGTCAAAATGTTCAAACTTGAACTCTAAAGTTTCATAGTCAAAGCTTAAATTACCTCGGCTACCATCTTCATACATTGTTGGAATATCTCCTAACAGAAGATTAACCAAATCAAATGTATGTTTATTAAATAACTCTATACCTGCAGTTATGACATGATCCTTAAACTCACCAAATCCCTCATCATCAAATACTTCAAAATTATCGTTTCGGCAATGCCAATAAACACGTATTTCATCCTCAGTTTCATTGAATAGATTTCTGATTTTGAGGAGTATCTGATGGACAAAGTAGAAGTTGGAATCTAAAGCCATTCCCGAAATAGTTTTTCCTGTTGTTTGTCCCATTTCATGGTTTCGTTTTTAAGTTGAAATCCTGTCCATAAAGGACGATCATCCATTTTTGCTTCTCTCACCACCACGTCAATCTCATGAGGACTCATTCCGAATCCTTCCAGTAATTGAGTAAAGTACTGAAATCCTTTTTCAGTACGGTTAATAATGTCAACAAACCTGTAATGTTTATCCGGATTTTGTGGAAGCCAGCTCAAGTCGTTATTAGCCAGCTTTTTAATTCGTTTCTCCCAGATCTTACTGAAGTTGTAAACTAGAATTGCAAACTCCATTCCTGCAACACTTGTATCTAATCTCTCTTTGAAAAGTTCATGTCTTTTGATACAATCAGTTCCATGTCCAAAGTCTTTTTCAAAACCACTTTTATTCTTTATCTGTTTGATTAAAAACAAATGAGGTTTAAAAGTATCCTCGTAGTTATTATACCACAAATACGAACCTGTAGTAAGACTGTTTTGATTAGTATCTTTTCCCCTGTGCCCTGTAAAAATGCGATTTTCTATTAGAAATAGTTCACGCACAAACAATTCAGTCCCATTTAGCGCTGTTGTCGCTACCATAGATAGTTGTTTTGATGACTCCATTCCCTCGAACAAAGTCTATAAAGTAATCACCTTTATGCCGACCTTCGGCATAAATTTCTAATGCTTCTCTCCATCCTTTTACGTAACTATTCCCAAATTCCCCTATACCTAAATCATAACTACTCGCAATAAAACATGCCATCTTTTTGTCAACAGTCGAGTAGACTAACCATTGAAATTCAACATCAGTTACTCCGTAGTTCTGTTTCACCAGTTCCGTATAGAAAGCCGCTTGGAAAGGATACATCAATGGCTTCGCCACTAACTTTTGCCAATCTGAAAGTTTACAATCAGTAACCTTTAGATCTTTAACTATCCAATTCCAATCTTGATGAAGCTCATCAAGCAACCCTTTGATCTCAACCTCTCCATATTTGGTGTAGACTTTACCGAATAGAGGTTTTTGGTATTCTCCGGATATTCCTTTATTGAGCCAAATCGGGTCTGATTGAATAATTGCGATACTTTCCATCGCAAGATCATGTTCTTCCTTTGTAACAATGATCAACCCGTTAGACATTAAATAAAGTGGGTAAAGATCCTTGATCTTTTCGAGATGCTTTTCGTCTTTCCAGTTGTTGTAATATTCTTCGAGCCTGACTTCTTTTAGAATAGCGTCAAAATCATTCTGTGGAGCTTTTTGGAAAGCTTTTAGATAGGCCTTAGGGATTTTGTCCCCAATAAAGAAACTATCCAGACTTCCATTATAAAGCATGTTGTCAACCATCAATCCGACATTAGTCCCATTTGGCTGGGTAAAGTCATTCTTAAGAACTTGTTTAAGAAATGACTGACTAATGGCAGGATGGGCACGGTATTCTTTTTCTGTCATCGATCTTTCTCGTAAATTGGTAATAATAAATCTGATAAACGAGGGACTCCATGTAAAAAACAAAAGTCTTCAATACCTCCAGATCGTTCAACATAAGCTTGACCTTGAACTATCATTCCGAATCTAATACCAGCATATTCTTTGCGTAAGTGTTTTGAATTTGAATTTACACAAAAACGAAGTGTGTTGTTAAAAGACTTTACGTAATAATCATCAAGACTACCATTTCCATGAGAGGGGAACTTTGTCCATTCATCTGTTAGATTGACAAGAAATTCGTTCATCTTTCTTCTTTTTTCGTGATAAGAATCTTTCAACATGTAATAGAATTGCCCATTTATCGTAGTTCTTCTTTTCATTATGATACACTTCAGTCATCCAATCTGGTACTGGAAGAGGGTCACATATTGAGCATGAAGCAAAATGATTAGATTCTACGTACACCACATCTTGTATATAGAAACCAATTTGTTCACCTGTCCAATACGAATTGGAAGGTGATCTAATAAGTCGATTCCCATCCCTATAGTAAATATGCGATGGTGTATAGAAGACTAGTTGGTATTTTCTACTTACCATCAAGTAGTCAAGTAGTTCTGAAGTTATTACTTCCATGGATGAAGCTCATTGAAGTAATTAAAGTCCTTCCACGCCTCAATTATATCTTCTTCCTTTTCCACTAAATGTGTGTAGTGATGAAGAAAATTTATCTGATTGTAGGTACCCTTGCTAAACAAGCAAAGGAAACTAAATGGTTCTGGAGAACTTTTGCTCAATTCGAGCACTTCCTTTCGTCTTTCGTGAGTACTAACAATTTCAAAATTGTTTTCTTCAGCAATCTTCTCGAGTGTCCAGTCTTCCCTAAAGGCATTGTTATGCCATTCTAAGAAAAAAAATAACTTCTCAGGAGGTACAATTACAAAGGCGTTTTTAGTCATAATAGGTATAAAATCTATAAAAGTTTTTTTGTTTAAAAAAGAACTTACTACAGAAGGTGTCAATCGTAGTTCTTTACAAATAGAAGTTTGCGATTGTTTGGCAACTTTTCTAAATATGATTTCTTGTTTAAGCTCATCAGTTAAAAGAGAAATTGTTTTTTTCGAATGTATATCAGTTTTTGGTAGATGTGCCCAATTAACCGAGTGTCTAGCTGAATAAATTGTCCCAGCAGATACGCCGAATCTCTCAGCTAATTTGTATATAGAAATAGTACTATTTCTGATAAACAGTACATCAGCGTCGGTTAGTTTAGAGAAACTAGCGTTTTCTCCTTGATTGTTTATTAATTTAAGTTTGATTGCATGTTCTGTGTTTTCTTTAGCGGTACTCCATTCTAAATTAGAAACATGATCATTTTGTTTATTTCCATCAAGATGGTTAACAAAAGGTTTGTTTTCTGGATTAGGAATAAAACATGTAGCCACTAACCGATGCACAAGGAGAAGTTTTTGTTCAACACCTCTTAAATTAAGCACTAGATAACCATCGGAGTTTATAGAAAATCTTAAAAACTTATTTGTTTTATAAGAGTAAATTCGAGAATCCTCAAAAATCTCGTAATCGGGATAATCTGGAATTCTCATGTGAACCAAAATAGTTTATCCGGTGGAATTATCACAAACGCATTTTTCATAAAGTTGAGTTGATTAGTTCGTTAAATTCTTTTTCTGCAAGCTCATCGTAATAACTGTCAAAAAGGTCAGACTCAAGAAAACCATTTAGCGTTAAACGATTCCTTCTAAAAACATTGAGATATACCAAATTTTGGCTAAACAACCAAGGCTGATCTTGAACAACTATTCCAACAGCTTCACTATGATAAGGAAGGCCTGGTTTTTCATGAGATGCCCACATTACAGTAGTGCAATAGTACAGTTGCCCTTCATGTTCAACAAGTGTATTGTTGTACTTGTAATCAGTTGGATTACCGAAGCTAAATATTATCTTCAAAATCAAAAAGTTTATATGATGGTGAAGGAATACACTGACTTACAATATCATTCATGTAACAAGCTCCATTATCAACCAAGTACCTATTCGCTGATCCGGGTCTAGTGCTTTTTACAAGAATATAACACACCTCCTGTATGTAAAATCCCATCAGTTCTCCACGATAAATCAGTCGGTTTCTTAGAATGTCTCCTTGAAGTAGGTAAACTTTGTTATCCCATCTAATCAAGGCCTTGTGATACTTCATGTTGGAATTACCGAACTTCTTCAGGAAGACTACGTCTTTCGTTTGCATTGTTTACAGCTTTTAGAATTTCTTGAGTAACACTCTCGTAGTCATCAGGATGGACATTGTTCAAAAGATATAAACTGTCAAAAAAGAAACCTGTTGCTTTTTCTCGATCTTCTGTAACACCTTGATTCTTTTGTGCAGTCTCAAGGTTTTTTATCCAAAATGTTACTTTTGGCATGATTGTTTTTATGGCCTTCTTTTCAAGTTGACGAACTTCAGTATCCTTTAGCAAAGAATACAAAGTCCATTCGGCCAAAGTGAGAGAACTATAAAGAGTCCTCCGTAGGTGCAGTTGATTCATACTACTGTGTATAAATTTGAGAAATCGATGTATCTGATTAAATCAGCAAGGTAATTTGGGATAGGAACTGCCAAGTTTTTTTCAATAAGAGCTTTTTGAGTAAGCCCGTTATCTTTCACATAAAGCTGACCTTGAATCTCAATTCCGATCATACATGAAGACCTCATGTAGCCATTAATCAATTTAATAGACTCAGGGGAAGGATCTTTTGTGATATTCCAAAAGATTCTATTATCTATTAAAAGATAATAGATATAGAGTTTTTCACCAGCCGAATCTATGTAGGTACTTAGATAATGGGTATTTTCAATCAACTCTTTAGAAGTAATCTTCCGCAGGGGCGTAGTTTGCTCCATCTAATAGAAATTTCAAGTGTTCTGGTATTTCAATCGCAAGTCCGTCTCTAATCATTTTCAGTGAGATTATGAAATAAGCTTCCACATACAACACATTATCAATACGAACTCCGAATGGTCTATCATTGATAACTCTCTTAGGAAGAAAGTACCAGTAAAGAAGGTTATCTTTTATCATATACCCTCTATCGTTATCAAGATCAATCATCGACGAGTTCATATAAAGATGACAGTTTAACTCGATTATCAATTAAATGTGACAGATAATCAGGAATAACCTCAGCAAAATTATTCTTTAAAAGAACACGATTGTGATCTCTTACATATACCACTCCTTGAACAACGATCCCTATTTGCCAGCTTAGTTTAAAAGTTGCCTCAATGTTTGATGTAGGAGCTCCAAACCTAAACAATGAATTGTCGATAATGATATAATAATAATTAGTGACATTTCCATCTCCATCTTGTGGACTTTTGATTAAACCTATTAATTCACGTTTCGTTATCTTTTTCATTAATCGATAAGATAGGATAGATGTTCAGGAATAAGCGTTGCTCCTTTCTTTATCAATATATCCTCAACACGTCCGGCAGGATTGTTTCGGATGTAAATCACATCTCCGATGATAAGCCCTATCTTAGTACGAGTGTAAGGTTTTGTACGTGAGATTGAGAGGTAAATCGAATTACCAATTACAATGTAACCGATCCCCTCTGTAATGGGAAAATGCTTGTTTGGAGTAAGATCTATCATTTTGTATTGATGTAAATTCCGGGGTTTTTGTGAGCTTCATCATTAAGTAAATGATGTAAATAAGAAGGTAACTTTTGAGCTCCTTTTGCAATCAGCTCTTGTTCAACAAAACCCATCTCTCTGTCTTTCACATGCATAACACCTTGGATAATAATCCCGATAGGTGAGCCGGATATTACTTTTTCCTCAGGTAAGGACAAATAAATAAAATTGTTACTTACAATATATCCTATACGAGTGCCATCAGAAACAGGCATGTAACAATTGTCTGGCGGAATAGTCATCTGTCTAACAAGTGTTTTAAATTTGATGGGATAGGAAGAGCTCCTTCTTTGACAAGAATCCCCTGTACATAACCTTGATCACCTACATAAAGCGTATCTTGGACTATGATTCCTATTTTGAGGTTCTCATCTAAACTGCTACTACTCACGTAATACAGAAAGTCACCTTTTCGGATGTATCCTAACCAAGACTCATTCTTTGCCCAGACTATCACTTCCTTATTTTCTTCAATAATCATGGGAGTAAGATTTAAAAGGAAATCTCTTTTTCAGGGATCTCGATGTTTTTCATCAAGTAAAACAACTCTTCTGGCAAAGGAATCGCTCCGTTTTTAATTAGAAGCTTGTAGGAGTAGGTGTTAGGAGAAAGGGTCGCATATACTACATTATCGATTACAATACCAATAGGATCAGTAGGATTTGATGTGCCCATGTTAATTCTCCAAATAACATTGTCCACACTTTTATACCCAAAACATGATGGATACCCCTCTCCATACGGAATTATTTTCCCAGACAAGTCGAGATTAGCCATTTGAATGTGTTTTTGCGACCAACTAAAGTGTAATACTCAGCTAGGTCTTTTTCTTCAGGAGTGAAAATAGCGGTACCATTGAAATGATCAGCAATTTCATTCCCTTTTTTAATTCCAACTTCGTCATTATCGAATAGAACAAAAATATGTTCGTAATCAAATGACACATTGATTGTCTGAGTCTCACCTTGAACGTGATAATAGTCTAAAACTGTCCCTAAGAGACTCTCAGCAACAAGCTGGTCTTTGTATGACTTACTTATCAAAAGTGTCTTAGAACCGTTTTTGACCCACACTGTCGTGTTTTTATTGACCGTACCTCTCCACTTAAAAGCTTTTGTCTCAAATGGGGCGTACATTTTCATACCATCCTCATAACAATATACGAAGGCTGGAAGCCTTGGTCGATTAACCTTTTGAATTAAGTAAGAGTCAATTGGCTTGATGATCGTGTTTAAGGGATTTACCCCTAAGTTTCTCCAATAATCAAGCGATACTTTGTTCCACGGAATGATGTTAGGAATGAGTTTTCCTTTAACCTTCGGTTTAATATCAAAGACTCGTTGAGCCTTCAATAAATGTTTAAAGTCGCCGCCTTTTAGGAATTGGTATGCTTTTTCACATGTCCAACCATTATAAGGTCTATCTTTTTCACTAAAAGATCCAAAGATGACCTTCCCGTTGAACTCTTGTAGTGAGCAACTGCGACTATTGGAAGTACGAAAGGGGCTGTCAAACCTTTCATTCAGTTCGACAGCCCTTCCGATTACATTATGCCAAACATCAAGCTGCTCTGAAATTGTCAGAGGTTTCTGTTTGAATATGTTCATTTACCATTCGTCTGGTGCATCAACATGTTCTTCAGCTTCAACTGCATCTACTGGAACAGCGGTTGCAGGTTTCTTCTGAATTTTCAAACGAGTGAGATATTTGAGTGCATAGCTGGTGCACTCACCATTGCAAAGGTTTTTGTTGTTCTCTGCGGCACCATTGGTAATGGTATCAGCAAGAAGTCCAACAACGTCACGAACATGCTCTGTAACCTGAAGTGGGTATTGAGCATTGTATCCGTCGAGATTGTAAAAGATCTGGTGATCTTTATCATAATCCCATGCATGACGTACCCATTTACCATCAGCTCCTTTGGTAGTCCGAGTAAGGACAGTCAAGCTATTTGGGTTAGTCGGGTTATTGTATTTACCATCCCACGAGAAGTGAAGGTAAAGTTTTGCCGAACATGTCTCCATTTGAAGCATGGAGAGGAAACAACCAACAGCGTTACGAAGTTGAGTATGGAAGTCTTTTGCCCAATCCTCTTGAGCAATCACTTTTGCAAGATCATCAGTATCAGCAATATAAGGCAAAGCCTTCATGATACACTCTTTGTATGCTTCCGCAATTTGGTTTTTCTCATAAAAAGCACTCAAGAAGTTTTGATAACGAGCACCAACATGGTTGATGAGATTCATCAAGGCCTTTTGTGTTTCAACTACGAGATTCTCTGGTTTCACCCAACCCAGTTTCTCTGGGTAAGGGAAGTTGACATAATCCCGAAACTTCGACTCATACTTCGAATCCTTATAAAGGATATAAAAGTAGTTTTTGCCATCAGCTTCTTCTACCCATGTGAACGATGTGACTTCAACTTGGGTTTGCTTTTTAGACTTGAAAATATCCACGATAAGTTAATTTAGTAGTTAGAAAAAAAATGGTTTTTTGGGGTATTCTTTATACTACTTCCCCATTACAATTTACTGAAAGAATGGCGGTACTGTTTAAACAAACAATTCCTCCATATTTTTTTCCGCGCAGATCTATTTCTTTTTTTAGTTTTTCAACAGCTTCCGTTTCAGTAAAACATGGATCTATAAGATACAATCCTCTCCAACCGAGTTGGAATTCAGGAAAGTCTCTTATTAGAATTATAGTATACATTACGCCCAAGCTGGATCTTCTTCAGTTTCCGCTTCCACTTTGAGAAACTCATCATCATCCTCATCAGGCTCGGTCTCAACAGCTTCAACAGCATCCACAAAGTCATCTTCAAAGCTAACTTCAGTAGCACGGCGTGCTGCAGATGGTTTCTCAATTCCAAGCATTGTGTTGTAGTTCGCAGTTTGTTTTGCATAAGCACTCCGAAGCTCAGCGTCCTTTGCAAAAAGACCTTTGAGTGCAGTCTTACCAACATTGAAAATGTCCATCAATGTTTCAGCTGGAGCAATCTCAGCAACATGTGCGGGGTGCTTTTTGCTTTTGGTGTGACCTGCATTGATAGCGAGAAGAAAATTTGCTTTGGTGATACGTGGCTTGCCACTTGCATTGAGTGAAAACATAAAATTATTGTGTTAAAAGTTTATTAATCTGGGTTCTGACACCATCGTCAACCCTCTTTTTGAAATCTTGGTGTTTGAGCTCTTTTTCTATTGCTGCGGTGAGCATTCCGGGCAGTTGGGTTTCTTGCCATTTAGAGGCGTAAATCGAGTTGTTTACGTAAAGGGCACCTTGGTTTCTCAATGCAGTCTGAATCATTTCTTCAAACTTTGAGGTTTGCATTCCTTTGATCTTACCGTTTACTTCTTTCTCGATCACTTCCATAAATGTCTCCCGAATCAATCCGACTACTTGTTGTTTGATCAATTCCTTTACAAAGACCCGTAGGTCTTGATCTTGACTAATCTCTATTTCAAGCTTCATTACAAGTTCTTTTCAATCCAAACAGCTGTTTCATTTGAAATCAAATACCGTTTGTTAAGATCCTCAATTGTTTTCCACTTCCCATCCATCTTTGTTTTCACCAAAAGCTGTTGAGTTGCTGGAATTGGTTTCTTTTCTTTGTCAAGAATGTTCAACCAGTCACGTTTTTCCCAAATAGCTAGTTCAGCTGCAGTCAATCCCTTAGGCGGCTTAGTAGGGTCATTGTTCAACGTGTAGCTCTTTTTCAAAGATTCTGGATGAGTAATCTCAACAGAATCAATGTCTGGATCAGCACCCATACCAAGAGTACCTGCAAGTTGCAAACGCCCCATTGACGTATTAGCACCTTTCCAAGCATTGAGGTCTTTAGTAAGTTCCGGA
>Ga0209097_10000500_pt1 | contig 39440 bp, 56 predicted proteins | sample AD_UKC052_MetaG_FD_184419 | JGI IMG/M metagenome (GOLD analysis project Ga0209097, IMG submission 184419) | Active sludge microbial communities of municipal wastewater-treating anaerobic digesters from USA - AD_UKC052_MetaG (SPAdes) (version 2) | ecosystem: Engineered > Bioreactor > Anaerobic >... | reverse complement strand
AAGTTAATTAGTTTTCCCACCGCACAAAAAATTAAAACAAACAGCGTATAACACGGGTTTGGCAAAATGGCTTTCCGACACACAAGCCAACGCACAAAAGCCACTTCGCCAAGCCCGATACCGTTATAGGCAATAGGGCAGACGTGCTACGATTGAACATTTTGCCCTAAAATCTGCTTTTTGTAATCAACTAATTCAATGCCTTTTACTTTTTCTAAAATTGCATTTCTCTGCAAACGTAATGCTTCAATTTGTTCATCAATTTTAGATGCTTCAATTTTGTGCTTTTCGTTTTCTTCATCATAAAGAATATAATCTTTTTCATTATAGTCAGATAATTGTTTCTTTTCGCCTTTAGCATCCTCATAAATAAACCTACCATCTTTTCTAATTCCGATAAGTTTAATCTTTTTTTCTCCGTATGCTCTCGGTTTACTTTCAACCCAAATAGGTTTAAAAACTTCATTCTCTTTTATAAAATCATCAATCCACTTTCTTGTTGAAGCAAATGACTTTTTATTTTCGTCTTTATCCCATTGTTCAGAATGGCAATAAAATGTTTCTTTTTCGGTGTCAAATGATATTGACCAACCTCTGTAAACTTCAATTTCTACTTTCATTTTTATTTGTTTTATATTTAAAATTTGTACTAAAAAATCCTACTGCCTATAACACGGGTTTGGCAAAATGGCTGTTCAGTAATTCTATCAATCATTCGTTTTTAATTTTAAAGTTTAGTAATTCTATTTAAGTTCGGGTTCAGCCACTTCGCCAAGCCCGAAACCGTTATGCTCCATTGCTACACTTGTGCCAAAATCGAGATGGTAGGTGAATATTGAAAACATTAACAGCCTCTTTGAATAAAGGTGCTACTTCTTTCGGTTTCAATCCTGCCAATCCACAACCTATTTCAGTTACAAGAAAAATCAATTTTTGATTAGCCTTTGCAAACTCAATAAACTCATCCACAAAAGGCTTAATTTCTTCAATAGTCAATGTTCTTCTTATGCTTGCATCTTTGGTGGGTATTCCATAAGTCCTGCCTTGTAAGCCTTTTGCTTGTCCCCACTTCGCACCCCAACCAAGTGCAGTTTTAGCAGCACCTTTTCCGTGCCTACCGCTTAGATTAGAACCGAAAATAAATATCTCATTGTCTTTTAATTTCGTTATTATATTAGGTGTAATTCTTCCTTCCATTTTATTATTTTTTTAAAATTCCTAATTTCAATAATTCACTTTTATCTATAATAATTATTTCAATATTAGGGTATTGACTTTTAAAAGAGCTGTATTTTATATACGCATCATCTCTCCACCACCCTTTAACTTCAAAATAAACATTACTTTTAACACTATAAAAATCTGGAGTATATGTTCCTTCCTTTCCGTTATAGTTAATTGGGAAACTTTTTGGTTCATAAATCCATATAATATTATTTTCATCCAAGTATTTAGCAAAACCTATTTCCCAAGAACTTCGCATCCAAACTTTAGCCCCATCTTTACACATGTACCAACTCCCTTTTCCATGATATATTTTACCATAAAAATTGCTGTTTTTACCTCTGATACTTAAATTACTTTTTTGAAATTGTCTCATTTTTAACAAAGAATCTTCACTATGTTTTTTACCATACATAGGATTGCCATCCCCTGAATTTTTTTTACTCAATTGTGATTTTCTATCTTCACTAACAATTCTTCCTGTTGCTGATTTTCTTAAAGCATCTATAACGTAATCGGGTCTTTTTGTATTTAATAAAGGATGCTCATTATTTTTATGCCATTCTATTAATTTTTTAGACCTTACATTTGTATTAGTATTAGAATTTATCTTATTTGAGCATTTTAAACAAAGGTTATTCTTTTTTGCATGTCTAAATTTTTTATTTTTTTCAACCATGCAATTAGAACAATGCCAAACAACTAGCTTTTCACTACTTGGTTTTAATTCATTTGGATTATATCCAAATATCTTAATTGTGTCTTCTATATTAATATTCTTCATCTTTTTAATAATAAATAGTATGCAAATATAATAAAATATAAAATAACATCAAATTAATTACCTGATAAGTTTGAACCAAACACAAAAATTTGATTTTCTGCAAGGCTTTTAATGTTTTCTAATGTTGTTCTTTCTATCATAATTTATCTTTTTAAATCCGCAACGAGAGCATAACAGCACCTAAATCGCTATTGGCGGTATCTTGCGTGTTTAAATTTTTGTTTTCCATTGTTACTTTTTTTTAAGTTGATAATTCAGTTTTCAAATCGCCAACAGCGTTTAGCTGCGGCACGTTAGTGGTCATTGGGCTGATAGTTTTTCGCTATTTCTTGACAGGCTTCTCTTGTTGCATCATTGTAGCCTTGCTTGTAACCTTCGTCAAAGCCCAACGAACCGCTAACAGCGTGTATGCGTAAGGCTTCTTTCAGTTCCATTATACAATCTACGTAAGCACCTTTTCTTGCTCTATCTTCTTTTGTTTTGTAACCACAGGCTTGTGCCTTTTCTTGTAGTTTTGCTATTAGTTCTTCCATTCTATTTAGTTTTATCGTTAATAATACGCCCTACGCATACACGCAAAACGTTAGCAGTAATGCCAGCCGACCCACAAGCCGACTGACATACCACCATAGTTTTAGTATCTAAGGTTAACCTTTTCACGTCTGCGATAATTATAAATTTCTTCAATTAGCGAAACATACTGTTGCGTATTGGTACAATCTACCATTGCCGTAGGTTGTGTTTTTAATTTTTGAATTAACTCGGTAAATTCAAAATTCTTATTCTTAAACAATCCAAGCATAGCGTAAACAAAACTTCTTCTTTTGTAGCCTAAATAATATTGTCCAACAATTTCAATTTTGTCTGCAATTTCGCAAGCGTTATCATAGTCTTCTATTTCAAATTCTCCTTTGTAAAAAATCTTTGTTCTATCAATGCCAGGATTAGAAGTATAACCCCCCAATATAGTCATACATTCAACGTGTCCAAATCCGTATCTTTCTTTAAACTCGGAGTATTTTAAATAGTGTGGATATTTTAAACGGCAATAACCATCCAAATAATCATCTGCATTCCAAGTTTTTGAATTTTGATTTAAGATGTGAACTTCTGTCAATCCATAACCTTTACATACCACGTAATTCAATGGAAGTTTTAGCTCCCGAATTACATCAAATCTGTGTTGACCATCAATTATCTCATATTTTTCATTCACAATGATTATCGTGAATAAATAATTTTCCGACATTGATTTTTTCAACCTGTTAATATGAAGCAGGTTTTTGTTTCTATTACCTTCTATTGATTTGAATAGAAAGTAATCTGTTGTTGTGTGAACATGGTTACTATTTTCACCATTGGTTCTGTTTTTAAAATTATTCATTTTGTTTTTATTGGGTTTTATAACTCCTCCCAGAAGTTTTATTTTAATTCGAGAAAGGCACTACTGCTAACATTGCATTGGCAAAAGCAGGGCTGACGTACTAATTTTGAACATTTGTAATCCTATTGAGCATTGGTAAGTAATTGAACAGAAGTACTGCTATTCCCTGCCTTCGCCAATGCTTTGACGTTAGGCGATACTTTAACCAAGCGTACATAAATAATCTATCAACTCTTGATTTTGTTCTTTTAGATATGGTTTTGACAAATCCCAAGAATAAATACCATTCCAAACTCTATCGTGAAAATGACCATACTTATTTATTGAGTGTATTTCTGTGTGCAATCCTTTCATCCATTCTAATACATCGCTTAATAATGGTTCTTTGCCATAAATTGTAATATTTTGGTTTGTAAAATATTCATAATCGAATACATCTACTTCGCCATTATACAATGTAGCTATTTCAACTATTTCTTCATCATCATTATAAATAAAATGTAAAAATTCATAATGAAACGGCATATTTTTAATAGTGAATAATTGTCCTTTTGACATTTCAAGAAGTCTTGGTATTGATTCGCTTATTTTTTGTTTGAGTAAATCGTAATTTGACATTTTTATATTTGTTTTAAATTGTTACTAAATTGACCGAAGAAAAGCATAGCCTAACATCGGTTTTGTGCAAGTGGGGCATCAGTTCTAAACTGAACAGCAGTAATTCTAATCGGGCTTTTGTGCTAAATTGAAACTTTCGTATTCCAAATCCCCACCTGCACAAAGCCGAGAACCGTTATCGCCAACCTTATGACGACAACCCAATAATTAAACGCCTCATTGAATTGCTACACATTTGGTCTATTAAAGCAAACTTTCCTTCGTGCTTCAATCTACCCCTGTAATGGTTGCAAAGTGAGCCAACATATTCCTGACTTTTTTCAAGCGGATATATTTCTAATAGTTTTTCATGCAGTTTTTCAACTGAAATTTTTGCAACCAAAGGCTCTGCTACCTTGTAAAGTTGCCACCAGTCTAACGATTGAAGAAAGGCTGGCGATAACAAGCGGTTAGCGTCATTGCCGTTTTCGTTTTTTGTTGAAGTGTTGTTTTCCATATCAAATTTTGTTTTTAAGTGCAATTTTTCGTGTTCCAAAGTCGGCAACGAACGCCAACCGCCCGAACGTTATAACTCATTATACCACCTGACGACTATTTTCTTCATCGACAACTTTTATAATTGGAGTTTCGTAAACGTGTAATCCTGTAATAGTGTTACCATCGTCTAAAAAAGTGATGTTTGTAACAACTTGTGTTTTGTTTTTGCTTTTCTGAACTACTCCAATCCATTTATGATTTTCTCCTTCAAAACTTCCGTTATCCATTTCAAAGTTTGCGGTTTTAAAAGCGTTTGACAATATTTGTCTTAAATTGGTTTCTTGTAATTGTCCGTTTGAATTTTTAAAATATAATTCCATAAAATAACGAGTTATAACAGTTGTTTGGCACTATTGCCGTTTAGTTTTTCAGCATAAAATACGCTGGTAATATTAAATTTAGTTTTCAATTCACGTTTACGTTATCGGCAACAGATGCCAAGCAACGGGACGTTGTACGCTACTTTATAGCACGTTGCTTTGAAGTGTAACGGAAACATCAGATATTACAATAATTCCATTGTCAATCTTAATAGATAATGGCGTTTTTATTTGTAAATGCTTCATTGCATTGTCAATCCCTGCTCGTAAGTTTTTTTGATTTGATTGCATCTTTTTTAAGTTGTCTTGCATTTCAAAAATCCTTTTTTCATAATCAATAATTTCTTCGGATAACTCAATTAATATTTCTTTTCCAATTGACTTATCGCCTTGTATTTTTTTTACTAATCCAGAATAAGAACAATCCATTTTTATATAGTTTTATAATTTGACAAAATAATTCAAGCACTCTAATTGCAGCGTACAACATCGTGTTGCCATATAGTTAGGCTGACGGAACTCAATCGGCTTTTGAATATTTATTTAGCTTCATATCTACATTTGTGCTTGACGTACTCCGAATACCTAACCATCGGCAACACGGCAAACGTTATCACCACAATACTACGCAAACAATTCCGTATTACCAAATATTAAGTACAATTAATTTAGTACACCCACAAAAAAAGCCGACATTTCTGCCGACCTTACCAAAACCAAACCGAGTTGAATAAACTTTTTCTGTTAATTGTTGTACTTTTTACCTAAACAGAAATTGTTAAATGTTGTATCTTAAATATAACTTAGTGGAAACTTCCCCTATTTTATCATTTCTTCAATCTTATCTTTTCACTAAACCTCACACCAAACTCCATTTGCAAACTAGAATTTAACCCACCTTGCAAACCTACTAAATGCCTATCTGAAATAATAGCATCTAAACCTATTCCACCATGATACGATGCGACTGTTTTATTGGCTATGGCAACACCACCGTATAAACCCGTGTAAACCTTTACTAAACTTTGCTTTTGTGGTACGGCAATCGTTTCCCGTTTTATTTTCCAAAGTTCGGGTTTAAGGTTGCGCCATTCAATAGCCATGTTTAAAATCTCGTTGTTTGCTACGGTTGCGGTTGCGGTTGCTCTGAAATTGTCTACTGAAATGGTGTCGAATTTGTAGAGGTTGGTGTCGAGGCAGTAGTAATTATCTCCGATCGGTAAGTATTGATCAATGCAGTTTTCATTGATTTCATTGTGTTTCAAAGAATCTCGATCGAACTTTTGTGCATTATTGATCAATGGCTTATTATACTTCTTTACACCAACTTTCTCAGGCTTAAAACTAATCTTCTGAGCCGTATCTTTATTTGGCGCAATAGAATCAATATACTCGATTTTAACCGTACCAACTTGATTACATGGGTATATTTTAGGGTATAGCAGAAAACCGCATACACCACCGCAAATAATTGAAAGTAGCCAAAATAAGGCGATTATTGTTAAGGCTGTGCGTTGTTGCATGGTGTGGTGTTTAGTTGCAGTTCTTCGCCAAAAACAAGTTCTTTCTCGCATTTATTTTCTATGTAAAACCAATTTTGCAATTCATGAACAAACTTTATCCATTCAGGATAAACAAGTCCTTTTGGTAACTTCAACAGCCATTCTTCGGTGAGTGGAATGGGGTTTCTAACTATTAGTTTTAGCTCTACGTCCGAAATAGTCTGTGTGGTTGTTGATACGACTACCCCACCTGCATTTAACAATAAGTTCCCTATCATCAATTCATTCGCCTTTATCATAGCAGTTTATTTAGATAGTTTACTAATAGCTTTCAATTCAGTAAGCCGTTGCGAGTTATGCCTACATAACATTTCTAGCTTTTGCACAGTTTCGTCTGAATTTTTACCATCAAATAGTGCAATTAATTCTCTGTTGATTTTTTGCTCGTATTCGATTTTATCGATAAGCAGTAGTAGTGCTTTTTTCATTGTTTCGTGTTTTGTTTGCACAAATCTACAAAGTTATTTGAAATAAAAAAGGTTGCCCGAAGACAACCGATTTTTAGCTAGTTTCAAATTGTAGGTCTGATTGAGAAAACCTTAATGCAAATATAGCAACTTCCACCAAATAAAAAAGGCTACCTCACGGCAACCTCTCTTATCATTAAAACAAAAACACTGATGTAAATGTAGGAATTTATTTTAAACCGTAAACTTTTTTTAATTTAGATAGCCACAATTTTCTATCCTCAAGTCCATTTATACCTCCGTTTATACGTCTTGTAATTATCATTACATCGTCTTTGTCGGCATAGCTATTTAAGCCTTTACTATTCCAAAACCACCCAGCAACATCCACATAATAATTTTCGGCAACAAGTTTTGGATTCGCTAGTAAGTCAACACCGATAAACCGACCATATTTATCGTAATTAGTACGCCCAGTTAATTGAATTGCGCCACGTCCTTTGAATAAAACACCGTCACCTTTAACGATATTACCTAAATCTTTTCGACCTTCATATGCCTTACCATTTGCTATTTCTTCTTTATACCTTAATCCGCCCGTTTCGTGCAGAATTTGCGCTAAAAAATGGCATTTTCTTAGTGGTGTGTTAATCAGATACTTTGCGAAACACGGGGTTAATTGATTATAAACCTCTAAAACACGTTCTGCTTTTGTGTTTGGTAGTATTGATTGAAATTCGGTTAATGTCATTCTCCGTATTTAGGTAAATCATTAATAAATTCAACTGCATCTACTTTCGTTTGCTCGGTTACAGCTATTTCATAGTTGCAGATAATCTCGCAAGTGTTAATATACCATGCCTTAATTGCAATAGCTTCATTTCTAAACAACGAATCGGGTTGTTGCGCCCATATTCCAAGTTCTGCCATATCGATATAATTGTTGGCCGAAAGGATAGACTTGAACAACTCGTCATGCAACTGATTAATCTCAGCTATGAGCGCACTTTTGCTCCAGACATATTTACTCGCTATAATAGCATCATACTCATTTTGAGTAACAAGTCTATCACCATTTTCGTCTATTAATCTTATCATATCTTAATTAATTTAACGGTAATCATTGAATGAGAAATTACAGCACTTGCACTAGAGGGGTTGAATGTTACATAAAGGTAATTCTGTACTGTTAAATCAGTAGACCTTAATGTAGTAAATGCGACCATAGTATTCGCATCATCTGAAATATTTGAACTCGTAGCAAGTCCATAAATAGAACCACTTGCACCACCACTATATTTGTATCTTCTTAGAAGCTCTATTTGTGTTCCTCCGCCTGCTCCATTATTAGCTAGTAAAGTTTGTAATCCGATTGAGTTTGCTCCAGTTAAACCATCAATAGGACTTGCATAAGTACCTACTCTAAATCTTTGAGTTATAGCAGCACCAGCAAAAGTTGTAATCTGTGCTTGTGAATAAATTTCAATTATGTAATTAAATCCATCATTCGGTAATGGAATGGAATAAATCGAAGTTTCTAAAGTCTTTCCCGTAACAACCGTTGTAGTAGATGATTTGAAAAGTATTATTTCAACGTCTGCTGTGTTGGCCTTTGCTGATATTTGCGAACCGTAGCCATCATAAGTAGCCTTTAAAGCCGTTGTTAGTGGTTGTTCTATTAAGTCTAAAATTGATTTATTTCCGTGTGTGTGTTTGTCGGTTACAGCAGAATCGTAACTACTTTTTAGCGCATTAGTCAAATCATTTTCAGAAAGTCCTTTGCCACTAACTTTGTCAACTTTATTATTTAGTAGGTTATCTGTTTCACTTTTTGTGTATCTGTTACCTATTGCTGTTTGCAAGTCAGAAATAGACTGCAAAACACTCGAACCGTTGGTATTAACCCAATTATAGGCAGTATCATAGTAACCTTTTAAAGTAGATGTAAGCCATTTTAAAGTAGATGTTTCTGCGATGTCTGATGCATCAAGTACAACTGCGCCCGTCTTACCGTTTACAGAACTCACAGCACCGCTACCACCATTCGGAAAATTCCCATCGTAAAGCGTAAACGATACAACCATTTGTGAGGCTGTTTCGTCCAAGTTTACCGTTTCCCCTCGATATGTTATTTCAAAATCTATTCTCATCTTGTTACAGCTTGAAGTACATCTAGTTTACCTTTGATGTATATTTTAGAACCAATGTTTGAAAATACAATACGAATGTCATAAGCATAACTACCCGCTTTAATTCCAACCGAAAAACGTTTAAATGATAGTTTTTTCGGTGTGCCTGCTAATATTTCAAAGTCATTTTTATCTAATGAAAATCGATGAACCACCGTTGGCGAATCGGGTTTGTCCCGCACATACAAATCGACCGAAGTAATCAAATCGCAACCGTCTAAAACAGTTCCATCGGGCAAAGTCATGGTAATTGGAGTTTGAAAACCCTCCCAATATGTACCGAAAATCATGGCTCTATCGCCAGTCAAATCGTATTGTAATATTTTATTTGTTGGTGTACTCATATACCCGTTTTATCCCCGTCCTTTGCAAATGCCGAAACAAGTGTTACTAAAAACACGCCTATTGCGCCCATAATAACCGCAAAATCAGACGAAGTTATGACCTTCGTAATAAGCAGTCCAAGCGAAACAAAAAGACTTAAAACGCCAGCTAATGCAACGAGCGAAGTTTTCCAATTTTTTACTATTGATTTCATCCTAATTTACTTTTAATCCAAACCTTTATTTTTTCACCATGCTTTTTAAAGTATGGTTTAATGATTTTTATTAACCACAATCCGATTGTAGACACCACAACCGATAATAACGATTTACCAATTAACACAGCAATGCCTACTGAAATATTCACCATTGATTGTTGCCACGTTAAGCCGTCTAAAAAACCGTGTGTAGCGTCTAAAATTCCCATTATGGAACTAAACGATACAATTAACACGTCTTCAGTATGACTACCAAAATAGCGTTCGTATTCCTTTAGGTTAAACCCGTTGAATATTCCAAAGGCTACAAAGCCTACCCACTTTAATATCCAATATCTTAACTTAATCACCTCTATACCCGTCACTTTTTAAATTTTAACCATGTAAAAATCAATGATAACAACGCAACAACAATCTCATACCACTGAAAAGTTGAGCTGTGGGAATCTTGTAGGCTACTTTAAAGAACGCATCAAATAGGTAAGCCACTAAAAATAGCAGCTTACCTATTGCGCCTAATTGCTTACGAATTTGGCTTGCGCGGTGGATGTGTTCCGACAATAGCATTAGTCAGCTAATTGATTGTAACGTATTTATATCCTCCGAAATATCCACGGTTTTCAATTGCTGTGTAAGATTCTGATAGTGATAACATGATTTCTTTTATTTATGATTAATTAATAGTAACCGATGACTCTACTCCAAATGCTGAAGTAAAGTCAGGAAATTCAGGGCCTAACGTAACTCCATATCCTAACATATCTGCATCTACATTAAGCGTTAATGTTGGGCTTACTCCCGTTCCTATCTCTGCATAAGTTGGTGAAGTAACCCATGTAATAGGGTATGATTGCGACTGAGTTATGTTTGCCGTTACCGACATAGTTAATCCACTCACTGAATTAACCGTCATTCCATCCATTTTCACATAATCAACCACGTTGCCACTTGCATCAACTTCAATCAAGTTCCAAATGCTGAATGTTTTTGTATCAATGCCATTGGTAGCGTTGTAAATTACTTGCATTGAATAAGTACCCGCTCCGTTTCCGCTTGTATTCAGGGTTGTTGTTGGTGCTGTAATTGCCGTTCCACCGTATAATGGCGTTCGCCCTGAACCATTCCAAAAGTCAATAATATAGTCGTAACTATCAATTGAATAACCGATAGGTAACTGTTGTGAATCGGGATTTAGTTTCAAGCCTATTGTCCAATCGTCACCTCCGTTGTTGATGAAGTCAATTGTTGATGTTCCGACGGTGTATGATGAAATTAAATTTGGTACTAAAACTTCATTTTTAGATATAAAACTAAATACAATATTACCGTATATATTTCCGCACTTTACGATGTTTAAGTAATCGCAACTTGCGCTATTTTCTTTTAATGTTAAAGTGAAATTACCAGCGTTTTTGTTGAATAAATACGGCAGGAAATCACTATTGTTTAATGAGAAATAGCCACTTAAATCTGTTACTACTTCGCCATTGTATTTGTTTCCAAATTTATCGACTATACTATAATAGTACTTCGTTAATGGGTCTAAAGTAATATCAAACAAGTGGCTATCTTCGCACTCGCTAAATTGTAGATAAAGCGTTGTTTGGCACATATTAGTTAGGTATGTAGCACTGAGTTAAAACATTCACTGGCGTTTCAAAAGGACAAGGGAACTGAGCCGATTGCCATTTTACAGTAACATTCCAAACTACTTCGCTGTTGATGTCATTATCAACTTTGAATTTAGGAATGATTGTAACCGTTTTATCGGTAATGTAAGTTTTTGAGCTTGTTCTGAAATAAAACTTGTAATTTCTGTTACCTACTATTGCGTTATAAAAATCGCAGTTACTCGCAAAGTTAGGGTCTGCTATCATTGCCGTGAAATCGAAACCTAGTAAAGTTTCTACGGTATCTCCGTAGCCAGTACCTACTTTTTCAGAAGGTTCAGGCATTTCTCCGTTTGTTTCAGGGATAATGATAATTTCTCCGCTATCAATGCCACGAATCCATTCTGATTCATCGGTAGTATCATCATTTGCGAAAACAAAGTCTTTATGAATAAAGCCTCCACTTCGTAAACGTCCGAACTCTCTTCCTTCGCATGGGTCGCAATTATGTGCAGGTATCAGATTATCACAGCCTGATGGATAATATCCAGCCATTATGTAAAAAATTTAATTTGTGTGATTTTTTCTATTTGAGTGTTTAACTCACATTGGTGCGTTTCCGCCAGACTTTACTGATAAGCAAATTTATATTAAAGATTTTGAATTTCCTAACATTCGCAAATATTGAAACAACCTTTTCTAAAATTAGTTTCAATACTATATCTAAAAGAAAGTAAAATATCGTTTTCGCATAGCCTGTAATCGATGTTACTATACTCTTCATTAAATACCTTTTGCCCGTCCATTTCACTCGAATTAAGGCGAATAAATATGCTGTCAACTGCCGTTCCATCTTTGTCTAAAATAGTCGGGAAATTCATAGCAATAACCGCTTCAAGTTGTTCGCTAGTTAAATTCAACTTATTAATCTTACCATAAACAACCATTTTTACATCTGTTTTGCAAATGTAATTACGGTCATTGTCTTTTTGTTGGTAAGCGTTGTTTAGTAGTTTATGGTAAACGATTAACGGATAAGTGTCATCAATAGAAATGTCGTTTAACTCGAAGCTGTCACTAAGTACAACTGGGAATACTTCAACTTTATTATCAACTAAACGTCCGACACTTCGTGCAATACCTTCGATTCTTGCATCTGCAAAACGAATATCGTTAATCGCATTAGTCTTTAGCGAATCGTTTACTTTTTTGATTATCTCTTTAAGAAATGGCATCTGATACAGCGTTGTTTACTATTTCGTTAATTATTTCACCTTCTTTCTCGGTAACACCCCAAATTGTTTTATTGTACTTTTTAGTTTCAAAGAACCTAGCACGTTCAAAAATGTTTGAATCCTGCCAACCTAAACCGTAACCGTTTTGAGTGGCGATTACAGTAAATTGGTTATTCATTTGGCCACTTAAATTAAGGTTTACACTACCAATATTCTTTCCGACTTGCGTTTTAAATTCATTGTAACCACCAGCAAAATATTTTGTTTTATGTGGCAGTCCAGTGCTTATAAACTTAGTCTTTCCATCTTTGCCTTGGGTTTGGAACTTTCTAGTAGCTTTATTTGGGTTCACATAAATAGGCTTCGTGTCGTAATTGCCAATTTTAGCACCATTAGCATCTAATCCTTGCTCATGTATTCGCTCCGATATAACACCATTCATTGAAGTAGCTACGGTTCGCAAAATGTTCTTATACTCATTTTCAGCTAATGCCGTCAATTTAACACTAAGTCCACTCATAACCTCCGTAATGTTGCTACTTATCATGGTAAGTTTGTTTGCAATGTTATTTGAGCGTGGCAGTCTATACAGCAATCCTGCTGAAACGTAACACCGTTTAATGCGTTTGATAGCTCTGTGTTATATTGATTAGCGTATTCATCACGTAATTCACGTGCTATTTTAGCGTCAACTGTTGTAAACTTATTGATCCTTTCACTGTGTATTCTTTCGGTTAAAAGTTCATAGCCTTGAGCAAACCATAAAGACGTAGCAAATAGATTTTTATTGTTACAAATAAACGATGCAAAGTCACAGTTTATATTTATAATTCCGGTTAAACCAAATGAATTATTTACGTATGCTATTGTATCTAAGTCACTAGATACATAACCGCCTTTTAAATTAGCGTTACATAGTTCAACACAACCGCAATCCGTACAATCGTTATTAAGCGTTAATGGTAAGTGAGGCGAATTTAAGCCACTTGCACCAATGAACAATTTCTTAACCCCGAAATACATCTTGTTTACGTTCACTCTATTAAAGCCTATTGTGCCGTCTACAATGCTAAATGTATCTAGCAAGGTGAATGTATCGTTAATGACTTCAAACACCTTTATTGTGGCGTTTCCATCCGCTTTTAGATACAGAGAAAGTTCTTGAATGTTTATTGTCAATAGTTCACTTGGTGAGGCAAATGTATTTACATCGCTACCCAAGTTTATAAAGAAGCCTTTGTAATCTGTATTAGATGCAGTTTGATTTGTTACGGTATTAATATTGCCCTTCCATCCTTTGTAATACTCGATTACTTTTTTAAGCCTAAACCGTTTTAATAGTTCATTGCTTATTGAAGTTGTAAGTCTTTTAATCGCTCGTTTTTCGCACGTCTTCCAAACCTCATAGAAAGTAACCTTTTCGCTGTTTGCGCTTGCATCGATTGACTTTAAACTAATACCAGCTAAATCGTTTACATACAATCCGCTTTCGGGTTCATCTAATCCGCAATGTTTAACAGATACATAATTTTCTAAACAATTCATTTTATGGGTTTAAAAAATAAAGGGTAGGTGAAATTCACCCACCCTTTACTAAGTTAATCAATCAAAGATTATTAGCACTCGTCACAAGCGTTGGTAACTGTGTATCTCAAAGCACCGTTAACACCAGTTAAAGTGTCATCAGAAGCGAAAGCGTCCGAAGGTGTTTGGAATAAGCCATAACGCTTACTCAAGAATACAGCGTAACCTCTGTCGTAAGTACCTTCCTCACCGTAACCATTCAACAAAGTTGTCGGACAATCCAACTCTTTAATCTGAATGTCGAAAGTCATAGGCACAGTAGTCATTCCGTTTGATACGTTCAAGTCGATTTGACCGAAGAAAGAATTTCCTAGTTGTCCGCCTTGGAAACCAATGTAACGTTGGAAATCCACAAAGTGAATAGAACCTTTAGCGAAAACTCCGATTTTGTTTGCGCCCCATCCTGATGCTGTTTTAGACATCAAATCGGCATAAAATTTATAGCCATTGAATTTTGAAATGTCAAGTCCTGCTTGGTTAATTCCAGTCAAGCCTTTTGACAATTCATAGCTATTCATCAAACCGTTTCCAACAATCAATAAGCTGTCAGAAAAATTGTTTTCAAACGCATCAGAAAGGATTTTTGAAACGCCATCCGCTAAGTTTAACGCTGGGTTTTTAGCGATGTTGATTGTGCCGGCAGTATTTACTCCAGTCACAACGTTAATACCCCATGTAACGTCACCAAGCAAACGCTGGTTAATTTTCGTTACAATAGAATCGGCTGTGTGCTGGATAGAGTTTGCAATTTCTTCCAAAATTGTAGTTCCGCCCAAAGATACTGGCGCTGATGCAGATTCCATGTATTTAGATACAGTTTCCATCGACAAGTGAAACCCAGTCTTAGCGAAACGTACAGCCGTCATGTCGGCTTCTTTGTAAACTGGCGTAAAATCAATGTCGCAGTTATCTTCCTCAACAACTGTTGAAGTAGTTTGGCGAGTTTTGTATTTCACTTTAGCAGTTTTTTGATGTCCTTGTTGATTAGTCAACTTAGCATCTACTACGTTTGAGTTTTCGAGTAACATTCCTAAAAATCCGTTTTGGGTTATTTTTAAACCAGCGTAATTCTGACCCGATAATGTTAATAGGTCTTTGAGTACATAGGGAGCAAATCCGTTTGCCATTGTTATAAGTTTTTTAACCTATTTTTTCCAATGCTGCAAGGCGTTCTTGATTACGAACGGCAGCAGGATTGTCATCAACAGGTTGATTAATTATTGTTTGTGGTGTTTTCACTACCGTAGTTGGCGGTGCAGATACTTGTAAAAGTTTGTTACTCGCTAATACTCTATCAACGAAGTCATTGAATTGAACTGTTTTATTTGAATCAGTAAAGTCTAGTTCAGGTGTTTCGGCATTGACTAATTTTAAGCCACTATCAGTCATTACAACTTTAGCTTTTTTAGTTGCCAATTCTTGCTCTAAAAGCGTTTTCGCTGTCAAAATCTGCACGTTTTTAGGCAAATCTTTATTAGCGTATTCTTTTCCTGAAAGCAAAGTATCAATTTGAAACTGCATTAGTTTTGATTCCGATTGCTTATTCAAATCTTTAATTTGGCTTTCGTAAAGTTCCTTTGTTTTCAAAACTTCGTCATTCAGCTTTTTAATTTCAGCTTTTAACGGTTCTGAATCTTTGGCTTGTGCTTGTACTTTAGGTTCTGAAAGTTTAGAAATCAACTTTTTAGCCTTATCGTAAGTATTTACGTTTGCTTTTAAGTCGTTTGCCGTGTCTTCGTCAACTAAACCTTGCTCAATAGCCTCGTTAATGAGTTTATCGAACGGGTTTAAGGAAAGGGCTTTGAAATGCTTATGCAAGTCATTGTTATGCTTCGCATCGTTAATATCGATTAGCGTAGCAAGTTTAGTTTCAAATTTTGTAAATACATCGTCCGAAACATCCGCTTTAATTTGGAATAGTTCTGTAAGTTCCGATGCGTCAATATTGGTTTTTTGAGCTAAAAGCTCCACAAGTTGTCCAAAAGGTTTTGGCATAAAGTTTTTAAGTTTGTTTAAGCAAAAATATTTATTTTGTTGCAGTAAACTATTTGGTTTAGTTAGTTTTACTATATTTGCTATAAATTACACAACATGGATAACTCAAAAAAGATTCTTTACGATAATGTTCCTGATGACGTTTTTAAGATAATTACTGAAGAACAAGGACGTTTGAAAATAGAGTTGAAAAAGCACGTTGGCTTATCTTATACGATTAGTCGACTGATTAGGAAATCTAACCAAAACGCAATAAAGCAATAAACATGAAAGCATTCACACTAACCGACCTAGTTTCTTTTGGCGAATATTTGCTATCAAAAGAACGCACTAAAACCGTAAAAAGCCATCCGAATAAAGAAGGTCTATTTGAACGACTTACAAAAGTATCGGATGCGGATATTGCTAATTGGAAAGATTTGAATGTGAAGAAATGAAACCAATAGTCACAGCCATTCTACTAAATTGGAAACGACCTGAAAATCTAGTTGAAGTCATTAAGTCTATTCGTTCGCAAAATATTCCTATTGATATTTGGCTTTGGGATAACTCAAATAGTGAACATAAATTCGATGTTGACCAGCGTTTTCAGTCTTCAATAAACCTTAAATGTTTTCCACGTTGGTGTTTGGCATCAATGGTACAAACAGAGTATTTTTTCGTTATTGATGACGATATAATGTTTACCGATGGTGAGGTTATTAGTGATTGCATTCAATACCATAAGCTTATTGACATTGAAGATTTAATACTAGGTCAAACTGGCGTTATACTAAACAAAGAAATGATTTATTTCAATAGCGAACATTTCAGCAATGTAGAAAGGTCAGTTGGTGTAGATATTGTAAAAGGTAGATTTATGTTTATGAAACAATCAGTAATGAACAAAGTAACTATGGATGCATCTTTCACTTGTGACGATATAAAAATTAGCTCACAGTTAAATCATAAAGTTTTACCCGCATTTCTACACAACCGATTTAAAGACCTACAAGAAGGCGAAGAAGCGTTATTTAGAACAGAAGGGCAAAGAGAATTAAGGCAGTTAGCTACTAAGCAATTCTTTTGCAAGTCGAATACTCAATAATAGGCTTAGTAAATATTCTGCTTTTAACTCTACTTTCGATTGTATGCCTATGGTATTCCCTTTGCGCTGTACCCATTCCGTATTTAGGACTTCTAGTTAAGTTTTTACGGTGCATCCTACGTCTAAACAATGCTTTTTCGATGTGTTTTGGATACACATTGAAACTAGATAGCCTTTCTCTAAATTCAGTATCAGCTCCACATATCCAACTTTCGTAATAACCGTAAGTTTCAAAAAGTGACTTTTTACAAGCAAAGCAACCGTGAGCGTCTTTCTCATAGGTTACTTTGTCTTTCCCGTCTTCAAATTGTTCAAAGTCAAATACTACAAAATCGCTGTTTTCAAGTTCAGATAAACACGTTTTAACTAAATCAACGCCCATTATATCGTCCGAATCAAAGAATATAACAGCTTCGTGTTTTGCCATCGCTAAAAGGTTATTTCTTACTGAATAGCAACCGATATTTCTATTGAAAACGTACACTTCGCACCCACTAAATACATCTTTATTTTTAATGATATGCTTTTCAGTAACTTCGCACCCGTCAACACCTACTAATATTTGACAGTTAAAACCTTTTGCGGATTCTTTAACTGAATTGATACACTCGTTTATAAACTTTGTGTTTGAAAATACTGGAATAATAACCGTTACGCTATTCATAGGCTTGTCTTATTTCTTTCGGCACAACTTCTTTGGCCACTGGTATTAGTTTGTGATTGCACGAATAACCGCCACGCCTTACCATAAAGTTAGTTGAATCTGTGCCGTCTATCATTCCGTAAGGTAGTTTAGTTCTTTGGCTTATTTTCCCGTCAATGTCTTTAAACTCTTTAAAGTCGCCTTTAACTATTTTAGTAAATTCAGAACGATGGATATACTTTTTCTTTACACAAGCCTTGCAAAAGTCACGTGAAGTGTCCATTAACGATCCATTGTACATAAACCAATCTAAACCTAAGTCAGCAGTTACATTCTCCTGATATGCTGCGTTAAACTGATTTAACGAATCTGTTGTAATTTGCCGTGTGTATCGCTCTAACTTACCAAGCGATTCTTTGTTGCTCACTACTTCACTACGTATCGAATCTAGTAAGTTATTATAACTTGAACCAGACTTAATCGCATCGAATATCTTTTCCTTTATTCCGCTTGTGATATTCGCATTAACACCGCTACCCGTCAAACTTTCCACGGCATCAATAACCGATTGGTTTTTTAACTCAGCTAAGAACTCGGAACTTTTAAACTTGCTATCAATTTCATTGAAATATTGATTATTTAGCGTTTGAAGTTCGCCAAATGCACTTGCAAACTCTTTAACCGAATTAAGATATTCGGGTGTTTCAAATATGTTATTTAAAGCCTTTTGAATCTTAGATAATCGCCTTACATTCTCAACTGATTGCACTATTTTATCCGACTTAGTGTCGAGTTCTTTCAATAAAACAGTAATTTCCCGAAACATTTTGTTTTGAATGTCGGGAACTCTACCATTAAACCTATCTAAAGCTAGGTCTATTGTATCAACAATTTTATTTAGTGTTTGCATCCGCTATAATCGATACACTAGGTTCGTTTTTCTTTTTGTAGTCAGTAGCTATTTTAGTTAGTATGTCGATTTGCTCTGTGTAAGTCAGGTCAGAAAACTTTTCATTTTGCTCTTTTGCAATCGTCAAAAATCGAATTAAGTTGCAACTTATAATGTAATCAATTTCACTTACTCCGTTATTCATTCTGATTGTAGCCTTTTCGTCAATGCTAATACATGGCATCGGGTCAAGTTTTAATGAAAGTGTTAAGTCTTCTTTTATTTCAGGCTCATTGTAAAACTTCTTATTAGCAAACTCTATCATCATTGAGTTTAGTATCGATGGAGGTAGTTTCTTTTCTACTGCAACCGCTAACTCTTCCATTAAAAAGTTCAATGATAATATGTCGTATTTTTCGGGAACGGCTACACTAGGACACATTGCTTTTCTTTGCTCTTCAGTAGCTACAAAACCATATCTAATGTCAATGCCTATTTTGTAAACCTTATCCATAACCCACACTAAATCCTCTGCAATGGAATAAACAAAGTTATTCAACTCGTCACGGTCAACATCTTTAGCATATCCACTTTGGTTTGCAGGGGTTTGTACAAGGAACTGCATATTGATAGCAGATAAAGCCTTGTAAGTATTCTTTTCGATTATCTCGTCTTGAATCTTAATAATCTCTAATGGCTTTTCAATATATCCCTTTGGCGGTGTTGGGACTGGACTTTCGCCCATGTTTTGATTAGTAGGTCGAATTACCATTTTCTTATATGGTCCTGAATTAGCCACAACTCCAGTTCCGCTACAAGTTGAACAGCCTACAATATTATCTCCACTTTTTACCTTACCGGTACTTTGTCCGCTATGGTGGTCAAAACACTTTTCGCATGGCTGTGAGGCATATTCCCATGCCTCTGGGTATAAGTGAGTAACAATACCAGCGTCCAAGTCCGAATCTTGACGGGCAACTTTATTTAAACGTGGAATAATTGAATTTATACGGCTTTCCCATACAATTTCTTTATCGTAAGCACAGTTGATTATGCCTCTTAACTTAAAGCATGGCAAATATCCTAAGTTGTGATTCCACTCACTAACTAAATCGTAACTTTTTGCCGTCTGTTCCCATATCTGAATGTAAGTTGTTGTGATTACGTAAAACTTATCGCCTTCAACATTCAAAGATTTACCTTTCCTAAAAATAGCTTTATCGTTACTTTTTACAATCGCTAGTTTGTTGTATTCATATTCGTAAACGTTATCCGAATTGAATATAATAGGATAAGGTTTAAAGTATTCGGTTTCGTTTATCTCAAGTTCGGTAGGCATAACTAGGCAAACTGCATTAGCATCGATTAAATACTGATTAAGTAGAATTGAAAACACCCAGTTATTTAGTGATTCCAAATAAGGGAATTTCTTCTCAAAGTATTCACGTGGAATTTCATCACTTGCAATTTTGCTAGGAATGTCATCACTATACCTTACGCTCCAATCGCTTGACCGTCTAATTTTAGATAACGATGTACTGATTTGAGTAATAACCTCACGGGTTATAGGTTCGTGAATCTTTAGCCGATAATCTTTAATTTCGGTTGTTTCACTAGGTCGATAATCATTAAGCAAACCTAAAGGCTTTTCACCACTTGAATGCAGTTTAATAGCCTTATAAAGCTCCGTTGTCTTATCATATGCAATGTGTTTTTTTTGCCCTTTGAAATACGGCAATAACTCTTTTACTTCCATTATACTGTTCTTCTGTTCTGATTCCAATTTGCTTTGGAAAATATACGATAGTGCCGTTTGCCCATTGACTGAGCTTTAGCCAAGTTATGATAAATTGTAGATGCTTTATTGGAAATGTAGTTGCCTCCAATTGAGTAGCCAAAGAATTGTTTAACAACATAACTCCACGGCATTGTATTATCGGTTTTTTCCCAATAGATGGCAAAATAAGGCGATTTGTGCGGAACTATACCAACTATTCCGGTAGCGATATTAAAAGCCATTTCATCAGGCAAATAGCCATCGAATTTGAAGCCTTTAATTTTTGGGTTATTGAATACGTCTTTTACAGTTTCAAAAAACGTAGCCATTTTATCGTTCTTTTTGAAATAAATCATTTGTGAACGTATTTCGTACATTTCGTATTGTGGATTGTACGCTTCAACCGCTTCTTTTGCATCAAACCAAATGTGGCTGTCTTTTCTCGGTCGGTTAATAAGTCCATAATTTTCAGCGGTGAAGTCAATATCTTTGAACTCGTCAAAGAATTTATTAAAGTCTTTGCCACCAAAAAGTATAGTATCTACGTCCAAAAATATCGTTTCGTCAAATGGCGTTAAGTCATATAAGTGAGTTTTAGCCTTAATAAAAACAGTTTGCGCCCCGTTCATGTAATATTCTTTCGGGCAAATTTCTTTACTGTCAAAGTTAGAGAAATCAGTAACTTGAGTAAATGCGGATTCCGTATAAACCAAGTGAACCTTTGTGTTTTTATTGTTGTACTTTATGGAATTGGCTAAATTAACAGCCATGTTGCCGTATTGCGAGTGACCGAGTGCGATAAGTAAAACGCCTCTAGTTTTAGGCTGTGCTAATGTTTCGCAAAACAAAGGTTCTTCTTTCTTTGCAACACTATCGATAACTTCCTGAATTACATCTTCGTGCGAAGTATCGTTTTCAGAATAAACAGTATTATTGTTTTCGTTTAACTTAGCGTTATCAATTTCGATTTGCGCCTTCGTTCGTCTTGTTCTTTTTTGCGTTTCAGCCATTATTTACAATTTGAGTTTAGCAAATGTAACGGATATTTTTGCAAAAGTTGACATTTTGCCTTTGCGTGTGGGAAGTCATGCTCCATCCATTCTATTGAATAGTCACCTTGTTTTATATACTGATATTCGTAAGTATCTGCACTATCTTCAAGTGTGCTAGGTTTAATCTGTAATTGAAATTGATTACGAACCTCTAAAAAGTCATGCCCCAAAGCGATATTTAACGGCTTATGCCATGCGTAAGGCATCCAATCGGTTTCCATATTCCACTTTTCGTCAATTCTTTCGTATAACTTAATGTTATTGCCATCACTTGTCTTATAAACCTCCGCTTCCTGTGTCATTTGCGGTGTTCTTAAATACATTGGAATCATTGCCCTATTGTACACTTCGTCAGGATATGTGAATCCAAATGAATCTTCATTGCATCTGTAAGTTATTAATGAATGGTAACAAGTTATTTTTGTGCGTATAAAACAATCAGTGTACCCCATCGAGTATCTGCCTTTTAAATCGTATAATTCACCAAGTCCAATTTCGTACTCTTCTTTTACAATCTCAAAAGTAAAGCAATCACCAAAGTCAATACGACCGCATAAAGGTGAATCATTATAAACATCAAATGAAACATACCCAGTCAATGAATCGCCAAAATAAAGCGTAAACTCTCCTGTTTCGCCTTCAATAGCTGTACCTTTTATAAGGTACTTTAATGGGTCAACTAATGGCGTTTCGCTTGGTATATCGGTGCAATCAGATTTAACAGGACAAAGGTAGTATTGTGTATATCCGTCCGTTTCTTCGTTTACGGGTAATTCGCTTAACCCAAATTGAATAGACCAGTTCACTGTTTGCTCAATAGGCAAACACATACTAGGCGTTCTTAAACACCTTTCAATGAGTGGCTGTTCACCAACGTAAAAATTAACGAAAGAGTAAGGTCTGTTTCTTAGTGTACTATTAAAAAGTGGCATTATATTTTCTCCTTTAGCTTAAATGTGGCTATGCCTTTATTGGTAGGACTGTATCTAACGTCCTCAATCCATCCGAAACCTGTTACTCCATTGCAACTATACTGAATTAAACCGTATGGATTAAGTCTTAATAGTTTCCAATTATCATAGCTTAATGGATAGTCAAAAGTAATAATTTCATTTGAATAAATAGGAATATTGCCTAATTCTACCTTAAAATCAGAAGCATCTAAATTGCGATTTTCTTCAAGTTGCTTGTTTTCATCAAAACAATCGTTATCGCTTAAATCAAATTTAGCTAAATAGTTTCCTTCGCCTGTTGTGAATAGCACTTTTTTATTAACCAGTCCTTTATATGACCTGAGTATAACCGATAAATGCCTAAGTATATTTCTAATTGGCGAAATACGTAGGTTATAGTACTTTTCAGGGAACATCACATTTGCCGAAGTATTTGGAGGAAAATCAAACGTTTCATTTTCATACTCAGCTAAATCACCTTCCTCTTCATTGGTTTTATCTATACAAATAATGAAAGTATCATTATCATATCGCCAGTCATTCGTAACACCCCCAAACTTTCTACGGGTTGTTTCAATGGCAAAATCAGAAGCTATAAATTGACATAATGCTGTGTATTCATTTGTAACTGTACTCAAAGTTGTGCGGTATTCCCTACGTCCTTGAATATCCATTAAGCCGTTCGTGTTTTCAGTTTCCCATTTAGAGTATCCAGCATTAACCTTAGAAAAGTAATCTTTAAAGTTCACTTCACGTCTTACATTTGTAGGATTATCGCACACTAAAACAATTTCATCTCTGTAAAAGTGCAGATACTGCTCAACTCTTAATAGGCTACTTCCATCGTCTTTGAAGTTGTCATATTCAATGCCTATTCCTATGTTATGCACTGCCCTCATTGCTTCAAAAACATCTTTCATCGATAATGATAACGGAGGTTCTGTTTCATCTTGCATTTTAGCATTACGAATTTTTAAACCGTTTGTGAGTATAGTTAGCGCACCACATCCATAATCAGGTGCAGGTTCTACTATGGTAGGGTCTTGATTTGTATAAGGTAAAGAATCTTTGCGACCGTAAAAGGTAGAAAAAGCAGGTAAGCAACTATTTGTGTATATCTCTGAAATACGGCTAAATACTTCGTTTATCATATACCCTTTAGTAGTAGTATCTTCACAATCAGATACTAACTGTACATTTAATGATGCAGAATCGAAATGAAAAGTAAAAACGCAAGGATCAACGCTACCAACTGAGCCTGTTGTGTATTGTAACTCAAATATTTCTAAGTTCAAAAATATCTTTTGCTCCAAAACCCTGTCAATCATTAAAGAAGGGAAGTTAAGTGATAATGTTTTAGTATAATCAATACTAAAAGTTCCGCTATTTGTTACACCCCCTGTTGTGCTAGCAGTAGAAAATAAATTATAAATTGTTTCACTATGTGCAATTTCAAAAATAGGGAAGTGACCATATGTATCTCCCCATCTTAACTTAAAAACAACTCCATAGACTCTAGTTTCATTGCTTAATTCACTCCAACTTCCATCTGCTTTAAAATGAATATCAAAGTTATAACTACAATTAAGACCAGATTCACGCTGTAAGTTTACTATCTCTATGTAAGAATCTGAAAACATTACCGCATTAGACCCTTGCGGTCTTTGAAGATACGATGTTTGCAAGTTATTAGAACTTATTATTTCTGTTAATTTTGGCTTATTCCAATCTAATGATAGCCAAACTTGAGAAGCCTGTCCTACAACTTGACTACCGTCATCAGTCCATACAATTTCAGTATCTGGTTTCATTTGCCATGCATCGCGATAAACAAGTGGCCTATTTTTTAACTTAATATCTTTGCCTAATCCATAGTATTGTTCTAACTCTGCTTTTCTTAGGCAATCCGATTCAATAGTGACAAAAAAGAAGTCGTCTGCTGGGAACACCTCCGCTACCTCAATATATAAATCGTTTGTAAATCCTGTATCATTGATAACTGTAATTGTATAAGTGCCATCTATACCACCAGTACCACTAGCTGAAATAGTAAATGTATCGCCAACTTTTAAACCATTGATATTATGTGGCTTTAATACCTTTATTTTATTTGGGAAAGTTACTACAACATCGTATGTGCCAGTAGTATTTACTTCGTCACAATCGGCATCAAAAGGAACTAAGCTATCTAAATTAACTTTTTGGTCAAATCGTTTTAAAAAGTCAACTGTACATTTAGTTTCCATTACTCCAACTTCAACATAGCATTTACTACCACAGTTTTCTTTGTATGTAGCAAAGTCGAATTGACCTATAAATAGTTCTTCAAAAGTATCGGTATCTGAACAGGCAAAATCAACTCTAAAAGACATTTTTGATTCAAGTCCAAAAGTATCAAACTCATTTTTTAGTATAGAATAGCCATCCTCTACAAATTGCATAGAAAATTCTGCATCGTCAATGAATGTAAAAAATCCATGATAAATAGGGTGTCGCATTAATCGCATCTTAACACCATCAAATCCAACAGGCTCGGATTGTAGCACCGTTTCTGTTAAATCTCTATCAATTATTGTAAATTTCAACATTTGTCTATAATTTCGACTTATAATTTATAATCATGAAAAACACACTATTCATTTCAGTTACAATTCTTTTGCTTTCTTCTTGCTCAAAATGCTACCAATGTAGTAACGGTCAAACATATTGTAAAGGTAGCAAGACTTATGAATTAATTGACAAATACAATATAAGTAGAGATGAAAATAATTTGTTAATGAAATGCACCGTTAAGTATTAAAATAGTTATTCATATACGTTGTTTTACCGCCTTTGCTTTGTAGGTATGTAGTTATACCGCCCTTATCTACATTAACAACCGCTTGTGGCTTATCGTTAATTTTTGAAGCAATTACACTTCCAAGTTTATCATAATCAATTACAGTTCCACCAGTCACACCTTCTTTTGGATAAAACGATACGCTAGGCATCAACAACTTTGGTAGCATTGCGTTTGGTATACCTTTTAGCTGTTTATTTATTTCAGTAGGTACAATTCGCTCACCTTCATTCGCTAATACTGGAATAGTATCAACCCCCATCGGGTTATTACCACGTTGTAAGTATTCAGTTCCTTTTGCAAACTTAGGTAGTGGAGTTCGTGCAATAATAGCAACTTGAGCTGCTGCTGCTGCACCTGCCAACGCTGCCAAAACATACGCATACGGCCCTCCCTGTTTCATAGCCCCGATAACTGCCTCAGCTGCTCCCATAATTGCACTTGCTAACTTAGCTTCTTTATCCGCCTTTGCAGCTTCGTACTTTATTTTCCTAGCTTCTGTATCGTATCGCTTATTAATAGCTAACTTTTGAGATTCGGTTAATTCGGTGTTGGATAGTTCTAAATTTCGTCTATCCTCTAATTCAGTAAGTTGTTGATCTGAATTTATTTTTGAAAGTTGATTTATGACACTAAACATTTGCTTAGCAAAATCAAAAGTCATTGTCCCAAGTTGGAACATATCGCTTTTAAATTGTTCTATTGCCTTTGCCCTATCTTCCGCATCTTTCTTATCCTGCTCTTCCCATTTCTTGATGCCTTCTTGACGTTTTTTATCTATTTCATTTTGCGCATCCTCATTAGTTTTTATAACAAAATCGGCAAACTCTTTTTCGACTAGCTTTTTCTGCGCTGTTGCCAGTATCAAATCTTTTACATTAGCATCAATTTCAGCTTTCTTTTTCTCCATTTCAAGACGTGCAACTTCAATACGGTCATCTGCGCCCAACTTTTCAGCTATTATATTCAACTCCGCATTTCTTACCCTGTTTTGTAATAACAACTGTTGCATACGTTCAATATCAGCAACCTCCTGTTTTAGCTGAAATTTCTTTTTCTCATGTGATTCTTTACTCTTTTTATCGCCTTCTTCAATAGTCTTGTTTTGCCCTTTGATAGTAGCGTCCAAAGTTTGGTTTTCATAAGATAGTTTGGCTATTTCCTGCGCCCTTTGCGCATACATCGCTACATTTAACCCATCTTGCTTTTGCTCTTGCAATAATTGGTCTATCCTATCTTTGTTTGCCTGTAACTGAAACAATGCAAGTTCCTTTTCCTTTTTTAGTACATCGCTACTCGATTCGCCCCTAAGTTTCATTAACGCTATTTCACGCTTAAATGAACTTTCACTTTTCGCTACTTCACGTTGGAACGCCTGTTGCGATTTAACATAGTCATCCAGTGCAGAGGTCGCTTTGTTTGTTTCATCCGAAAGTATCCCAAATGACACACCAACCTTTCGCACCCATGCAGTTACTTCTTCAAAATTAGCTATCAATTCTACTGCTGCTATAATTAGTAGCGAAAGTCCAAGTGTAGCAACCGCCCATGCCTGTGATGCGCTAAGTCCAAAGAATTTTACGGCTGCACTTGCACGAGCAGAAGCAGCTGCAAATAAGTTTTGCGCTCCAGTCAATACTGTAACGCTAAATGCAGAATCTTTATTTAGTACCGCAGCAACACCCTGCAATCCGTTTAATATTGCCATTGAAGCCTGTACCTTCAAAAGTGCTTTTTGTACGTTTTCGTTTTCACTCCCAAATAATGCAGCTGCACCTTCCGCAACCGAAAACGCACCTGCGATACCTTGCGCTGTACTAATTAAAGCGTCTAGTTTTTGCGTGTCACTTGCTAATACTTTAACCCGTTGCGATACGTCACCAATTGAATCCTGTAAATTACCCGCTTCTTTTGATAGTTCCTTGAATCGTTTAGAGTCAAAGGCAATAGCACCAGCCTCCATACTGGATAACTCCGCTTTAATTTCCTTTAACCTACTTTTTAGATTTTGCCCTTCTTTAGTTTGATTGACTATTGCCTTAGTCGCTTGGTCTGTTTGTTTGGCGAATTTATTAACATCACCTGTCAAGTCCTTTACAGCACCACCTACAATATTTTCGACTACATTCGCATAGTCTTTTAGTTGCTGTTTTGAAAAGTTAGATGTTTTTGCTAGGTCGTCAATAGTTTTGTTTAAGTTAGTCCTATATTCTTTCTCTAAATCTATTTGCTTCTTTTTGGCATCTGAATGTTCTTTAAACGCTTGGTTTGCGCTTCCTAATGCTGATTTTTCAGCACCTGCCATATTATTAATCTCTTTCGATGCTTCTTTTAGCGATGTTGTATCACCAATAAACTCTATTATAACTTGTTCTGCCACCTGTCATACTATTTTTTCTTTACTTGTGATAGTGCTTTGTCAAGTTTTGCAAAGAACTCATATATTGTCAAATGGCTAAGTGCCATTAATTCTGCCTCACTTCCTCCAGCCACATAAAATCGGAATGATTCAATAAGATTTGTTTCTGTTGCTCCAATAGATTTGTAGAGATATTCTCCAAATGAATAGTCGCTTCGTTTATTTGAGCTTGGGAATAGTCTTGGAAATTCAACTCGAAATCGCCCAAAAAGGGAATTAATTCCTTTATTGGCATTGATAAAAAAAAATCAGTAACAGTTGATTCCTTCTTCCATTTCTCTATCTTACGTTGACAGTAAACCCAATCGTAATCTTCTGGGTTTTCAGTTTCATCAAAGTAAACAACAGACGCTAATTTATATACAATGTCGGTATCATAAATCCAATCTAAACGCTCTTTAAGTTGATTATTTAACTTCATTAACTCTAGCAGATTATTTGTCTTAAATGGTGTTTTATTGAGCAAATTAGCAACCGCCTCGCTATGTTTAATTAAATAACCACGTGTGCATTGCATATCCAACTCATTATAAATAGATATAACCTTTAGCGCACGTTTAAATGGTATATTCGCTTCGTTCGTGTGTTTGTAATACTTAGTGCCTCCAACTTCAAATGCAAACTCAATAATTTGCTTTGAACCTTGAAATGGCAACTTCTTACTAAATAGCGATTTTAGTTTTTCAAACATGATTTGACAAATTTATAATTTTATCGTTTACTTTACAAACACCACCGATATAAACTTTAAAAAATCCCCGTTTAGGATATACCCAAATTTGTTTTGCCTTGTCTATTTTATGCCTATACTTATAATTCAATGTGCCTCCGCATTGACACTTTCGGTACAATAAGTATTCGGCCATTAAACTTTCAAAATCAAACGGCATCAGTGAATTTTTCTAGTATAATGGCTAAAATAGTGTTTATTCCCGCTACAATTAAAATAGATTCAATTAACCCGTCGATAGCATATCCATGCCAGTAGTAATATGTGCAAGTCCATACACTCGACATACAAACAAGGCATTTGCATAATGGCTTTTGAATAAACTCTGGTATATTGTCTAAATACCGATTAAGCCAATGGAAAATCATTCCATCCCAATTAACAATAACGTAAATCGCTAAGCAAATTAAACTAATCTTTATTTCCATTTTGGTAATTCATTTTTATAAACCATGACATAAATGTATTGCAAAAGTAGCGAAAACAATCTAAACTATCCGCTTGTTGATTCGGGTCGGTTCTATCGCCTTTCTCTATTTTCCCGTCCGCACTAATTTGAACGCCTGATAAGTCATTATGTAGCGGTTTGGCATTTTCGGAATCGATTACAACTGGATAGTTAGAAAGTATCGCATTAACTAACACTTGGTTTTCTTCAATCTTAGGATTAACACTTGGTATTTTCATTTGAGCTATACCAATGCTTAGCTTTTGCATTATTATCTTATAATAGTTGATATTATCGCTCACCATTGCACTAGAGTTCTTCCCAGTTGCATCACCAGTCACCATAAACTGACAATTAACATACTTTGCCCGTATGTAGTCACATAACTTATAAATATCTGAATTATCGAGTTTAATCTGCTCAACTACATTTAAAACGCCATCGTAATGCTGAATTACAGCACACGTTATCGGGTTGCGGTTAAAGTCAAATGAAAGGTAAACCATTTGCGAACGATTTAATTCGCACCGACCTGAATGTTTAACGCTATCGTAAGCATACGCCCAACGTAAGCCTTTTAACTCTACATCTTCTGCCATGTACTCACAACGGAAATAAATGTCATCCAATGTTTTCTTTGCGCTATCAATTTCAGATTTAAGCATAAATGGATTGTCATATGTTGAAAACGTCCAACTTTGCCACTCATGGCTAAACTTTTCATCAAACGCCCTGCCGTGAAGTTCTTTAAAAAACGTTTTACCGAACTTTGGCGTAGACAAAAACCAAGCGTCGCCAGCGTAATCTGTAAGTAAAGCTCTTATATTCGCTTTCCACGCTTCCTCTAATTTCTTTGCCTTTTCACACTCGTCAATAACAACACGTTTATATTTACGACCTCGACCGCTATCAGGATCATCTAAGCTCCACATATCAATAACGCCTCCAGTAATTAACCTAATTTGCTTTAACTGCTCATCTTTACTTTCTATTACGGGAACTATTATTCGTTTCAGCGTATGCCAAAACTCGGCTAAATCTTTGTAAGTAGGGGCAAAGTAAGCAACTGGGAAACCGTCTAATGCAGGTTCGATAATAAGTTCTTCTGCTAATGAAGTTTTGCCAAACCTACGCCCACACTTTAGGACATTAAACCTCCTTTGAGTTTCAATTATCTTTTGTTGGTTAAAATGGCGTTTGCGAAGTTTTACAACTAACTCACTCACGAACTACTTTTATTGTTTTAGTGTCAATTTCTATTTCTTGCTTCTTTGGTGCAACCCATCCTAAAAGTTCTGCAATTGTTTTTATAGCATTAATCTGCTCTGTTTTAGCACTTGCAACACCGTTTTGCGTTTCCTTTAACGGGTCATTAGCTATTTTAGTTAAAACCTCTAATGCTTCGTCTTTCGTTAAAATAGCCTTATTTTGACGCTCAACACCCTTTTGGATAGATAGCTCAGTAACAGCTTCCTCAACCTTTTTGTTGCGCTCTAAAACTATTAATTTGGCTTCTTTTATCCAATTATCTATTGCTCTAGTAGACGCTTTGCAACTTTTTGCAACTTTTTGCACAATCTCTTTTCTTTCGATACCTTGCTCAAGCATCAAAGCTATATCTGCTAAACGTTTCTGCTTTCCTGCAAGGTTTGCACTTTTTGCCATTTTTTTTGCATTATACACATTCAAAACTGCCAAAAAAAAACCGATTAACCAAGTTTAGTGTGAATTAAATTAACCTTCAAGAACACCAATACTGACAGATTTGTTAATTAACCTATTCTTTGCCATATTAGATAAAATCTCTGTTTTTTTTCTGTCGTACTCTTCAAACATTGTCTTTGCTAGTTGGTATATCTTATGACATTCATTCTTATCGAATGATGAGTATAAGTTAATCTTATTGCCTTCAAATCTAATACTTGTTGCATATTGATGTTCGTCAATTTTGTAAACACCTGTAAGTCCTGTCTTATTTCTGAATATAGCTGTGGCGTAGTTTCTCTTTGTTATAAGTTTTAAGTTGTCTAATTTGCAATTTAAACGATTACCGTCTTTATGGATTATTAAATGATTTTTTTGCAATTTAACATTATTAAAAACAGAATACACTAATCTGCTTACTGTGCAATGTTTGTCTTTCCCATTATCTCTTAAATTAACAGTATAACTTTCCTTTTTTGTTGACTTTAAAATTCTTCCAGTCTTGATATTTTTAACATATCCATCTTTAGACACCACGTAAATATCTTCAAATTCTGGCACTTTTAGCTCAATTTCTTCTTCTTTACCCATGTTTTTATTTTGAATAAACCATTTCAATCACCAACCGACAAGCGTAGTCGGCTATTTTTAAATCGCATTCATTACAACCGCATTAAATCCGTATTCTTTTAACTCATTAAGCCTATATTCCTGCAATGGTGAAACTTTACCTTTTTCACTTTTAACCTCTATAAATAATGGCTTTTCATTCAATTTTAAACATATTAAGTCTGGAATACCGTTCTTATTTGTCTTAATCAATTTTAGCACATACCATCCATCCTTTTCGTATTTGTCTATTATCTTCTTTTGTATCTGTTGCTCAGTCATTGTAAGTTTTTTTAAATACTGAAAGTGTAAAGTCTTTTTTATTAGATACTGCTTTATAAATTTTACTTTCTATTCCACCTTTAGAGAATATCCAATAAACATCATTTGTTGTGCGCTCCATAGTAGTTAGCCTATCTCTACTTTGCCAGTATGAAACGGCACTAAAATCAATATTAAAATAAACCAAATATTTAGCATTAGCAAGTGAAATCCCTTCCCTTCCGGATACAATTTGAAGTGCAATATTTTTGTTTGAGTTGTCAAATTCTGACAAGTCATCTGTAAGTAAGTCACCAAACACTTCTTTGAGTAGGTTAAATTCTTCTTTGAATTTATAGAATATGGCTATTTTTTGACCTTCAAATTTATCTTTGATAAAGAATCCTTTACTATGGTCAATAATCATGCTTTTGCCACTTTCAAACTTAACTGTTCCGCTATAAATTTGATGTAATTTACTCATTTCTTTTACTGCTGTATCTGCTAAAATTGCTTCAAATACACCTTTTACCACCTTGTCTTTTTTAAGCGATTTAGCTATGTTGTATGTAGATTCTAACATATTGCAGTAAAGTATATTTTCATTTACCGATGTTTCAAAACCTGCATCTTTTTGAGTGTATCGAATGAAATATTTATCAATAATAGGTTTTAGTATATCAATTTTTGCTTGTGAGTAATCGTTTATTATTCCAAATCCTAAGTGTTTTTGCTTCACATTTACAAAGTCTTTTGCCCATTTATAAAAGTTAGTATAATACCCAAATGGAGTGTTATTACTTATCCAAAATTGGTGAAATATTTGGGAATATGATTCAGGATGTGGAGTTCCAGAAAGAAATATCATTGGCAAATTAGCATACTTTTTTTTGATTAATTGCGTTACCTTATTAGGCTTAGGGAACGCACCATTTCTGTGATGTTCGTCACTAATCAGCAAATCGTATTCACCATTAATAAGGTGCAAAGATTCGTTATTGATAACGGTTAAAGTAAATGTATATCCAAAGTTTTTATAGTCTTTTTCTATTGAAGATATGGCTTTCTTTTTGGTAATGAATAGCACATTTTTAGAACCGTATACTTTAGCAATTTCTAAAGCTGTCAAAGTTTTACCAGTTCTTACCTCCATTGCAAGGTAAACAATTTTGTGTTTTTTTAGAATCTCAGCACCTTGTACTGATAATTCTTCTTGGTAATCTCTTAGTTTCATGCTTTTGAAATTATTACATAACGTCCATTTAAATCCCTTCCATCGTTTACATTAAAATTGTTTGACTTAATGTAAATGTTTACCCATTGCCAAAACTTCTTATTTGATAGCCATTTTTTAAAATCTGGATACTCTTCAATAAAGGCATTAAATAAAACGCCCTTATAAATTCTTTCGTCAAGTTTGATATTGTCATCTTCATTAACCCATTCGTAAAATTCAAAAGAAGTTTCTTTAATAAATTTTCGCGTTTCAAGGTTATGAAACTCAAAGTTTACAAGTCCATTCTTTAAATAGAATTGTAAGCAGGAAATCATGTAGTTATAAAACTTAATCCATTCCTTTGCATCCCATTCATCAAATAACATTCTCCCAAATTCATTAAGCGGTGTGTGCTTTGCGCTAAAATGGCTACTAAATTCCAATTCCCATTTTCTACGTTCAAAAGAACCACCGATACCTCCGATTGTGTAATTGGTAGTGATTATAATTTTCGGTGATTTTGACACTGGAACTTTTATAGCATCTTTATTTTTCTTTTCTAATGTAATCCCCTCAGTAATAACCGAAAAAAGGTTTTCAAACTTGAAGTTTTTATTTACATCATCAAATACCAGGATTTGAGTATCTGCTGAAACGGTTTGATATGGAAATGTTTTTTCAAAGCTAAATGACTTACCGTTTATATCTGATACCCTCTTTACTTTGCTTAGCGCATTCCAAAATATACCCTTACCACTCCCCCCGTTTGGGTTTTCGCTAATCGTTTCATCGTTTAAAATTATAGCTTTGTTATTAGCTGATGTTTTAAACGAGTGCATTAAGTACCCTATTGTAGATACTACTGACCGGTAACGCTCAATATCATTTGAAGATATAAGAGAAACAAACTTTTGAAAGTCACAGTCTAAATCGCTTTCATTTTTAAATTCATAGTCAATTATATGTTTCTTCCATACAAAACCACCCAAATCAATGTAATCAATAATCTCTTTACTTTTTGGCGTTACTTTAACAGCACAATTACGGAAATAAATATATCCGGTATCAATAGTATCTTCTTTAAATTCAACTCTGATATTATCAAGTAAGTTTAAATAGTCTTCTTTGAAGTACTTACTATTTGATGCTAGGAACTCATATACTTTAAACTCTGATATTTTAAGCAACTCATTAAGCACAAAATCTTTTAACTTATCTTCACTTGTATTGTCTATCAAATTATTTTCAACACGAATAAAAACAAACCCATCCGCTCCATCTGGGTAATATTTGTAAAACCCATTTGATTCAAGCCATCTTTTGTAAGAGTAGCTATCAATAATTACATATCCTTTCTTTGAAATCTTCCAAAAATCATTAACCGATACGGTTTCCTTTATTTCATCAAAAGACCATTTTTCGAGTTGCGGAATAGTTTGTTTTAGGTCTTCAAGTGTTTTCCCTGATTTAATCTCTTTTTTTACATATTCAAGGCTATCGTTATCCTCAAAGTATTTCATGCCAAAATTGGCACTTCCTTTTGAATAAGCGGAGGTTATTGTCCTATCTATTTCATTCTGATTAAAGTCATCCGCTTGAAATTGATAGCAGAATCGTGAAGCCTCTAATTTTGAAATTCCATAATCGCTAAATGCAGAAGCCAATATAAATAGGTTTGCATTTCTTTGCCCTTTCTCAAATGAATGTTCTTTTAAAAACCACTTATAAAGCCTATTAATAATCTCATTTTCATTGGTAAGTTTTAAAGAAGGTGCTTTATCAATATAACTGTAAGACTGAAACTCTTTTTTAGTGGTCCAAGTTAATGCCTTTTTATTGATAAATAAATCAGGGTCGTATGATTCAAAGCATATCCGGCTAATGTTCTTTGACGTTATATCAAAATGGCTGATATTGTAATACTCAGCAAGTGAATCAAAATAAAGTTTATGGTTTTCAATTTCAGTAGGTATTTTTACCAATAACTTAAACCCGTTACCGGAAGGAGAAATAAAAGAAGCAAAAGTATATTTATCTTTATTGATAACCTTTAAGTCTTCATTAAGTTGCTCTATTGTATCGTAATTATCAAAATCAAGGCATATTAACCCACTATGTTCTGAAATGGCAGTATCGGCTCTACGTGTAAACTTTCCACTAAAACAAATAGCTGTTAGCTGTGACTTTAGTTCGTTCCTTAATTTCTTATCCTTTTCAAGTCTAATTTTTTCTACTAATATTTTAGACGTACCAGTCTTAATACGGTTTAAAATAAAGTCAATATCTCTATAAAATGGAGTATTAGTTTGAGAAAGGTCTTTAAAAATTGTAGCTACCATAGTTTAACTTTTTATGTGACTTTTTTAAAAATAGCAGGAGAAGAAGTCTAACTTCGTTACCATCGAGTGCCCCCGATTCCTGCCTTGCAAATGTATAAAACGCATTTTAAATGACAAATATTTTAACAATTTATTCCACATTGGCTTAAATATTCCACTTTCATGCCACATTGATTCCACATTGCGAATCGCTGAAACCATTGATTATATTGAGATATTCCACATTGACCACATTGAACGCACCAAAACTGAAAAATAAAAAAAACTTGATTTGCGTTTTTATAGAATATAGGGTAATGGCAAAAACAAAGTGGATATGTGGCATAAAAAAACCCCAGCATAAAAGCTGAGGTTTAACCAGATAGTTTAAAATATCGTTTATTTAATCCCCACCTCCGAATTATACGCCACAATCGACACATAACACGCCACAAGACATAGCAGAAACATAGCGAATAAAAGTAGCACGTCTTTCTTGGTGAAAATGTCGGTTATTCTGAATATGGTATAACTTACCGGCCAAAGAATAATTACAACCCAATCAGCTAAACTAGCCTTGTTATTTACAGCATCCCATCCGTTGTAGATTATGCCTATTATCCATACGAAAAAAAAAATTGTTACCATGTTGTTTTGTTTTAGTGATTAAAAATATTTGAACTATTTGTTTTTTTTCAGCACCTCTGAAATCTTTTTTTTATTAGCCGGTGAGGCTGAATATTCAAGCCATGTACAAGTACTACCGTATTTAGTCTTTGCGGTACACTTTTCACGCTTCAACTCAATACCTAGTGGTGTTTCTACTAAACGCCTAATTTCTCTGCTAGGATTTGATACGCCAAAGTTTACATAAGCACTTCTAATGCTGATATTAAACCCCGCTTTCAAGTGTTTCAACATAGCTTCTTGACGGCTACCTTTTCTGATTGTTTTCATTGTTTTGTTTTAATAGTTAGTCGAGTTTGTGGAATCGAACCACGATAGCATCTCTTCTGTTAAACTTTATCCATAAAAATGTTATGTAAGTGCGCACGATGCCGTCCTACCATTAGACGAGAACTCGAATTTTACTTTTGTTTTATCGGTTTACAATCTTTATGCGCCTTAATGAATCTACTCTGCACCAACTTACCGCCTTTAGCTGTCATTTGTAAGCGTTGCTCGGTGTATTTACAGTTAGTGCAAGTAAAAGTATATTCGCAATTATTCACAACGGTGGTGTCGATGTGTTGGTATGTTTTGTCACGCATCGTTCGTTTCAATTTTACTATCAATAATATTTTGTACCATTTCAGAGTGAATCGGCTTATCAGTTGCAAATTCAGCTTCACGAAGGTTTTTTAAGAACCTAACACCACACGCAATGGCTTGTATAGATTCGTTAATTACTTCAGCTCTATTTGCGCCTTTATCAGCTGAATCTAAAAGTGCTTTAGTTACTTCACCAATTTCTTCTTGCCATATCGCTAATGCCTTAAATTCATTAGTTGGATAGTTTGGGTGGATTGTTTCTGCTCTTTCCAATTCTTGCAAAACTTCGATAATTATTCTTTCAGTTTTCATTATTGTTGTTTTAATGCTTCTTCAAATTGTGTTTCAATTAGTGTCAAATGTTCTTGTGATAAGTTACCGATAAACTGCAAAATACTATACATTGTTAGCACACGTTCGTCATCTGTATATTGATTTAGCTTATCGCCTTTTACAGCGTATTTATTCAGCTTCTTAGTGGTGTTATTCATTACTCTGAAAATCTCAGCGTAACAATTATTTACGTTTGGAATATCAGCTAATGATTTTGCAACTGCCGATTCTAGTTTTAGCATTTTCACAAGCAATGCCATTCTCCCCAAACTATCGCTAATGTTTTTTTTCTGTTCCGGTGTCATTTCATCAAATCTTTAAAGTTATTCCAATATAGCATAAACTTTGCATCCTCCGTTTGTAGATATGTTTTTATTTTTTGACTACTGTGTATTACAGATGAGTGGTCGGTATATCCGGTTATCTCCACAATACCATCGAAAGTATAGTCACGAATGTCGTGAAGGAAATAGCAAAGTAGTTGACGTAGTAGGATTATTTTCGTCTTTCTTGACTTACCTAGTATTTGCTCTTTAGTGACACCGTAAATAGTTAGCGCCCGTTCGTAAAATTCGTTTATTCCTTGCGGTTCAAATAAAGTTACTGTTACTTCATTTTCTACCATAGATTTAATCATTTCACGAAGTTGTTGCAACTCTTTCTCGATGTGGTCTATTTTGTTTAGGACAAGTTGTTTGCTCATAACTGTGCTTTTTTAAGTGTTTCAATGTATTGTAACTTCTTTTCTGTGACTATATCGCACCGTTCTTTGATTAGCTTAATCATGGCTTCATCACGGTTAAAGTCTTTGCGGTAACTAAACGGTCGGCTGTTATGGATGCAGAACGGATAGTAAATAGCTTTATCAACTTCTGCACAAAACATTTGGTGTTGCATTTGAGCAATATGCTTTTCGTCAACTTCATTTGTTAAAGTTAGTTTAAAAAAGTTCTTTGCTGTCGGTGCTTTAATTTCAGCAACTAAAACTCCTTTAATATAGCCATCAGGTGACGACCCAATATGTTCGCTGTGTTCTATAAACCCAACTTTGGTAAGTTCTAAAAAGTCAAGTTGTAGCTGTTCTGATAAATGTTCGTAGGCAAACTGCTCTAAATCAATTCCACGTTGCATATCGAATGAAGTATAAGTGTCTTCAATCATGCCATGTACCGATTCAATAGCTAATTCCATAGCCATATTGTCAATAGCTTGTTGTGTTTTAGCGAGTGATTCTTTGCCTAGTATAGAAAGTATGTTTGAGGCTGTTATTTTGCCCTCCCGAACTTTATACCATTCGGGAGTGCGTTGTTCAAAGTTATATACCAACATAATCCATGTATTTAACTTTCATTTCTTCGGTAATTGTGTAGATTTTCTCTATTTGCTCAAAAGTGGCGTTATTTGCCTTTGCCTTTTCAAAGTTAGCCTCTGTAAAAGCTGGTTTCTCTTTTGGCTGTAATTTAGGCTGTAATGGCTTAATTCTTACACCTCCAACTACATCACCTTTCATCTTCACATTTTCGTCAATGTATAATTCGACTAAAATGTTTTTCCAGTCTTCAATGAATGGAGAGTTGTTGGCAAACGATTTAACGATTTTAGCGTTGGTAGCATTAAGCACGAAAGGTTTAATTTTCTCCACAAAATAGGCTATGTTAAAACTGCCCGTTTTGCTTCTGTTACCGGCAACTGTTACATCTTCATTTCGCACTTCTTTAATAGTAAAAATGAAAGGTTTGTTTTGTTCTTTCAAGTCCTCCAAGTCAGCGATTCCTAAATGGTCGCTTTTGTAGGCTTTTCGGTAGTGTGTTTTGTTCATTGTGTTTTTGTTTTATTGGTGATTAAAATGGTAATTGAGATTCGTCTTGCTCACTTGCACTCGCTTGTCTTTCCGCAACGTGAGCATGGTAATTTTGCTCGTCTTCATCTACTGTCGGTTTTGCTGATTGTGTTGCACGTTGACAATCGGTAATTTTCCAAGCGTTAATTTGGTTATACCATTTGCCATTGTATTCTCGACTGTCTAAGTTTACCGTAACTGTGATTCGATTACCAAGTTCAACTTCGTCTGTAAGTGCCTTATTAAAAAAAGTTACGCAAATCTTTTTTGGATATTGCCCGTCTGTTTCGATTACAGCATCTTGTTTTTTCCATTCTCCATTTTTACCTTGTCCGCTTTGTAAAGGTAATACGGCAATAATTTTGCCCGTGATTGATGTTTGATCGTCTGCCATGTTGTTTTATTTATTGGTTTTAAAATTTACTTTTCCCTTTCTCCACATACGTTTCTCGGTAGTCTAGTTCTTGCTCGAAGTCGTCAAGTTTAGCCGATTCGATTTCTTCAGATAGTTCCGATTCAGCACATTTTTTAACCACGTCAAAAATCGCTTCGGTTGGCTTAATTTCTCTAGTTTCTCCGTCACCAATACATTCATCCATGTAGGATATTTGTAAGCCATGGTGGTCTATTTCGTATTGAATGAAATAGTTTGTGGTGTTGATTGTTATTTCGAGGCTATCCATTAATATTCATTTAATGTGTTTAGTGTAATGTGTGCACCCTCAAAATCTAAATTCACATAAAAATTACTTCTATCATTATGGAACCCACAATTAACAGCATTTTTAATTTCTTTATCAGTTTGAACTAAGGAATCCATAGTAACACCCCTAACTTGGATATATATTTCGATGTTTTCACCGCAATTTGATTGTAAAGCCATTCTGAAATGGTCTACCGCGAGTTCGATGTCGCGTTCTGTTTGTGATTTGTCCATGTGTTTTGTTTTAATTGTTAATGATAGTGCGAAGTTAATAACTTAAATTCAATTACCAAATTATTGGTAAAATAAATTAACCTTTGAATGAAGTTTTAACTAAATACGCATAAAGTTTATCGT
>Ga0209097_10000498_pt1 | contig 39547 bp, 46 predicted proteins | sample AD_UKC052_MetaG_FD_184419 | JGI IMG/M metagenome (GOLD analysis project Ga0209097, IMG submission 184419) | Active sludge microbial communities of municipal wastewater-treating anaerobic digesters from USA - AD_UKC052_MetaG (SPAdes) (version 2) | ecosystem: Engineered > Bioreactor > Anaerobic >... | reverse complement strand
AAGGGTCTTGACGAGAAAGCCCTCGCCGGGAGATAGTACGGGCCTTGCTGCGGTCCCATCGTCTAGAGGTCTAGGACGGGTGGTTCTCAGCCATCAAACCGGGGTTCGATTCCCCGTGGGACCGCCACTGTTTCTTCTGGTCTGTTGAGCAGCCCCAAGATGTTGAAGCCGTTTGAGGTTACGGGGGTTCCATAGCCCCCTTTCGCGGTATAGATCAGACCATCAGGGAAGATGGCCCTCTGAAGAGCGATTCTCTGCTCCGGGCGGGCCTTTTCCCACATCCTCCGAGTGTTTGACAGGACGCTGAACGCGAAGTCCAGAAGGTGCTCGAATTCGATGTTCTCCTCGCTCAGATCCTCCCGTAGAAGCCGTTGGTCATCGAGGCGACTCTGAAGCCCCTGCTTCATGCTCTCATAGACGTCCTTGCCGATGCTCCGCTCGAAGATGAACGCCTCGTGCAGCCGGTTGAGCTTGTTCTCCAAGGCATCGATGTCCTGATGGACCTTCCGGAGCTCGCTGCGGACATTCGACTGGCGCTGCCTGTGTACATCGAGAAGCCTGGTCTTGAGCTGAGCCGCCAGGCCAGGTGCAGGTACGATCGAATCCAGGAGATCGAGGAAGGCTCCTTCGAGCTTCTCCCTGCGGATGTTCAGCCCTCCACAAGCCTTCCCCCCGCAATGGTAGTAGCCATACCGCCCCCCATGCCTCCCCGTCGAAAAGCTCGCTGTCAGATGCCTGTTGCACAGAGGGCACCTGACAAGGCCACGGAGAGGGAAGTCCGGGTTATCGAGAACCCTCGGGACCTGGATCGTGCTGTCGGCATCGAGCCGTCGCTGGACCCGGTAGAAGGTGGCTTCATCTACCAGGGGAATGTGGATGCCCTTCACCCAGCCTTCGGCCTCGTCGATGAACACGTACCCGGCATATCTGCGATTGCGGAGCATCCGGAACAGGCTCTGCTGCCTGAACGGCTGACCGCTCCGGGGAGACTTGAAGCCCATCCTGTTGACGTGCCGGGTTATCTCGGCCGGGGAGAGAACACCCTCAGCGAAGAGCCTGAAAGCCTCAGTCACCATCGAGGCTCGCTCAGGGTCAGGGATGATCTCTCCTCCTTCTTCGTTGATGCGCTGCCACTTGTAGCCGATCGGAGGAGCGTTGGTCATCTTGCCCCGGCGCCTCGCCTCCCGCATGCCGTCTTTCGCGCGCCTCCCGATGATCCGGGACTCGTACTGACTCGTGGATGAGATCATCCCTTCCATCAGTTCGCCTTCGGGAGAACCGTCGATGTTCGGCTGGGTCGCGTAGACAAGGCGAATCCCGAGAGATTCGAGGTAGCCCTTCAGGTAGAAGAAATCACTGTTGTTCCTCATGATGCGGTCGAGGCGGTACTGAACGACGGCATCGATCGAATCGCTGTGATTCCTGCAGTATTCGAGCATGGCCTGCAGCTGGGGACGGTTCGCGGTTCTCGCGGACTTCCCCTCGTCGCAGAAGACCTCGAGCAGCCTGAACCCCTGCTCTTCACAGTACCTTCTGCAGAGCCTTTCCTGTGAATCCAGAGAGAGATTCTCGACCTGCTCCCGGGTGCTGACCCGGGTGTAGATCACCGCTCCGTTCTTGACCGGCTGCTTCTTCTGGTTCCTCATGACGCTCTCCGAGGGTTGCTCGTCCCGCTCCTAGCCATCCGTACCGACACCGGCCTTCCCCTCATGCAGTACATCCTTTACCCGTAATGTGATACGTTCCTTCGTCCATGTCACACCCCTCCTCTTCTTCGCAGCGTACATCGAGTAGATGAGGCCGGAAAGGTCCACTTCGGGAAGGGCCGGTTCCTGCACCGGCTGGGTGTGTGAAGGTCCCCCGGCGTAGTCGACGAGGCCGGACAGCGAGTCACCGACCGAGACGACGATCTCCTTCTTCCTCATGGCGTGTCACTACTCCTTTGGGGCTGGTGCCTGTTGAAACCGACAGGATAGTATCCAAGCCCATAAACTCGCTAAGGGCTCCTCAAAAAGGTGGGCGCAGCGAGAACAGGGCCGTGCGAATGGCCTCGATCTCGGTACGCTGGATGTCCTGGCGATCCTTGAGAATGAACCGGATCTCCTTCAGAGTATTGATCCTCTCACGAATCTGCGGAGCGAAGTTGGCCATCAGCCCTCCGAGCTCCCTGTCGCCCCTGGCCTGCCTCTCCAGATCTGCAAGGCGCTGCTTCACTCTCTCGACAGCCGCTCTGATGAACAGCATCTGTCGGCCCGTTGCGTGGTAGTCCAGGACTACGTCTGCAAGCCAGCCGTTCAGCTCCTCGGTGTTCATCCATACGTCCATCGAATCCAGCGGCTCAGGCAGATCCTGTCCAGCGATCTCCAGCCCACTGGCGATGAAATCGTCCAGGGTTTGCAGTTCCTCCTTGAGACAGGGAGTCTCAATCTCGCGATCCATATCCGGCCACCTCCTTCATCCGAAAGCCTGTTTCATCGCAGGGCAATCAAGCTGCCCAGCATTTCGATGATAGATTCCAGCTCCGATGCCCTCGCCCTCGGTGTTCCCTGGTTCATGCGGGAAGCTGTCGATCTCTTCAGTGCGTCGGCGACCTCCCTGCTCTGCTCTTCGCGCCAGATCGCGACAGCGAGCAGGAGAGCCCGTGTATCCACTCCAGCTTCACGAAAGAGCTTCAGCAGCGCCTTGGGCACACTCTGGATCAGTCCTGACTCAACCTGCGACAGGGTGAAGTAGGATATCCTGCATGCAGTGGCGAGCTGACTCCGGGTCATGCCGAGGCTTTCGCGGACCAGGGTGACGGGGTGTCTGCCCGGTTCGAATGCAACCTCCGTGTCCTCCATGTTCACCTCCTTTCCTTAATAGGGGCCTGGGTCTCCCTGCACCCCCCAGCCTCGTCCGTATGCCGGCTTTCGGATAGGAGGGGCGACATTTCTGCGTTCAGACCGATCAGCTTCCGGCTCGGAGGTCGAAGGCTTGGATGGATGAACGTTACAGGTCCGGCTGCCACCTTGCTCCCCGGATCGGATGACTGGTGCTCCTTCTGCTGTCCGCGACTCCGTCGCCAGACAGGGGGGTACACGGCAGTATCCGGGAGCGATGGCCTCTTTTCTTCATAGGTCAGTGACTTCGGCACTTCGACCTCACGAGCCTTGGAATCCTGGCAGGAAGGCCTGCGCCCTCCACCTGGTATTCAGTTTCTCTTCGTTCGTCGTTGGGGGGCACCAAGGGGGCTTCCACTCACGGAGGCTGTTTCCCTACCACTGCAACAACAGCGGCCTCGTGGCGCCCTGTCCAGGGCTTCTGTGGGCAGGATTGGGGGACTCCCAGCTGTAGAGTCCCCTCTTCTGCATGTGCAGGCGTCTCTGTTGGGCCTGAGAGCCGCGGGCGTCTTCCCATCCTATAGGTCTGGTCAGGAACATCCGCGGGTATCTCGCTCTCTTCTGCTCTCCGTTACTGTTAGTACGTTCTCTCTCTGAGTAAGGTGACTGAGGGGATATCTCCCCTCTCTTCCTCTTTGATCTTAAGCAAAACCACGCTCTCTTCTCTGTTACTCTGGAATACGTGAAATGACTTCGCTCTCTGTTATTCTCCGTGTACGAACAAGGCTCCCCGACCAGTCCCCCCGCGGTCGCTCCGATCAGCGAGTGGTGGTTCACCGCCCCTTGGCGCCCGGGACCGGGAGATGGGCACAACCGGCCGACCTTGGGGCTTCCCAGCTCCATCGGCCATGTTGAACACCCCTTCCGGGATTCTCTCCGGGCATCTGTGCCCACCAGCAAGGCTGTCATGCTGTCGCGACCATCCGGAGTGCCGAAGCCAGGCTCAGGGCGCTGGGCTTCATGCCTCCGTTCCGCAGCCGCTTCACTCTTCTCCTATAGGCCCCTCCTTTCGTCGAACCTCCCCGGGGTCTGTCCCGACCACCGGATTGGGTCCCTCTACTTTCCTATATCAGAACCACAACAAAAACATGAAATTCCGATCCCGCACGAGCTGGCTCAGCCATATCCAGTTTCTCCGTAACAGGTTGTGCCATACCCTGGCGCTCGCAGCCTCCGAAGTGGGTGAGGTAAGCGCGGTGCCCCCCGCCCAGTCCCGGGAGGGGGCTGAACAGGCGCCATCAAGGACACAGGTCCTTCTACGTCTTTCCCGGATAGTGTCCGAGGGAAGCCGTCTCTCGCCGCGGTCAGGCAGCGACTTCGGCCATCAGGGATGAAAGGGGGATGGCAAGGTGGCGTCCACTATTGGATGGTCATCCCTGGTTGTCAAGGCCCCCGAGCCCACCAGAGCTGCGAAGCACAGCACCCAACGCATCATGCATGCTATCAATGCCATACGCGCATTCGGCGCGAGATGTGGCCTATGAAATGGGAGGGTGCCTCGGACCGACGGACCTGGTTCCGACCTCAGGCATGCCCCTGTGTGACAAGCCCACGAACCGGGGCGCAGGCCGGGTGGGGGTCAGGGATGGCTCCGTAAATGGGGGGACGAGTCTGCGCCAAGCAGCCCGGGTCAGGGACATCCCGGTCGACTTCATCTACCCGCCTCTCCCCAGGCACGAAGGGCACTACGGCTATGGCAGATCGATCGGGAAAACCGGGGACGACCTGGTCGGGCCGCGGGATCTGACCGACATGATCATTGCTGCCGGACGATAGGTTTCCGGACCGTGAGCCTTCCCCTGATCAAGCTCGATGGGGCCAGGTCTCGGAGCGATCTGTTCCGTCTCGGCGATCGGCGTGAAAGCCGTGACTTTGTTTAGCCACTCACATCGCGTTAACCAGACGCGGACCCTGCTCGACATCAACCAAGTGAATAGAGTTTTTCGTGAGGATTTGGGAGATCCGGGGGATTGAGCATCCGCCCATCGTGAGAGTTCTCAGCAGAACCAAAGCTCCATGGGCAACGCGCAATACGGATTCGCTCGGCTAAATAATGCGAGTAGTCACCCTGGTCAAAGCTTGTATTGACCGCGCTATCCTGCCGCAGGATGATAGAAACGCATTGATGTGGGAGCTAATAGAACCAGGCAACGTGGAATTCGCACATATGCTGACGCCTTCGACACCCACCTCATTGGCAGGTAGTTCCCTCCGGAATGAAAGAGCCTCATCAGCGGAGAACACAAGTGAGAACGCGAAGGACCCGACGAGGGTATGGGGGAAGAATACACGTGAGGACACGAAGGATTCGACGAGGGTATGGTGGTAGGGGAAGACCATGGCACCCTGATTTCATCAAGTACATGGAGACAATCGTCGCACACCCAGCCTACGAGGGTATGCCCGACGCTTTTTATGAACCCGGGCGAATCCAGTGGGAGTCTCCGTCAAACCGCGCGAGCGGCCAGTTCAAAGACACGCACAGCAAGAGGCTGAAATGGTGGGCAGAACAAGCCCGCAAGCTCGGCATATCCACATCATCTGAGCATTGGATCTCAAGGGTCGCGAAGCAGATTCACCCGACGAAGCAGAAACCATGTAAAATATGCGGCCGGGTCCTTGAGCTGCGGTATGTCTATCCGACAGTTCTATTCTCTGCGAAAATAAAGAAGCTGCCGTTCGTTAAGGGAACCTTCCATATTGATCTACTAGAACCGATCGGATCCCTCCTCTCAAGTTTCTTTGCAGAGTATGGCAATGCGGCGCTTAGTGCAATGCCAATACTACTCTCGACACCACAGGTCGCTCTACCGAGTCCGCTCCCAACGAATGCATCGGAGTGGTTGGATTGGGTCGACCAAGTCTTTGTGCCGAGTGAGCCCCGAGGGATCTTAAGCCCCGGAGCGATGTCGAATGCCCCCGATCGTTTCGACGGATTCCATTGCGACAACCTTTGCTGCCGTGGCACGGCTGATAAAGGGCGCCATAAGGGTAATCTTCAGACCTACGTCACTGATCGCCGCGTCTTCGAGTACTGGACATCGGGCGATTGGGTCGCGGCTGATCGCCTGATTGGTAGGCTGCGCTCTGGATTCACTAGTGAGGAGTGCCGATACGGCCATCAAGGGCCATGCACTGCCGATCATATCGGACCGATTTCCTTGGGTTTCACGCATAGGGCGCGATTCCAGTTGCTGTGCGGACCATGTAATAGCTCAAAGAACAATCGGATGTCGCTCTCTGACGTTGAGCTGCTCAAGGCTGACGAGCACGCGGGCGAAGAAGTTGTATCTTGGCACAGCGCAGCGCTCTGGAACGCGTGTAAGGACCTTGTGAAGTCAGACGAACATGCAAGGCGTCTCAGCAAGATGATGCGCGACAACCATCACTCACTGATGAAGGCGTTACAGGCTGTTGTAGATGAACACGCATATACTTTCCTTGCTTCACTGCTCGAACTGGATTACGCAGACTTCGACGTAGAGTTCAAGAATCTCTGCATCGAGGACCACATTACCACCTTCGATGCGCTTATTAGAACACCCCGAACTACAAAATACGCAGACGAGCAAAAAGCAAGACGCTGCCGAATTGCATTCGGCGAGTTAATCAACTATTTCCAGAAGGAGAATCGTAATTCCTTTGTGGTGCGCAGCGAAACCAGCGACAAGTTACTCGAAGAGGCTATCGCTGCGCTCAAGACCGATCTTGCAGCGACAAAGAAGCTGGACATGGCTTTGATCGCTGCGGTCAATACAACCGACCGAACATCAGATGCTGTCTTCCGTAAGCTGCTTCCTGCTCTTGCTTCTGCGAAGCTACCGTCATTCAAACCAGCCAGGGAACTCCTTCGCCAGCATATGGACGAAGTGGGCAACCTGATAGCTTCACTATGGGAAGATGATCGATATGTGCGAGAACTCGACGACGCCGAGGAGGATCTCGACGAGGGTGTTCAGGAGTGACCGGAGACGTTGAGGAACGACCCAGATACACATCGGTCACGTATTGCAGGAAGAGTCCTTACGTGCACAGCCGATAGCGTTTTCTCTCCGTGGCGGTACGTCATCCTCCTGACTCGCTTCGGGGCGAGACCGAAAGCGCTTCGAAAGCGTGCCGACGAACGCCGATGCGTCGATCTCACCGCGCATTAGGTGCTGGTAGGGTGACTGCGGTGCCGTTCGATACATTAACCCACTGCCATCCTGACCTGCGATGAGTGCGGGCAAGTCGCTCAGCGCTTCGCCAACGGAAACTGGTGCCCCACCGAAGAGGTCGGAAGAGAGTGGCCCTGTGGCAAGTTGGAAAGGCTTCAGGGTCCGGAAGCCCACAATGATCACGCGCTTCCTGCGCTGCGGAATCCCATACTCATCGGCAGATACACGCCAAACGCGTACCTCTTTAGCAACTTTTTTCAGCTCTGCGAGAACCTCGGTGAAGACGGCGCCACCCTCCATGTTAAGCAGCCCAGTAACGTTTTCGAAGAGGAACGCATCCGGTGCGACAGCCTCCACCAGGGCACAGTAGTCCTTGAAAAGATGGTTACGGTGATCATCTCGAGAGCGGCGGTTGCCAGCAGTCGAGAACCCTTGGCACGGCGGTCCGCCAACCAGAACTCGTGGTAGCTTCTTGTCAGCGCCTGCTGTGGCCAGCTTGATGATTCCTGATCGAATCTCCGGCGCACGGATGTCACCCACTAAGATGTTCTTGTGGATGTTCTTGGCGAATGTTGCCATTGCATGCTCATCAATATCTGAAGCGACAACGCTTTTCCAGCCCGCCCAATGGAAGCCGAGAGAAAGGCCTCCTGCCCCGGCGAAAAGGTCGATAAGGATGCCCGGTTTACCAAACGCCATTGCACACCAGTAAGCGAGCAACGGAGGTACTGCGTTGCCGATCTGCTTTGCAATCGCAGTGTATGGCCCGGTGAAAACGAACGAGTCGGGAAAGCTCTGGAGACGAGCAGCCTCGCGGTACGATAGCGTGCGGTTCTGAGAAGCGTCGAAGTGCAGGTGGCAACCATTTCCGGGCCGTCCGAAGTATGTGGAGATGGTGTACGCGGGCGCACCACTGATAAGCCGACCATAGTATGTTGAACGACTGCCTTCGCCTCGTGCGAAGCTCTCGCGAATTTGCTTCAGACGCTGGGACGGAACGGATTCGGGGATGTCCTTCCAGTTTCCGCCTGGCGGGACCGAGCGCGCGAACATCAAGTCTAGTTCGCTGAGCTTGGGTGACACATGGTTGGGAATCATAACCATAGCTCGTTCTGAAGGTGCGCTGCTCGCTCGGTGGGTGTCAGCTTGGGAAACGCTCCAAGCATGGACGCGAACTCGTCACGTGCCATGCCGTAGGCGCGAGCAACTGTCACCTCTAGTTCGGGCATCTCCTCGCCAGAGTTTAGACGCGAGTCGACCAGGTTGAGGATGCGCTCCTTGCACGACATTTCCTCAAAGCACTGCAATGGGACGCTGCATCTGCGGAGCACTCCCTGGGAAACGTGTGCCGTCGCCAGTTGTGTTCGCACCTGCAACTCAAACGCCATGCTGTTCATGATTGCCATCAAGACCTTTACTTGATCGAGAGGTCCGTACCTGAAATATGCGATTCCCAGTGAGTTGCCGGTGACATAACCTTGTGGAACCAGCGCAACGTGCATGCGGCGACGCTGATTTGGGCGAGAAACATCACGCCACGCCAGTCGAAGTTCCTTCACAGTGCTCGGAATTGGTCGTTTCGCTGGATCAATGAGCAGTTGCTCGTTGCGGAAAATCTGGAAGGGAAAGACGTGTCGGCCTTTCAGGAAGGGAATGCCCGATCCTGCCTCGGTATACGCTTCAGCAAGACGAGTTTCGTCGAGTTCCCGACCGAGCCAAAGGCCGAACCGCATGTCGGCCTCAAGTAATGTGAGCGCGGAGTGGGTCGATGCTAAAGTTGCTACGAGCGTCTCGTGCTCGCCTGCGACACTTATCGCAATCGGCTTTGAGGCGTCTGAACTCACAGTCGTGTGACGCTGCTCTACGACATCGAGGTCCTTCCCGTAACGCGTAAGTGTGAACGAAGAAGTTGCATAGCCTGCGACTGCGGTGGCAGTGACGAAAGGTTGATCAACACCATCAAACAGGCGCGCTTCGGCTGGGTACCAGTCGAGTTGTGTGACGCCGAGTCGGCTAAAAAACTCACGGCGGAATGGACCTGATGCTTGGTCAGCAAAAATGCTCGAAGGAAGTACGATCGAGACTACGCCACGTGCGCTCGTCAACATTGCTGAAGCAACAGCACCCGCTCGCGCAAGGTTCACGCCGTATCCCGACATCGCCTTCCCCCTGGCGCTCATCGCGCCCGGGAAGTCTTTAGCCAGAGTTGATGCGTATCCACGAAGTTGTCCCTTGTAGACTCCCGCGTCGTCTACACCGTCCCGTGTGTCGGGCTTCAGCAGTTCCCATGGCGGGTTGGTCAGAACAGCTTCAACGCCAGCTATCATCGTACTGGTTCGTGCGAATGTGTCGCCAGCTTCCGCGATCAGCGACACCTTCGATATTAACCCTAAGCCGGAGAGTTCCGCGCTGACCCATTCCCGAGCGCGGGTCACTGCTTCTGCATCGTAGTCCCAGAGTACAATTCGACGGAGGCGTCGATGTGACGAGGCTTGAGCAGCGATCCGCAGCCACGCTACGATCAGACGACCGTCGCCGCAGAAAGGGTCGCAAACGGACTCGGGATCAGGGCACGCATTGATCGCTTGAGCAGCAATCCGATCGGCGATTAGTTTCGGGGTGTAGAAGCGGCCTGTCAGGCGTTTCTCCAAGTCTGGCCGATTGGTTGTCCTCTTCGCGGTTTCAACGTGTTCCATCGCTGCTCCTAGCCACAATATGTAATGACGGGTGCAGCTCGCCTGGTTGACGATTTCCCCGTTTGTTAACCATAGACACGAAGGCTCACCTGAAGCACTCCCTGAACCAACAAGTTATTGGTCAAGCGTATAGGGCGATAAGCCTCATTCGCAGGGACAAGCCAAACCCCGTCCTTGCGCGGCTCGAAGATCTTCAGCGTAGTCTCCCCCTCAACAGTCGCGCAAATGATCTGTCCTTTCTGGGGAACAATATCCCGTCTAAGAACAGCAATATCTCCCTCGAGGATCCCAGCATCCTTCATGCTGTCGCCTTTGACCCGAACGGCAAAAGTGTCTCCGTGGACCCACTGTAATGGTACTTCCACGAAACCCTCTGGCTCTTCATACGTTATCGTAGGAACTCCTGCGTAAATACTTCCCAGGAGAGGGACACTTATGGCTCTCGAAGTGGCTTGTGTAAGCTTCACACATCGAAAGCGGCCGTCGCCAAGAACGAGATATCCCTTGCGTTGAAGGGCTCGGAGGTGGTCGCGAACTGAGCCGGTAGAGCGAAAGCCAAGTTCCTCCTGCAACTCCCGATACGTTGGGGGCGAATCACCCGATTCGACTCTTGCTCGGAGTACATCGAGAACACGTAATTGCGCGGAGGTAAGGTTCTTCATTGTACTCCAAGACTACCACTCATATGGGTGGTAGTCAAGTCCTGACGCTAGGCTATTAGACTGAATCGTCTCAGCAGGTTGACTCCCAAACGCGCTTGTCCAATTGTTTCCTTGCGATTGCGCCAGTGACGAATGCCGCGGATGCTCTGAGCGCCGTTGCTCGTACTGAACGGGGCAGACAGGAGAGAAACCTTAGTGCTAAAAGCACATCTTGATGCAGTAGAATTAAGTCTTGTTGCATCCTCAGGGATTGCTGCGAATGCAGGGCACTCCATACACAAAGGGACACCGAGAGAGGCTTTCATCAAAGAATTCATTGACGGGCATGTCAGCGAGCGAGTCGCTGTTGGGATGGGAGAGATCATTGACTGTCAATCTTGCCCGAACCCGCCCGCAACCGCGCAGCGCAATCAGTACGATATAATTCTATACAAGCGCGACTACCCCAGGCTGAACATCGGCGGCGGAGTGTACGCATTCCTTGCCGAATCCGTCGTTGCCACCATCGAGGTCAAGTCGACCCTTGATAGGCACAACATGAAGAGATCTATCCGTGCCGCACACGCAGCGAAGCAGCTGACGCGAAATGTGGTGACCAGTTTCCACTCAGGATTTCAACCGCCTGGAATACTGAACTATGTTGTGGCATTCAATGGCCCCATGAAGATGGCAACGGTTCACGGGTGGTTGGATCCAATTCACTCCGAGCTTGAAATCCCACTGCCCATCCTGCCTCTCGGAGACGACCGGATAGGTAAGGCCGCTCCATCTATTGATGGCGTATTCGTCTTAGGTAAGGGTTTCCTGGTGTTCGATAATGCTCCGATTGGTTTTGCGACTGACGAGATTCGAGAGGTGTTGCCAGAGTCCCGATGGCAGCTGGCTGATCAGCCATCGGGTAATCTCCTCTATCTCTTTCTATTGCTCACGACTGCAGTCAGTGGGGTATCTGGGAGTTGGCTGAATCCGCTCCCTTATCTTAGAAACTGCAATGTAACGAATCTTAGCCTCGCAAGGTAACTTAATGCCCGACATGGCTTTGCAGAGAGAGCTGCTTGTAAGTTACTGTATTCTAAGGCACTGTTTGGGAGGCCATTTTCGGCTACATAGCTGATAAACAGGAGTTGGCTTCCCAATTAGGCCACCCCTATTCAGGTGACATCTTCTTCCGACGAGCTCGGAGATCTAGATAAGCAGTCGAAGTTCACTAAGGCCCAGATCGTCACCCCTGCCGGCCTTCGGGTTCTTCAGGACGGAATCGACGATGGGGATGAAGTAGCACAGGCTCTTCCCCGACCCGGTGCCAGTGGTCAGGACATAGTTCGCACCCGCCTGAGCAGCATCGATCGCCTGCTCCTGATGCCTGTGGAGCCTCAGAGGAGTCGGGGGGCATCATGCCCCTTCAGCGAGAAGATCCTGGCTCACTCAGGATGGAGTTTGCCCGACTTTACGAGTTCCTCGACCGTGTGACCGGGTTCGAACTGGGGATTGAGCCGTATCAGGGGATCGGGCCAGAGAGCCCCTCCGTCGATGCTCTCCCGCACCTTCCCTGAAATCCTGGGGTCGTTGATGCGGACGAATGACCGGACGTAGTAGCCGTATTCATTCATGAGCTTGTCCCGGAGCCGGAACGCGTCCACGCACCCCTCCGTCCGAAGCCAGCCCTAATGTCGCGCCGAAAATGCGTTTAGGAAGTCTCATACTGCAACTTCGGCAAGTCAATCTACGGGGAGGAGAAGAGCTTTCGCTGAGTCAATTCCCAGCACAGATTTGAAGTCCAGGGCAGCCCTTTGCAGGAGGTGAATGGATGGGTCCCTTCAAGGCGGGCAGGAAGAGGCCTGAACCCACACTGTGGGAGGCCATAGAGGTTGAGGCGAATAGGATTAGTGAAGAGTATGGTCTTGACTCTCGAAGGGTACTCAGGGTCGCTGAAGCGCTCTTGCATCACAGCACGAGAGACAATCCGAACGTCATAGCGCTTGGTCAGGATGGCATAACCACTGCTTTCCACTTAGAGGAGCTACTCGAAGCCATTGAGTGCTTGGGAGCGCAGGAGGCTCTCACCTTCTTTGAGTCATGTGACATCAAGATGATCTTTCAGCGATATCGAACCTTCCTCACACTGACCCATGAGTGGCAGCCGATCTACAGCATACGTGAGCTGGGAGAGCTCGCCGACTCGATACGAAAGCTTCTTAAAGCGCATGAAGTAGAACTCTGCAGAAACGGCTGCTTCCACGAAGACAGTCTGAGCTTCGGACCGATCTTCGCCCCTCTCTTCAACTTGCTCAAGGCCAATCCGTTATTGACGGAGGAGGTTCGTCAAAGTCCGGATGACGGGACGAACGAGAAGGAAGTAGTTGAGCTACGGCGGGAGCTCTTTTCGATCCAGGACCACGTTCTTGAACTGGTCGATAAGTCTTGTCGAGAAGGATGGCCTGCCTCAAACCTGAGAGTCAGTGTGATCAAGCTCTTTGACGAGTTCTTAACTGACAGAATGATAGATCGTTGTCTAGAGCTTGAGGGTGTCGAAGAAGTCTTTCCAAAACAGGATGATGCAATCCCAGACGATGCTGAGTACCCATTCGGGGGTCGATTCTTAGGCGGATTCAAATCAATCCTTCAAGTGCTATGCCATGTTGAGGAGGAGCTGGAGTTCCACGTTTTCGACGCAGCATACACGAACTTCCATGGTTTTATCGAGCACGGGCCGAGATCAAGCCTCCGAAGGCTTCGCGGTAAATACTTCAGGTGCATCAGTCGGCCAGAGGCTGAGAGATTGAACAGGGCGCTCGATGAGTTTCACGAGGGGCTGTCTAAAGCTCAATCCCATGGGAAAGAGTTTCGCAGGGAGTACTCTGCTGCTCTTATTGATGAGCATCCAGTTTACATGCTAGGCGTTAGAGTTCCAAAGAGGATTAATAAAGGCATACGGAATGAGCTGAAAGGCTATCTGCGATTCCTCGTTGACTTCTACGAACGCAACGGGGCGCTTCCCAAGAAGGTGAGGTTCGTGCCAGAGAGTCCGAAAGTGGCCCCTGTTGATATGAGCGTCATCTTTAATGGATCAACCTGGTCAATCGGATACGAGGGAGGAGTGACAACGTTTTCTGACATGGTTGGGTTCCACTACATCAGGATGATCCTGAGATCTCACCCAATGACCGTGGGGCTGAAGGAAGTAGCTGGCTCTATCGATAGGAGATCACACCTCTATAAGAGGCGGTTTGGTGCGGAACCGGCTGATGTGCAAGCACTTCCGTCGCAGACCGTACATATTGGTTGCGATACCTCCTCGGTAGTGGACAGCACAGCTACTGAAGGTCAATGCTCAACTGAAAGCCTAGGTGGCCGGCTTTCCCTTGGACATGAGGAGTCAGACTTCAGCGTGATCAATAGCCCGACATGGAGTGATGCAGACGAACACGAGACAGATGAAAAGACCATTACAATTCTCACTAGGAGGAAGACGCTACTACTCACCATGCTCGACGGCGAAACGGATACTGACCGCAGAGAAGTCATCCAGAAAGAACTAGAGGACATCGAAAACTATTTGAAATCAACGACACGCACGGATAGCACGGGATCTGTTAAACCGAAGAAGGTCAAGGATCCATCTTCGGAGAATCTCAGACTCGCCATCCGTACAGCAATTGACAGATCGCTGATAAAAGTTAGGACTGACAATCCTGGCCTTGCAGATGATCTCAAGGCCATCAAGATCGGCTCTGTATGTCGCTATGTTGCGCCTGCCGATAAGGTCTGGAGAACATAAACGTAACGCTACTCGTTACTTTTTAGTCATCCGCATTACCTCTACATAGTGACCGGGGGCCGCAGATCCTGGTGGGCTCTGCGACGAATGTCACTTGGATTCCTGTGTTCGCCTCCTCGGCTGGCTGACAGGAGTTGGTCGAGGAGGATACTATGGTTTCGAAGGAAGACGTACAGACCACCATCGAGCGCCTAGGGAGTAGGATACCTGAGGAGCTGAGGCAGTTGAAGCAATGGGTTCTTATTCGTGCCGTGGCAGGTAGTGACGGAAAGACGATAAAGGAGCCCTATGTCGCGAGCACATTCCGGGAAAGGAAGGCAAGTTCAACGAATCCCGACGACTGGGAGTCCTTTGAGGTTGCGACTAATGCGCTGCAGTACTGGAAAGGCTGGTTCGATTTCATAGCCTTCGTAATCACTGAAGATGATCCATATGTCTTCATCGATTTCGACCATGTTCTTGAAGATAGGGTTATCACGTATCCTAAGGTCGAGAAGCATGTCTCTGACCTTGCCTCATACACTGAAGTGAGTCTATCCGGTACTGGCCTCCACGTTTTCACAAAGGCGATCAAGAACAGCGATAGATGCAGAAACAATAAGCCCTTTGATCTCGAAGTCTACGACCACGCTCGATTCGCTGTGATGACAGGAAACATCTGGAGTCCATCATTCTCCACCATTACGGAAGGGCAGGCTGCTCTCGACGAGTTGTGCGACCTGTACTTGAGCCCCACCTACGTCTCAGTTCAATCGGAGCAAGGGGCCGAAATCCCTACAATGGCTGACGACAACGTTCTCTCATTGTGCAAGAAAAGAATCAAGAGTTTTGTTCGTCTGTGGTCGGGAGACACAAGAGATTACGACGACGACGAAAGTAGAGCTGATTTTGCTCTCTGCTGCATGCTTGCCAAGTTCAGTAGCGATCCTGACCAGGTCGACCGCCTCTTCCGGCAATCGGAGCTAATGCGCCCCAAATGGGACTCCAAACGGGGAAGCTCGACCTATGGGAGAAAGACTGTCGAGAAAGCCATTCGATGCGCCAAAGATCGCCAAACTGATAGGCCAAAGATAGTCCTGAACAACAGACAACTCGACTCAGTCGTGGATTCATCGATAGAAGCACTGTCGCTAAACACATTCCGACCAATTTACATCAGAGCGAACAGACTCTGCGAAGTACGCAATGACGAGAAGAACAATGTCTCCATCATCGAGCTTGACGACGATAGACTGCTTGCAAGGTTAGGCGAGTGCGCGGACTGGCTGTACGTGGATAGGAATGGCACCCCAACAGCCAAGTTTCCTCCGACCTACGTGGCCAGGGTCATCATCGCTAAGGGCGAGGGACCCTTCCCGGTACTTCATGGATTGTCCTACGGTCCGTTTTTCAGACCTGATGGCGCTCTCGTAGCAGAGCAGGGATACGACCTCACGTCAGGGCGCTACCTCCATCTCAAATGCCCGCTTGATCTCCGAGGGATTCCTGACCTACCAAGTAAATCCGAGGTTGCCGAAGCTGTATCAGTTCTCGACGAGCTTCTACACGATTTTCCTTTCGCAGATGCAGCCAGCCGTGCGTCTGCTATTGCACTACTAGTTCAACCCTGCGTCAGAGATGTCGTCGACTCTTTCTCGCCTCTCGCCTTGTTCGATTCACCGACTCCGGGCAGCGGCAAAGGACTGCTTTGCAGATGCTGCAGCGTTATCCATACCGGAGACGAACCAACATTCTCACCTCCCCCCACCAGTGAATCTGAGTGGAAGAAGACGATCCTCTCTATCCTCGCTTCAGGACACCCTAGTGTTGTTTTTGATAACGTGGATCAGGAAGTTCGGAGTGCATCTCTATGTGCGGTTCTGACGGCACGCTCCTTCAGCGACAGATACCTTGGCAAGACTCTCTTTGTCGAGTATCCAAATGATGCTCTCTGGCACCTGACGGGGAACAATATCAAGGTGGCTGCTGATGTTGCACGAAGGAGCTTCTGGATAAGATTCCTTCCCCACACCGACCGCCCGCAAAAGCGAACGGATTTCATCCACCCAGACTTGATCAGCTGGGTGGGCAAGAACAGGTCGACCCTCTTATGGGCAATCCTGGTACTTGTTCGCTCATGGTTCGCTTCTGGGAAGCCCAAGCCAGCTATTCCTCCCATGGGGGGATACGAGCGTTGGTGCGAGGTAATAGGCGGAATACTTGAGAATGCTGGAATAGAAGGGTTCATGAGTAACTCAGATGCGCTCTGGAATGAAGTGAACGCTGACTCCAGTTCATGGCAATCCTTCCTCTCGGCTTGGTGGGATTTCTGGCATGAGGCCCCTGTTACGACCAAGGAGTTGCTGGAGACACTGGAGCTTGATGGTGGGAGATTCGAGGGGTGCATCCCGGATGTTGTAGCAGATGCACTTCAGGGACTTTCCGCTAGCTCAAAAGTAAGCAGACTGGGGAAGGCTCTCACCAAATACCGGGATCGCAGGTTTGGGGATCAGGGCTTTCACCTCTCCAAGAGCCACAGAAGCTCAAAGGGGGCGAATTGGGTCGTTGAGGCTGACAAACCCGAACTCGTAGAGTCATCTGACCTTCCAGATTGGAATGAGCTCTTGGACAGCCCCACTTCCATGGAACCAGAGCTCTATAATGAAGAGAGCATCCTCTTACATGACTAGAGCGCAGGCAAATAATGGATTCATGATCATTGCAGGGAGTGCATTCACCCGAGTACTTGCCCTCCGATCTAGCACGAGTGATGGGTTGACTGGAGTGCTGCGCTTTTCACACCCAGAATGAACTACACCTGCTCTCCTTCCACAGTTCGACTTAGGACCCATCATACCCAACAACCCATCACTCTGGTTTGTGGCAAAATCGAGGTTCGTGGGGAGGTCCTTGAGGGGGCCTTCCTCGACCTCCTCGGGAGTATCGTCCCCTCCCCGCCAGTGCTGCCCGCAAAATCAAGGAAACCATCCTCTCGGCCTACAGGGAGAGACAGGTCAAGACCCACGAGGAGCCCCGTGCTCTCGATGCCGAGATCGAGGGGTTGGAAAAGAAGGTCTTCTCTCTCCACGAGTCATATGTGGTTGAGCAGAGACTTACAGACCCCGACCTCTACTAGAAGATGCTCACGAAGTACAAGTCCGAACTCGCAGAGAAGAGGATCGCACGGGAGGAGCTGGAGCAGGAGTGCACAGATATCTCCAAGCTCTTAGACTACGCCTTCGGCGTCCTCCTCAATGCCAGGACTCTCTGGCTTGAGGCTAATCCCGACCAGCGCCAGAGGCTCCAGAGAGCCATCTTCCCCCACTGGGTAGAGTACTCCCCGATCTTGGGGTTTGGAACCCCTCCAACCTCTTGTCAGTTCAATGTATTGGGCTTGTTCAGGGAGCCAGAGATCGTGATGGCTTTCCTGAAGGAAACCCCTTGGAAGAATCTACTCGTGTGGTTTAAGGGTTTCTCAGGTGTACAGGGAGCCTCTGGGAGAACGGCTAAATCGAGTCTTTCAACGGCAAGTTGCGGGACGAGCTCCTGAACGGCGAGATCTTCGACACGCTGACCGAGGCGCAGGTGCTGACGGAGAGATGGAGGCAGGAGTACAACCGCTTCAGGCTGCACAATTCGCTGGGCTATCGATCTCCTGCACCTGAAGCAGTAACCGATCTTGCCCCAGAGAGCTGGAAGAACGCATCATACTGTCTGGAACCTTGTCTGGAAATCACTCAGAGTGTGGACCTGTGAATGGGGGCAGTTCAGTAAAAAGGCATTTAATAAGCTCCAGTGGTGACGATCAAGGAGGGGGAAATGGCACTTGAGTTCCCATGCCCTCAAGGGGAAGCATCGCTTCCTGGAGAATGCCAGCGCTGCGGCAAACCCATAGCAGAGGGCGCTTCATTCTGCAACGCGTGCGGGCAAAAGGATAGTCAAGATGGGGTTTCATCAGCCTCTTCTGGAGAGTATCCAACCGACAAGAGATCACTATGCTCCACAGATCAAACTGGGCAGGATTCCCGCAGAAAGATCCGATGGATTGTAGGTTTGATTCTAGGCCTTACTTTGGCTGGTGTTGCGACGATTCTCCTTGTTACCCAATCAAGATCAGGACCAGAAGAGGTAGCTCTATCAGAACCAGAACAGGCAGCTAAAAAGCTTATTCAGGTATTGCATCACGATCCTCCAGATGGAGAGCTACTAGTCGGGATTTTGTCTGACCGCTATATCGACGAAGCCGATGAAGCTGCCGGGGAGTTCCTGCGAGAGTTACCAGAATTATCATCATCACAGACAGATGAACAGCTTGAGACTCTTTTTGAGTATATGGGAATGGATATATCTCTGCAGGAAATTCTTGCTATGGATTCGCGAGAGCTCATCGTGAGGCTGCTCGAAGGATCCGCCGGGCCTTTTCTTAGCGGGAACTTCGATAGCATTGAATTTGTGAGTTGCGAAACCACACATCAAGATGCTACTGTGCAGATAAGTCTTGTTGGGGCTAGTGGAGATGTATGCCCACACTATACTATCTACTTGGTTGAGGAAGCTGGGGAGTGGAAAGTAGATGACTGGAATGGTTACGATAATGAGTGATTGTTAGAGAGTGCAATTCGAAGATACGGATGGTGGTAACAGACATCCTGTTCGCTTCTGATAGATCCATACTAATATGCCATACTCAGACTAAATACCTACAGATATTTCTATCTTGCTGTTCTGCTCGCCCTAGTGGTGACTTCTCTAGCCATACCCGAGGCTTCCGTAAGCTTTTCGAAGCCTCGGCCAACTCTTCAAAGCAAGTATTGTCCACGCGAAGACCTGGACGGCTTGCCACCTGCAGTTTACCGGGAGATGATCACGAAGGCAGTGTCAACCTCTCAGGTGTACTCCTGATGGGGATGCTTACGGTACAACTGCTTAAGGCCACACAAATTGCTAGGCTATCAGCCTCATGCGCCTGAAGCAATCACCGACCTTGCTCCAGCGAGATGGGAGAGTGCATCATTCTGACAGGAACCTACTCTGGGTATATCTCAGAGTGTGGCCCAGTGAATGGGGTAGATCATTCAGGCAGGCCGAGCCGCAATATGCCAATGCAAAAGCCTTGTGATACAGCAGCTTCCCATGGCCTACTCCTGGCTCCTAGTGCATTCGCAGGGCGTCGAAGGCTCGATCACTTAGTCGGAAACCCACCTCACAGGAACGGAACCTCTCGCGGCCAAGGCCGGCGTCAAACTCAGCGGCGATGGCAGGCTGACAGCGAAGTTCGGGAGCTTCTGCTTCAGGCTCGAGTTCTACAGGATCCCCCTTTGGCGGGGCAACCACGTCACGGTGCAGCAACTCGAGGAGAATTCACGTGCTACCTCTACCTCCCGAGGCTCCGCGACAGGCACGTGCTGCACGAATCGATCTCCGAGGGCGTCGCCAACATGAACTGGCGCGCCGAAACCTTCGCCGTTGCCGAGTCGATCGACCCCGTTTCAGGCAAGTACCTTGCTGTTCATTCCGGTAGTCTACTTCCCGAGGTCAGACCATCATCCCTAGTGGTCAGACCGGAGGTGGCGGAGAAGCTGCTCGATGTCGTCGAAGGGAAGCCCGGTCCAGACCGGAATGCGAAGGATGGGCAGGATGCCGAAGAACATAAGATCTTTCCCGACAGGTCTTGGGATGGTTTACCAGCAGAGAGGCTGGCCACGTCATTCCACGGTTCGGTCGATATCAGGGCGGACAGGTTGATCCGCGTTGCCTCCCAGATCGCCGAGGAGATCGTCACTCACCTGCTCTCGCTCCCCGGTGCCGATGTCCGCATCACGCTGGAGATCGATGCCACCACCCCCAACGGCATCCCGCCGAAGACCCTACGCGGCATCGACGAGAACTGCACAGCCTTCCACTTCACCCACAGGGACTTTGAGGAGTGACCATGCATTTCATTGGAGGTATGCTCTATGAATGAAGGACCCAACACTGAGCTGTCGGCTACGAGAAACACGGCGGAAGGGGATGGTGATCTCCCGGTGAAAGCTAAGCGAGAGTCCAATGCCTCCGGTTCTGTTCTCTCCATTCTACTTCCTGCAGCAATATCGCTGAGCGTACTGGTCTTCTCCTTTCTGTTTTTCAAGTCGAGTCTTAAGTTCACGAACGCTGAGCCGATTGTTCATCTGGACTCCGCACTCGTTTTTGAGACCATCACCAGCACTTTGAAGATTGTGGCATATGAAGCCACTATCTCTACATCTGCAAATGAGACATGGACTTCGCCAGATGGTTTCCTCGATCCAGCCGGGACTGCTACCCTTCACGCAACCTGTGACTATCGCGCGAGATATGGGATCGATACTGAGCTCATCGAAACTGAGTTGAATGCGCAGATCGACGATTCCGACACCACTTTGTCCATCTCCATATTGCTCCCATCCCCCCAACTCATCTCTTACGAGATTGATCCGGAATCTTTTCGATTGTCGTTCGACAGAATCGAACACATGTCGTCAGGTGAGATAAACACATTAATCGAGATGCGTTTCGACGAGCTTTTCGATGAACTCCACGAAGATGGATTCAACTCAGCTTATTCTGAAACCTACTTGGGACCAGCTGAAACACGGCTTAAGAGCATAGTGAGGGAACTCATCGAACCCTTCGGATTCGACGAGATAAGCATCTCCTTCATGTCTGATCAGAGGTAGGTCAAATGCGCACGAAACTGATGACTCTAGTCAATGCGTTCATATTCATGATTTCTTTGATGTTATTTACACTTGGGACACTGAATTTCGAAGTACAGAATGTTCAGGAGTTTATCAGCCGGTTGTTGGGTCATGGTCCTGAGTCCCGGGAGTACACAGCCACTCTTGATCGTGTCGAGAGTATCCAAACTTCAGCTCGAACGCTCTATCAATATGAGACCTTCGTCTGTCAGAAGAATGTCGACCCCTGGGCTGAGCTTGAACTTTCGGGTTTTAGATGGCCTTGGCAGCGTAGCGACCGCGGGCTTCAGATGCTTCTCACTTCAAGAGTCCATATAGGTTACGATGTTAGTGATGGCACACAGTTCGAATGCCATCAAGATAGCTCCTACATATACATGGATGTTCATCTTCCAGATCCTACCGTTCTCGCTGTCGAATTCGACGAGAACTCTTTGAGAGACATTCATGCCTATGCTGTGGGCGGTAATCCATCTCTAGCAGCCTCGGACTACAATGCACTAATTGGCACGGTTCTAACTCATGCCAGGCTTCTTGCAGTTGAGTCTATCGATGATGATGAGTATGACGCCGCCCAAGTGTTCTTCGAGGATCAGTTTCGTACTTTCATCAACGAACTTGGTGGCGACAGAGATGTGATCGTATCCTTCAGCTATGGCGAGGAGATTGAAAATGACCATTAGGAAGCGATTCCTAGCTACTTTCAGCGCTCTGATCTTGCTCGGCATATGTGCATGTGGTCCCGATCCTGCGTGGAAGACAGCGAAAGAATACCTTGAAGCACGCTATCCTGGGATCGAGCTAGAACGAAGTTCACTGAAAACAGTTGGTCATGGAGCATATGAGTCAGTAGAGGGCGTCGATTATGTCGAGTTCTACGGTGTACTTGAGAACGGCGAATCCATTTCCGGGCAGGTTAACTTCAGCAACGGGCAACCAATAGGCGTAGAAACAGAGTAACTGATCCTCAGTTTGACTTAGGAGTGAAAGTTTACGGTGTCCAGCAAGGTTGACTCGTTCAGTACAATTGCTTGGTAGTTGTTGTGATTATCGCAATAGAGAAAGGGTATAATGTCTTTCTATCGTAGTCTATGTCTTGCTGGATCGCTTCTCCTTATATCGTGCATCGTCTGTGGCTCCAAAGGCAGCGGGAACAACGGAGTCTCAATTGACACTCCGCAATATGCCTCTGGTTTGACTGATGAGCAGCTTCCACTAACCGCATGCACAATCTGGGGGCATATGGTCGAGGACGATCCACTCGTTGACGACCCATATGACTGGAACGGCTCTGCGTTCTGCATACTCCTAGACCAATCGGATCTGATCCTGCTGACAAATATCCACTGCCTTGGCATGCTGGATCTTTTAGAAGAAGCCGACGAATTATTCGATAAGACGTTCCAGATAGCGGAGTATTCGTTAATCGTAGAATTCCCATCAGGTGAGGAAAGAGAGGTAGATCAGTTCTATGCCTGTTATCCATATGACATCGCTGTACTTACCATAGACTCGCAAGGACTCAGAGAAGGCATCGACTATTTAATAGTACCTTTGATTGAAGAGGACGCTATTCCTCTTCTCGGAGATCGAGTTGCTGCTGTTGGATCTCCTTATGGCCTGACAGGATCTGTAACGGTAGGCGTTATCAGTGCTTACAGAAACATGGTTTGGGGTCTTGACGGAGTTTCCTCGGTTCCATGCATACAAACGGACGCAGCAATCAATGGCGGCAACAGCGGAGGTCCGCTCCTGGCAGAGACGGAGCGGGGCTACTTTTTCATCGGCGTTAATACTTGGTCCTGGCGAAATGATGAACATCCGGCACAGGATATCAATTTCGCCATAGACTTTTCTCTTATTCTCGATGATCTTGATGTAGATTGCCCAATTCTGGATGCAGATAAATATGGTATCTGCGATGCTCTAAAGATCTTCTTCGGCGCCAATGCAGAAGCCGTTGATTAGGCGATCAAAGGACCAATTGATCTTGATTAAGAGAGATCTGTCGTATTGAGCCTGTTCATAACCGTTTCGGTCCATTAGCCAGTTAGCAGAACGGGACCCCGGTGGCGGTCTGCCATTGCAGATGGCCAGTAATCTCCCAATCAACAGCATTCTCCACGTAAGCTTCCCCGTTTGAGCCACACCTGTTAGAGTGACACCTCCTGCTGACGAGCCAGGAGGTTGAGATGAAGCATTCGAAGTTAACGGAGACGCAGATCATCGCGATTCTGCGGGAGGCTGACGCGCATGTGCCCGTGGTCGAAGTGTGCTGACATAACGAGATCGAGATCAGGTACATCCAGCCCGGGAAGCCCAATCAGAAAACCTTTTTCGAGCGCTTCAAGAGGACCTGTCGGGAGTAGGTCCTTGATGCCTATCTGTTCGAGAGCCTGGACGAGGTGCGGGAGATCACGTACGAGTGGATGGATAGTTACAACGAGCGGCGTCCTTACGACACCCTGGGTGGCTTGCCGTCTGCAGTCTACCGGGAGATGATCATGAGGGAAATGTCACCCGCTCAGTTGTACTCCTGATGGGAAGCTTACGTTAGGTCGGAGAAAAGTGAACGTAGAATCAGATCGAATCAAAGGTGTCTTGGGTATTCTCACTGGGGACATTAGGTGGCTTCTTGAACACAAGGACTGTCCAAGCTACCCGCTTATCTTGAGTATCTTCGCTAGCATCGAATTCATTGGCAAATGTGTTTGTCGAAAAAAGAGTCATTCCGACAGCGCGACTGCGTTCATGGATAGATACATGCCAGGATACAATGACCGCCTTCCCGATGGCAGAAGGCTTTCAGTAGCTCTCTATCGAAATCTCCGCTCGGCCATTACGCATCATGGGGGGGCAAGGGGAGGAGTACAAGTCTCCCACGAGGAATCGGCAAAGCCTTTTCATCTGAAGTTCTGTGAAAGTGACGGGAAACACTTCGTAGTTCACAGTCGTTCGCTTGCTGAGGACTTTCTTGCTGGGGTCGAGAAGGCACTGGCGGAATTGGATTGTAGTAGGCAGTCTGACAAGGATCACACTTCGTTGACGCAGCGCTCGATGGATCAGGGATACAAAACCATAACTTGCCTGACCCCTCCAGCCCCGCTGGGAAGCCCCCCTTTCAAGGGGACCGATGCTAGCGGGACCTGATCTGCTGTGTGCGCCTTGATTACTTGGGAGCAGGCCATCCTGTGGACCGACCGAGCCGAGGATCAACCTGAGGCTCTTCGGATTAGGGCGCTTGCTGCTATCGAGCGAGTCAGGGACCTTCTGGGCGAAACACTCATCAATCCCAACGGGGAACGCAAGTATCATCCTATTCTTCAGTTATTCTCGAATACGGCACCTTGGACACGATTGCGGCTTATCTGGCTCGTGGATACCTTAGCACATTTTACGGATTCCGTTGGGTACGATTGCGTCCTCGGCAAGCTCCGTCGGCACCTTGATTTCTACGAGGGCATTTTCGCCTTGGAGGTTGGGGAATCCCTGCGATCCTGCGGCGTGATCGCCTTTGAAAAGGACACTGGGAAAGGAATCCTTCGACAGGCCGATCTAAAGGTTCTCTTCCCCGATTTCACGCTTTACGTCGAGCTTGTAACTGTCGGTGCCAGTGACGATAATGAAAGGGCCTTCAAAAACGCGGATGCGATATTCCACGCCCTCCTGGACGAGAAACTGGAGACTGGCTGCTGGGCAGGACGGATTCTCCGAATCCACTCAGAACCACGACTGAGGGATACCATCAAGGCAATCCACTCGACGGCTGATCTAGCCAGGGAGACGGGATTCGCGACTCTTGATCTCCCCTCAATCATCGAGCTTGGGTTGTGCATTCCAGAGAGAATCAGCCTCCTGGATTCCTGGGCGAAAGCGCACGAGCTCAAGTTGGGCTCGCTCGAGGGTCCTTCCAGCGAGGGTGATGATCTCCGTCGTGTGAGGGCGAGGATCCGGGAGAAGGCCAAAGGAGGGCAACTCCCCACAGATGAGCCTGGGATGACCGTTGTGCGATCAAGCAGCCTCATGGGCATTCATGCTGATCCCGAGCGTGTAGCTATGGCTATCGAGGAAGAAGTACATCCGTTCCCGAACATCATTGCCGTGGTTGTTCTGGGAAGCTACTGGGGTGGAGCCAAAGAGATCTCGGCAAACGTCTCAGACTCAGTGTTCTCTTCGTCTCAAAGGCTTGGGATTGAGGCAAGACAGGTCATTTTCATCAGGAACAGGTACTCGGAAGTGCCTTTCAGCGAGGCGGTCCTGGAGGACTTGAAGAAGAGCTTCACTAGTGTGTGTGGGCTTAATGATGCTGGAAGCGAGACCATTGTATGACAAAAGCACGAACTGAAGAATCAACGGCTTGGGCGAATGCTGAGCGCTACTCAAGGGAATATTTCCGTTTGATTGAGGTGCAAGGGAATGGAATCTCCGAACGCGATCCGTGGGCCTGTGCGCAGATTCAGGCTCTTATATCCCTTACGATTGAGTCACTTCTCCCAGCCCCGGAAGTGCACGCAATTCACAGCCTTGTCAGAAGAACCCTGCACAAGCTGGCAGTTTCCGGATTAGCAGATCAGAATCCAGCATGCTTTACGACGCAGTTCAGAAGGCTGCTTGGCGACTACTCCAATGCCGTACCAGAAGTAGTCAGAATACTCACCTTTCTGCACCTCAAGCCGGAGCTATCAGCACGTCTTGGGCGCCTGTCATGGAAGGGATTGAATATCCAAGTCCTCACCTGGGATGAGGTCAGCAGCCTGGTCAAGGATTTCGGCAGTCTTCTCGGAAGAGTCCACCGAGAGACAGGCGTCGACTTCAATGAGTTGAGGCTACCCTGGCACTTCGTGCCTCTTTCCTTTCATGTGAGAGCCAGAAGTGTTCTTGAAGTGTCGAACCTGGCAGAGGAAACTGCAGAACCGCTACGAGGATGCATTAACTTCGTTCTTGGCGCCGGAACCATGTACTATTCCTTTGATGAAAGAAAGCCGCCAGCCGAGTGCATGGCATATCCGATGATGTTGATGCTGAATGAGGATGGCAGCTATCGAAACGTGTCGTGGCCACGAGCAAAGGCACAGTACAAGGACAGTTCTTTCATCTCCGAAAAGAAGATCGAGTCGGCTGCGAGAGTTCATTCCAGACTGGGCTGTCTCCCAGACAGGCGTCGAGAGGTCGCAACTGGTGTTCTCCTGAAATGGCAGAAGGCTCTTGACTGTGCAGATGAACAGCTGTCCTACCTCTTCCTCTGGCAGGCAATAGAGGCCGCAGCTCTTCAAGGGATTTCATCTCAGTTCTTACCAGCAGGAACTGTCGTCGATCGAGTGGCTAGGTTAGTCCGTGCAAGGAGACACGAAAGGGACTTGCTCCTGGGACTCGCAGATGAGCGCGGTAGGATTGCTCATCATGGGAACCGATCAGAGAGCCTAGAACTCTATCTGAATGTGCTGAAGCTCCTTGTTGAAAGATGCTTCTCAGGTATGGTTGCCTCCAGACGCGTTAAAAGTTTTAGCGATCTCCTGCGTCTCTATGATCCCGACGAGAACCCATGACGCTAGGCTGAGATTACAGCACGTAGTCTGGTGAGCCAGGCCATGAAGGGGTTCCATCCGTCGGCGCAAAGGACCGCCACTTGCCTTCGGCAAGTTGCAGCAGTGCAGAGACGACATCCTTATGAATCGCGGATCAGTTTTACTCGTTGCCTTCGGCAACGATTGTCGTCGCTGCACTGCGCCGTGATCGCAGGCTCCAACTATGCACATCAAGCTCTCACGGCTGGTCCCCGGGGGACTCCGTGTCCCCGTGGGACCGCCATATCCCTTCGGGATATGACAAAGGCATCATCACCAGAAAGTAAAGGCTATTGCCGTCGTTTCCATGAAACGACCGTGATGATGCCTTGTCGCGCTCACAACTGCGATCAGGCTTGATCAGTTCGCACGACCAGTCCACGGGGGACTTCGTATCCCCTCAGACAAGCAAAGGACTGAACTGATCTAGTCTTCGGGGGACTTCGTATCCCCTCAGACAAGCAAAGGACTGAACTGATCTAGTCTTCGGGGGACTTCGTTTCCCCTCAGACAGGCAGAAACTTGACCTCGTGTAGTCTTCGGGGGACTTCGTTTCCCCATGGGACCGCCATATTGGATCGCCCCTGGGTTGCCGCAGGCTCCATAAGTTGAGAGGATGGGGCCATGGCAAGACAGAGCAGGTATCCGCGAGAGGTAGTTGAGCGGGCTGTACGGCTCGTTCTTGAGAACACCGGGGAGTACGGTTCGGAGTGGTCGGCGATAGTGTCGATTTCGAGCAAGATCGGCTGTTCGCCGGAGACGCCACGGAAGTGGGTTAGACAGGCGAGAGTGGTTCGGGACGCCTGGCTTACCGGTGAGATTGATCGGGTCTGGCGGTCTAACCGTCGGGTGTACGGTGCCCGTAAGGTGTGGCTGCAGCTCTATCATGAGGGCATAAGAGTTGCGCGCTGTACGGTTGAGCGGCTGATGCGCAGGATGGGTTTGCGCGGTGTAGTGCGCCGCCGCAGGTTCGGACGACACTCCCTGATGAGAGATCTCCGAGGCCGATTGATCTGGTTCAGCGCGACTTTACGGCGACACGCCCCAACCAGCTCTGGGTGGCTGACTTTACCTACGTTTCGACATGGACGGGCTTCGTGTACGTGGCTTTCGTCATAGACGCGTTCTCCCGGATGATCGTGGGCTGGCGTGTATCCCGGTTGTTGCGGAACGATCTTCCGTTGGACGCCCTGGAGCAGGCGCTACATGACCGACCGTTCAGAGATGGTCTCATCCATCATAGTGACCGGGGCGTGCAATACCGGTCGATCCGTTACACCGAGCGCTTGGCCGAAGCCGGGATCATGCCCTCGCTCGGAAGCGTAGGAGACTCCTACGACAATGCACTTGCCGAGACGATCATCGGGCTCTATAAGACGGAGCTGATCTATCACGAGGGGCCTTGGAAGGGCATCGCATGTCGAGTATCAGACACTCGAGTGGGTGGACTGGTTCAACAAGGTGAGACCGCTCGAACCGATCGGCGACATCCCACCGATTAAGTTCGAGAATCTATACTATCGGCGGCAGACAGAAGAACCGGCCATGGTGGTCGGCAACCCTTGAGAAATATCTCAGGTAAACCCGGGGGTTCAATTCGAGGATTGGCTGATGGCAACTACACCCGCCCAAATCGACACATGGCGACAGGCTCCGACGGAGCACCAGCGCCTAGAGTTCAAGGAGGCGAAGAAACACTTCGATACCCACAGGCTGGCTGAGTACTGCGTGGCTCTGGCCAACGAAGGCGGAGGAGTGCTGCTCCTCGGTGTAGCTGACAGCCCGCCGCGGCCGGTTGTCGGTTCACAGGCTTTCCCGAACACAGTTCATACCGCTCAGAAACTTTTCGAGGCCGTAGGATTCAGGGTGGACATAGAAGAGGTTGACCACCCTTCGGGGCGTGTCCTCGTGTTTCACATCCCATCGCGCCCAAGGGGCACGGCCTACCATCTCGAAGGTAGGTATCTCATGCGGTCAGGCGCATCGCTTGTACCCATGAGTGAGGATCAGCTCCGTCGAATTTTTGCCGAGGGGCAGCCAGACTGGCTTGAAGAGCCTTCACGAAGCAATCTGGATGGTCAGCATGTCATTGAACTTCTTGATACCCAGACCCTGTTCGAGTTGCTCAAGCTGCCATATCCTTCGGAACGTGCCGGAGTACTCGATCGCCTGGTTCGGGAACACTTGATCGACGAGTCCGCAGGCTCCTATTCCATTCGTCGGCTTGGCGCACTGCTCCTCGCAAGACGCTTGGAGGATTTCCCAGACGTTGCCCATAAGGCGGCTCGTGTTGTCGTCTACACAGGGACATCGAAACTGGAAACACGTCTCGATCAGACAGGCGGTCTTGGGTATGCCGTAGGGTTCCAGGGGCTCGTTCGATTCGTAATGAGCCAGCTTCCCCAGAATGAGGTCATCGAAGATGCATTGCGCAAGGAAGAGAAACTGGTACCGGATGTCGTGATACGCGAGATTGTCGCCAACGCGCTCATCCATCAGGATTTCACGCTGACAGGCGCCTCGGTCATGGTCGAGATCTACAGCAATCGCGTCGAGATTTCGAATTGCGGTGAGCCCTTGGTCCCTGTCGAGCGCTTCATAGATGGATATCAGTCACGTAACGAACGTCTGGCTGATCTGATGCGAAGGATGGGCATCTGCGAACAAAAGAGCAGTGGAATCGATCGAGTCGTGCAGGCTGCTGAAATATATCAACTCCCCGCACCGGATTTCCGAACCGGCATCCGGCGTACATCTGTGATCATCTTTGGGCCGCAGCACTTCGAGCAAATGGACCGCAACGACCGGATTCGTTCATGCTATCAGCATTGTGCGCTGAAATGGGTAATGTCTGAGCGGATGACAAATCAGTCATTGCGCGAGCGATTCCATCTTTCCGAGAGCAAGGCTTCTGTTATATCCCAGGTTATAGCATCGACCATCGAAGCGGGTTTGATCAAAGCGGATGAAAGCGTCGGAGGCTCCCGGAAGTATGCCCGATACCTGCCATTCTGGGCCTGAGTTTATTTCAGAGGATGGGTCGCAATAGTGTCGGTATCGACACCATCAGCTTTGATATCAACGTTTTGCTTTTTTAAGGTCATCCCATTCCCGACGCTGGAGAAGACGCCGTGCGCAGTACTCGAGCTGTTGAGAACAGACCCGGGGCTGACGGTCAGAGAGTTCGACGTTAAGCTAGGCAAGTCGGAACTCACTATTCACTGAAGTGGCCCCGGTTTTGTAGACAGCTCGAGAGGCGTTTTGTGTTAGACTCAGGCGGCTTCATGGTTTCCGGTTTTCCGGGTTGAGCATACGGCATCCGGAGTCTTGTATCCCAGCGAAGAGTGCTTCCTCTCCCCGTTGTACCATTCCAGATACCTGCCCAGCTCGATCCTGGCCTCCACCATGTCCCTGTAACTCTTCAGGTACACCTCAGGACTGATCTGATCCAGTCTTCGGGGGACTTCGTGTCTCCGTGAGATCGTCAGATGTGAATTTTGAAACTCGAAGAAGCTCAAGTCATCGATCTGGTAAGAGCCCGGTTCTTCTCCGTTAAGTGGGGCACCGGTCCGTATCAGCTAACCGCGAACATCGGCGTTCAGGTGCCGATGCTCAGTTTCTCCTCTACTGCCCTCTGCAACTGCCTTGCGGACGATAGAGCCGATTCGGCCTCAGAATTCGTGACGATGCCTGTGCGGTCATAGATCGAGAGGCTTCGCTTCTTCCTGTAATCCTGAAGCTCCTTCACCTTCCCCTGCGACAGATTCATCGTGAACTCGAGGGATTCGATCAATCTCCAGTGATGAGCCGGCGAACCCTTTCTGACTCTGTAGCCGCGAGAAGACAGAACTGCAGCTGCGAGAACGAGGCAGGCGTTGTGGGCATGCCCGAGCTTTCCTTCAGGAGAGGCAACGGTCATCGCATCATTGATCTCGCGTGATGCTATAAGAAGGAGATCCCGGATCTCCTCGTCACTCTGTTGCACGGCGGAGAGGTCGTCCTTGTGTGAGTCCGCCCATTCCTCGAATGTCATCGTTTCCTCCGACTATGAAAATCCTTGGCTTCTGCAGGATATCCGTCAGGAAGCGATGTCCTTCCAAGATGCGCTGCCTGAACTCATCGTCGGAGTATAACATCGGAGAGATCTCTCGTCCGAGGGTCTTCTGTGCCGGTTGCAGCGCCGAAGCGATGTCGGAGTAGGGGGCGCTCCCGACTAATAGAAGATCCACGTCGCTCCTTGAATCCTCGGTGCCCTGGGCGATGCTGCCGAAGATGAACGCCAGGCTGATCCCCTCCACCGGCTCGAGCGCAAGCCTGATAACGTCGGCGACCCCCTCGGTCTTGATCATCAGCATGTGGAGTTCCGGGAAGATCGGGCAGCTCCTGTCCGCTTTGAAGAGAGCGAGTCCTCCGCGTTCCTCACGCGAAATGATGCCGGCTCTGGCAAGAGACTTCAGCTCACGTTCAACGGCTCCTTTGCCGCCGTTCACCGCCCGGATGATCTCTCGGAGATGGAACTGCCTGTCGGGCTGGCCGAGCAGAAGCGCGAGTACACTCCGTCGCACCCTGGGGAAAAGAGCCTCGATCATATGCCCCCATTCTGGGGACAAATGTCCCTATTCTGGGGGCAGATGTCAAGAGGTCAAGGGCTTCAGATGCACGCTGTCGTACCAGCATTTGAGCATGCCGATTCCATCTATAGGCTGCTCAATCGTCGGTAGCGACTCCCCTTGCCTCAGGCAAGGGGTCGATGCTTGAAGCGTCCAAACCGGCAGCAATGCTAAGTCCGTAAAGAGAACATTGACGTGTCATGATATCAGACCTATCTTCGTTCAGCGATGAAGGAGGCTGTAATGGATTCTGACGGCATTGGCTTGAGAGTCAGGATGATACGTGAAGGCGTCGGCCTGACCCAGAAGCAGCTTGCCGAACATCTGGGTATGCAGAGAACGGCACTGGTTCAGGTCGAGGCCGGGTCCAGAAAGCTCTCGGCATCCGAGCTGATCGGTGTCGCCAGGTTCTTCAACATTACCGTCGAGCAGTTTCTAGACCCGGAAAAGCAGCCAAAGGTCGAGATCCATGAACCGAAAGAGCAAAAGGAGCGCGGCGGAATCCGTATCAGCGTTCCTTCCGAAAATGTGGCGAAATTCAGGGAAGTTCTCCTCTACATTCTCGAGAAGGTCGGAGCCCGACCACATGTGGGCGAGACGGTGATCTACAAACTGCTTTACTTCTCTGATTTCGACTACTACGAAAAGTTCGAGGAACACCTGACCGGCGCCGCATACATCCGCAACAACTACGGCCCGACCCCGGCCGGCTTCAACAAGATAGTCGAGCAAATGATTGAGAGTGGTAACTTGGTCAGGGTTCAAAGCGACTACTTCGCATACCCTCAGACAAAGTACCTTCCCCGTCGCTCGGCAGATCTCAGTGTTCTCTCCGCCCGTGAACTCGATACGATCAACGAAGTCTTGCGCCGGCTTGGTGAGATGAACGCTACCCAAATCAGCGACTACTCCCACGGGGACGTGCCGTGGAAGGTGACCGAACCAGGAAGGCAGATTGCCTACGAGACGGTCTTCTATCGCCTTCCCCCCTACTCTGTGAGAAGCTACGAGGTAGATCAGGATTGACAGCGCCCCAGAAGCCGGCGCCTCCCCATCCGCTTCCATCAGTAAGGAGACTGCCGGGCTTCGAGCGCGACATGAGACGGTTGCTGAAGAGATACGGTACTCTCGAGGAAGACCTTTCAACATTCACCTCCGCTACGCTGCGACTTCTCGCAAGCGGCGAATACCCGCCGGAGCCTCTTGGCCTCTTCCCAGTCAGGGGGAAGGAGGTCAGCGGAAAAGGTTTCTACGTAGCTAAGAAGTTTGCGTGCAGATCGTTGAAGGGAACCGGCGTCAACTCAGGCATCAGAGTCGTGCTGCAGTGGCTGCCGGAGACAGACGAAGTCTGCCTGGTCGAGATTTATCACAAGAACGAGAAGGAGGTGGAGGATCTGGAGAGAATCCGGGTGATCTTGAAGGGTCAGTGATATGCTATGAGAACATATCCTTGATCTTTTTCCATCTGCCGCTGCCCACCATCGAATCTGCAACTCCCAGAACCTCTTTGATGACTTTCAGCAGATCTTTGTCTCCTGCCCAGTGCTTTTTGACGATTTCATCACCAGTCCGATTGATCATCCCGTTGAGGGCTGCAGTCGCCACAGCCACGTCATCCAGATATCCAATGGGGCCGACTAGGATCTCCGGTAAAAGGTCCACCGGAGAAATGAAGTAGGCTATTGCCAGCGCAAGGTTCGCCTTCTCAGTCTGTGGCACATCTGGATCGATAGAGAGCCTGACTAGAAGGTGGAACATGTCTGGCGCCATAAGAAGGTAGTCTGCGTACTTGGCCGAGGCAGTTCCGTCCTCTTCCTTCAGGAAATCACTGATCTTTGTTCTCAGTGACTGATAAAAGTCACGGTGCTGTTTGTTCACGGGATCTCCTTACTTTTGATACCAACAAGAGTCTTAGAAGAACCTGCTGGTAGAGTCCAACCTCGTTCATAGATCCTCCCCTGAGTGTTTCCCTGAGAAATTTCAGATAATATGATGTGCTCTTCCTCTGTGCTGGGTCAATATTCAGACGGTGCCGGATCAGAACATGGCATGCCAGATCCAACTTGGTACTTATCAAATCGACGACGGCCAGGGTTCCCATAACGCCTGATTATTGAGAAAACCGCACTATACCCTACAAGAAAGCCCCAATAGGATGAAGAACATTGCCTTTAGGAAAGCCGCTACGACTCCAACTGATCCATTTTTACTCTTAGTGTGTCCACATCCTGAGGACCTTGACGGTCTTCTTTTCATCGAGAACCTGGTAGACCAGCCGGGATGGATGTTGATGCGGCGCGAGACGGCTCCTTTGAGATCACCCAGGAGACGCTCGAACGGAGGAGATGACGCATAAGGATCTTCTTCGGGGAGTTTCAGCAGGGCTTCCACCTCGTCGCGAAGCCCCGCAGCCTGGATCTTCCGGGCGTCCCTCAGGGCCTCTGCGCAAAGTAGACCAGTCGCCAGGTCACCAGCCGGGCTTTTCGCTGCACTTCCCGATCGGGGTCTTCATGCCTTCGACGATGCTCTCACGCATTCCAGGGATAGAGAGCAGGAACAGTGACTCCTGGATCGAACGCCAGTTCTCTTCGGAAAGGAGTACAGCGTTGTTTCTCTTCCCGGTTAGCAGGATCGGTTCGTGAGTCTCGGCCGCCTCGTCGATCAGGCGATACAGCCTGGCTCTGGCATCGGTAGCACTCATCTTCGGCATGGCTCTCCCCTTTGTCAGCCTTAGCGTACGCTCTCCCTTACATGGAGTCAATCCATACGCTTTTATTCTGCTGCCCATTCCTGCACGGCTATCTTTCCGCATCCAGGAAGGGGCTTCCAGGCACTAAGTGAAGGAGACACCTTCAAAAGCAGTCATCTCCGGGCCGGCAGTTCAGGAATGGCATGACACGGCCCTCGGGTTTGCCCGGCGGATCGTCTGCCTGCTCCCGGTGGAGTGCGTTTGTCAGGTTTTCTTTCGGCGGACTAGAAAACGGAAGGGATGATTCGGTTGGACTGGATCGTCCAATCCATGAGGGCAAATCGCTCCGGGGCAGTTTTCCTCCCACTGTCGGGTGACCAGACATGCTTCGCAAACCGGACTGAGATTCCTATAATGAAGGGGCTGGCCGTCCAGGGGCGAGCGAAGCCGGAGATGGTAATAGTTCGGAGACGGGCAAAGCCGAGGATGGTTAAGAGCCCCGGGAACGGACTTGTTCATGGCTGGCCGGGGCGCGGTTCCAGCTATGCCCGTCGTAGTGCTCCGGAGCATGAAGCTGCCGTATTCGTGATGCCGGGGGTTCTGCCGGCGACTCTGTGGGTCCTGTTCGGGGCCAGAGCATCATAGCGATGAAAGGACGGAGGACATGAAAATCCAGGTGCTGGGAACGGGGTGCGCGAAGTGTGAGAAACTCGCGGAGCACGCCCATCAGGCGGTCGAACGCGCGGGCCTGACCGATGCGGCCGTCGAGAAGGTGAAGGACTTGAAGGAGATCATGGCCTTCGGCGTCATGAAGACCCCGGCGCTTGCGGTGGACGGAGAGGTGAAGATCTCCGGGCGCGTCCCGGAAGTCGAAGAGATCGTGGACATCCTCAAGGGAATCAGGCAGGCCTGATCGAGCGGTCGGTTCACGCCCCCAGGCAGCTCAGTTCCCGCTTTCCTGCAATCCTGATGGGTGTTGGGCGCCCTTCCGACCCATGCCGCACGGAACTCCCGCCTGCTTTGCACGGGTGAAAAGACAGGCGTAAGCTTCTACAGATCCAGCATGGACCATTCGTTCGTCCCGCAGCACCCGGGTGCGGATGCCGCCCCGACGGGGAAGGCCGTCCGCAGCCCTTCCGTTAATGACGGCGCTCGGGAGACGCCGTCGGGGTGATCCGCTGCGGCCGAGCCCTGCTACAGGCGGTGCATCCTGGCGACTATCGCGTCGATGGAACTGCAGAGGGTGCCGCCGGCCTCGTGTGGGGCGATGCCGAAGACGAGCAGGGAGTATCCGTCGCCGAAGACTCCGCAGGCTCTTCCCCTGCCTCTGATGGAGCCATCCCTCGTGATGAGGTTGAAGTTCATGGCGACCACGATACCCACTGATGCGTTGGCGCGTTCTTCGCTCTCCATGCTGCCCTCGAGCCATGAAACCTCGCTTGAGAACAACAGGTCGAGTTCATCGGGCGGCAGCTCGGTTCTGATCCTCTGTTCGAGCCATTGTCCTCTGCCCTGTACCGGAATGCTCTCCTGCCAGTAGTGAAGCCTGTACTCGCTGCCGTCTGCCGACGGGTTGCTGACAACCATCCCGCTCTGCTCGGAGAGCACCCCCTCGACAGGGGGAACCATCGTAGAAGGGAGCCACTCGAAGACGAAGCCGGGATGATTCAGAGTGTAGGGCAGCCCCGGATCGCTCCCGCCAGCGGATGCGAGCGCTCCTGCAAGAATCAATAGAGTCATGGACATGATTCCTCCGCTATTTGTGCCGTTGCCTGCAGTCGATAGAATACGCCGGAGCGATCACAAGTCAATCCGGAGCGGGCCGGATGAAGCCGCCGCCCGCTGTCCTGCTTACTCCAGACCGTAATATGGGTTCTCCCCTGCTTGGCGGCCGGAACCTCAATCCGGGCTTCCGGGCGGCAAGACGGGAACCGGCCGGGCACCCCATCGGGCACCCGGCCGGCTTCACTTCACCCGCCCCGGCCGGAAGGCCCGGCCGCGGCTGTCAGCCCACGCGCTCTCTGCGGCTCTTCCAGTCGACGAGCAGCATGCCCGCGACGAAGACCGTGGAACAGGTGCCGGCGATCAGGCCGACGCACATCGTGAGCGCAAAGTCCGCTATCTCGCCATGGCCGAAGATGAACAGAGCCAGTACGGCCAGGAACGTGGAGAGGGAGGTGATGATCGTTCTGCTAAGCGTTTCGTTCACGCTTATGTCGACCGTCTCCTCGAAGGTCCTGCCCTTGCGCAGCCTCCTGTTCTCGCGGATACGGTCGAAGATGACGATCGTGTCGTTGATCGAGTAGCCGATGATCGTCAGCAGGGCTGCGATTATCGTGAGCGAGAACTCCATGCGCACCAGTGCGATGAAGCCCGCCGTGACCAGGGTGTCGTGCACCAGGGCGAGCACCGATGCGATGCCCCACTTGAACTGATACCTGTACCAGACGTACAGGATGATGGCGAGCCAGGAGAGGAGAACTGCATTCACCGCCTTGGACCTGAGTTCGGAACCCACCCTGGGGCCGATCTGGCGGATGTACGAGGTTCCACCCCCGCCGCTTTCCATGGGCGAGCAGCCGTTCGCGACGAGGGTTTCGTTGACCAGATCGGAATCCATCGTGGCCGTTCTCACCACGAAGGCTTCGCCCTCTCCCTCGTAGTCTTCGAGCTGCTGCACCTGGACGCCTTCGAGGCCGGCGTCGAAGAGCGCCGAGCGAAGCTGCTCGACCGACAACTCCTCGGGGCCCGTGACGTTCATCTCGAGGCCGCCGGTGAAGTCGATGGACATCTTGAAGCCCCCGTTGATCGCGAAGGCCACGATGCCCACCATGACGACGGCGAGGGTGATGATGTAGGAATACTTGCGGATTCGCACGAAACCTATCCTGGAGTTCAGGAAGATGGCGATCCTGCCGAGATTGATGTCTGTGCGCGACTGCTTCCTGAGGAGAAGGTCGAACGCCCCGCGCCCGAAGACGAGCGCACAGAAGAGGCTCGAAAGGATACCGATGGCGAGGGTTACCGCGAACCCGCGGATCGGACCCGTGCCGAACCTGTAGAGGATGAGCGCGGTGATCAGTGTGGTCAGGTTGGAGTCGAGGATTGTGATGAAGGCCCTGGAGAACCCGGCGTCGACCGCGGGCCTTATCCCCTTGCCTGCGCGGCGCTCCTCGCGGATGCGCTCGAGGATGAGGACGTTCGCATCGACGGACATGCCGATGGTCAGCACGATACCGGCGATACCCGGCAGGGTGAGCGTCGCGCCCAGGCCCGAAACGCCCAGACGGGCCAGCGGGCCGGGGAAGCAGAGCGTGGCCATGATGATGAGCATGTTGAGGATCAGGCCGAGGGTGGCGATCACGCCGCCGGTGCCGTAGTAGATGATCAAGAATATGGCCACGACGGAGAACCCGACCACGGCCGCGAGCATGCCGCGGTTCAGCGCCTGCTGACCGAGGCTGGGGCCGATCGTCTGCTCCTCGGCCAGGATGAGCCTGGCGGGGAGGGAGCCGGCCTTGAGAACAAGCCTGAGGTCGCGCGCCTCCTCCACCGAGAAGCCGCCGGAGAGCCTGGTGCTGCTGCCGGAGATGCGCTCGCGGATCGTCGCGACGGAGTACATCGTGCCGTCGAGGATCACGCTGACCCTCTCATCCACGTTCTCTCCGGTGATGCGCTCCCAGTTGGACGATCCCTCGGCGTCAAACTCGAGGATCAGGTAGGGAGAGGTGCTGAGAGTCCCGCTGTCGCCCATCCGCACGAAGACGTCCGTGAGGGAGGCGCCGGTCAGGGAGTAGTACTCGCGGACGAGCCCGGTGTTCTCGTCGCAGCCGCGCGTCACGTCCCGCGGGACGATGAACACGGCCCGGTAGTCGCCGGAGCCTGTGCTGATCTCGCGGCCGGTGACTATCTGAAGGTTCCTGCGCGCCAGGAGGGAATCGACGTCCGCACGGGAGAGATAGCTGAGGAAGAGTTCGTAGTTCTCGCCCGAGGCGATCATCCAGTCGCCCGGGGAGACGCTCAGCGAGAGGGCGGCGTATTCATTGGCGCCCTCGATAAGCCCGGAGAACGCACCGGTGGCGGCCCCGGCCGGGATGGACGGAACCGACAGGATGGCGGGGTCCACGGGCAGGGAGAAGTCCTCCTGCGGCTGAACGGGAGGTGCCGCCGGGGACGTGCTGTCGGAGGATGCGACGCCATCAGGCGTCACGGCCGAAGCTTCGTCGCCCGCGGTCGGGGTGACGATGGAGCCATCGGCGCCGGGCGTCTGAACAGACGCGGCTTCCGCCAGGAGAGCGTCGATTTCACTGATGACAGGCACTTCGGACGGAATGCCGACCCTGGTGCTGGGATAGACGACGATCTTGAACTCGAGGAGGGCCTGCCTCTCGACGATGGAGCGGGCGCGCGCCGGATCGCGTATGCCGGGGAGCTGGACCACCATCCGGTCGTTGCCCTGCCGGGTGATGGAGGGCTCGGAGACGCCGAATTCGTCCACCCTGTTGCGTATGGTCTCCAGCGCCTGCTCGATGGCTTCTGAAGGATCCAGGCCGCCTACCGGCTCGATGATGTAGGAGAGATACATGCCTCCCTGGAGGTCGAGGCCGAGGCGGATCGTACCCTTGCTCTCCTCGTAGAGGTCACGATAGTGGGCCAGGGTCTCCTCCCCGCCTTCGGCCCTCATCTCCTCGAGGAGGGATATGAAGTGGGGATTGTCAGTCTCCGGCTGTACACTGGCCTCCGCCCTGTCGCGCTCTATCTCGGGCTTGGAGAACCAGTTCACTGTGGGCCAGATCAGCACCAGGGCGAAGATGAAGAGGGCTGCTGAACTGAGCAGCCTCCAGTCGAGGGAGGAACGCTTCATGTCGGTGGCAACCTCCTGTCGTGCCCCCGCTCCGGCCCCGGGGTGCCCGATGCCTGGCGGGGCGGGAGGCCCCATTTCGGAGCGGTAAATCTATGTTTCACATGGGAAGCCGGAATGGGATCAATAACCGTATAAGCTTGCCGCTGTCAACGATCCTTCACGTGGAGCCGACGGGCTTGAGTTCGATGCGGAGAGGCTTTCCGTCTGGATACGCGGCCAAGAAGGTGAGACGGCCGTCGGGCCTCGACAGCGTCGAATCGAGCCGGCATCGAGCTTCGCAGAGCGAGGCGGTGAGCTGGAGGTTGGCCTGGGTCATGGTGTAGAGCGCTCCGTCCAGGTCGAGTATCAGCACCGTGGTGTCCGCACGCATCTGCACTCGTGGCATCCCGCCCAGGGCCACCGCCCCGCAGAGGGCCTCTATCGCGGGCGGGTCGGCGGGCACACCGGGGGCGACGGGGGGTGGAGGCGCGGGCTCGTCGGTGAGGAGAAGCACTGCGAGGCCCGCCAGCGACAGCACGGCCAGCAGAATCGCTGCGATCGAGCCCATTCCCATACCTGAACACCCCTTCCCGGAACCGCGCTGGTCCGGGTCATATTCTCTCCCTATCTTCCATGCCGGTCAACAGTCCACTGGAGGTTGCGATGCCAGCTCTTCTATCGATGCTCATTCTGTCTGCCGGCCTCGCCTCCGTAAACCCCGGAGACTTCCCATCCTCGTTATGGACCCCGACGGGTCTCTCCGGCTACTGGAGGATCGCCACCGGGGACTTCGTGCCCGATGGAGAGATGCGCCTGGGCGCAGGGGCTGGCGTATTATTCCCCAAGGAGGATTTCGGCACGGTGCCTCTGGTGATGACGGCGGCCTGGGGGCTCGGCCGGGGGCTGGAGGCGGGAGCCTCGATTCCCTTCTACATCCATGATTCGGTCTTCGAGGAAGGGCTGACCGGCGA
>Ga0209097_10000487_pt1 | contig 40085 bp, 37 predicted proteins | sample AD_UKC052_MetaG_FD_184419 | JGI IMG/M metagenome (GOLD analysis project Ga0209097, IMG submission 184419) | Active sludge microbial communities of municipal wastewater-treating anaerobic digesters from USA - AD_UKC052_MetaG (SPAdes) (version 2) | ecosystem: Engineered > Bioreactor > Anaerobic >... | reverse complement strand
CCAAAAAGCGAAATCGAAGGAGAAATGGGCGATTCTAAAATGGGGTTGCATGCCCGACTGATGTCGCAGGCGCTCAGGAAACTAACCGCAACAATCAGTAAGACCCACTGTACGGTATTTTTCATCAACCAGTTGCGCGAGAAAATCGGCGTGATGTTCGGGAATCCTGAGACAACAACCGGAGGAAACGCTTTAAAGTTTTACGCTTCGGTGCGCTTAGACATCCGTCGTTCGTCACAGATCAAGGACGGTGAAAATGTGATAGGAAACCGCACAAAGGTAAAGGTGGTCAAAAACAAAGTAGCGCCGCCGTTTAAGGTCGCCGAATTCGACATCATGTACGGCGAAGGTGTTTCTAAAACCGGAGAAATCCTGGATTTGGCAGTTGAGTTTGAAATCATCAAAAAATCGGGTTCGTGGTTCAGCTACGCCGACACCAAGCTTGGCCAGGGACGCGATGCCGTAAAATCATTGATCAAAGACAATCCGGAATTGGCCGATGAGCTCGAACAAAAAATCAAAGCGCACATCAAAGAAAGCGCAGAATAAATATTAGAAACCCGAAAATTTTCGGGTTTTTTTTGTGTCATGACGCAACCCTTTTAAACAAAAGACATCATCGGATTACTGATTAATTACCATTCCATGAAGCGAATAATCTTTTTATTACTCGTCCTTTTTGCCTTCAATTCCTGTAGCAAGGACGCGGGAAACGGGCCGGCCGTTTATTACGAACTGGTTCCCATCCAACGCTGCAGCATGCCTTACCGCTTTACCGCGGGTCAGACCTATGAATTTGAAATGACGTATCGGCAACCTTCATCTTGTCACTTTTACAAAGGGATTTATTTTGAAAAATTACCCGGCAATGTACGTCTGGTGGCCATACAGTGTGGCGTGATGGAAAGTAATTCTTGCGTGACCTATCCTGTCAACTCGACTTCGGCACCCAATCCCCAAAAAGAAACCTATCAATTTACGGCAGAAGCGGGCGAACCCTACACTTTCAGGATCTGGTCGGGTAAAGATGACCAGGGCGAGAATACCTATTATGACGTAGTGGTACCGGTAGATAATTAATCCTCAAACACGCTAAAAATTTGAGTTTAGAACAACTCATACTCGATTGTCAGAAGAATAACATCAAGGCTCAGGAACAAATTTTCAGGCTATTCTCCTCAAAATTTTTCGCTGTATGCCTCAAGTATTCGCGCAATTATGAGGAGGCGCAAGACAACCTGCAGGATGGGTTTTTGTTGCTCTTTGAAAAAATCGGACAATACGCCTTTTTAGGGTCTTTTGAGGGCTGGGCCAAGCGGCTTATGATCAACAACACCTTACAATGCTACCGTAAGGAGAAGTTCTTGGAATTGATTTCTGAAGACATTCCCGAAGAGCAGGAAGTTGAAATTGACGACAGTTCTATCTCTATGGACTACCTCTTGGGTATCATCCAGGAACTGCCCGACCGATACCGCCTGGTGTTCAACCTTTACGTCATCGACAATTACGCCCACAAGGAAATCGCCGAAATGCTCGGCATCAGTATCGGCACCTCAAAATCCAACCTGTCAAGGGCACGCATGATTTTGAAAGACAAAATAGAAGCCTTACATACCACAAATAAATTACCGTCAGTCAAATGAGCGAAAGAAAAAATTTAGACAAACTCTTTCAGGAAAAGTTCAAGGATTTTGAGCCGGCGACACCCGACACGGCCTGGCCTTACATTGAAGAGAAACTCAAAGAGAAAAAGAAAAGAAGGGTCATCCCAATCTGGTGGAAACTTTCGGGCGTTGCTGCAGTGCTGCTCATTGGGTTTGCCTTGTCGGATGGTTATTTAAGCCATCGTTCCAAAAACAACAACGACATTGTTGTACGCGATAACGCCAATGAGAACGACGCAAATTCCAATCCGAATGACCCGGCTAAGGAATCGAATCGCATTGAAAATCCGGAAACCAAACATACTGCAGTGGCAACAGCCCAAAATCCAAGAGATTCTGAGGCTAGCCCGGCCACCCAAATAAACTCCGAAAATCCTGCTAATTCCGATATTGTAGCAACGGAGAGTACCTCCGAAAAAGATAAAATAAATAGTCCTGGAAAAAATAACTCAATCCAGAAGCAACCAAAATCCAATCCCAGCGTCTATCAAAAAGAACAGCAGTTGGTCGTGAACGACAAGGCGACAAAAATCCGCAACGGCGAAACAACGGCTGGCAAAAATCAGACTATTAATCGCCAACCAAAATCGGGAAAATATCCGGCAGAAAATAGTCAAATCGCCGTCAACGAGCCAAAACACAGCAATAAACCCGGCCATTTAAAAGCAGTACAAACCACCGATAGCGAACATTCGGTTCAAATCGGAAGAGCAAATCAAAAACCAAAAGCCGAATCCTTGACGCCAAACGACAATGATTCGAAGATTGCCAACCAAAACAGGGGCACGAAAACGCAGCCTGGCGAAAACCAAAGCTCGCAATCGGCCGTAAATAACAAAAAGACAGACCCGATCCTTGACATACCGCAAAGCCAAGTGGCCCAAAGCGAAAACAAAAAACCTGTGCAGCCACAGGAAAAAAAATTAGACTCAACGGCTATTGCTAACGTTGAACCTAATGCGCTGGAGAAATTGTTAAATGAAAAAGAAAACAATTTGGTTACCAAAGAACCTCATATAAATAGGTGGCAAATCACGTCTAGTGTTGCCCCTATTTATTTTGGTTCAACTTCTAACGGCTCACCGATTGATTCCTCGTTCGCGGGCAACTCCAAATCCTACAAAACCAATATGAGTGTGCGTTTGGGCGTGAATTATGCGGTCAGTAAAAAACTCACGATCCGAGCCGGTGTGAGCCAGGTCACGCTCGATTACAATACCAACGATGTCATGGTATACGCCGGAATGCAGCGCAACAAACTGGGCAACGTAGATACCAACGGCCAAAACCAGTTCTTGCATTTTGCGCGCAAATCTGCGGCTTCTAAGACTGCCGCTGTTGCAGGCACTTCGTCTATTGCCACAAATCTTGCGACAGATCAGTTTGCCAGTGAGCTCAACCAACGTATGGGTTATCTCGAAGTACCTATTGAGCTTTCGTATGCCATCGTAGATAAAAAATTCGGGATCAATGTGATTGGCGGCGTAAGTACTTTGTTTCTGAATGAAAATAAAATAACCGTAGTCTCGGACGGGCTCATCACCAATCTGGGCGAGGCCAACAACCTCAACAAAACCCATTTCTCCACCAACGTGGGATTGGGCATGAGGTACCGATTTTACAAGGCATTCCAGGCCAATTTTGAGCCGATGTTCAAGTACCAGATCAATACCTTCACCAAAGGCGACGGGAATTTCAAACCTTATTTCCTAGGCTTGTACACCGGCGTCAGCTATAGTTTTTGAGTGTGTTTGTTGGGGTTATATTTAGGTGTTATCGATCCTCACCTTTTGGGCGATAACGGAAAAGAGCACTTTAGCGGGTGCTCTTTTTTTTATTTCTGAAACGCCAGCAATTGATTGTAGATGATACCGCGCGTTTGTTCTTTGAGTGCCTTAATGTCTTTCTTGTCCTCCACCTCCATGCCTTTAGTTTCAATGATTTGGTGCACTTTGACACGCATGATTCCGGGACTTCCGCTTAAAAAAGTATATGAAAACCGTTCCTTGTTGTCGGCAAAAGTCATGGGCACTATGGGCAATTCGTGCTCAATGGCCAAACGAAAAGCGCCGTCCTTGAACTCATCGAGCAAGACCGATTCGTCATCGGGCACGCCGCCTTCGGGGAAAATACAAATGCTAAGGCCTTGGTCGATGCGTTTTTGCGCGCGATTAAACACTTCCATACGGCTTTTGGCGCTCGAGCGATCCACCAAAATACACGTTCTTTTGTAGAAAAAACCAAACAAAGGGATCTTCACGAGTTCCTTTTTCCCAACAAACACGAACGGATGCCGCTCTACAGCTAGCATCAGCATGATGTCGGCCATCGAAGTGTGGTTGGCCACAAACATATAGCTTTTCTTAGGGTCGAGCGTTTCTTCACGATCCACCTCATAGTAAAATCCGCAGGTAAACAGGATGAATTTGGCCCAAATGCGTGCCATCACAAAAAAGTACGGATACCATGCTTCCTTAAGGATAGAAATAACTAAAAACGGGAGCATGGCCAGGATCGGGATAGCCATCATCAGGTAAAACCACACGCGCCAAACCACCCAAAAGATAATCTTGAAAATTCTCATGTCCCAAAAATACACAAACCCAACCGATTTTGGCCAAAAGAATTGGTTAAGAAAAAGTAGGGCGTGCCACCGGCTTCGTGCCTCGCCGCTGTCGCGCTGTACGCTTTAAATCCACGACGCTCCGTTACACTCCTTGATGCGGGAATCCAAGACCAGTAATGTTTCGTGTTGATTTCCCAACACTCCATCTGGCTCCATGCTAAAACAGTCCACTGGACTGTTTTTTGACGCATGGCCCTCATCGCTCACGCGGGCATCCAAGACCAATCCTGTTTTAGGTCAATTTCCCAATGCTCCATCTGACTCCGTGCTAAAATGGTTTACGGAGCTATTTTTTGACGCATGGCCTCAACGTTCATGTCGGTATTCATATCAGAAAACGTTCTGGATTAATTTCAAAGCATCGGGTCTTCAATTTAACAAAACATGCAGAATTCCTGCATTTCAAAATCAACAAAATTTTTGTAGGGATGCAGCCACCCCTTCCCTGAAGGTAAAATACCATTTTTTCGATTACCCGCCTTGTTGAAAAACTGCACCAAATGTTAAACTTCGTTGTCTTGCTCTTTTCAATCTCCAGCATAAAACCGCGATAGGCCAATGCGTGGGAATCCCGCAACACCATTTCAAAAAAAGTTTCAAAATGTTCCAAAATCTTTGCGAACTTTGCCGCTTATAAAAACAAGCCATGTCAAAAATCTTAACCGGAATCCAAAGCACAGGAACACCGCACCTCGGCAACCTTTTGGGGGCGATTATTCCAGCCATCGAACTGTCGAACAAACCAGAAAACGAATCCTTTCTTTTCATCGCCGATTTGCATTCGGTGACCCAGATTAAAAACGGTGATTTGCTGCGTATGAACACCTACAGTACCGCGGCAACCTGGCTCGCTTTTGGGCTCGACATTGACAAGGTGGTTTTTTACCGCCAATCAGACGTGCCACAAACCGCAGAATTGTCGTGGTATCTGAGTTGTTTCTTTCCGTTCCAACGGCTTACTTTGGCGCACTCTTTCAAGGACAAAGCCGACCGCCTCGACGATGTGAACGCAGGTTTGTTTGGCTACCCGATGCTTATGGCCGCCGACATCTTATTGTATGACGCCGAATTCGTCCCTGTGGGCAAAGACCAACTGCAACATATCGAAATCACGCGCGACGTGGCTTCGCGGTTCAACCACCAAATGGGCGAAACCTTTGTACTTCCCGAGCCTTTCACGCACGAGGAAACCAAACTCGTTCCCGGCACAAACGGTGGTAAGATGAGCAAATCGGCCAACAACATCATCAATATTTTCCTCGATGACAAGGCGCTGCGCAAACAGGTCATGTCTATAGAAACCGACAGCACACCACTCGAAGAACCAAAAAACCCCGAAACCTGTAAAATTTTCGCCATCTACAAACTACTCGCCGATGCACCGCAGATTGCCGCAATGACAGAAAATTATAAAAACGTCAATCGCGATTTCGGTTATGGCCACGCCAAACAGGCATTGTTTGAACTCATCGTCGAGAAATTCAAGACCGAACGCGAAAAGTACAATTACTATATGGCTAACCTCTCAGAAGTTGATAAGGCCTTATTTGCCGGTGCAGAAAAAGCACGTGCGATTGCGAACGGCGTCCTGGCCAGGGTTCGCACCAAGCTTGGTTTCGAGAATCGTTAGATTGCCTCAAACAACTTTCCTGGTAACGGCCGCACAACGCCTTTAAGTTCCATGTTGAGCAATAATGGCGCGGTTTTAAATATGGGCAAGCCGCAGCCAATGGCGATGCTGTCGAGCAATTCTTTTCCGTTTTGTGCTAGAAAATCATACACTTTTTGCTCGTCTTCTTCGAGCGAGACAAACAGTTGTTTTTGTATGGGTTGGCCCGAAGGTATTAAATCCCAGTTCAGGTGGTATACCAGATCGGCAGCGCTGGTGAGCAACTGTGCGCGTTGGGTCTTGATCAGGTTGTTGCATCCCTGGCTGTAAATATCTGAAACCCTTCCTGGCACCGCAAAAACCTCGCGGTCGTAATCCCTGGCCATGTTTGCCGTAATCAGAGAGCCGCCTTTATCGGCCGATTCGATGACGACAGTAGCTTCTGAAATTCCGGCAACAACGCGGTTGCGTCGTACAAAATGCATTTTGTCGGTCACCGAGGAACTCCAGAACTCGGTCATGAAACCGCCGTTTTCCTTAATGCGATTGACAAACTTCTGGTGCGATTTGGGATAAATCTGGTTGAGTCCTTGCGCCACTACGGCTATGGTTTGCAAGTTGTTTTCTATCGCAGCCTGGTGCGCCACGATGTCAACGCCGTAGGCAAATCCGCTCACGATGATCGGGTCGAGCGGCGCGAGGTCGGCAATGAGTTTTTTGCAAGCTTCGGCTCCGTGCGGCGTGACCTGTCTTGTACCGACGACGCTAATAATCTTTCGGTTTTTGAGGTTGATGTTTCCCGATGAGAACAACAAAACCGGCCCGTCTATACAGTGCTTTAGGCGTTCGGGATAATCGGCTTCGCCAAAATAAGAGACTTCGATAGGATTGTTTTCTATAAACCGCAATTCGGCTTCGGCTTTCTCAAAAACAGTCTTATCTTTGAGCGCCGCAACCAGCACCGATCCGATACCGATGGCTTGCAGTTCCCGGCCCTTGATTTTGAAAATAGACGAGGCTTCAGGGTAATGGTTGAGCAGTTTTTTGGCGGTGATGTCTCCAATTCCTTCTACCTGCAACAAGGCTAAAACATAAAATAAATCTTCGTGGCGCATACTAAATAATTGAACCTGAAAAGTATAAATTTTTTGGATTGATTGTTAATAAAAATTGTGAATAAAATTTTGAAACCGTGCCTCAATGTATAACTTTGTTTCTATGAAGATTGAACAATACATTTCGCAACTTTTATACAGACACCAATGTGTAACGGTTCCGGGCTTTGGTGCTTTTTTGACTGAAATCCAGTCGGCGCATTTGCATGAAAGCACCAATTCATTTTACCCTCCCAAGAAAGTAATTTCTTTCAATTCCCATCTAAAAAACAATGACGGGTTATTGGCCAACCATATCGCACAGATTGAAAAAACCGATTACGAAACCTCGGTGGCCGCAATAGAAAGTGAAGTGATTATCTGGAACAGCATCCTTCAGGTCAATGAGCGTTTTACACTCAAAAACATTGGTGAGTTGTATCTCAATGCTGAGAAGAACATAGTTTTTACACCTTCAGAAAACATCAATTACCTCAAGGAATCTTTTGGGCTCAATTCATTCGTTTCGCCAGCCGTGAAACGGGAAGCGTATAAAGAAGTCATTGAATACATCCAAAAAGAAGAGCCTGCCGCACTCGAGTCGACCCCAACAGAAACCATTGCGTTTGTCCCTACAGAAACCGCACACGAAGTAAGAACAACAAGGCCTTACCTCAAATACGCTGCGATTTTCATCCTGGCTCTGACCGCGACAGGAAGCATCGGTTTCAAATTGTTCCAGGATCATGTACAAACCCAAACACTCATCGTTGAAGAGCAGGTGCAAAAACAGGTGCAAAGCAAAATCCAGGAGGCTACTTTTATGATCGAAAGCCCGATGCCTTCGGTAACGCTCACAGTAAAAGAAGAAAAATTACCCTACCATATTGTTGCCGGTGCATTCCGAGACGAGGAAAATGCAGAAAAAGTCTTCACCGACCTTTTGGCCAACGGCTTCAAAGCCCGTAGGATTGCGCCAAACCGCCACGGTCTGTTCCCGGTACTTTACGGCAGTTTTGCCACCAAAGCCGGCGCCAAGCAAGCACTTGAAGAAATCCACAAAATCAACCCGGATGCTTGGCTCATGACCCGCGAACTGTAAAAATTAAATCCCGCTCATCGCGGGATTTTTTATGAACTGGAGTATCTTTGCCATCGAGGCCGGCGGCCCAATAATCTAAGCTTAAAAAGATGCATCCAAAATCTCCTTCAGAATCCTTAACGGTACTTACCGATTTGGTCTTACCCAGCGAAACCAACCCACTCAACAACCTCTTTGGCGGCGAATTGCTCGCGCGTATGGATCGTGCGGCCAGTATCTCGGCACGCAGGCATTCCAGGAGAATAACGGTGACGGCCTCGGTGAACCATGTGGCTTTTAATAGATCTATCCCGCTGGGAAGTGTCGTGACCATTGAAGCCAAAATTTCGCGCGCGTTTAAAAGCTCTATGGAAATCTTTATCGATGTTTGGGTAGAAGACCGCGAATCCGGGTTGCGCGCCAAGGCCAACGAAGCCATTTATACATTTGTGGCTGTGGATGAAATGGGAAGGCCGGTTGAAGTGCCGCCTGTGGTTCCCGAAACCGAACTCGAAAAAGAACGATTTGATGCGGCATTGCGCAGAAAGCAACTCAGTTTGGTTTTGGCCGGAAAAATGAAACCCGATGAGGCGACCGAATTAAAAGCTTTATTCCTGTAGCTTCGAGCAGAGCGCCAGCTGCGTAAGCGGTTGCAGCGGCAGCCTTTGGCTTTTGGGCCAAAGCTATAGCGGAAGACGCGACCCGCAGGGTTACGCCCGAAAAAAAAATAGAAGAAAGACTGCTGTGCTGCAAGAAAAAAAGACTTTTAGAATTCTCTTTATCTTGCAACGCAGTGGTCTTTTTTCTTACATATTAAACAACCACGCCGCCGGATTGTTATAAGTCGTATTCTGCGAAATGGTAAACTTCAACACCGTTTTCCCCGAATCGCCGTTGGTACGGATGCGACCAATGACTTCCTTCATCGAAACCTTGTCGCCCTTGCTTACGTTGACGCTGCTCAGGTTTTGGTACACCGTGAAATAATCCCCGTGTTGGATCATCACCGCCTTGTTCACCGGCGACAACACCATCACGCTGATGACTTCTCCGCCAAAAACGGCACGAGCATCAGCGCCTTGATCGGTGGTGATTTCGACACCCGAATTGTGAACCACGAGCGATTTGTATACCGGATGCGGTTGGTCTCCGTAAGGCAACGACACAAAACCTTTCTCTACCGGCCACGGCAATTTTCCTTTGTTGGCGCGGAAATTATTGGCAACCACCTGGCCTTCGGGGGTGAGTACAATCTTGGTAGACGTTTCGGTGGCTTTGGTCTCGGCTGCAGTAGTTGTTTTTGGATTGGCTTTGGCTTTGGCGGCTGCCGTTTTCTTGTTGGCTGCGACAATTGCGGCGCGGATGAGTTTTTCAATCTGCGCGTCAATATTGCGCGTTTCCTGTTGCTTTTTCTTGATTTCGGCGGTGATTTGCTTTTTGTCTTTTTTGATGGCTTTGGCAATCTCCTGCTGGACAGATTTTTCTTTTTCTAGTTCTTGCTTTTCCTGCTGATTTTCCTTGAGCAGTTGCTCTTTCTCTGTTTTCTGTACCGCTATTTTTTCGTTGTAGGACAACAGGTCATATGATTTTTGTTTGATTTCCTCGCCTTGCGTCTTCCTGAAACTGGCATATTGTTTCATGTACTGCGCTCGTTTGTAGGCCTGAAGGAAGTTTTTAGACGACAGCAGGAACATGGCCCGGCTTTGCTCTGAGCGGCTTTTGTAGGATTTGAGGATCATCTCGGCATAGTCTTCCTTGAGGATTTCTAATTCCTTTTTGAGCCGGTTGATATTGACCTGGTTGATGTACATATCATTGTTGAGTACCTTGGTCTGCTTTTCTGTGGTATTGATGAGTTTTTGCTTGAGCTGGATTTTTTCTGTCTGCAACTGCAATTGGGTCTTTACCGTTTTCTCTTTGTCCCTGACCTCGTCAAGCATGCGTTCTTTCTCCTGGATTTCACGTAAAATCTGGGCTTTGCGCTGCTCGAGCTTTTCTTTCTGCGAAGGTTGTCCCCACGCAAGCGATGTGATCAATACAAACAACAGGGCTAAAAAATGTTTTGGCATAGGGTTTTGTTTATACAAGCTAGTCGTTAATATAAATTCTCTGGTAACCTTCGGGCACACTGTACGGAAAAGTCATGGGCTCATTGAAGGCGGCACTATTGTATTGGATGCTGATGTTGGTTTTGGCGTCTTTGTCAAGTGCTTCAATCAACAATTCGGTGGGTAGTGTCATTTGCGGGTAATCGGTGTAATTGGGATAGGCAATCTGCACGCTTCTTTGCTGGCTCTGCTGTTGGATGTTCTCGCGTTTGAGCAGGAACTTTGCGCCTTCAAAGAAAAAATCCTTGCTGGTATTGCCGTTTGACGCCGAAAGTTTGTAATACGGATCTTCTATCGCGGCTGTGTAATTGTCCTTTGTTAAGTCGTCGAGTGCCAAACCGGTGAGCATGTTCTGTAGCTTTTGGAAATCGAGGGTGGTGCCGAGCCATTGACTTAAAGTATCATAACTGCCCTCAAAAAATTTACCGTTGATCTTCTCGTAATATTTCACTTCGGTGGGTGTAATCAATGCCTTGGCCATGGTTATGCCCAGAAAGCGGATGCTGACTAAAATCATTTCGTCTTTCTTGATTTTAATTTCGGCGGTGACATTCTGTGTTTGTTTGGCGTCTTCATAGCGCGCGCTCGCCTTGATGTAAATCGTAGAAAAATCCTTTTTGTTGGCATAGTGGCCCTGGATGATTTTCGACGCTTCCATTTTTTTGTCCGCGCCGGCTTCGGCCAGAACCGCCTTAGACTTGCAAGAGGCCAAAGCAACCAACAAAACTACCGCTACATATCTTTTCATTATTTTTTACTTTTTAGTAATTTCTCGGCTTTTGAGAAATATTGCTCTTTCTTTTTCATGTCGCCAAGTCCGTTGTAGGCTTCGCCGAGTTGGATATTGAAATTGATTTCGGTGGCTGCGTCATCCACCACATAATCCAATCCGGCTTCGAGCAAATCCTTGGCTTTCTTGAAATTCTTGAGCTGGTTATTGGCCAATCCCGAATAGTAATAAAACTGTGGCTGCAACGGATAAGTTTCTGCCAAGGTTTCTGCCTTTTTTGCAAGCGTGGCAAAATCGGTTTTCTCGGTGTAGGCCTGCAACAGCAGCAATTGGGTTTCTAAGTCATCGGGATACGAGCGCAAATGCATTTCGTAATAGCGGATGGTTTTGTCCCAGTTTTTCTTGGTGTGAAAAAATTTCCCAATCTCTTTGGCCACCTGAACCTCATGGTCGTTGTCAAAATAGCCGATGGCTTTTTCAAGATCCTTGTCGTACTCGGGCTTGTCCTTTACAAAAATCAGGAATTCGTTTAAGATGCGGTGTTTGATCTTACTGTCTATTTTACTGCTGGCCAACACCAAGTTCATTGCCTTGATGGTGTTTGGACCGTCGCCATTGTTGAGATGGTGCTTGAACAGGCTTACTTGTGCCCAGTCTGAATTGGGAATTTCCCGCTCTAAAGCTTTGGCCACTTCGGTTGCCTTATCTTCCTGGTTGCTTTCAGAATACAGGAAAATCAGCGCCACATAGTTGGACTCTTCTTTTGGGTATTTTTTGATTTGTGCGATTAGATTTTCCTTTTCGGCGCCTTGGTATTTGGAATCGCGCAAAATCTGCATCTTATAATTCTCGCGCATGTCTGACTTTCCCACATTGTCGTTGAGTTTGTTGATGAGCGCCAAAGCCTTGTCAAACTGCTGGGTATTCATGTACAGCGACACCAGATCTTCCTCGTAGTCTTTCTTGAATTCAACGAGTTTGGTGACAATCACGATGGCCTGGCTCCAATCCTTGGTTTCGTAGCATACATCGTAAAGTCCCACCCAAAACCACTTGTTCTTGGGATCGATCTTGGTGGCCTTCTCAAAATTGTCGTAAGCATCCTTGTACTTTTTCTGGGCAAGGTAATTTTTGCCGAGCTCAAAGAAAATCGTGGCATTATTGGGTTGCATCTTAAGGCATTTCTCGAGCGCCACCACAGCCTTGTCGTAATTTTCAATCCCTTTCTGCGTGAGCGATTCATAGAACAAATTCTGGAATTCATCGTTGGCAAGCGCAATATCTTCGGGATTGGTTTGCGCGGCAACAGAAGCGGCACCAAGCAGCAAAGTAGCGATCGATATCAGGAATGTTCTTTTCATAACTATTAAACGCAGGGATGCTGTCTAAATTACTCCAACGTAGAATAATCGCCAATACTCACGCTGGTAAACTGCCCGTTGTAATTCACGTGGCTGCCTATCATGGCGTTGTCGAGCGAAGCATTTTTGATATGCGAATGGTTCTGTATCAAACTGTTTTTGATGGTGGTATCGATGACGTGACAGCCTTTGCCAAGCGACACATTCGGGCCAACGGTGGCATTGACCAAAATTACGTCCGGGCCGATATAACAAGGCGGGATGATGGTTGCGTTCTCGAGTTTTACATCGTAATCTACCAAATGCTCGCCGTCGTTGTGTAAAAAGCCGAGCATGCGCGAATTGGTCTCTACCGTCACGTTTTTGTTGCCGCAATCCATCCATTCATCGACTTTTCCGGGAACGAATTTGAGGCCTTTGACTTTCATATTCTCGAGACCGTCGGTAAGCTGGTATTCGCCGCCTTTCACGACGTTGTTGTCTAAGAGATATTGCAATTCGTCGCGAAGCGTCTCGCCCGATTTGAAATAATAGATACCGATGATGGCCAAATCAGAAACAAAATCCTTTGGCTTTTCAACGAAATCCACAATCTGGTTGTTTTCATTGAGTTGGACCACACCAAATGCGCTTGGATCTTCTACCTGTTTTACCCAAATTACGCTGTCTGCCGACGTGTCTAAGGTAAAATCGGCGCGGAACAAGGTATCGGCATAGGCCACAACGATAGGCCCTGACATGGACTCCTTGGCGCACATGATGGCGTGCGCGGTTCCGAGTGCCTGGTTTTGGTAATAGATGGTTCCTTTGGATCCCAGCTTTTCTGCAATCGCGATCAGGTCTTTCTCAACCTGTACGCCAAAATCCTCGTGGATGATAAACGCAATTTCTTCAATTTCCTGGTTGATGACATTGGCTATATCTTCTACCAAACGGTGAACGATAGGCTTTCCGGCAATAGGGATTAGCGGTTTTGGAACAGTTAAGGTATGGGGTCTGAGGCGCGAACCGCGTCCGGCCATTGGTACGATTATTTTCATTTCTTTAATGGTGAATGGTGAATGGTGAATGGTGAATGGCGGCGCGACGGCTCACAATTCATCAATCGTATTCAACCGGATTACTACTTTTTAAATATACTTACAAAGATTGCAATTAGTTAATTCTTTTCAATTACGGCTTTTGACAACTTATTATCAGGTTTTGAACATTGTTTATAGACAAACTGTGCATTCAACATTCAACATTATTTAACTCCTGTTGAGCCAAATCCACCTTCGCCACGCGAAGTTTCGGATAGAACATCAACCGAAATCCATTCGGCGCGCTCGTGTTTAGCGATGACAAGCTGGGCGATGCGTTCGCCGTTTTCTACCACGAAAGGTTCATTGGATAAATTTACTAAAATAACCCCGATTTCGCCGCGGTAATCGGCATCTACGGTGCCCGGTGAATTGAGCACGGTAATGCCTTTTTTGGCTGCGAGTCCGCTGCGTGGGCGTACTTGCGCTTCATAGCCGATGGGCAGTTCAATGAACAAACCCGTTTTGACGATTGCGCGTTCAAGCGGATTGAGTATGATGGATTCTGATAAATTCGCGCGCAAATCCATTCCGGCAGACGCGATGGTTTCGTAATTGGGCAAGTCGTGCTGTGACTTGTTGATGATTTTGATTGTGGTGTTTGGCATGGTGTTTCTTTTATGGTGGAAGCCCTAGCCCCGATTGCAGCGGCTATCCTTTTGCGGAGTTTACGCAGCAAAAGATAGTAGCGGAAAGCGGGACTCAGCTCCCTTTTCTTTTTATGATTCTTAGTAAAGTTTCTTTTTCGTTATGGTAAATGAAATACAGGTAAACGAGCAGCAGCGCAATGCCGACGTAATAATTCTCGCGGAAATAGTAGAACGACACGCCCGAAAAAACAATCGAAATGGCAAGATAACCGCCAATCCTGTTGATGTCATACGGAATCGGGTATTGGTTGCGACCCAGAAAATACGAAAGCAACATCATACTACCGTACGCGGCAATCGTGGCAATCGCCGAACCCATATAGCTGTATTCTGGGATGAGTAAAAAATTGAGCGCCAAGGTTACAATCGCGCCGAAAATAGAAATCCACGCGCCTATGTAGGTTTTGTCTATGAGTTTGTACCAAACAGATAAGTTGGTGTAAATGCCCAGAAAAAAATTGGCCAGGATAATCAGCGGCACCACTTTCATGGCCACCCAATAAGACGCGTCGCGGATCATGAGCATTTTGAACAAATCGGCAAAGACAATGACGGCGAGCATGATAAAGGACCCAAAAATCACGAAATATTTGGTGACGGTGGCGTAGGTTTGCGTGGCATTTTCCTTGTTGGCGTGGCTAAAGAAAAAGGGCTCGATGCCTAGTGTGTACGCGGTCCTGAACAACACCATAAACAATCCGAGTTTGTAACAGGCCGAATAAACGCCCACTTCAGAATCGGCGATGTTCTCAGGCAACAATTTGCCCAAAAGAATCTTATCGAATTGTTCGTTGATGGCAAATGCGATTCCGGCCACAAGGATGGGAAGGCCGTAGCGCAGCATGCGTTTCCAGAGGTCGGTATCGATTTTCCAGTTGACGTGCAGGTAATCGGGCGATAAAACCAAAAAGGTAAGCAGGCTGGCGATAATGTTGGAAATGAAAATATAACCGACCTGGAAATCGGGCACATAGAGGAATCCGAAAAAGCTACTGTTGGCGGCGAGTTTGGGCAGGAAAACCAGCAAGAAAATATTGAGCAACAGGTTAACGGTGACGTTCCCAATCTTGATGATCGCATAGCGGATGGGCCGTTGTGTGGCGCGCAGTTTGGAAAACGGAATAATCACGAGGGCATCGAGAGCGAGAATCCAGATGGTGTAAGTGACATACTGCACATCGATTTGAGAATAATGGGCAAGCGTATTTCTGAAAACCAGCGCAAGGCCGAGAAACACTATGGAGGTCCAGCAGATAGAAACCATGGCGGTTTCAACGACATTTTTCTTATCGGTTTCTTTGTTGTAGAACCTAAAAAAGGCCGTTTCCATGCCGTAAGCCAAAATCACGTTGAAGAAAATCATCCAGGAGAAAATCACGGTGACTTTCCCGTATTCTTCTATGGGAAGCAAGCCGGTGTAAAGCGGTACAAGGAAAAAACTTACCATACGCGGAAACACCGTGGCCAGGCCATAGATGGCGGTTTGCTTGAATAGGTTTTTGTAAAGACTCAACAGTGGTGATTTTGGACAAAAGTAGTTATTTCTTGGGTAATAGTTGCGCAAAGAAGCGCGAAGAAGACATGAGGAGGCGTGAAAAACAAGACAAAAACCGTTTGAAGGTAAATTTGAAGAACAAACACAGATTTCACAGATTCCCACAGATTTTATTTGTGAGAATCTGTGAAATCTGTGTTACAAAAACTTTGTGCATCTTTACGTTAAATTCGCGAACCTTCGCGCAATAGTCCAATCTATGTTGAAAAAAAACTATAACCTATTTGCTCTGCTTTTTTCGGCGGTCGTGTTCTCGCAATCGATGCCGGTCACCAAAAAAACACCTACCGTGGTTTCGCGCCACAACATTTCGTTTACCGATGATTACGCCTGGCTCGAAGCGATGGAATCGGAGTCGGTAATCAACTGGCGCAATGCACAGAATGAATTTACCAACCTGCATTTGGAGGAGGTGAAAAAGAAATGGTCGTCGGCTTTTAAGATCAAGGAATACGACCATTACTCGTCGAATGCCATGCCAAAGAAGCTGGGGAAATATTATTACCTGAGGCTGTATCGCGACAAAAACAAGGCGGTTTCACTGTTTTACAAGGAAAAACTCAACGACTATTCTATAGAATTGGCCAATCCGTTTAAGATCTACAAGGATGAACGGGCGCGGCTTGTGGGTTACAAACCATCGACCAACTCAATGTTTGTTGCGGTAGAGTTCAACAAAACAGGCGGTGACAAGTCTGAAATGCGCTTTGTAAACATAAGCACGAAAAACCTGCTGGACGACACGCTTTTGAACGTCAACTCTAGTGCCGAATGGTTTGGCGATGAAGGTGTTTTTTACAAGCGCAACCTTAACCTGCGCACCTTTGAGAAAGATTCGACCTCGCAGTTGTTTTATCACAAAATCGGGACACCGCAAACCGACGATACTTTGGTACTCGACGCTACTGCTTCTGGAAACTCATTTGGATTTAAGGTTTGGGGCAATAAGCTGATTTTGATTGAGTCTGACAAAGACCAAGATTCTAAAAATTACTACCAGGCGACTTTGGGCAACACCAAAATTGTTTTGGAAAAATTTCTCGAAGATCGCGACTCTAATTTCAAGTTACTCAATTACAGGGACGGACGCGTTTACTTTTCTACCAAGGCGTTCGATTGGGGCGAAGTGCGCAGTTTTGATATCAATAACCCAAAAGATGAAAAGGTGGTCGTGCCTCAGATTTATACGCATCTGTTAACCAATTCTGGCTTTTACGGCGACTACCTGGTCTGTGAGTACAAGGTGCTCGGGAAAAACTACCTTATTGTTTATGACAAAAATGGCGGTTTTGTACGGCGCTTTGACGTGCCCTATAGCATGGATTTTCGCGTGAATTTTTACAATCCAGAAACCAAGAACCTGTTCGTTACGTTTTATTCGTATACGATCCCTTATTTGAATTATACACTCAACATTGAAACCGGGCAAAGCAATCCGTATTTCAATGATTTCCTGCCACCAATGCCTACGTTGTTCCCATTCGATCATTTTGTAACCACGGCGGTCACCTATAAAAGCCGCGACGGTGAAGATGTTCCGATTACCATTGTCTACAAAAAGGGACTGTCACTCGATGGCAACAACCCTACCTTGCTTACGGCTTACGGCGGTTATGGGGTGGTGAATGGCCCGAATTACAACCCGGCTTTGTTGTATTTCCTTGAAAAAGGCGGTGTCTTTGCTTTTGCCCATGTGCGTGGCGGAGGCGAAAAAGGCCGCAAATGGCAAAAGGCAGGTCAGGGAATCAACAAGCCCAATACGTTTAATGATTTTATTGACGCAGCCGAATTCCTGATTGCCCAGAAATACACTTCGCCGCAAAAACTCGGCATTACCGGTGGCTCGCACGGCGGATTGGTTGTAGGTGTTGCCATGACCAAACGTCCCGATTTGTTTAAGGTGGTCATCCAAAAAATGGGTGTTTTTGATATGGCTCAAACCGGAAAATTTACCTATGGCGAGAAAAACTACTATGAATACGGCAATCCAGAAATCGAGAAAGAGTATGAATCGTTGCTGGGCTATTCGCCTTTCAATAACATAAAAGACGACGTGAATTATCCAACGACACTTATCATCACTTCTGAAAACGATGACCGCGTTGCGCCGGCACATTCTTATAAATTTGCGGCAAAACTGCAGAACCGCACTGCGCAGAAAAATCCGATTTACTTAAAAACACTCCAGCATTCGGGACATTCGGGCAGTACCGGCCGATACGCGGATAGCATTAATGAAGAAGCCGATTTTTATAATTTCTTGTTGTATCACTTAAACGAGTGACGTTTCGCAAAGAGACGCGAAGCAGTGCGAAAATAGAAAACAAACACGAATGGCAAGAATTTGCAAGAATTTCTATCTAATGACTTCGTGCAAATTCGTGCCAATAAAAAAACCTACGAGAATTTTTACGTCTGCATGGAGCGTCTTCGCGTGACAGCATAAAAAAAGCCGGCTAACACCGGCTTCTCTATTTGAATCAATAATATACTTCCTCTTAGCATTCGAAAAAATAAATCTTTCTTATCCTTTCAACGCTTCGGCTCCACCTACAATCTCGAGGATTTCGTTGGTAATGGCTGCCTGGCGTGCTTTGTTATAAGTCAATTTGAGTTGGTTGCGCAACTCGGTGGCGTTGTCTGTCGCTTTGTGCATGGCCGTCATACGTGCACCGTGCTCAGAAGCATACGAATCGCGAATGGCTTTGTACAACTGCGTTTTGAGCATCTTGGGTATCAAGGTCAAAACGATTTCCTCTTTAGATGGCTCAAAGATGTAGTCGCCCGCATTGTTTGCATTCTCCGAAACGATTGGTGCCAATGGCAGGAACTGTTCTGCCTGTACGATTTGCGTCGCCGCGTTTTTGAACTGATTGTATACCAATACAATCTTGTCGAATTTGTTGGTTACGAAAAGTTCAATAAGTTCATCGGCAATGGCTGCAACGTTGTCAAAGGTAAGGTTGTCAAAAATCGCATTGTTGTTAGAGATTACCGTATTTGCTTTGCGGATCACATCATTTCCTTTTTTTCCGATGGTGATGAAATCTACTTGTTTGCCGGCATACACCTGCTCTGCGAGGTTTTTGGCTTCTTTGATTACATTTGAGTTGAAAGCACCTGCCAATCCACGGTTAGAAGTGATAGCTACTACCAATACCCTTTTCACTTCGCGTTGCGTGGTGAACTCGCCTCCGGCATCGCCGTCTAGGGTTGCAGAAAGGTTTTGCAACAATTCGGTTAATTTTTCGGCATAAGGCCGCATCGCTGTGATCGCATCCTGTGCTTTCTTGAGCTTTGCCGCAGAAACCATTTTCATCGCAGAAGTAATCTGCATCGTCGATGAAACGGAGGTAATTCTGTTACGGATTTCCTTTAAGTTTGCCATTTCTTTTGGGTTCAGGGCGCACGGTTCAGGGTTAAAGGTGAGGGCGAAACCCTTGAACCTTGTACCCTGAACCTTGTACCTATTTAGTTATATTTTGCTGAAATTTCTTTCGCCGCATTCTCAATCACATCAGTGATTTTGTCATCGAGTTTACCGGCTTTCAAAGCGTCAAGCGTGTCTCTGTGTTTGTTGTTGAGGTATTCCAGGAAGTCTTTCTCGAATTCCTTTACTTTCTCAACAGGAACGTTTCTGAGTAGGTTTTTAGAACCTGCGTAGATAATTGCCACCTGGTCTTCTACCGTAAATGGTGAATTCAATCCTTGCTTAAGGATTTCTACGTTTCTTTTTCCTTTTTCGATTACGTTTAAGGTAACTGCGTCGAGATCCGATCCGAATTTTGCGAAAGCCTCCAATTCACGGAACTGTGCCTGATCTAGTTTGAGTGTTCCCGCCACTTTCTTCATCGACTTGATCTGTGCATTTCCTCCCACACGAGATACCGAAATACCTACGTTGATCGCCGGACGAACCCCAGAGTTGAACAAGTCAGACTCCAAGAAAATCTGTCCGTCAGTAATCGAGATTACGTTGGTTGGGATATAGGCAGATACGTCACCCGCTTGGGTTTCGATGATTGGCAATGCCGTGAGAGATCCACCTCCTTTTACGATTGGCTTCAAATTCTCAGGCAAATCGTTCATGTTCTTAGCAATCTCGTCGTTGTTGATTACCTTACAGGCGCGCTCTAACAAACGGCTGTGGAGGTAGAAAACGTCTCCAGGATAAGCCTCACGACCCGGTGGACGACGAAGCAAAAGTGACACCTCACGGTAAGCTACCGCTTGTTTTGATAAATCATCATAAACGATGAGTGCCGGACGACCTGTATCACGGAAATATTCTCCGATAGCAGCACCTGCCATTGGAGCATAAACCTGCATCGGAGCTGGGTCAGAAGCATTGGCTGCCACAATCACGGTGTAGGCCATGGCGCCTTTTTCTTCTAGTGTTTTAGCGATTCCGGCTACCGTCGAAGCCTTTTGTCCGATGGCAACATATATACAGAATACAGGCACGCCTGCATCGTAGAATTCTTTTTGGTTGAGGATGGTATCGAGACAAACGGTAGACTTACCGGTTTGACGGTCACCAATCACTAGCTCACGCTGGCCACGTCCTACCGGAATCATCGCATCGACAGCTTTTACACCGGTTTGCAATGGCTCGGTAACCGGCTGACGGAAAATAACTCCCGGCGCCTTTCTCTCGAGTGGCATTTCGTAAAGTGTACCGCCGATTGGTCCTTTCCCGTCGATTGGGAAACCAAGCGTGTTCACTACACGTCCTACCATTTCTTCACCTACTTTTAACGAAGCAATACGTTGTGTTCTTTTGGCAGTAGAACCTTCTTTGATTCCGGTTGATGGCCCTAAAAGTACCACACCAACGTTGTCTTCTTCAAGATTCAATACGATCCCTTCCATACCGTTGTCGAACTCGACAAGCTCACCGTACTGTACGTTAGAAAGCCCGTAAACACGAGCGATTCCGTCTCCAACCTGGAGTACCGATCCAACTTCCTCTAAGGTGGCTCCGGATTCGAAACCTTCAACTTGTTTCTTTAATATTGCTGAAATTTCAGCAGGTTTAATTTCCGCCATAATTACTTTATATAATTAATTACTTAATTCTCTTTTTAATACTTGCAACCTGTTGGCTACCGAAGCGTTGTATTGCTGGTCGCCTATTCTGAGGATAAATCCACCGATGATGGCTGGATCTACGATGTTTTCAATGAGGATTTTCTTGTTCGAAAACGTGAGTATTTTGCTCATTACTTTCGCTTCCAAGTCCTTGTCCATCGGAATGGCCGTGGTGACAATGGCTTTCTCCATACCGTTCATCACCTCGAACAATTTGTTGTATTCTGAGGCAACGGCAGAAAGGATCTCAAACCTTTTGTTTTCATGCAACAATTGGAAAAGCCCTTTTGTGGTTGGGTGTACATCGCCGAAAATTTCTGATAGGGCGCTGTTTTTCACCTCGACCCGCGTTGTGGGATTCCCTATGAAAGTGCTCAACTCTGCATTAGAATTGATGGTCGTCGCGATGGTAGCCATATCGTTGTTGACCTTCGTTGCCACCCCTTTATCGTGGGCGATATCCAGGATCGCTTTTGCATAACGAATTGCTGCTCTTGTACCTGACATATTTAGTTTAATTTAGCGTCGCCCAACATTTTCTCTACCAATTTCACTTGAGAGTCTTTGTTAGACAATTCGTCTTTTAGTAATTTTTCGGCAATGTCTAATGACAAAGAGGAAACCTGCGATTTCAACTCGGCCATGGCTGCATTTTTCTCGCTTTCAATAGCGGCTTTGGCCTGCTCGATCATTTTTTGTCCGGCGGCTTGCGCTTCGTTTTTAGAATCGGCAATCATTTTCTCTTTCATTTCACGGGCTTCTTTAAGCATCGTGTCGCGCTCCATTCTTGCCTCTTGTAAAATCCTTTGGTTATCGGCCTGAAGGTTTTGCATTTCTTTCTTTGCATTTTCTGCAGAAAGCAACGCAGAACGGATTCCTTCTTCTCTTTCGTTAACCGCAGTCAGGATTGGTTTCCAGGCGAATTTCTTCAACAGGAAAACAAGCCCGATGAAAATAAACAACTGCCAGAAGAACAATCCGAATGAAAAATCATTTACTAACTTATCCATAATATATAGGTGAAATTATATTCTTTTACGCTGATTTAATTTTTAAACAAAAGCTGCAACCAACCGTTACAGCTTTTTGTTTTGGTTTAGGCATTTTCAGAAACTGCAAACAATGCCGCAAATCCGATACCTTCAATAAGAGCCGCAGCAATAAGCATCGCTGTTTGGATTTTTCCAGTAGCTTCTGGCTGACGTGCGATAGCGTCCATCGCTGATCCACCAATTTTACCGATACCGATTCCGGCTCCGATAACTACTAATCCTGCTCCGATAATTCTAGGCATTTCCATAAAAATATGTATTAAAAATTAAACATTCAATTAGTCAAAAGTTGAAAGAGAAAAGTCGAAAGTAAAACCTTTCGGCTTTAGACTTTTCGCTTTAGACTTTTTAGTGATGCGCCTCGTCGTGGTGGTGTTCTTCAACTGCCGAACCAAAATACAAAGCAGACAACATCGTGAAAATATAAGCTTGTAGCAAGGCTACCAAAATCTCAATGGTTGAAATCGCGAACGACAACAGGAACGACAATGTTCCGCCTACCCAGCTTCCAAAAATAAAAATCAATGCAATCAAACTCATCAATACGATGTGACCGGCAATGATGTTGGCATACAAACGAATCATCAGCGAGAATGGCTTGATGATCACACCCAACAATTCAATCGGCGCAAGGATGATTTTCATTGGAGTAGGAACGCCCGGCATCCAGAAAATGTGTCCCCAGTAATTCTTATTGGCTGTAAAATTGGTGATTAGCGCTGTCATGATTGCCAATCCTGCTGTGATGGCAATGTTTCCGGTTACGTTGATTCCCAGCGGAGTCAACCCGAAAATATTGAGGAACCATACAAAGAAAAATATGGTCAACAAGTAGCTCATGTACTTCTTATAGTGCTTCTCGCCGATGTTTGGAATGGCAATCTCATCACGAATATATAAAACCAACGGCTCGAATATTCTACCGAAACCTGCAGAAATACCGCCGTTTTTAGCAAATGATTTGGCAAGTCCGGAGAAAATAAGAAACATAATCAAGGCAACAACCATCATCGAAAGCACGTTTTTGGTGATTGAGAAATCTAGTGGTTTTGCGTTTGTTGGGTGATGTTCGTCTCCGGTTAAGGTCCCGGCAGCATCGGTTTTATAGATTTTTTCATCGTGTCCGAGCTTATAGTAGTTTCCGTTGGATTCGGCAACCGCGTGTCCGTGCTCAAATTTAGAGGAAGAAAAAATTTGCAACCCATTGTCCCACAAAATGATTGGTAAAGGAAAGCCGTAGTGTTTACCTGTTTCCTCGTCGGAGAAAAGCGTGAAATCGTGGGCGTCCAGAACGTGGTGGTTTTTGTATTCGTCTATTTTTTGGGCTAAAGTCTTAGGCTCGCCATGCCCTTCATGAGCAGCAGTCGCAGCGTCGTGATCTTCTGTTTGGGTGGCGTGTGCAGTAGTCGTTTCAGTATGTACTTTTGTCGTATCGGCAACATTATTGGAAAATCCAAATAACGGGAGGCAGGCGATTAAAGTTGCTATTATAAATTTGAACGTTTTATTCGAAAACACCATAGCGGATTTATTATCTGAATTATACTTTTGAAATTTGGTGCAAAGGTATATTTTTTATTCATATGAAAAAGCATATGAAAAATATTTTTTGCCGTAATTGTTGGTTTGCGATGGGTTTATTGCTTTTTATTTAATAATCGTATCGTTACGACTGTTTCTATTGTCAAAAACAACAAAAAAACGATTATGAAATTGGCGCGTTCTGTGCCCAACTCGTGGTTGGCAGTGTTGAGCTTTGGATAAAAAACGGCGAAACACAGCAACATTTCTATAAAAGTTGTCAGCAAAAAGGCCTGACCCACGCTGTCAATGCTGTAATATTTGACCACGATGGAAGTAAAGGTGATCAGCGTTGCGCATCCGCCAAAAAAACAGTAGAGTATCCAAAGTGGAAAATGGAAACTTGCCCCGATCGAAGCCATGAAAAAATAAAAAAACAACCCATGTATAATAAATGCAACGGCCGATAAGGCAAGCACTTCCAGAATCGGACGAAAATTTTTAAGGGTCATACAACTACGAAGATTTATTGATGTCCTTTAATTGCCGGTTGATATTGTAGAATGCGATTGCCACACCGGCCAACGTCAATACCTTTACATATAAGTGGTGCGGGTTGGGATATTTCCCGTCGAGCCATTTCCCCGCATACGCAAACAGGAACACAATCGCACCCATTTGTATCGGGATGTTAATCAGTGCGAGCCATTTATTGCGCTGCTGTTTCTTCTGGTTCGGGTTGGGGTCCGTCATTGCTTTTGGTGTTTTGTTTCATGACGCACGAAGCGCTGAATTCGGCTCCGGGTTCAACAGACAATTTGGCGCAGATGACTTCGCCGTGGATGCGTGCTTTTGATTTGATATTGAGTACCTCGGCCACCTGGATTTTCCCGTCAAAACGACCTTCAATATCGGCATTCTTGCAGATGATGTCACCCTTGACGCTTCCTGCCGGCCCGATTACAATTTTGCCATTCGACTGAAAATTCCCCACCAAATCCCCGTCCAATCTAAAGTCGGCATGCGAGAGGATGTTGCCTTTGATGATTGTCCCTTCGACAATCCGGTTGGTCTTGCCTAAAAGGTCGGTATACGATTTTGGTTTTTTGTCAAACATGGCTTATTTCCCGAAGCGTTTTGGCGCGTCCGGAGATTTGTTTTCCCTTGGTTTTGGTTTGTTGTCCTGCGGCGGCGCAGCCGGATCTATTGGCATTCCCGGAGGCAACTGGTTGAATCCGCCCGATTGCTTCTCTTCTGCGGTAGGTTCCCTGCGGGCAGGCTCTGGCGCTTTTTCTACCGGCTTGGCTTTTTTCTCAGGAACTACCGTAGGCGCTACCGGAAGTGGATCGCTATAAGGTGTGGTCAGGTATTCTTCAAAATTCTTCTTGATCTGGATGATCTTGTAATTTTCATTAGAGATTATATAGAACTGGTCCTGGATTTTATACTCCTTGAACTCCTTGAGAATCGATGCGATTCCTTTGGCATAATCCTCGGTCTTGCTTCCGTGTATCACAATAAAGTTCTTATCCATGGTATACATATCATAAGACATTGTGAGTTTGGTAAGGCCGCGGTCCTTGATGAATTTATTGATTTTGTCAATGATATTCTTAGAAACCTTATCCTGCGGATTGTCGGATTTGTATATGATTTTGTAGCTCAACGGCGCCAAGGCGTAGAATTGCAAGGCCTCGAGTTTTGGGATGTCGGTCGCTAACAAAGCTTCGGCTTGTTTGCCTTCTTCATTATTCGGGTAAGTCAGTGCCACATAGTTGAGTGCTTTCTTATACTCGGCCAAACCGTTGATCTTGCCAATAGTGTGGGCGCGTAACAGTTCAAATTTGGGCACGATTTCTTCGCCATTGAATTGCTCGATTGAGATTGCCGAACTCGCCAACACTTCCTTGTACTCGGCCTTTTCGTATAGCTTGAACAATTTGGTATACGCGGCCTCTGGCGAATCGGTGGCCGATCCCGCAGAATCGGTCTTGCCCAAAATCGATGCGTAGCGCGAATCCGGATACTCCCGTATAATACGGTCTTTCATTGCCAAAGCTTTGTCTTTGTCAATGATTTCATATATCTTATACAAATTGTACATTGATGGCAATACCAATCTCTCCTCTGGATTGTTTTCCAATAATTTTTCAAGCTTGTCTGCAGCGAGTTTGTACTCCTTGAATTTTTCCTTATAAACTACACCAAGCTGGTAATAGGCAAAGTTGCGTTCCTTGGCAATGCTGTCGATTTCCTTTTGCGAATCAGGAATGCGCTTGAGGTAAAAATCCGCAGTAATCTCATTGGGATTGGCGGCTGCTTCGGCGGTGTTGTCAATTGGGTTTTCAGCCAGCGGATCATCACCCTCAGGATTCATGTCTGCTTTCTGCGTAGAAACGCGCCAGTTCTTTTTTAGCGGACGATTGCCCCAGTTTTTCTTGAATTCGGCTTTCCCATAAGCAATGGTAGAGGGATTGTAAAAATAGAAATTACTCGGCGTAGAAGCCACAGGTGCTTTGGGCCTGTTGGGTTCCTGCGCTGGTTTTTCTGAACGCTGCTGCGCGACCGGTGTCACATTTCGGCCGTTTGCATCCACATCGGGTAGCGGCTCTTTGCCGGTGTTTTCGTCGGCTACTTCTTCGCCGCGGGCAATTGCTGCTTCACGCAATGCTTTTTTGGCTTCCTCGGCTTTGCGCAATTTGGCAACATACGCCTCAAAAAATGCTTTGCGGTCTGCTTCCGACAAGTTGTATATTTTAATGATACTATCGTTTCGCGACGCGATGCCTTCATACTTGATGACTTCTTCAAGATTGTCACGCTTCTTTTTGATTGCCTTATACTCGCGTGAACGCACATTGAGTTGCACCAGCGTGCTGTCATAATATTTCCCTGCAGTGAGGTATTTGGCTTTATAGAAATAGATTTCTGCCAAGTTTTTATAGTTGACGCCCGTCAGGTACTGGTCTTCTCTTCCGGTTTTTAGCGACTTGTTATAGTATTTGATGGCTACATCAGGTTTTTTTCCTTTGTCATAAAACACAGCCATTTGATGGTTCAACGCGTAAAGGTATGGCCTGTTTTCACGGTCTTTAAGCAGTTTGTTGAATTTTTCAACGAACGCCGTGGTGTCGCCTTTAGCGTAGTCAAACTGCGTTGCTTGCCTGATGTGCGAATACACCACATACTGCCTTGCCGATTTGCGTTTCATATCAATCACCGATTGGTAGGCTGCGTATGCGCTATCGGGTTGCCCTTGTTGCTCGTAGAGTTGTCCCAGGATAAAACGATACCTCGCTTTTTCTTCGTTGAGTTTGGTAAAATCGCGCGCGAGTTTAAGTTTAGCCACAGCGCTGTCTTTTTGTTCCAGGTTCAGGAAGGCCTGAGCCAACGTAGCATTGGCATCGGCAAAAATCTGATCCTTGAATTTGATTTCGTGGAGCAAAGTCCTGAGATTATTTACCGCCAATGCGTCATTGTCCAAACGCATATTGGTTTTTTCGCGCCAAATCTTGGCTTCGTAAATCTTGTTGCTTTGCGGTGATTTGTACAGGACGTAATTGAAAGCATCGAGCGCCGGAACAAAACGCTGGTCGTAATACCTGGCCTTGCCCAGCATAAGATAAGCCTCATCCATTTGCGGGTTTTTTTCCGATCCGCCAATGTTCATCGAGTGTTTTTGTATGGCTTTGGTCGCCTTGGTTTCGGCCCGGTCAAAATTGGCATCTACCGGTGCGGCTTGGCCTGGAGGAAGTTCTTTTTTCTCTTTGACGACCTGCATCCTTTCTATCGGGAGCAATTGCCAAAAGTTATCGCTGTATTTTGATTTGAGTTCGGTGACGCCTTTGTCTAACGCGAGACCGCCATTGTAAAGGATGTTGTCCTTGGCGCTCAACGCGTGCGAATTCCTGGACAACCAAGAGTTTCTTTTGGTTGAACAGGCCATCACGACCAAAAGCATTGCGAATATGTAAAAAACCCTGAATATATTAGTTTTCAATGTCGAACGATTTTATGCTTAAACTTTTAAAAGTCGGTTTTATTATAATGACTGGTAAAAATACGTTTCTTTTTGATATGGCGAAAAGTTTCGCCTAAAAGTTTCGCCATCGCTGCTTTTGTGGTCAAAAATATCGCAAATAAATCGGTCGTTTCTCGGCTGTTTCCTACTTTTGTAAAAAATAGAACCATGTCATCATTTTACAAGCTCAATATCAAGGAAGTACGCCGCGAAACCAACGATGCGGTATCGGTTTTGTTTAATGTACCGCTTGAATTTAAGGATTTTTACAGATTCACCTCCGGACAATACATCAACCTCAAACTCACGCTCGACGGCGAAGAATTGCGCCGTGCCTACTCTATTTGCAGCGCACCCGACAGCGGGGAATTGCGCATCGCAATCAAGTCGGTCACCAATGGGCATTTCTCCAAATTCGCCAACACCCAACTCAAGGAAGGGCAAACGCTCGAAGTGGGTACGCCCGAAGGCAAATTCACCTTCGAACCCGATGCGAGCCGCCAGAAAAACTACGCAGCCTTCGCGGCCGGAAGCGGCATCACCCCAATCTTGTCGATCATCAAAAGTGTTTTGGTGTCAGAACCCAAAAGCACGTTCGTTTTAGTGTACGGGAACAAAACACCCGAAAGCACCATCTTTTACCAGCAATTGCACGATTTGCAGCTCAAGTACGTGGGGCGCTTTTTCGTCCATTTCGTATTCAGCCAGGCCAAGGTGAGTGAGTCAATTTTTGGCAGGATTGAGAAATCGACGGTCAACTTTGTACTCAACAACAAACATAAGGAACTCGCTTTCGACAAATTCTACCTTTGCGGACCCGAAGCCATGATCAACACCGTTTCACACGTCTTGCGCGAGCACAACGTCAAGGAATCGGCCATTAAATTTGAGTTGTTTTCTACCGCACCTACCACTACAAGTGCCGAAGCCGCCGCTGCAGAAAACCTCGGCGGTCACTCCAAAATCACGGTCATGGTAGACGATGAAGAAACCACTTTCGAGATGTCGCACAAACAAACCATACTCGAAGCGGCCCTAAAACAAGGGCTCGACGCACCCTATTCCTGCCAGGGTGGCATTTGCAGCAGTTGCCTCGCCAAAGTGACTTCGGGAAGCGCGGTAATGAAGAAAAACGCAATCCTGACCGATGGTGAAATCGCTCAAGGTTTAATCTTGACTTGCCAGGCACACCCGACTTCGGATACGATTTATGTGGATTACGACGACGTTTAAAATCAACAAATAACTGATAATAAAAAGGCTCTCGGAAATCAGGAGCCTTTTTATTTGCCTCTCTTGAGGTAGGCTTTTTTAATCTTGTCAAGTTTCGGATACGTTTGTAGAAAACCCGCGGGATTCAAATACAAATTTTCATTGGCCATTGTCGCTTCGCCATAACCCGAATACAGTTTGTCAACCGTTTCCATTCCTTTAGAAACATGGCCAAAAGTGGGAAAACCCTTGATACCCTCAAAATTGAGCGTGTCCAGTACGGGATTGTCGTTTATGTTGATGAACAACTCGAGATCGCGGGTTTCCTTTCCAGAACGCGCAAAACTCACCGTGCCCTTCTTATTGCCTTGAATTACCGGCTCGTCTGGGATTTTTACCTTGCGCCATTGGTTCATGACCAAGGTGTCGGTGTTGCCAAATTGCGCCACAAAACCCGGAACGACGCGGTAAAAAATAGCATTGTTGTAATAACCGTGCTTGACTAGTTGGTACATGCGATCCGCGGCTTTGGGCGACAAGTTTCTTTTCACTTCTATCTCGAATTTGCCCTTGGTGGTTTCGAACACGGCAGTAAATGTCTGCGGTGCTTGTTCGGCAGCCCACTCGGGTTTGAACTTTGGGACATCTGCGCAGCTGTATAAAACTACCCAGGAAAAAATGAAAATTACTTTTTTAATACTGCCCCGACCAAACCGATAAGTAGCCATTTTGAAGTATTTAAATTTAACATGATGTGCAGAGATTCTGCATGGCCGATTTATCGCCTTTCGTTAAGGGAAACATCTGCCCCTTCCCTGAAGGTAAAATACAATTTTATCTCTTACCCGCCTTGCAGAAAAACTACATTCCTTGTTAAGTAATACAACTGCTTCGCGCAAAGCCCAAGGCAAAGCACTCATAAAACCTCGTTGATTTTGGCAATTACCGTTTCTGGCAAAATGGTACGCATGGCGTCCTGGTAACCTTCAATCACTTTGTTCCCATATATTGAAGTTGGGAGTTTAGGGAATTTTTCCCGGTCTGAAACCAGTGCATTTGCTGTGGGTTGGTGGAACGGTGCAAATCCCGCAAACGGATGCGTCGCGCCCCAAAGTGTAACGGTTTTTACACCGAGCATCGCCGCAATATGGGCGTTACCCGAATCCATCGAAAGCATGACATCGAGGTTGGAAATGAGTTGCAATTCTTCATGGAAGTTAAGCTTTCCTGCCACCACAATTACATTTTGTTTGTCATTGGCAAACATTTCGAGCGTTTCAGTTTCTTGTTTTCCACCGCCGAAAAGGAAAATTTTTACATCGGACTTAGACAATCCGTCGATGACTTTTTGCATCAAATCCTGCGGATAGACCTTGGAATCGTACTGGGCAAACGGTGCTATGCCAATCCAGTTTTGGCTTTTACTTCCAGCGATTTTGGAGGTATTTTCATCCAATGTCTTGGTTGGCGGAAAAACCGGATGAGACAAATCGATCGGGAAACCCAAAGCGGCAAAAACCTGCGCGTGTCTTTCAAACATTGTTGGCAGTTGCCTGAAAACTTTATTTTCGGGACGCAAAAGCGCTTTCTTTTCGGCTCGCCCTTTATCGACTGCGGCTATTGGTTTCCCGCTAAAGGCAAACAATCTTTTGATGACTTTTGATCGGAGCACGTTATGCAAATCGGCAAACGCGTCAACGTGCAGCGGCTTTAATTCCTTATATAACTTGAGTAGCCCGAGAAAACCTTTGTGTTTGCCTTTGGCATCGAACGCGAAAAAGGAAACATTCGGGATATCATCAAAAAACGGTTTAAAGAACGGGCGCGAAATCACCGTAATCTTTACCTGCGGATATTGCTTATCAAACGCGCGTAAAACAGGAACCGTCATGGCGACATCTCCCATTGCGGAGAGCCTCATGACGGCTATATGTTTGATTTTTTTCAAGGTGTAGGGTGCAGGGTGCAGGGTGCAGGGTAAAAGATTGTGGTTCTACCTGAACCATGTACCCTGAACCTTGTGCCGTTTACTTCTTATTCTGGTACAACACCGGATTGAGCTCGTCGTCATTGTACATTTTCATCTGTTTGTAGACTTTCATGAACTTGTCGCCGTTCTCAATGTCGGTAAGCAATTCCTCGATCGCGGTTGATAAATCGGTGCGTTGCTCAAGCAAGATGTTGAGTTTTGCCTGGCATTTGTCGCGGTGGTCCTGAGAAGCTTCTGCGCGTGTGGCCTCTTCGTGCATGTGGTAGATTTTCAACGCCAGTATAGACAAGCGGTCGAATGCCCAAGCCGGAGATTCTGAATTGATCTTGGCGTTGTCTTTTACTTTGACACCGCTATACTTCTGAAGGAAATAACCATCGATATATTCTACCATATCGGTGCGTTCCTGGTTCGAGGCATCGATTTTCCTTTTGAGTGTCAACGCTGCAACCGGGTCGATATTGGGGTCGCGGATGATGTCTTCGTAGTGCCATTGCACCGTATCAATCCAGTTCTTGAGGTACAAAAGGTGCTCGAATTTGTCCTTTGGATACGGGTTGCTGATGGGTTGGTCAACGCTGTCGTACTTGTGGTAGTCGTTGATGCTTTGCTCGAAAACAGAATAGGCTAATTTTGAAAACATATCTTTTTGAGTTTAAAAAGCAAAGATAGTTTTTATAATTTTACGTCCGAAAACTTTTTGAAGTCGAAAGTCGACAACCATCATTCACCATTCATCATTCTATGCAAATCCACTACTTATCCGAAGCCAACAGTGTCCTGAACCACTTTTTAGGACAAATTAGAAATGTCGATGTGCAGCACGACAGTATGCGCTTCCGCAGGAATATTGAGCGCATTGGCGAAGTGATGGCGTATGAGCTCAGCAAAGATTTACGCTACAAGGATATCGAAATCCAAACCCCGCTTGGGATTAAGAAAACGACCGAAATTGAGGACAAATTGGTTTTGTGTTCAATTTTGCGTGCGGGCTTGCCGTTGCATTTGGGATTCCTGAATTATTTTGACAGCGCCGAGAACGGATTTGTATCGGCCTACCGCCATCATGTAGGCGATGAGGTTGCTTTTGACATCAAGGTAGAATACCAGGCAGTTCCTAATATTGCGGGGAAAAATTTGTTGCTCATTGACCCCATGCTTGCCACGGGACAATCGATGGTAGCGGTTTTCAATAAATTATTAGAAAAAGGACAGCCCAAAGAAATCCATATTGCGGTGGTAATTGCGGCACCAGAAGGTGTTGAATACCTTCAAAAACACTTGCCCGATTATTGCCATCTTTGGGTCGCTACTTTGGATGAAAAACTCAATGACCGCAATTACATCGTTCCTGGTTTGGGCGATGCGGGTGATTTGGCGTACGGCAATAAATTATAACTGCGAGAAGAAGGCGAAAAGCCCAAAGCCAATCAGGGCGAAAAGAATCACTTCCTTCTGCCATTTGACCTGGCTCATTTCAATGTGGCTCGTGGCCATCATAGCAAGCGGGGCAATGGTAAAAGCCAATAAATCATTGCTTTTGAATGGTGAAATCAAAAGGATCAGAATCCCGATGATAAACGCCGACATGATTTTCTTGTACGACGAATGCAGAATCAATGGCCGGTGCGACAGACTCAACAGCAAAGACCCCAAAAAGAACAACCCGATCGTAGCGTAAACCGACAGGGCCAGGTTTTGAAAATTACTCGTAAAGTAACCAAAATTAAGGTCTATCATAGAGCGATCCACTAGATGTGTAATCCAGTCCTTGTTGAAAATCAGCGCGCACAAAACATACACCATCGCAATGCCAAAAAAGGCAATAAACGGCAGAAACCAGTTGCGGTAATCGCGCGCGCCGTGAAAAAGGATCGAGATGAAAATCAGTACCACAAAAAGGATGCTCCAGAAATGAAACAATGCTGCGACAAAAACCCACAACGACGCGTCAAAAATCTTCTCCTTTGGTGATTTGGGCGAATGCAATGAAACCATCCGGCGTAGGGCCAGTAAGATGAAAAAATTAGAGAATACGAGTGCGGTATCATCAAACAGCGAAGGAAAAAACAGCAGAAAAATCAGGTAAAATAACACCGTGTACGCACTGTCTTTACTGAGCCCATTCTTCTTGACGATGAAATTGGCGATGAACAATGAGGCGAAAATAATCCCCAAAAGCCCTAATTTCAAACCCAACCGAAACCACGAATTGTCTGACGTGACGTGTTTGATCTGGTAAGCGAAAAAGAAAAAAACCACAGCCAGGATCACAACCGAATAATTTAATGGCGTAGATTTTCTAAAAAGACTTGTAATCATGAGGATATTTTATACTTTTGTGACAAATATAATTGTTTAAAAAAACAACACCGTCTATTATGAGAGCATTTTTTGAAGGTATCCAATGGTTATTTGAAACAATCTTTTTCTGGCCCCAGAACCAACTGGCGAAATTAGAATTGACCCACTGGTTTTTAGCCAACGGCATCAACTGGTTGTTCATGATCATCTGTGCTTATGCCACCTGGTACTGGTGCAAACAATTGACCCAGCATCAAAAAAGCGGCGAAGAAAACCAGGATACCACGGCACATTCGTTCTTAAAATAAGTCGAAACCGATATCCTTCCTATAATACATCGTATCAAAATGTAATTTATTTATGTTTTGGTACGATTTTTTTATGGCTTCATTAAAGTCATTCCCAAACGAAGTCACTGCCAGGACGCGTCCGCCGTTGCTTACGATTTGCCCGTCCTGGGTCTTGGTCCCGGCATGGAAAACAATAGAATCTTCTACGTTTTCAATCCCCGAAATCACCTTTCCTTTCTCATAATCTTCTGGGTAACCGCCCGAAACCAACATGATGGTTGTAGCGCTGCGGGGATCAATCTCGAGTGTAATCTCATCCAGTTTTTGATTGGCGAGTGCTACAAACAATTCGACCAAATCGGATTTCAAACGCGGAATGACCACTTCTGTTTCGGGATCGCCCATACGAACATTATATTCAATGACCATCGGCTCGCCTTTTACGTTGATGAGCCCGATGAATACAAACCCTTTGTACTCGATGCCGTCTTTTTGCAAACCAGCAATCGTAGGCTTGACAATTCTGGTTTCGATTTTCTCCATCAAGGCTGAATCGGCAAATGGGACTGGGGAAACCGCGCCCATTCCGCCTGTATTCAAACCCGTATCGCCTTCGCCAATGCGTTTGTAGTCTTTGGCCGTTGGCAGGATTTTATAACTTTTTCCATCGGTAAGCACAAAGCAGCTGAGTTCAATGCCATCGAGGAATTCCTCGATCACGACCTTTGCGCTCGCCGCTCCGAATTTTTCATTGACGAGCATATTGCGCAATTCCTGTTGTGCTTCCTTTAAATCCGAAATAATCAAAACGCCTTTACCTGCGGCCAAACCGTCGGCTTTTAAAACGTACGGCGGATGCAACGTCTCAAGGAACTTGCAGCCTTTTTCAACAGTTGCCTTTGTAAAACTGTCGTAGGCCGCAGTTGGGATTTGGTGCTTGACCAAAAATTCCTTCGCGAATTCCTTGCTGCCTTCGAGTTGTGCGCCCAATTGCGACGGCCCGATAACCGGAATATCCTGCAACCCAATATCGTTATTGAAAAAATCATAAATCCCCGCTACAAGCGGATCTTCGGGACCTACAACCACCATTGCCACTTGTTCGGCGATCACAAACCGGCGGATGGATTCAAAATCGGTGGGATTCAGGTTGACGTTGGTCGCGATTGCTTCTGTTCCGGCGTTTCCCGGAGCCACAAAAAGTTGGGTACAAAGTGGTGATTGGAGCATTTTCCAGGCCAGCGCATGTTCGCGTCCGCCCGATCCTAAGAGTAAAATTGTCATGTGTAGTCGTGTTGTGCGGCACAAAAATACTGGGTTTGTAGCGGAATAAATAATTAATCATTAAAAATTTCCCGATAGTAATTTCGAAGTCTTACTTTTGGGGAAAATTCGTCCGCGCGTGTTCCAACTTTTCAATCTTACGCTTCGATTGAACGGTTTCCCGATTGGGGAAGCGAAGGAAAAACTCACCCAAATTTTAGCTATTCCCGAAAGCGATTATACCGATTTTTTAGAACAAAAGAAACGTGAAATCCTCGATTTTCACCTTCAGAATAATCCTTATTACAAAAATTTCATCGGTGAAAAATCCGTTTCAAAATGGGAAGATTTGCCCGTGATGCGCAAGATTGATTTCCAGAAACCGCTCAAAGAACGGCTGTCGGACGGATTTACCGAAAAAACGGTTTACATCAACAAAACGTCTGGATCCAGTGGCGATCCGTTTGTGTTTGCGAAGGACAAATTTTGCCACGCGCTCATCTGGGCCAACATCATGCGGCGTTTCGGTTGGTATGGAATCGATTTGAACCATTCGTTGCAGGCGCGCTTTTACGGTATGCCGCTCGATTTCAAGGCCAATAAATTACTGCGTTTCAAGGATTTTTTAAGTCATCGTTACCGCTTTAATATCTTCGATTTTTCGGATGTGGCCATTGAAAAAATGCTGCGGAAATTCGGGCGTACCAAATTCGATTATATCAACGGTTATACGAGTTCTATTGTGTTACTCGCACAATATCTAAAAAAGAAAGACCTTTACCTCAACGAGATTTGCCCTGGTTTGAAGGTGTGCATTGTCACTTCGGAAATGCTCTTTGAAGAAGACAAGAAATTGCTAGAAGAACGGTTTCGCATCCCGATTGTCAATGAATACGGTTCGGCCGAGCTCGATATCATCGCCCTTGAAAATCCCGATGGGGTTTTTAAGGTCAACGCCGAAAATCTCTTTGTAGAAATCCTCGATGACAGTGATAACGTTTTGCCTTACGGACAAGAAGGCCGGATTGTGGTAACCTCACTCTACAACAAGGCGCATCCGATGATCCGTTACGAAGTGGGCGATGTTGGAATCCTCGATGAGAAAAGTACCGCCAAAAACCCTATTCTCAAAAAACTAACTGGACGGACAAATGATGTCGCGCTGCTACCAAGCGGAAAAAAGTCGCCAGGAATGACCTTCTACTCCATCACCAAAAAACTATTCGACGACCAGGGAAACGTCAAGGAATTTGTGATCACGCAAACCAGGCGCGATACTTTTGAAATTGACTATGTGAGTGATTTTGCGTTTTCTTCGGCCGAAATCGAGCACATCAAAAAAGTCTTTTCGGATTTTCTGGAGCCCAACCTCCATTATGCTTTTACACGACGTGAGGCTTTGCAACGCGGCAAAAGCGGAAAACTCAAACAGTTTAGGTCACTGGTTTAGTTTTCTGGTATACATCGGCTTGACCATCAATTGCACAAACAAAAACCCGCACATACAAACCAACGACGTAAATACGCTGAATTTATGGAACAGCCGGTATACGGCAAAGTTGTGTTGCAATAAGGTGAATTTTGAAGCCGAAATCGAATCTCTTCGCACGCGATAGAACGCCAGACTTTCGGGAATCGGTTTGGCTTTGCGGATTTTCTTAAGCACGGTAAGCCAGACCATCCAGTCCTGACGCTTCCGGATACCCGAAATGGGGATTTTCCCGAAGTATTCGACGTCGTAAATACCGGTAAGGTTGCCTATGAAATTGCAGAAAAACAGTTGTATATATCGCAATGTCTTGGGCGCTTCAATCCTCTTTTGGAGCGGATTCCCATCTTCATCGATGCAATCGTAAAACGAAAAGGTAAATGGCAAGTGATTGGATTGCATGAAGTTGACTTGCTTTTCGAGCTTTTCCGGCATCCACAAATCGTCGGCATCGAGAAAGGCAATGTATTTGCCGCCGGCCATTTCAACGGCCAGGTTGCGCGCCACGCCAGCACCCGAATTTTTACGGAGCTGGTGAAACGTTACACGCGGGTCGTCTTCCATGAAATCTTTCACAATCTGCTTGGTACCATCGGTAGAGCAATCGTCAACGATGAGCAATTCCCAATGTGTGTAGGTTTGGCTTTGTACCGAGCGGATGGTTTGTGCAATAAATTTTTCGGAGTTGTAACAGGGCGTGATAATAGATACTAAAGCCGCTTGCATCTTAGTATGCTTTTTCTTCGCCCCTGAAGATGTTGATCACCGTTTGCACGATGATTTTAATGTCTAGGATCAGCGACCAATTTTCAATGTAAAACACATCGTATTTGATGCGGTTGATCATGTCTTCATCGGTCTCGATTTCGCCACGGAAACCGCGAACCTGCGCCAGTCCGGTAATGCCCGGTTTTACATAATGGCGTACCATATACCTTTTGATCTTGTTGCCATACGCTTTGTTCTGCGACCAAAGGTGTGGCCTTGGCCCAACAACCGACATGTCGCCAAACAGCACGTTGAGGAACTGCGGCATTTCATCGATACTAGTCTTGCGCATGAACCTCCCGATTTTGGTGACGCGCGGATCGTTTTTGGAGGCTTCGCGCTCGGTGGTTTTGTTGATTTGCATCGAACGGAATTTGTAACAGAAGAATTCCTTCTCGTCGATTCCGGGACGGCCTTGTTTGAAGAAAATCGGGCCTCGCGACTCGATTTTGATGAGCACGGCAAGGATTGGGATGAGCCAGGAAAGCAACCCGAAGATGATGATCAGCGAAAACACAATGTCAAAAACACGCTTGAAGGCTTTGGTAACCGGGTCGTGCAGCATCGTCTTACGGAATGACAACACCGGGAACATTTCGTAGTAGTCAATCTTAAGGTTTTTGGAGAAAATCTCTTTGGTGTCTGGAATAAACTTGATGGTTTTGTTGTGTTCGTTGGTGAAATCTACCAATTCTTTGAGCTGGTCGTTACTGATTTCGTTGAGCGAGCAGTAAATTTCATCCACACGGTTTTTGATGACAAAATCCTGAAGGTCGTCTAGTTTGCCAGAAATATTGGGGTTTGATTTCTTGTCGGAGAAGAATCCGAGGAAACGGTAGCCGTAATCATTACGGGTTTCAAAAAGCTCTTTGAGACGAATGGCTTCTGGCGTGTAGCCAATGATGACGGCATTCCTGAAGTTGCTTCCGGTAACGATTCGGTATTTCTTAAGGTAATAAAAAAGCAGGTATTTCACGATGATGATGATCGTGAAGCTGCAAACCATAAAAAATGCAATCCTTTTGCCGCTAAAGATGACGTCTTTAGAAAACGGGAAAAAAGCGATGATGACCAATAAAAAAATAATGGCTTGTTTGGCCACTTTGGAGACAATCTCAACAGGCGTGGTGAATCGGTAGATTTCGTAAAACTTGACAAAAAACGCAATCAATCCCCAGGCGATGGTCTGGTAAAGGATATAATAAAAGCTATTGAGATTGAGTTCCCTGAAGAAAAACAGGCATAGCACAGTGATGACCGCTAAGTCTAACAAAATACTTATGGGTCTGATATATTTTGAATATCTTCCTGTTTGGGCTGCCGTCATATCAATGAATATACCCTGTAAAATCTTTGTGCTCTTCTTTCAAAAGTTCCTCGTTGGATAGTGATTTGAAATATTCATAAGTGATTTTCATGCCTTCGGCCCGAGAAACTTTGGCCTCCCAACCCAGAATTTCTCTGGCGCGAGTGGTGTCTGGTTGCCGTTGTAAAGGGTCATTCATAGGAAGCGGCCTGTAAACGATTTTCTGTGTCGTGCCGGTTAATTTGATAATCTCTTCGGCAAAATCCCTGATGGTGATTTCATCGGGGTTGCCTATGTTCACTGGATAAACATAGTCTGAATGCAGTAGCCTGTAGATGCCTTCTACCTGGTCATCGACATAACAGAAAGAACGCGTTTGAGAACCGTCGCCAAAAATGGTTAAATCTTCGCCGCGCAATGCCTGCCCGATAAAGGCCGGAATGACACGCCCGTCGTTTAGTCGCATACGCGGCCCATAGGTGTTGAAAATCCTGACAATTCTGGTTTCAACGCCATGAAAGGTGTGATAAGCCATCGTGATGGATTCCTGGAATCGCTTGGCTTCATCATACACACCGCGCGGCCCTATGGTATTGACGTTGCCGTAATAATCTTCGGTTTGCGGATGCACCAGCGGATCGCCGTAGATTTCTGACGTAGAAGCAATCAAAATTCTCGCTTTCTTGACGCGCGCCAATCCCAAAAGGTTGTGGGTACCGAGCGAGCCGACTTTGAGGGTTTGGATTGGAATCTTAAGGTAATCGATGGGGCTGGCTGGTGAGGCAAAGTGCAGGATATAATCGAGATTTCCCGGAATGTGTACGTATTTGGTGACGTCGTGATGGTAAAACTCGAAATGTTTGTGTTTGAAAAGATGGGCGATGTTCTTAAGGTCTCCAGTAATGAGGTTATCCATTCCGATTACATAATAGCCCTCTGCAATAAACCGGTCGCACAAATGGGATCCTAGAAAGCCCGCAGCTCCGGTAATCAGTATTCTTTTCATGTTAGCTCTTTTTGTTTTTGGGGACGATCATTGGTTTTTGCGAGGTTGAAAAGACAGTACATAATGGTGAAAAAAATGATTCCCCTTTGCCTCGATAAAAATGATTCGGTCAAAAATAAACTTATCATTAGAACTGCAAAAGAAATATGCATAAAATCTTTTGATTTTAACGCATTTCTGAGGTTAATCGTCACCATGATTAACAACAGTACCAAGCCAAAAAACCCTAATTCGGCAAAAACCTGGACATATTCATTGTGAAAATTTTTTTGGCCGTAGCCTTCAAATAAATTGTGCTCGATTTGCTTTTGCCTGATCCTGAAATCGGACGCGTTGAGCCCGTAACCGGTAAAGAAAACGGAGTCTTCGGCGAGCATTTCTTTAAAGATCCGCAGTTGGTAGACGCGAAATGCGGTTCCTGGAAAATAATCGTTTTTGGCAAACGTCTCTTTGGCCCAGGCATCCTTAACGCTTACATTGTATACTTTTTCAGTTGGAGTACCGATTTCGTAATTGACACTGTTTTGGGTGACATTCGATTCTAATTCAATCCACAATCTTTGCTTGATGCGCGAGCTCAGCACAGCGATTAAGATTACAAACAACACCACACCCCATTTGATCAGCTTCCCTTTTGGTCGCGAATTGAAGTACCACAAATAGTAGCAAGACAACAGGCCAAAGACGATTAAAATATTCTTGGAGGACAACAAAATTAACAGAATCGTAAGCAAAACCATAGAAACGATTTCACGGGTTGACCTTGAGGTTTTGGTGATGAAATAAAACAATGCGACCACCACATAGGTCGAGACGTGAATGGCATTGACATCTTCGGTAACGAGTTCGTGGTAGAAAAACACATCGGTATTGCCCGTTAGCACATATCGAACCAGGCTTTTAACCAGGTAAAAGATCGTAAAGGCGACCATGCCGTAGGCGAAATATTTAAAGATGGCCCGCACCTGCTTTTGTGTCATGGGCGGTAAAATCAGTAAACACATGGGGATAATGAGCAATGGCAATCCTTTAGAAAGCGCCCGCAGTGAACCCGGCATGTCATGGGTCCAGAACAAGGAGAGCGACATGAGCACAAACAATGCTACCGGAAGCAATAAAGTGTTTTCTACCCGAAAATTGGCTTTCTTAAAAGTAAAGGCCGAATACAGCACCAGCAAGCCCAACGCCACGCTGTTGATGCCGTAGCTC
>Ga0209097_10000485_pt1 | contig 40159 bp, 33 predicted proteins | sample AD_UKC052_MetaG_FD_184419 | JGI IMG/M metagenome (GOLD analysis project Ga0209097, IMG submission 184419) | Active sludge microbial communities of municipal wastewater-treating anaerobic digesters from USA - AD_UKC052_MetaG (SPAdes) (version 2) | ecosystem: Engineered > Bioreactor > Anaerobic >... | reverse complement strand
GCGGATAACTTCGATAAATAATTTCCCCATTCCCCCCTATAAATAATCTTGACATTCAGCTTTTCTGTGGTTAATTTATACAAAAACCGGGAATTGTATGAATCAAAACAAAAAAATATCCGTAATACTACCGGTATATAACCGTAAACATCTGATCATGCGGGCGATCAATTCACTGGCAGCGCAAACCTGTAAGGACTGGGAACTGCTGATCATGGATGACGGCAGCAGCGACGGCCTGGCGGAGATGCTCTTTCCCCTGCTCGATGCCAATCCACACTGGCGTTATTGCCGGCACAGTCATCGCGGCCTGGCGCTGACCCGTAACCTGGGCATTGCAACGGCAAGCGGAGAATATCTGACCTTTCTGGATTCGGACGATGAATACAAACCCGAGCACCTGGCGGTACGGCTCGATTATATGCATTCTACAAAATTGTCATCTGCGCCATCTGCGGATAACTTCGATAAATAATTTCCCCATTCCCCCCTATAAATAATCTTGACATTCAGCTTTTCTGTGGTTAATTTATACAAAAACCGGGAATTGTATGAATCAAAACAAAAAAATATCCGTAATATTACCGGTATATAACCGAAAACACCTGGTTATGCGGGCGATCAATTCGCTGGCAGCGCAAACCTGTACGGACTGGGAACTGCTGATCATGGATGACGGCAGCAGCGACGGCCTGGCGGAGATGCTCTTTCCCCTGCTCGATGCCAATCCTGCCTGGCGCTATTGCCGGCACAGTCATCGCGGCCTGGCGCTGACCCGTAACCTGGGCATTGCAACGGCAAGCGGAGAATATCTGACATTTCTGGATTCGGACGATGAATACAAACCCGAGCACCTGGCGGTACGGCTCGATTATATGCATTCTCACCCGGACGTAGATTTTATTCACGGCGGCGTGGTACTGAACGGTCCCCCGGAATCGCATTACGTGCCCGACGCCGTTCATAAAGGCAAAATGATCCACCTGTCCGAATGCTATATCGGTTCCACCTTGTTCGGCAAAACCGAAACTTTTCGCCGCAGCGGCGGGTTTAAACCCCTGCCCTATTCCGCCGAATCGGAATTTTTACCGCGTATCGCCGCGCAGTTTCGGGTTGAAAAAGTGGCTTTTCCAACCTACATTTATTACACCGGCTTGCCGGACAGTATTTGCACAATAAAAGGGCAAAACGAGGGTATAACAACCAGATGAACATAACGGAACAGCACGAATTTATTAACAACATCATCCGCCCCGCCTGGATCGAAATCGATCTCGACGCCGTGGCGCAGAATGTCCGCAACATTAAACAATACCTGGGCGGGGTGCAATATCTTGCCGTGGTCAAAGCGGACGGCTATGGCCTGGGCGCGGTGGAAACCGCGCAGGTCATTCTGGAAAACGGCGCCGATCGTCTGGGCGTAGTGATGCTGGATGAAGCCATACAACTGCGGCGAGCCGGTATAACTGCGCCGATTCTCAATATGGGGAACATTCGCGCGGATCAGGCGTATTATGTCCCTGAATATGGTCTGGAACAAATCGTCTTTCGTCCCGATGTGGCTAAAGCTTTATCCCATGCGGCCGGGGCTAAAAGTTCGATTGCACAAATTCACGTCAAGATCGATACCGGCATGAGCCGTTACGGTGTGCGCTATGACAAGGCCGCTGCGTTTATCGAGAGTATTATCAACCTGCCGAACCTGGAGATCATCGGCGCCATGACTCATTTCCCCAAATCGGACGCCATTGATAAAAGTTTTGCCCTGCTGCAAATCGAACGGATGCTGGCTATAAAAAAAGCGCTGGTAAATAAAGGCATAACCATTCCGCTATGGCACACCGCCAATAGCGGCGCCACGCTCGATCTGCCGGCCGCCCATTTCGACATGGTGCGGGTGGGACTGATGAATTACGGCTATTTCCCCTCGAGCGATGTGCGCCGGCCGTTCACCCTGCATCCGGCTATGAGCGTTAAAGCCCGGATCATCAACATCAACCGCATCCGCCGCGGCGACAGCGTCGGCTATGGGCGCAGGTTCATTGCCGAAAAAGACGAAACCATTGCCGTACTGCCGATGGGCTATTCGGACGGCTATAGCCGCAAGTTAAGCCAGGTGGGACAGGTGCTCATCAAAGGGCGGCGCATTCCTATCGTCGGCGGTCTGTGCATGGATGCTTTTTTCATCAAGATCACCGATCACCCGGATATCCAGGAGGGCGACATTGCCACGCTTATGGGCATTGATGGGGACGAAGAAATTTCCCCGCATGACATTGCCCGCCTGGCCGGGTCCGTATCTTATGAAGTCATATCCTGCTTTGGTAAAAGATTGCCGCGCGTACACATTCGCAACGGCAAAATCGTCAAAATCAAAAATTATTTGCTGTCCTGAACTTTATACAACACATGGAGACCTGGTTATGCCGAAGAGAATGCTGATCATCTTTTCACTATTCATGCTGACACTAGTACCTTACACCCATGCACAAAACGGTTTTGCAACCTATAACAGTCGAAATCATCCTGAACTCAAATGGCAGGAACTGGAAAACGAACATGTGCGCATTATTTACCATCAGCGCCTGGAAGCGACTGCGGTTATGGCCGCAGCCATAGCCGAAAGCTGCTACGGGCCGATCACCCAAAATCTTGGTTTTACGCCAAAGCAGAAAATCCCCATTTACATAACCGACCAGGACGACATCACCAACGGCTTTTCCGCGCTGGATAAATACATTGGCATTTGGGTAAATGTGAATGATTATATCGACTGGACCACCGGAGAGGATAAATGGCTGCGCATGGTCATCGGCCACGAATTGGTACACTATGTACATTTTGCGGCCACCAGAACCTGGGCCGGTATTATCGGTGTTGGTTTTAACGGCACACCGGGCTGGTTTTACGAAGGTATGGCCCAGTACGAATCCGAAACCTGGAATGTGCACCGCGGCGACCTGCTGTTGCGCTCGGCGGTGATGGAAGACGAAATGAATTTCATGCAGGGCAAGTGGCCCACCAACGGTGGCCTGATGTACGCCGCCGGCAATTCGATGGTTCGCTACATTGCCGATCAATATGGCGACAGCACGTTGATGAAAATCATTCACCACCGTAAAAATATCCTCGGTTTGTCCAATTACAGCTTTTCCGGGGCGTTTAAAAAAGCCATCCCCAACAAGTCTATGGATGATTTTTACCGCGAATGGCGGCGCCATGTCAACATCTATTACAATACCAGCTATGGTCAGAAAGAACGGTATGACGATTTTAGCAAAACAGTAAAACTGCCTTTTGTATATGTTAACAGCATACAAATATCACCGGACAAACAATGGTACGGTGTGGTGGGTTTGACCAGCCTGGATGAACCCATCAATAAACTATGCCTGGTGAAAAACGATTCCACCACCAGTTTACGCATCCTGGTGCAGAGCGCCGTCAATCCGCATTTCAGCTTTTCTCCGGATGGTAAACGCCTGGTTTATGCTCAAGCCCGGCGTGGTCGACACGGTTCGCTGCTGGAAGAATTGTTTGTTTGCGATCTGCGCGGTAAATCCAAACGGATCACCACCAACCTCGGCGCCTCACAGCCGGACTGGTCCCCTGATGGCGCGAAACTGGTTTGTGTGATAGAAGACAACGGTACAGCCAACCTGTACACGCTGAAACCCGATGGCGCCGATTTGCAGCCATTAACACATTTGACTGGCGATGTGCAATTATTATCCCCGCGCTGGTCGCCTGACGGCAAGGCAATAGCCGTAACATTGAACGATTCCCTGGGCAACCGTGAAATTGCCCTGGTGAATGTGGAAAACGGCGAATTAACCTACCTGACGACCGATACCGACGACAACCGTACGCCGGTGTGGGCGCCGGACGGCAAAAGTCTGGTTTATACCGGCTATCAGTCCGATACGCCGGATATATATCGCAAAAATATCCCCCCGGATAACGAACCGCCGCAGCAGATTACCGACACCGCCGCCGGCCTAAACACCGCCGCATGGGATGGCGACAGCCTGCTCTGCCTGCTGACCGATTCCAGGCGCAAAGCCGGTGTGGTAAAACTCGACGCTAACCGGTTAGCCGCCGTTAAACCGCTGCAAATCAATCCGCGCTATACCTCATGGCTGACCCACGAGCCGCCGCACGGCCTGCCGCCGATGCGTACTGCGTCCATTCCGGCAGCGCCGATTGTTAAACAACAAACGTACCGGGCCTGGCGCAACCTGCAGCATTACCTCACCGTGCCCTTTCCCGTCGAGGTTGAAGATCACTGGAATATTTTTTATCTTTCTGCCTGGGCCGAACCATTAGGCAAACACATTATCAGCGCTTTTGGTTTTGCCGATCTGGAACAGCCCAAGGACAGCCGTTATGCGCTGGTCTATATGAACAACGCCTTTGGTCCGGCCATCACTTCCACGCTGTTCCGTATGCCGGCCACCGGCCAGGTGCTGGACGGCAAGGCGTTGGTCGAAGAGGCGCAGGGCGGTTATATAAATATTAGCTGGCCATTTAATTTCGGCAATAACCTGTACGCCAACCACACACTGGCTGTGCAGGGCTCGTGGACAAAAAACGATCCATACAATAAAGAAGATTTTAAGGATACGTTGATTCCGGTGGAAAGCTACAAGGTTGGGGAATTCAGCCTGTTCTACACCTGGAAACGGCAGCGATTTAATTACAGCAATACCATCCATCCCAAACAGGGCGCCGGCTTGCTGCTGGAAGCCAACTTTGCGGATGAGAAATGGAACAGCGATCTGACCTATCAAAAAATGACCGCCGACGCCTTTGTTAACCTGACCGTCCCCGGCATGGGCGATGTCTTCTATCTGCGCGGCCTGGCGCAGGGCGCCAACGGCAAGTTACCCGCGCAGTACTTTATCGGTTTTGACAAGTATGATCAGCCGGATTTCGGCATGGGCATAAAATTCTCGGACCGGGAGCGGCTGCGCGGCATCAGCGAGTATATGTTCGGCGACCGGTTATGGCTAGCTACCGCCGAATACCGCATCGACCTCATCGAGAATCTCGGCTGGCAGGCGGCGGGCATTACCCTGGGCCGCGTTACCCTGGCCGGATTTACCGACATTGGCTCGCTGTGGTACGAAAAGCAATCCTCGTATAAAAAGGCAACAATTTATAAAACCTATGGCTGGGAGCTTAAAAATGAAGTGAATTGGGGCGGCTTTGTGTTCGCCCATGAATTTGGCCAGGCCTGGGTGTGGGACAGCGATGACGATCCGGAATTGTACTATCGCATTCGCGCCGTGGCGCCGTTTTGAAAGATAATCTGGAACAAGGGGCTGTTGCCCCGTGTTTTGAAAATAACACACAGCCTGGAACAAGAGGCTTTTGCCCCTTGCTTTGAAAATAACACACAGCTTGGAACAAGGGGCTTTTGCCCCTTGCTCTGAAAATAACACACAGCCTGGAACAAGAGGCTTTTGCCCCTTGTTTTGTTGTATTATAAACGAAAAATAGAACTTTATGGCAAGATTTTATTATCAAAACACAATAAGTTCCTTCCTTATTGATGACAATCAAAAAATTCTTGGAGAGTTAGTTAGTAAACATGAATATAACCTTGAAGAGCAACAAAAAAATTCTTGGGCAACTCAAATAACTCTATTAAAAAAATGGCTTAAAAGTATTGATGGGACAATTATCTTTGAATATAACATACCACGTATGGGGAAAAGAATAGATTGTGTTCTTTTAAGTAATTCAATAATATTTGCAATAGAATTTAAAATTGGTGCGGAGCAATATGATTCCAACGCTATTGATCAAGTCATCGATTATGCATTAGATTTGAAGAATTTTCATGAACAAAGTCACAAAAAATATATTGTCCCAATATTAATATGTACATCGGCAAAATATAAATCAACAACTCTAATTTTTGATGATGATCAAGTTGCAAAAGTAATTCTTTGTTCTGGAGAACAATTACCAGATATAATTAAAACAACAACAAAACAATTTAGCACAATTAAAATCGATTCCAATAGTTGGTTGAATTCTATTTATAAACCAACACCCACAATTATTGAAGCTGCGCAAGCATTATATAATGGACATAAAGTAAAAGAAATATCCCGTTCAGACTCAGGAGCAATAAATTTATCAAGGACAGCAGCAGCGATACACTCAATAATCTCATATTCAAAAGAAAATAAAAGAAAAAGTATCTGTTTTTTAACAGGTGTTCCAGGGGCTGGGAAAACTCTTGCTGGATTAAATTTGGCAAATTCTTGGCACAATAGTAAAAATTCTGAGCATGCAATTTTTTTATCAGGCAATGGACCATTAGTGAAGGTCTTACGAGAAGCATTAGCAAGGAATGAGGTTATTGTATCAAGAGAAAGAGGAATAAAAACAAAAAAGAGCATCACAATGAGAAAAGCAAAAGCTTTTATTCAGAATATACATCATTTTAGGGATGATGCTTTAGATTCTACACTTGCACCTAATGAAAAAGTCGTAATATTTGACGAAGCCCAAAGAGCTTGGACCTTAAAGCAAACGGCTTCTTTTATGAAGATAAAAAAAGGCAAATTAAATTTTAACCAATCCGAACCTGAATTACTTATTAGTGTGATGGATAGACATAAAGATTGGGCAACAATTATATGCCTAATTGGTGGTGGACAAGAGATTAATACTGGGGAAGCAGGTTTAATTGAGTGGTTTGATTCGTTAAATAAATCATTCAAGAATTGGGATATATATATTTCAAGCCAATTATCTGATAGTGAATATACTCAGGGGAAAGTGTTATTTAGTAATGAGCTATTAAAAAGAATTATCAATAATGATGATTTGCATCTTTCTGTATCGGTAAGATCATATAGGTCGGAAAAGGTTGCGGCTTTGGTTAAATCGATTCTTGATATTAATAAATCAGTAGCAAAACAATTATTAAAAGATATTAAACATTTTTATCCAATTGTAATAACAAGAGATCTTACTATTGCAAAAGGATGGCTAAGAAGCCATGCACGAGGATCGGAAAGATATGGTATTGTTGCGTCTTCTGGTGCAATCCGCTTAAAATCTTTTGGTTTTAATGTTACAGCATCTATTGATCCTGTAAATTGGTTTTTAAATAATAAACAGGATATTAGATCTGCTTACTATTTAGAAGATGTTGCAACTGAGTTTGACATACAAGGATTAGAATTAGATTGGGTATGTGTTGCATGGGATGCTAATCTAAGATTCTCAGATAATATATGGGAATTAAAATCATTTCATGGTAGTTCTTGGCAAGAAGTAAATAATGAAAATAATAAACGATACTTGATAAATTCTTATCGTGTTTTACTTACTCGTGCAAGACAAGGAATGATTATTTTTATACCAAAAGGTGATGAAAATGATCATACCCGTTTACCAGACTATTATGATAGAACTTTTAATTATTTTAAATCAATAGGGTTTGAGGAAATTTAAAAATTACAATACAGGAGACCCAATCATGTCAAAAATCAAACGCGTCGGCATACTCACCGGTGGCGGCGATTGCCCCGGACTGAACGCCGTTATCCGCGCCGTTGCCAAATCGCTCATTACCCATCACCACATCGAGGTGATCGGAATTGAGGATGGCTTTGAAGGGCTGATCGAAAACCGCACCCGGCCGCTGCATTATGATAATGTATCCGGTATTTTGCAGGTCGGCGGCACTATACTCGGCACTTCCAATACCGCCAATCCCTTTCATCACCCGGTAGTCCAAAACGGCAAGACTGTTTACGTGGATTGTTCCGACCTGGTCATCGCCCACATGCAGGATCTGGGCATGGAAGCGCTGGTGTGCATCGGCGGGGACGGCACTATGACTATGGCCAAACAACTGATTGAAAAAGGCGTGCGCGTGATCGGCGTTCCCAAAACGATCGACAACGATCTGTATGGCACGGATATTACGTTTGGGTACGATACTGCCATGTCCATTGCCGCCGAAGCGATTGACCGCATCCACACTACCGCACAGTCGCACCACCGGGTGATGCTGATTGAAGTCATGGGTCGTTATGCCGGCTGGCTGACGCTGGGCGCGGGCATTGCCGGGGGCGCGGATGTGATCCTGATTCCGGAAATTGAATACGACCTGGAAGCGATCTGCGCGGCCGTCAAAAAGCGCGAGGATATGGGCCGCAAGTTTAGCATTATAGCGGTTGCCGAAGGCGCCAAACCCAAAGGCGGTGAACTGACGGTCAGCCGCATCGTCGAAGGCAGTCCCGATAAATATCGCCTCGGCGGGGTAGCCGTCAAGCTGGGTAATGACATTCAGGATCGCACCGGCGTGGAAACCCGTGCCACGATTTTGGGACATTTGCAGCGCGGCGGCACACCGACTCCCAACGATCGGGTGCTCTCTACCCGCTATGGCGTCGGCGCGGCGGATTTGATCGGCGCCGGACAATTCAACCGCATGGTAGCGCTGCAGGGCAACAGTATCGTGTCCGTACCCATTGCCGAGATCGGCGGTAAAACCCGCACTGTGCCGATGGATTGTGAATTACTGCACGTAGCCGTGCAGGTCGGCACCAGTTTGGGGGTTGATAAAATATAGCCATGATCGCGCCGGGGTTGCATCCCGCGGTGGAAACGAGTAGGATGGGGCCTCTGCCCCATCATTTTTTAGTTTGCTCGCAACAGGGTTGATCAGAAAGAATTATCCGCAGATGACACAGATTTACACAGATGAATACTCTGTTCGGACTGGGGATGTTCCCCAGTCTGCACTATAATGCAGGGCATCTTGCCCTGCCGAGCCGCAGGCCCGATCTGCGCTATCTGGCGTTAGGCATACTAGACTGATCTTTAACAGTTGAAAAAATTAAGTTATAAAAAAAACAATAGGATATACCACTCCATTTTTTTCTTGGCACCACAAATGTTCGCTCGCGCCGGGGTTGCACCCCGGTGCGTCAACGAGTAGGATGGGGCCTCTGCCCCATCATTTCCTGCTCGGACTGGGGATGTTCCCCAGTCCGTACCATATTGCAGGGCATGTTGCCCTGCCGGGCTACAGGCCCGTCGTATGCTTTACCGTCCATACTGTCCAATTAGTCCACCACTGAATTATTTTTCAAGGGGCAAAAGCCCCTTGTTCCAGGGTTTATATTTCATGCTCGGACTGGGGATGTTCCCCGGTCCGCACAATAATGCAGGGCATCTTGCCCTGCCGGGCTACAGGCCCGTCGTATGCTTTACCGTCCATACTGTCCAATTAGTCCACCATTGAATTATTTTTCAAGGGGCAAAAGCCCCTTGTTCCAGGGTTTATATTTCATGCTCAAACTGGGGATGTTCCCCAGTCCGCACCATAATGCAGGGCATTTTGCCCTGCCGGACCGCAGGCCCGTCCTGCAAGCTGTTTCGCCACTAACGTGGCTTGTTGCTGGTTTGTGGGGTTGCTATAAACATTTCACCCCTGACGGGGTTTTGACAAGATCGCGCTGGGGTTGCATCCCGCTACCGGAACGAGTAGGCTGGGGCCTCTGCCCCATCATTTCCTGCTCAAACTGGGGATGTCAGGCTGTCCCAAAACCCAAGTCCCTCCGCTCCAAACTCCAGTTTGGAGCGTAAGTTGGATGCGAAACTCAGTTTCGCAATTTGCTCGCGCCGGGGTTGCACTCCCCTGCTTGGACTGGGGATGTTCCCTGGGTCGATCCGCCTTATAAAACAAAAATCCCCGCAAGCTCTAATAACCTGCGGGGATTTAATTTAAATTGCCTGATCCAAAAAATTAACGTACCAGGATCATCTTTTTAATAGCTGTAAAATCACCGGCCTTGATCTTGTAGAAATACACGCCGGAACCGACCTGGTTGCCCAAGCTGTCCTTGCCGTTCCAGGTAACGCGATATGCGCCCATACCCTGGCTGGCATCGATGAGCGTGGCAATTTTCTCGCCGCGTACATTAAAGACGCTCAACTCAACCTTGCCGCTGTGTTGCAACGAATAGTCGATAGTTGTTTCCGGGTTGAACGGGTTCGGATAGTTTTGCTCCAGCATATAGGCGGACGGAGTCGTTTGCGGACGCGGTTTAACACCGGTAACAACGCGCTTGTCAAAATCCCAGCGGTTATAGAATATCGGGTCGATGCTGCCGAACTGGGCGTTGATGAACGCGGTGGGCTGGCTGTCGTCGATATTTTCCACATGGTTATTGCCATAGCCGCCTTCGTTATCGCCGCCGCAAATCCCGAATTTGAATTCCTGGCCGACAAACACATCCGAGCTGTCCTTGTAAAACTGGAACTGGATAGTGAAAATGCTGTCACCGGCCACAGCGTCACCGTGGGTGCCGTCGTCGTACATGCGTTTATTCTGCAGGGTCATCAAATGTTTGCCCCAGTCCGGGCCAATATCGTTGCTCCAACTACCGGTGGCCGGGCCATTGATAGCTACGCCCATTGCCAGAACACTGTCAGGATGAGTGATATCCACCGTACCCTGAATATCTTCAAGAATATCATGACCGTATTTGATCTGGGCGATAGCCGGACGAACATCGCAGGTAAAGGTGACCAGCACATCCCGCGAAAGCGACGACAGGTTCTTGAAGAACGGCATACGATCCGAAGCGCCGGTGCTCGCTACCGTATCTGCTACTGAAGTGGTTGGCGAAGAAACAATCACCTGGCGGCGCTGCGCCTCACCGGTTGTTGTACCATTATAAAAGAAATTGTAATACAATTCAGTGAATTCCTGACTGCCCTTTTGTACAAAGTACTGGTAATCCAGGGTATCGCCAATAGTAGTAACCACCTCGGCAGCGCCGGTATACAGGGAGGTAAAACCAATGCGGGTCATGGGAACAGTAACCACTTCATTGGCAGTGCTGAAAAAGCCCACCTGACATTCCAGGGTATCGCCAAAGGAAAAGCCTCTTTGTGAAATGGCTGAGGACATATCGACCAGGGCTTCAAACTGCAGGGTATCATCATGAGTGGGGGTAATGGGGCCGCCGCCGGTCAGATCGAGTTCCCAGTCCACACCGCCCGGGGCTTTATCCCAAAGAGTGCCGTTGGTGATGACAAAATCGATTGTGCGGATAGTATCGTTAGTAGCAATGGTTATTTCCCACTTGTTCTGTGCCGTCAGGATCATGGGCGATTGTACGGAAACGCCTTTGGTATGAACTATTGTGCCTTCCGGCCACATAGATGCCGGCGGTTCTTTCCATTTGCCATAACCGACTTTATTGATACCCCAGTGTAACTTGACGGTTTTATCAAATTTCTTGATAATACCCACTTCAGGATCATAAGTCAGGGTGATAACATCGCCGGGCTGGGCATCTTCCGGCACCCAGGATACCGCGCCGACAACTTTTTGCGAAAAGGCGGATGATACCGCGAAAAATGAAACCAGTAAAACAAGCATGACATATTTTTTCATAAGCGAACCTCCTTGAATTGTATTTATGAATGATTTACCTTTATACTTGTCTCTCCACATACTGCTGCCTGGGTTGTTACCCGGTTAAAAAGTAACTCCCAGGGAAAACATATTAATATCTTCCAGCAAACCAAAATCGGCAAAAGTATAATCAAACGCCCACGAAAAACCGGGGCCGGTGGAAAAATTCAAACCCATGCCCAGGGTGAGGCCCTCTTCGCTGTCTTCGCGGAACAGGGATTTATAACCGCCGCGCAAAAACAACAGGCGGTATAATTCCATCTCTGCGCCGACATTCAGCACTTCGGAATTATCACTGGGACGCAGCGCATCAATTGCGGTGGTCAGACGTAAATTCTCCTGTTTGAGTACATCCATTGCCAGGCCGACCCGGAAAAATAACGGCAGCGGCCAGTCGTCAGTTTTAAGCCGCGACACAATATTCTCATTATGACCGATCGCATCGGGATCCAGGTCTACCCGTTTTAACAAATCTTTGCCGTCCAGGCGCATATCAGTGCCGAAATTGGTTATGCTCATACCAAGACGCATATCATGCAACTCGGTAATATACAGCAATCCAACATCAAAAGCAAATGCAGAAGCGGATTCATTCCACAGCTTTTCCTGGATATACTTGGCATTTCCGCCGATGGAGAACCGGTCGGTCAGATTCCGGGCATAAGATAAAGCAATGGATATATCGGAAGCGCCCCATTTTTCACCGGTGCCTTCCGGGTCCAGCACTGTGGTTACCTCTTCTTCGCCATAGTTCAATTGGGTAAGGCTCAGACCGATGGCATTGGTGCCGTCCAGATTGAACATTAAACCGATCCAGCTAAAATCGGTATCAACCAGCCAACTGGTATAAGCAAAAACAAACTGTGAACGCCCCGCCCTGGCGATGCCGGCCGGATTATAATAGAGAGAAGTAGCATCGTCGGCGACAGCGGCAAAAGCGCCTCCCAACGCTGTAGCGCGTGGCCCGACACTGATCCCCAGAAATGACGCCGCGGTCGTGCCGACCTTGGACTGCCCGAACGCCGAACCGGTAAAGGCAGCAAGGAGTGTTAGAACCAGGATGGTTGCGGCTGTATGTGCACATTTTTGAATCATGATTTACTCCAGTTAATATTTTAAAATTCGACTGAAAGCAAAACTCGTTACTGAATCACTTGATTAAGGCAATCTTGCCGCGTTTGGTACCGACCTCAGAGTCGACCACGTAGAAATAAATACCCGCGGCCACATCCAGGTTTTCCTTGGTTTTCAAATTCCAGGAAACAGTGCCGTCCTCGATATAACTATCGTGCTCCAGGGTTTGAATATGTTCGCCGCGTGAGGTGAACAGGTAAATTTTAGCGCCGGCCGGTAAATGAATAAAATCGATTTTCCGCTCGCCGCGCCCGCTGGATATTGCCGGCGGCAGGGGCAGTTCATGCGCAGTACCCACCACATAGGGATTGGGCACCACTTTGACCTGCTCCAGGGTGGCGGCAGCCTGTTTTTTGTCAACAGATGGTTTGACTGTTTCAAATTCAAAAACATCACCTTGCCGGAACGGTTTTTTCACTTTAATTGTCAGGGTATCACCCATGACAAAATCATAAGATTTGGTGGGTTCCGAAGGCTTGGTCGTGGTGATAAAATACAAGTCCCAGCTAAACAACACTGCGTCGTTATTTCCCTCTTCTATAAACACCAGTTCATCGCCTTCGGATAGCTTTTTATCGCGATTATTATCATAAAATAAAAAGTCGATATACTTTTTATCCGTAATATTATAGATTTTGAAATTTACTTCATAAGCTTTGGAATAGTACTTTTTAATTTCCAGTGAAGTATCGGCAACCTCATTATAGAACTCGATACGATAATCAGCGGGATGTTTAAAGCCGATCAATTTTTCCGTTATGAAATCGGCGTCGACTTTAACAAAGGTAAAGCTGTTATAGGCCCGTTCCGGGTTAGTCCACACACAATTAGTCGTATCTATCACAACAGTCCAGTAATTATGATAGGCCAGGCGTACACCGTCGAAAATATCGGAATCGAGGGTTTCCGAAACCCAGGGGCTTTTTTCAATATAGGGGCTCCGGTATACCGGGTAATATTGGTAGGTGATATAATAGGTTTCGCCATACAGCAGGTCGCGTACCTGGCGTCCCCTGATTTTACCGTTCACCGGGTCAATAGTATATTTTTCTTGCGGCACAATGCTGCCGTCGCTATCGGTTATGGTTATGGTACCTTCTATCAGATGCTGGTCGGGCAGACGGACCAGGATGGTATCGCGCGCCACAAACGGCTTGGTTTGGCCGGTCAGGTCGCGTACCGAATAAAGCGTAGTAATGGGCACAAAATATTCTTCCGGATCTTTATGATCGATAGCCGGCTCGCCCAGGTCGGGAACGCCGTTATACTCGGTGCCGTCCGGGTCTTCGCTATCAGCAATGCCGTCACTACCCAGGTCATCGGTGCGGATATTCCAGTTATCATTGTTATCTACGCCGTCGGCGGCTGTATCCAGGAACTCTACCCGGTATTTATGCCCGGTAACGGCAGATTCATCCACTACCGTATAGAATACCCTGCCCGTACCATCCGCCTGAATTTTGGAGAGTTGTACACTGTTTTCCGGAGGAGTATAACCGGATACCGGGGCATTGGGCGTAACAACCGCGGTGTTTTGAAAGGCGGTTACCACACCGGTTGGATCAATATCGATGCGTTTGTCATTCTCTTTGGGGAAAATATCTTCCAGTTCATCGCCATTATCATAAGCCACAACCGCATAAAAATAGCGATGGCCGTTTTCCACATCATAATCGACAAAGCTGTGCTCCAGACCGGAATCATTGCCAAGGTAAAAAGAGGCGCCGCGGCCTTCCTGGAACAATTCTGCGCTCGGCCGGAAATACCCTTTAATGCCGTCATCGAAATCGAACTGAGCCAGAGGTTTATAAGAAATCGGCGTGCCGTCGGTATCGGTAATGCCGAACACTTCATTAAAATTATGATCGGTTGCCTTGTAGATCTTGTAGCCCTGAAAATCATATTTCTTTAAAACGGGGTCAAAAGACTTTTCCGCTTTACGATCCCAGTAAATCGTTACCTTGCCGTCGCCGGGGGTTACGCTGATGGTGGGTTTATCCGGCGCGGGCGGGAAGCGGTAATCGCTGTCATAGATTTTTTGCACGGTTTCGCGGTTTTTCAGCAGATCGACAATATCTACCTGCGGACCGCCACCCTGACCATAGACCAGCGCCAGGGAGAAGAACTGGCTTTCGCCGGCGCGCAGCGGGAAATACCCGGAGCCATAGGTAAAATCGCCGTCTTCGCCGCGTTCCGGTTTGCCGTTGACAATAGAGGCCGGCACTTCAAAGAATCCGGGGGCCAGGCGATTCCAGAGGTCTTCATCATCGGCCATGGAAAATTCACCCGCCGGGGAAAAATATTCAAAGCTGGTCAAACCAATCTGGTCGGATTCATCCACATCGGTATCGTCAAAATTCGGTTCGTTGTTTGTCGGCATACCGTCGTTTTCACCCCGGTCGTTGGTGCCGATCAAACCGTCGGCGCCGACATCGTCAAATTCGGGATTCCAATCGCCGTCATTATCAATGCCGTCGGTGCGCTTTTCATCAATCATCAAGTCCATAACACCCTGGCCGGTTAGATAATCTTTATACCGCACCGGGTTCAACTTGTCAAATAAAACTTTACCTTCTTTGGTTTTACGGATTTGCCGGTAATGCAGGTAAAAATTCTCGTCGATCAGGCCGTCCAGGTCGTTATCGATACCATCATAGGCATTCGGGTTAATGATCTCTTCCCCGCCAAATACCAGCACATTGCCTTCGGACAGTTCGGTGATGCCGGGGACGATCTCGATTTCGTACATGCTTTTCTGGTTCATGCGGGTTTTAAAAGCCTTGCCCTCGGCCGGCACAGAATCTATAGTCCGGTTATAATCTTTGTCGATTAATACAACTTTATCGCCCGCCTGGATGATACGGGGGTTGAAACTGGTTTCGGCAAAATAGGGGCCGGTGGCAGGTATGGCGGGATTGGCATTGGCGTCGCCGTCATTATCAATACCGTCGTAATGGTTGCCGGGGCTTTCCAAAAAAGCATAACCAACCACACCTACATCGCCTGTCCAACGGGGATTTCGGCTGGCGTTATCGTCAAAATCCGCCGTAAAGGTCAGGTCTTTTTCCACATCAAAAAAGGAATAATCATCATCGTATTCACGATAATCTTCGGTGGCGGTAACGCCGATGTATGTGCCCACCAGCATACCGAACAAGACTTTGGAATAATCGGTGGTGCTGGTATTGGTTATTTCATATAGCCAAAAAATCACATCCTGGGCCAGAAAATCCTGCCACTGCATGCCACGGACTTTGACCTGCAATCCCAGGCCGTTGCGGGCAGGATTGGTAGAATCGGGTTTAAAAGCCACATTCCACTTGTTAAAAGACGGCACATTAAACTCTTCATCATTATTATCATCCATAATAAAAAAGCACTCTTCGGCAGCGGTGGTGGTTTTGCCGAAAAAGCCGTTCCATGAGCCGGGCCAGCCGGGATCTTCGCTGTCATTCATTTTATCCGGCCAGTATGGCGGCCAGGAACTCGGATCGCTGTACAACGCCACGCCTTCTTTATCTTCATTAAAATAGCCGGCAATCGGTTCAAAGCCCCATTGTTTGCTGCTGGGGGAGATTTCGGACTGCTTGGTGGGGCGGCTTACCGGGCATACGACCACGGAATGAAAGGTTTGATCACCTTCGGTCACTTCAGCGCCAACCAAAAGGCTGACATCGCCGATATAGCCATTGTTATCATATATCCAGGCGCCGCGTGTTCCTTTGGAAGCCGGCTGCCCGATAACTCCCCAGTTGCCGAATACGGACTTGACCAGGTTGCCGCGCATAACTGCCGAGCGGCGGTATTCCAGGCCGCTCTGGGCAAATAACCGGGTCAGGGAAAATCCTGAAATTAAAAGCATGATGACGATAAAATAACGATACGCTTTATTCATGTTTCGCTCCATGTATTAAAATGCGTTTCACGCTTGTCTAAAAATCTAAAGATACGCCAAATTCCACCCGCCGCGGCGCCGAATAATAGGTTGCCTGGGTGTACCATTCGTCGAGGGAATTGATGGTTTCCGCCGGATTGGTCGCGCGGTCGGTTTCCTTGTCCGTTGAATAACCGGCCCGACCGGTATCGTTGAACACATTGATCTCATTCAGGGTGTCGAACAAATTAAAGACCCGGACGAATGCGGTAAGGTTTTTACCACCAACGACAAAACTTTTAAACGCCCGCATATCCACATTATAAGTAGCGGGTTTGCGCTGGCTGTTGGTCAGCAGAGTGGTAATATCCTCGGAACGGCGGGGAGTATAGGGCAGGCCGCTGCCGTATTGGGCAATGAGGCTGACGCCGTAACTTTTACCGGCATAAGATACCGTGCTGTTGACGGTATGTTTTTGATCCCAATCCAGAGAGGTCAACTGCACTTCGGGCATGGACCCGCCGGCCAGGGCATTGCGGGCCGCTTCCGGATCGGAGTTGCTGCCTTTGGCTAACTGCAGGGTATAATCGACTGTGGCCGACAAACCGCCGCTGAACCGTTTGTTAAGAGACAGGATAATACCCTTAACCAACCCGAAATCGCTGTTGACGAATTTACTGTAACGGGCCGAGCCGCCAAAAATTTCGATTTCTTCGGCGCGGGTGCCGGTCAAGCTGCGAATATCACGGAAATACCCGGTGATGGATAAGGCAATATCATCGGCTAACTGTTGCTGCAAACCGATTTCGCCGCTTACGGTTTGTTCCGGTTCCAGGTCCGCATTACCGATAACGCCCACATTGCCGGTGCCGGAACCCAGTTCAAAATCGGGATTCTGGTATAAACGTTCAAAATGCGGGATTTGCAAAAAATGACCATAAGAGAAATAGATCACGCCGCGGTCGGTAACGGGAAATGAAACACCCAGGCGTGGCGACAGTTTAAACTTGGCGGTAGCATCTTTGTACCAGTAAGCCTGGCGTTCCGCCAGGGTTACAGAAGTTTCCCCGGCCTCGCGGATATTGTTATTTTCGGTGCCGTCAGGGTCATGAGTATTGGCAATTCCATCCGTGCCGTAATCGTGATAACGGTTTTCAGGTTTTATGGGGTTATAGATATTGGGATCGCTCTCGTCGGTTAACACCACGCCGTCCGGTTCAAAATAATCAAATCGCACGCCGACATTCACAATCAAACTGTTGAATTCCATTTTGTCCTGTATATAGGCAGAAAATTCCAACGGTTTATGACGGTATTGGCTGTGATAAGTTGTGCTGTCCGGCCAGATTTCTGTTTTGATATATGGCCCATCCCATACCGGGTCGATCGTCAATTGGCCAAGCGCCGGACGCAGCACATAATCCTCGCGGTACACATCGTGGGTGCGCATTTCCACACCGGTCTTAACCTGGTGAGTGTTGGTGACCTGACTGGTTAAATCGAACTTGCCGAGCCAGGTTTTGGTTTCGCGCCGGAAAACCGAATTATCCAGCGCGGTGCCGGCGGTGCCGGCGGTTTTAAAGCTATACGGCTGCTGAATAGCCAGGTCGGAATGTACATAACGCGGGTCGTGGTCGTTTTCATAGACATATTTATCAAAGCTTTTATTGAAATAGGAAACGCCCACTTTATAAAAGGTATTACTGTTCACGGCATGGGTCAACTGCATAATGTGTGTTGAACCGTAACGATACTTGGACGGCGCGCCATCCGGATTGTATTTAAAATCGCGTTCATGGTCAAAACCGCTCCATTCGCGGTAATCGACCTTGTCGTATATATAGTTATAAGCCAGTTTAAGGGAAGGCGTAAAACGGTACACCAGCTTTGCCTGTCCATACAATTTTTCTTCAGAATTCATGGGCACCCAGGCGCCATCGCCCTGGCCGTTTTTATGCAGTGCCCGGAATTTATTGTAATAATAAGCAAAAGAATCTGGATTGGTGCGCACTTCGGTAGCCAGGTTATTGAAAACCACCATGCTGTCGATAACAGCGCTGCTGCCGAGGATATATTCAAAAGAATGATTATTGCCATCAACGTCTTTACCGCCCCGCAAATACATGGGAGCAATTTCCGCCAGCAGGTCGCTGTTCATGGTCACGGTGCCGGTCACCGCGCCGGGATTATACCGGCGTTGGCCGTATAAATAGCCGTCGTTATAATCGTAACGGCCATTGACATAAAAAAACAGTTTATCTTTGATCAAAGCGCCCTGCAAACTGCCGTCCACATCGCGGATCGCCGCCGGGTTGAGATGGTCGATATGCGAAAAGATATCATCATGCCCGCTGAGGTAATCGCCATAATAAGTGGTGATCGAGCCGCCGAAATCATTGCTGCCGTCTTTGGTGGCGATATTAACGATGCCGGACATGGCCTGGCCGTATTCCGCATTAAAGGCGCCGCTAACCACTTGCAGTTCCTGTACCATGTTCTTGTTCACTTCAACCACCGAACCACCGTCGTAAACATCGGTAACCGGCATACCGTCGATCCAGTAGCTTATTTCACCGGAACGACCGCCGCGGATATGCAGCCCGCCCCCGGAATCTTTAATCAATCCGGCCTGCAATTCAACGGCATCCATCACTTCGGTTACCGGCAGGGTGGCAATCTCTTCTGCGCCAAGCACGGCGGTTGAAGCGGTGAGGTCTTTAACCACCATCGGCCGTTCGGCGATGATCGTTACCTCTTCGCCGGATTCCAGCACGGTTTCCTGCATTTGAAAATTGATTTTCGTAGTGAGGTCGATAGAAACTTTGACATTTTGTACACTCACATTCTTGTAACCGATCATCTGCGCGCGCAGGGTGTAAATACCGGGGGGCACATTTAAAACATTATAAATGCCGTCCGTGTTCGAGGCGGCGCCCATAGTCGTTCCCTCGATCACGATATTGGCGCCGGGCAGTCCTTCGCCCGTTGCGGCATCGGTTACAACTCCCGAGATTTTTCCCGCCGAACCCGCGAAAACGCCGGTAGCCAGAAAAACCAGTAAAATAACAAGGCACATTTTGTGGTGATTGATCATATTGTTCATAATTATTCCTTAAGATTTTTTACAAACAATTCTAATACACGACAGGAAGGTTTAAAAATCTCACCCTTGATTTATAAAGCTATGGAGAAAATGTAAGCGAGAAGAAGTTCATAGATATATTGATTTTTTCAAATAATCAATTATATAATGATAATATAATAAATTAAAATTCAAGACCCTAATTATTTTGAACGAAACAACGCAGAAGTGTAACAAATTATGAATTGAGGTTTATTTCAAATAAAATGGGAAAAAACCGGTTCAATTTTATATACAATGAATAAAAATTTATAATTTATAACATCTAAACCCGGGGTGTCTATATACAAGGAAACCGGATAATTAAGAGTTTGAGAAATAAATATCTGACGGGTATTGTTAGAGTATCGACTTTAACAGGAGGACATTTCATGAAATTTGCACAAGAATTTAAACAGTTTGCCATGCGCGGCAATGTAATGGATATGGCGGTCGGTATCATCATCGGCGCGGCGTTCGGCAAAATAGTTTCCTCATTTGTTGCCGATGTACTCATGCCGCCGCTGGGGCTGCTGATCGGCGGGGTGGATTTCAGCAACCTGGCCGTAACGCTGAAACAGGCAGTTGGCGATACCCCCGCGGTGGTGCTGGGCTACGGCAAATTCATCCAAACCATTGTGGATTTTATCATTATTGCCTTTGCCATTTTCCTGGTCATTAAGGGTATGAACAGCCTCAACCGGAAGAAAGAAGAAGCGCCTGCCGCTCCAGCGGCTCCCCCCAAACAGGAAGTGTTGCTCACCGAGATCCGCGATTTGCTAAAAGAGCGGAAATAACTTTTTTCTCACTTTAAACAAAAGTTCTTAGGGGTTAACTTGTACGCTCTGGATTTCACAATTCAGGGCGTATTTAGTTTGGGGAATTGTGTAGCCCGCGCCGGGGTTCTTCGGTAAATTACCGGTAGTTCTTATGTTTAAAAGTCCCTTGAAAAGACGGATCCAAATTACTAATATTATTCTGTAATAAACAATACATAGTAATAAAAAAAGAAAGGATCCGTCATGCGTAATATAAGAAAACTCGATTTTTCAAACAACAATTTCTACATTGGCATTGATGTACACAAGAAGAGTTGGTGTGTAACCCTAAATAGCCAACAAATGAACCTTGAGACATTTTCGATGAATCCATCGCCTTCTGAATTAAAAAAGTATCTCAACAAAAATTATCCTAACGGAAAATATTTTAGTGTATACGAAGCCGGTTTTTGCGGCTTCTGGATTCATCGCGAATTATGCAAATTGGGAATTAACAACCTGGTTATAAATCCTGCCGACGTACCGACCACCGACAAGGAGAAACGTTATAAAACCGATAGCCGGGATTCACATAAATTAAGCCGGGAACTGGCCAATCACTGTTTACGAGCGATATATATTCCGGATGAATTTGCAGAATCTATTCGCGGTTTATGCCGGTTACGGGAACGGATCGTCAGCCATCAGACTCGCCTGAAGAACAGGATCAAGTCCTTCCTGACAGTGAAAGGGAAAGATTTTACACCCAATTCGGAATGTAAACATTGGTCCGCAAATTTTGTGAGAACTCTTAAAGAGATGACCTTTTCTCAGGAAATTGATAAACAGACCTTCCAGTTCCATCTGAAGGAATTAGAAGAAACCCGGCAACAAGTATTAGAGGTTACCCGCCAATTACGCAGTCATACCAAAACCGACACCTGTCAGGCAATCATAAAATACTTGTTAACAGTCCCCGGAGTAGGATTTATTGTTGCCATAACTTTCTATACGGAAATTATAGATATCAGCCGCTTTAAAAATAATGACCATCTGGCTTCATTTGTTGATTTTACGCCAGGAACGCACAGTTCCGGAGAAAAGAATCGAACAACCGGCCTGACACCCAGACGGAATAGATACTTACGCTATCTTTTAATAGAAGCAGCATGGGTTGCTATACGTAAAGACCCGGCATTATTTATACAGTACTCAACGTTGCTGAAACGTATGCCAAAACAGAACGCAATCATACGGATCGCCAAGAAAATGGTAAGTCGAATGCGTAATGTATGGATTAAAGAAAGGCCTTATTTATTAGGCATTCTCGAATAGTACACATAACAGTCAAAGTGATTTTTTGCGCAATTGCCGACCGTTTTTTGCCCCTTGCACAAGGCAATTATATTGTGATTAACGCCTGTGTTTCTTGTAGTTTACGGCGGCATATTAATAACGCATTGAAAAGAGAATGCAGCATCGCATGTACGTTTTATAACATGGATTGGCTGTTTATAACAGGTTAAAGAAAATCACTAATTTGTGACTGTAGGTACTAATGTTATTTTTGGTCTCTGCAATAAAAAAATACTCGCCTTTTCCGAGACTGTCAAGGCTACCCTCCGGCGGAAAAGAACCGGCCTTGACAGTCTCGGAATGGCGAGTGAAAAACTTTTGCAGAGACCAAAAATGGAAGGGAGTTTTTTGTTTATAAAAAAAATGCGGATCTGCCATATTTTAGCTAAAAAAACACTTGACTTTTAACATAACAGGGGCAACCCTTGCGGTTGCCCGTCTCCGGTTACGGGCAGGGGCGAGCCCTGCCCCTACAGATCGCGCCGGATATTTATCCGGCATGATCAATATATTCATTAATTGGCGCAAAACATTGTCCTGCCTTGTCCATGCCGTCCACAAACCATACGCCGGATGACAATCCTTTTTTCATGTTGTTTTATTTGCTTTGTATAATGCAGGACAACATGTCCTGCCCTATTTTACGTCCTGGAATTGATTTCCAGGGCGAGCTATCCCCTTTGCTTTTATTTCCAATCTCCTGATTGGAACCGGCTAGCTCAAAATCTCTGATTTTCTGCTTGCCAAAAATATTATTTATTGTAAATTGTCCTACATCTATATAACTCATGAAAAACACATTCTTCCCTGATGAGGGCAATTAAATGGCTAACAATCTTTCTTCTCCCAACTCCCCCGCCATCACCATCGCCAACCTGGGCAAAAAATTCGGCAACTTTACTGCCGTGTACGGTCTCTCCATGCAGATCAACCGCGGCGAGGTATTCGGCTTTCTTGGTCCCAATGGCGCCGGTAAAACCACCACCATCAACATGATCAGCGGCCTGAGCAGAGCCACCTCCGGCCAGATCAGCTTTCACGATTCCCCACCCGGTGGCAAACAGGATATAAAAACCCGCATCGGCATCTGTCCCCAGGAAAATATCTTTTGGCCCAAACTGACTTGTCTGGAGCAACTGCGCTTTATGGGCGAAATGTACAACCTGTCCCGCCAAGCCGCAGCCGCCCGCGGCAAAGAACTGCTGTCCCTGATGGGACTGGACACCAAAAGCAACGCGTTGGCGGCCAAGCTCTCCGGCGGCATGAAGCGGCGACTCAACATCTGCCTGGCGCTGGTGCATGACCCGGACATCCTCATCCTGGACGAACCCGAAGCCGGACTCGACCCGCAAAGCCGCATCCTGGTGCGTGATTTCATCAAATCCCTGGCTAAGGGCAAGACCGTCATTCTCACTACCCACAATATGGATGAAGCCGACCGCTTATCCGACCGGGTGGCGATCATCGACCACGGTAAGTTGTTATTGCTTGATACCCCGGCCAACCTGAAAAAATCCATCGGCGAAGGCGATGTGCTGGAAATTACTCTCGATACCCACGAACAGCACACCCTCGACGCTGTCACCGGCGATCTGGGTGCAATCTGCGCGCGGATCTATGACAACGGCTCGGCGCTGATCCTCAAAGCCAATGACCTGTTGCAAAAGGTGCCGGAGATTACCCGCATTATTACCGACAGGCAGCTCAAGATCAATAAAATCACCCTGCGGGAAAACACCCTTGAAGATGTATTCATCCATTTAACCGGGAGGAAATTGCGCGAATGAAACTGACCTCCGTTATCGCCAAGAGCGCCCGCGAACAATGGCGCCACTTTTGGATACTGGTTCTGACTGTGAGCATGGCGCCGTTTTTCATCTTTGTCTATTACCTCATCATTGGCGCCTCAACCCCGCATTATGACCTGCTGGTCATCAACCGCGATCGCGGCCTGCAAACGGCTGCGGCGCGGCAATCCCATGGTCAAACGCTGGCGGATTATCTGCAATACAGCAAAACGGACAGCCTGGGATTCCCGGTTTCCGTGCAAGCGATACAGGACAGCGCCGCGGCCATGACGCTGTTAAAAGACCGCAAAGCCGATGCTTGTATTGTCATTCCCCCCAACTTTAGCGATTATGTTGAGGAGTTAACACTAGCCGCTCCGGCTCAGCCGTTGGAAATTGAATTCATCGGTGATTTAACCAACCTGAACTATATGGTCACGGCCATCTGGGCCAACGAACTGGTTGCAGAATTCCTGTATCATTACAACCGGCAAGCGCGCGTGCTGCAGGTCAAAGAGACCAGCCTGGGCGTTTCCGGTAGTATCAGCGAATTTGATCTGGTGGTGCCGGGTTTACTGATCCTCGCCCTCATCATGCTCATGTTCCCTGCCTCCATCGCCATTGTCACCGAAGTGGAAAACAAAACCATGCTGCGCCTCAAACTCTCGCGGCTCACCGCCCTGGAATTCCTGGCCGGCATCAGCGTCATTCAGGTTGTGGTGGGACTGGTCGCCATTCTGCTGACCCTGCTGGTGGCGGTTATGCTGGGCTTTCACTTTACCGGTTCCCTCTTTCCCCTGCTGCTCATTGCCGTGCTGACCAGCATTTCTATCATCGCTTTCAGCCTCATCCTCGCCGCCTTGACCAAAACCGTTAACGAAATATTGATCGTCGGCAATTTCCCCATGTTTTTATTCATGTTTTTTACCGGCGCGGCTTTTCCCATGCAGGGCAGGGAATGGTTCAGCATAGCCGGGTACCCGGTGAGCTTGCAGGGACTAATGTCCCCCACCCACGCCATCCGCGCGCTGAACAAGGTGATGATCATGAATTTACAACTGGGCGATGTTGTACCGGAAATATGCGCCCTGTTGATATTGACTGTTATTTATTTTATTGTCGGCGTCTGGCTGTTCCAGCGGCGGCACATGCGCGTGGAATAAGTAATTATCCGCAGATATCGCAGATGACGATTTTTCGTAAGGGCAACCCTCGCGGTTGCCCAAAGCTCACGCCGGGATTCACTCCCGGTTGGTAACCGTAGGGGCATCCCTCGCGGATGCCCTGCGTACAATAATACAGGGCATGTTGCCCTGCCGGGCCGCAGGCCCGACCTGCAAGCTGTTTCGCCACTAACGTGGCTTGTTATGGGGAAACGGGGTGGTTATAAACATTTCACCCCTGACGGGGTTTTGGCAAGCTCGCGCCGGGATTCACATCCCGTTGCGGGAAAAAATGGTTCAATTCTGTAATACATAGGTTTTCGTAGGGGCGATGCATTCGTTCCAGATGTTCTAAAAATTACACCTGTTTCTCTGACAGAATGCATCGCCCATTTAAAAACATATCCGGTTTTCCGGCAAGAGCGTAGTATTCAACAGGTAATTTTTAAATGGGCGAAACATCCGGGGAAAATATAAAATTATTCTTGCATATTATTGTTCTTTTGCATATCATTATCACAGGAAATGCGAAAAGATGACGATTAACAACTTCCAGGGCGCGCATTACCTGAACACTGTATAAAAAAATTGCAAATATATATAGAAAGGGTAAAACGCTTACACAAAACAGATATTATTAATGGATATGGCAGTGTAGCCCGGCCCAATGCCCTTGCAAAAAAATACCCAAATGCTTCATGGATATTGCCTGGCAACGAGTATTTCCCGCGCCTGATATTTCCAAGGACCCTGAATCAGGCATATTCAGGAGACACCATCAGGGTGAATGGATGATCCAAAGAGCCATACATGAGGCCAAACTAAAATCCGGTATTGCCAGGCATTTTGGATGTCATACTTTACGTCACTCCTTTGCAACCCACTTATTAGAAGCTGGTTATGACATCCGAACAATACAAGAATTATTGGGGCATAAAAATTTGAATACAACCATGATTTACACACACGTTCTGAATAAAGGCGGTAAAGGTATTTGCAGTCCTATTGACGCTATATTGCAATGAAGTTCAGTTATATTATAAAGTTGTATAACATAAAATAAAAGCTATTGTATTTTAATAACAAATATATAATTTTAAAAGACTTAACATATTGTATGTTTTTATTATGTAACATATTTATGCTTTCTATAGTTAGTTATCAAACTCGTTTAATACTATGTTAGTTGATAAAAGATGAAAAATAAGAATAAAAAATTTCTTGCCATTTTTCCATTTATGGGAAAATGGTCTGTAGCAAACAGAATCGCATTCCTAATGTTGCTATTAGCTTTTGTTGGCATATTGTTTAATGCGCTAAGGATCGTTCTTGATTATAGTCACCCTAACTCTCAACCTTCTAATTTTAAAACTATTGATTCATTAGGTTTCAATTCAATTCAAGAACAAAAAAGTGATTCATCATTAGAAAGGAATCAAACGATTCAAGAAAGCAGTACAAACCTGCATTCATTAATAGTTCATGCCGTAAAAAATGCAAGAATTACAATTTCTAACGAAAGAGTCAATAGAGTTCAAAATACATATATTAGCGCTCAACTTGAAGAGGGTCAATATAAAATAATTGTTGAAACTGACTCATTGATTTATATTGCGAATATTTATTTGAATAATAAAAAATATCTTAATATAAGATTAAGAGACATGAAAGATAAAAATAATTTAACGGGAGATATTCAATGAATAAACATGCTTTAAATTCAATCGCTGTTCTATGTATCTGCTTTTTTTTCACCAATGGAATTTCACAAGACTTACATTTAGTCGCACTTGATTTTTGGCTTGATTCCGTCCCAGATTCGTTAAATTATTTAGAAAAAGAATTGCCCGAAGCACTTGAGGCAGAAATTCTAAACTCGTGCAATTCTATAAAGGTACTCGAAAGAAACCAACATTTGGATGTATTAGAAGAAATTGAATATGAGTATAATCGAGAAGGGATTTTTAATGATTCTACGATTAATAAATTAAATAAACAGATAGGAGCGAATTCTGCCTTAATTGGCAAAGTAAAGCACAGAGCTGGCGAAGTTCGAATTGATATAAAAGTAGTAAAAATAGAAACTGGCGAACGGCAATTTCAAGGCTACAGCATTGCGAATATTAATGACCTTCAATCTTTTAGTCAAATTGCTTTAAATATGAGGGAGCTATCTCAAAATCTTTGTCATCACTTCCAACCGAGCCAATCTATCCCTGATTTTGAAGTAGAATATCCTCAAAATCAGCAGCGATTGCCAGCGAATCAGGTTATTACTGCCTACGGCACTCATTCAATTTCACTTGAGGAAAATGTTTGGGCAGTACTGGGAGACACTTATGGTAATTTTTATCTGCAAAATCCCCCAGTTCAATTGCGAAATGAGAGATGGTCTTGTACAGGAATTCGACCAGGTAATGGCATTATAGAAATCAATTTTGTCAGAGTGACAAATGCAGGTCATATGAGTTTTCAAAATAAGGTCTCAAATAGTGATTTTGGAGCATTTACAAACTTGCCGTCAGGTAGTGAGATAATTTCAAAAGTTTATATAAATGTCGAATAGGAGAGTTTAAATAAAGCAACTAACCCAAAGCTGCACCCGACTGCAACAGCAGAGCGCTTTGGCTAGTTTTTGCGGGATTTGAACAACCGGTACTTATTATATCTTAGTTCTATGCTGTTGCAGCGGGTGAGCTAAGCGTTAGCCCGTCCGCCAATATTTAAAAAAAAGGTTAATACATTCAATAATCTCAAAGGTGTGAGACCATGATTGCAGACCTAATATTAAAATTTCTTGATGGCTCAATCGAATTGCTAAAAATAAAGCAAGATAAGCGTAAAAACTATTTCACTACCTTAATCGAGCCGCTATACCAAAATTTTGAGATATTGCACCAAGATTATTTGCGGTCTTTTGAGAATTACCGACACATGATTAAGACATCTCAATCGTTTGATAGCGAACACCCAGTATTAGATTTGATTGTAAAAGAGCATTTGTTTTCTCAGTGTATTCGCAAAAAAATAAAAGCCGCATCAAAATTGTTTCCTGAATCCCCATATCCCTATTCTGTTTATAGACGCGGCAAATTATCAACAATAAAACCAAGTTCCAAAGCACGCGATCGAGATGAAATAGAAAAATTCTTATCAAGGGTGATTGGATACTTTGAGATGACATCTGATTATTATGTTTTTAATGATCGCCATGCAATGATAGATAACTCACCTAGAAGTAGCCTGATTTCTGGATTAAAGTTTATTTTCTCTATTGATCAGAAAACTGCGCTATACCTCATTGAGCAGTTAGATGAATCCTCACATGTCATAGTTAGAAACAGCAACCCTTCTGCCTATATGGGTGAAGGAAAGTACAAGACGCCAACCGATTACTATCTCTTCGTATTTTCATTTGAGAACTACAGGGCTAAGTCGAATCCAACAACAAAACTCCTCGATTTTGTTCCAGATGGGATGTGGGACAAACTGAGAAATGAACTTCAAACAACAAACGGCAACTTAAATAAAAACAAACTAAATAAAATTAAATCTGCTTTGGCAATAGGACTGATTGATGTTATCGTCGCCAATATTCAATCCGATTATGGAAACGTACAAGAGAGTTATATGGAGTTGAAAAAGAAATTTATTTTATAGAAAACCAAACACGGGCTAACAAAGCGTACACCTGACGTATGGGATTCTGCGGCATTTTCGAACATTTTTCTCGCTTCGAGTTTTTCCTACTCCCAAGCATTGTCCACGCCCGCCCACACGCAGGTAACGCAAACCGTTAGACAGTATATTAAATTCAATTCTCATTATATCAGATCGGATGGCACTACTGAAGAAATTGTTGATTTATTTTGTGCACATATCCTTTACAATGATCAAATCATCCATTCACAAGGTATTACTTTAGGGGAGAATAATGAGTTCTGGATATTAGGGAGCCTTGGCGATAAAGATAGTAGTAATGCTTTTCTCTCCTGATTGGGGGTGACGATAGACAAGATTTTTCAACAGCCGGGAGCTTACCAATATCTCGCCATCAGCAGCGCCGGGCGGTATGTATGGATTGCCGGGAAAAATGGCGCCATTATGAAATATTACCCGGAACCGACCGGCATTGCCCCAACAGTTCAACCAATCCAGTTTGAGTTGCACCAGAACCATCCCAATCCCTTTAGCGCCAATACGCAGTTTCATTTTACCCTGCAAAAACCGGGGCAGGCCCAGGTTGTTATTTACTACCTGTTGGGAAGGCGCATTCGTACCCTGGAAGCCGGTCCGTTAAACCCAGGCAACCATTACCTGACCTGGGACAGGCTCGACAGCCACAGCCAGATCGTTCCCGCCGGGGTGTATTTTTACCGCCTGCAAAACGCTGACGGTTCTGTTAGCACGGCTAAAAAATGGTGATTATGCAATGAGCTATATACCCTCAGGCATTGACTTTTATGTTATAAAAACGAATACAAAACAATTTACTAACAAAATGACAATGGTAAGATAAAACAGCAGGGCAGGCCCCCGACCCGCCCCGATTACACCCGCCTAATCCCCGTCCACGTTCGCCAATGCCACGCCGAACTTTTCCGCAACGTCTTCAATCACGGATTTGAGGGTCGCCACCGCGCAATCGTCCAGCGCCGTGGCGGTTTTGCCGGTCAGCGGTTCCAGTTCCGCATCGATTACCGGGTACATTGCGGCCAGCGCCACTGCGCCGTGTTCCGGTTCGCGCGTCATCATGCCGGTTAGCAACGGCGTCAACACCTGTTTCAGCGCCAGACCAATGATCGGCGCCAGCAATTCGATCAGTTTTTCCACCATAGGATCACCCCTTGTTTTGAGTTAGTTTGTGTTATTGTTGCGATTTTGTGAGTTTATTGAGCAGCTTTTTCTCGTTTTCCAGCGGATCGCCTCCTTTCTTTGCCCGGCCCAGCTTTTCACCCAGACCAAAGGTTGTCCATAAAAATCCGGCTTTGCAGACCCACGGCGAAATCACCGGCCCCACCGCCGGGATCAAATTCGCCGCACCGCCCAAGCCGATGAGCAGCAGTCCTGTTAATGTTTTTGGCATAGCGCCTCCCTTTCAAGTTCCACCCCTAAAGGGGTTTGTTGTTTAGTTTACTTTTTTGCTAGAAACATATCACCCCTCCGGGGTTCTGTAAAACTCTATTAATAAGATATTTAGAATGTGAATATTTAAAACCGAGATTATCGTCCCCCTTGTCCAAACCGTCCACAACCAAAATTTACCCGCTTGCCACAAATCTCTGATTTGAAAACTCTTTCACCCCTTTTGAGCTTTGGGAAGCAGAGATTCCTGAACAATTCCCTATTGCCGGGCCATAGGCCCGACCTACTATTATTCTCCATCCGCCACAGTCTCAAAAAAGGTTAAAACCTGCGTTCGTTCCGCCGCCAGGCGACCCATACTGTACTGCGCGGCAATCCCCGGTTGCAAAAATACCGGCGCATACAAATCCGGATGGTTTTTATAATCCATGTACAGGTTCATCGTACTATGATTAGCTCGCAGCATTTCCAGTTTGTCCACCGTTTCGGGACGAACAGTGATCACCTCGATTGTATACTCGCGGATTTCCCCGGACAACAAATACAGCAGCGGACGACGGTTCTGCAATCTTTTGAGTACATAGTTACAGCGGCGGCGCGTCGTCACCAGACCGGTCTCCTGCGCCGCAAATTCAACAGCTTTAATTTCCGCGCCGTCAAAATATTCAATTCGCACCACCGTCCCGCTCATTGCGCGCCTCCCGCTGCCGGCGCGACCAAGCCAATGAGTCGTATGTCCAGGCCCTCGCGGAATGTCACCTGGCGGCCGATCAGTTCCACATCCAGATCAAGCGCCGGGGATTCGCTGTGCAGATGCACCCGGTCGCCGATGTTCAGCAACAAGCCCTGCAAGCTCGTCTGGAAGGCAACCATCTTGATGCCGTATTGCCATAACTCATACTTTTTGTCGATCACCGCCAGCGCTGTTTGTTTTCTGTAAAAACCGGGCAGACTCAATACCGCGCCGCGTATAAATCCATGCCGCCGGTAACTCTTGTTGGTATTTATCGATTCTGGAAAAGTGCATTTAACCAGGTAGCGGCTGTTTTCATAATCATAGCAATAACGAACGGTAAACTCGTTAATCATCGGCCGGGTGAGAATCTCCGGGTTCGGCAGCAGGTTGGTCTGTCCGGTGATCAGCACCGGCGTCTTGAGCTGCGGCCGGATAGTATAAATCTGCTCCACGCCCCAGTTATCCGTATATAAAAAACCGTCAAAAAGCGCGCATACGGTTTGCAGCGCCTGTAAAATGGACATGTCCCGGTCCAGCGACAGGCTGACGCAAATATTGGCAGTTTCGCAATACCCGTACTCCCGGTCAAAATTGTAATCCGCATCGGTCGCTTCCTGCTGCTGCACAATAACCGCAGTTCCCGCCGGAATATCCGCGCCGGTGTGGGCGGCAATGGTGAGACTGATCTGCGGCGGGTACGAGGTCTCGGCAGTGTTCCCCCCGTTGACGCTGACCATATAAGCGCCAATTTTCAGACCTGCCCCGGCTTTGATCAGGGTCGGCACAGTGACCGTTACCTTGACTTCCGTATCCGCGGTTTCCAGCGCTTCCGCCAGTACCCCGATATGCTTATCCCCGAAAAATGCCGAGGCAGCCAGCAAATGCGCAGGGATAGCCGCGCTACGGGACAACAGTTCATAAAGAATGCGCGCGGGATTTTCCTGCTGCCAGGAAAGCGCCGTTGTAAACCGGACGATTTCCCCGGCATGGGGATGTCCGCCCCAGGCAGCGGGTATAATTCGCAATTGCGTCCCTCCCTGGTTGTTGGTGATCACTGTCGATATACGATAGACCGTTACTCCCCCCTCGGCGACAAGAAAGACATAACCATTGCTGACTGCGAGACCGGTTGCATTGGCCAGGTAATGTGGCTCCCCGGCCCCGCTGATCGCTTCAAAATGCGCCGGCGAGTCCGGTTCAGCAAGATCAAACAGACTCAATGCGCCATCGTTCATGCTGGTGGTATACAAAAAGCCATCGCTGACCTGCAATCCATAGCCATCAGTATAATACGGCGCACCCGGTCCGCCAAAACTGCCTGCCAATACCGGCGAAGCTGGATTGGCAATATTCACAATGGTAATCCGGCCATCGCCGGTTTTGATATACGCATAATTCCCGGAAACGGCCACATCGGAGCCGCCATAATCCAGGGACAATGAGCCCGCCAGAGTCGGACTATCCGGATTGGTTATATTGATAATGAGAAATCGCCGGTCAAAATACGAAGCAGTATACAAGTACTGTCCGGCAATGCAGAAATTCCACAAGCCCTGCATGTACCAGGGAGAACCGCTGCCGCCGATTTGCGCGACATAAACAATATTGGCGGGATTGCTGATGTTAAAAATATAGATCGTATCGTAGCCCTGCACAAACAACCGGTTGCCATAGACTTTGCAGGAATAACAGAAAAAATCCTCCGGCACGCCCTCTTGTCCCGCCGTTTTGGTATCGACCAATACGGGATTGTATTTATCCGCCACATGATAGCATTTCAGCGCCCCGGTAAATCCCGCGCCCATGTCGACGTACGCGACAAACACGTAATTGCCGTTTTTTGCAACATCGGCGTACGAGGGGAAATCGGCAAAAGCGATAGACGACACTTTGACCGGCGCCGCAGGATCGACGGCATCCGCTATGACCAGCTTGCCGGTATCGATAACCGGAATATACAGATAGTTCAAATCCTTTATTAAATGCCAGGCGAATCCCATATCATTTTCCACCCCGGCCAGCCGTCCGCTATAACCGTAGCGCGTATCGCAGTGCAAGCCATCGACTCCCGGCCCGGAGACAATGTATTCATTATCGCTGATAAACTCTAGTTCCCAATTCCCCGGCCGGCAATTCGCCAATGGATAAACCAGGCTGCGGTTCAAAGTACCGTCCGCGCCCTCGCTCCACTGTATGCTGCTCGCCAGTTCGCCATTGCTGTTAATACGCATCAACTTTTTATCCGCGTCCCGGTCCACGCCTGTCAGGGACAAATCCAGGGTATTCTTTTGCAATTCCACCAGGGTCAATGTTATGTAACCGCTGCCCGCCTCCGGCGTTTTCAGCAATCGTCCCCGAAACAGGGTTACGGGATTAGCGGTGTTGTCGGTTCGTAAACGAATTAACACCTGGCTGTTTTCCAGCGCATTAACGTAGACAATACAACCGGCGGCAAAATCGAAACTTGTCGCTTCCTGCAGTGTCAGCAGGTCAAATTCTTCCTGTTTTTCAAATCCGGATACATGGCAGGTTTGCTGCACAATGCCGCCGGAACCGACTGCCGGGCCTTTGATCGTCACGGCTTCGCCATTGCTGAAAGCGACCTGCTGCTGCGGCGCTAACCGCAGCGTGTGTGAATTGCGCGGCGTGGTTTCCAGCAATTCACTCACCGCATCATGAAACGGACTGGCAGGATTACCCGGATTCAGACGTCCGTCCGGGTCGCGCAGGGTTACAACCACCTCGCGCATGGTCGGGCGGCGTTCCCAGGTCACATCCATATCCAGCGTCTGCGCCAGTCCTGATATTGCAGAAATACCGTATTTGCCATTCAGCATAACATTTTTGCCTTCAGGATCAAAAACCAGTTCCGGCATAAGATGAATGCCCGCTTTTCGCTCCAGTTCGTTCCGCCAATCCGGCGGTAATGATTCGTATCCGGCCATCACTCACACTCCATAAAGGTTAAGCGGTGTACATGCTCCGCCAAAGCATCGTCATGATAATGATAGAATTCCACCTGTTCCGGCAGCAAAAACGCCGTTAGGGATTTATCGGGATCATGGAGCATGGCGTAATACACCGTCTTTTCATTTTTATCATTCAGCAATGCGGCAATCTTTGCCCCGGTATCCGCTGCCGCTTCCAGGATATTGACTTGCAGAACCGCCCAGTCCTCGCCCTCGCTGCGAATCACCGGCTGGGTTTTTTCATTATTCTGCGCCTGGTAATGCCGCAATAACTGCACTTCCGCATCCGGGATTTCTTCAGTATAGAAATCCACAGTACCGGACTGCTGCACAAATCTTATGGCAATTTGTCGGTTCATTGGAATGGCGCCTCCGGGGTTTCCATATAGCGTTCCTTGAATTTCAGGCGCGGATAAATGACCTCATCGACCAGATCGGTCCAGGTATCACCCTCCGTACCCACAATTCCCTGCGCGCCGCCGCTGCCTTTGTGCAAACTCGTCATCACCTGCTGCGGTAAAGAAGACAAGTCCTCTCCGGCTAAATTACTTGATAAATTGTTTGGAGAATTATTAACCACAATATTATTATCTCTTTTCATAACCAATCCTGTTTTTGTGTTAATCTAATAACTTTAATATACCACCTGTTTCCTCTGCGTTCTCTGCGCCTCTGCGTTTAAAAACTCTTCTTGTTCCCAATCTCCAGAGACTGTGATAAAAGGAATTGTGTTTATTAATTAGAGATTTGGAGCCTGATTAAAAATGATTTTTGTAGGGGCGAAGCATTTGTTCCAGAATTTTTCAAATAGTTAAAATTTATTTGTAAAAATGCTTCGCCCCTACCAGATTTTTATGATAACTTGCATAGTAAAAGTGATAACGATAATTTTCCAAAGAGTATGCATTTCCTTCGTTCCAAACTCCGGAGACTGTGTGAAAACAAAAAAAATTACTATAAAAGTGGAGTGCATCGCCTTTATGCGATGCGTTGGGCCGAAGGTCCAAATATTATCTGAATTTTGAAAACCTTACTGATTATTACAGATATAATTAATGTTAGGTAACTATATATTTTTATTCAAACAATAATCGTTTCGAGGCCGCCTGCGGCGGCCCACAGTCCATAAAGGGACTGTACTCCGGTTCCGTTTGATCCCGAGCAACTACCAGGTACTAGCAAAATGACTTTTTAAAACCTTTTCACACAGTCTTTCCGGTTTGGAGCGGAAGTTGGATGCGAAACTCTGTTTCGCAAATAGCTATTCCGGCTCACCTGTCGCCCGCACATACAAAACACTCACCTCCGCATTTGCCGGCGGCGGCTCATCAAAGACCAACCGGTCGTCTATCACCTCGATTCCCTGCAAAATCCGTACACCGCTGCCGCTCCCCTCAGTCCTGATTTTTACATACACCAGGTTATCATAATCCCATCCGGTCCAGGCCCCAGCTTCAGGCATAGCCAACGGCGCTGCGGACAACTCGTACTCGGTCGTTTCCCCATCCGCTATGAACCGATCCAGAACCATCTCCATCCCGGCGCTAATCAAAAAAGGCGCGCAACGCGAATAAAATGGGATTGCCACGGTTTCATCTTCCGGCATAGAGCCGAAAATACAATTTTTCAGAATAATATCCGGGTATATCTTGCTGTAAATATGCCCTTGCATATCGGCGCGGCGGCACACCGCCTCCAGTATTGCAACCGGTTCATCAGGAAAACACAACGGCGCGATAGCGTTATCGGTTTGCGGCGGCCAGGCCAGGTTGTATAATCCGCAGATAAATGCTCCCGCGTACCCGGCTTGCAAATAAAGCGTCCCGCTATAAGAATAATATTGGCCGACAGTCACCGGCTCTGCGCCCTGACTGCCCGGAAATACCCGCCGGGTCAGCGCCGGGGTATAAGGTCCCACTTCGATCCGCGCCACGCCCGGCACATTCAGGGGCGAAACAGGCGCGGCAGCAGGGGCATATAAACTGTGGCAGCGAATCAAAGTATACCGCCCATTCACTTGCTCGCCGGGATTCGGCGCCGGCAATTGCTCCGTTATCGACATATCTTCCTCCGGATCATTTTATCTCCCTTAAATACAGAGTCGAATTCTTATTTTGCTGTGCAACTCATCTTCAGCAGGAATTTCAAGCTGATGCGGGCCGGTCACGCTATCGATGCGTATGCCCTGAGTAACCAGCGTTTGTCCGGGAAAAACCTCTCCGCCAAATTCAACGGTAAAGATTTTGCTGTGCACGGCGCGGCTGTCCTTTAATATATGCAGCGTCATACCGGCGGCAATAGCATGTTCCTCCGCGCCGCCGCAGGTCATGTCGCTCCATACACCGATGGTCATTTCACAAACCAGGCCGCTTTTACTGCCCTGGTAAAACCGCTCGCCTACCGCTTCCGGCAAACCGATATAAATAACCGGCGAACTCATATTATCCCGGATCGTTGCCGCCGGGTACCCGGCAACCACCTGCCAGTCCGTAAACGGTGGTGTATCCGCGGACAACTGCTGAAACAACGCCAGCAGGCAGGCCTGGCAATCCGCCAATTTATAATTATTACGCATGGTTTTACTCTCCGTTCACACTAGTATCATTCCTCAACATCAATTTGCCGCAGAATTACAAACTGGGCCACCGGTGCATCGGTGTTCAACGCATCATACTGCTTGACTTTGAACCGTTCGTTATTATAAATGACCACATCCCGTTTTTCGTCCATATCCCCCAGGTCGATAAATAGGCCATCCGCCTCTGCGGCGGTGCCGATAAGCATCATATCCTTGCGGCTCACCTGGCCGATGATCTTGTGGCGGCAAAAATTCTTCATCAACGTATAGTTGAACACAAACGCCCGCGCCGGAATTGTAACAGCCTCGGTATTCAGCCGCTCCAGTCCCCCGCAATCCGGCTCTGCGGGATGCTCCCTGTGCCAGGCCGGGGAATATTGCCCGGTTTTGGCAGTGCAGGGACACACAGTTCCCCCGCTTTGGCGGACAATCGTAATTCGCGCCCCATGTTGCAACAGGTCGCGGCAAAACAGTTCCCGGTCAGTCATAATACCCCTCACCGCAATGCCCGACTTGCCAATCCTCTGCCGTGGAGCAGCCGATCAGAGCCAGGTAATGCTCCCATTCCTCTTGCAGTTCATGGCATATCCTGGATATATCTACCGGCGCCACCGGTTTTATCTCCACCGGCCCGCTTTTGCTGCCCCGCACCGGCGCGGAGCCGATCACTTTATGGGCGACAAACGCAATTTCTGCCGCTTGAGCTAGGGTTTGTTCCTGTTCACTCAATTCAGTATAGGTCCGTTCCGAGCGTTCCAGGATCACATCCAGCCAGGCGTCGCCGGCCGGGATATACGGCGTTCCGGCTAAAATCGTATCCGGTAGTTCCGTTTCGCTTACCGTGCGCAGTCGCGCCCGCACCTGATCGCCAGTTATATAGGCCATGTGCATCTCCCCATTATTTTATTTTTGCTTATTCATTGTCTGGTATTACCGGGGAAGCGGACGAATGATCTCATCCGCCTCCCGATATCAGTGCGATATAACATTATTGGTTTACAGATCAGGCGTGATCGATTTCAAGACAACCAATCGCATCAGGATCGATAATATCAAAGCCGCTGCGTTTGGAGATAACGGTCCGCACCTGCTGTTTGGCGATGATCCGTTCCGTCTCGGTCAGATTCATCGCATCGTTGGTTACATAGCCGATTGCCTGCGAAGCGTCCACCCCTATCAGTTTATCGGACGGCGCAATGCTGCGATCCCATTCAAATCCGCGCGGCAGCGTCATACCGGTTTGCCCCCACTGCGCCACCGGGTTCTGCATATTGGAAAGCGCATCCCAATAATCGACCATTTTACTTTTAACGCCCACAAACTTGTTCAGCGAGTATGGCTGCGGCAGTGCGGCTGCAAAAGTGATAATGTCCTTTTTCACAATAGCGCCGCTGGTAGCCGTTTGTTTGGTTTGCTCCGCTTCCAGGCCGTTGGCGTTGCCGTCCCCGTTTAACAATGCGTAGATCAGGGCGTCCGATTCATCCAGCCCGATCTGTTTGCCGATGCGCTGTAACGCTACCGCATAAATGTTGATCGGCGTCGAGTAGACCACTTCATAATCGAACAAAATAGCCCGGCCATATTTGGCAAGGGCAATATTCTGCTTGCCGGCTTTGATCTGCGTTTCCGGGAATTCAGTGCCGCGCGCCGCTCTTTTCAGTTCACGACTCGCCTGGGTATCTTCCAGGTACAGCTTGCGAAAATCCAGGCCGGTGATAACCGATGTGACCGCTACGAATTCCGGCACAATAGAAGCCTGCAAAGCCCCGGCATACACCCGGTTGGCAATGAATTCCGGGAACAACACGCTGGTATCTGCAGTTTGGAAAAACTTTTCCACCCGGTCCGTAAACAAGCCGAATGCCTTGATGTCGTTCGCTTCCAGTTCCATTTCGAATGCGGTCAATGGCGGTTCCTCGCCTTTGCGCATATATGCCAGCCGCTTCAATTCCCGCTCGTAATTGGTCAAACCGAAATACTCGCTCGGTTTTTCGCCCTTTTCCACACGGTATGTTTCCAGCCACTCGCCAAAGGATTTCCCCCTGCGCGCGGCTTCATCGTACATACCGATTTCCAGTTTTAAAGCCATAATGATATCTCCCTTTATTAATCAGGTTATTCGCCTAACATAACACGTCAACTGTGCCGGCGCTGGTATTCTTGGCAATCACTGCGCCCCAGCCGCCGGTTGTGCCATTGGCGACTGCTTCCCAGGCAGTACCGGTAGTTACCACAGAATTGTGCAAACTCAGCGGCCCGCTATATTTTAAGGTTTTGATCGCCACGGGTGTATGGTGCTTGTCGTTCTGATCTTTGTAATGGAACAGCCGCACTCCCAGGATATAACCGTTATAACTGTCTTTTTCACAGGTGATGATCTGTCCATCGGGAATATCGGTAGCTGCCGGGTTGGTCACCTCATAATTACCGGCCCAGGTCAGTTTTACCAACCGACCTTCCACCCCGGCGCCTTCTGCCAGCAGCGCGGTGATGGCTGTCTTTAATGCTTCATCCGGCGTACAGGCTATATCCAGAAAATGCCCGACATCGCCGCCTCCAATTGGTCTCATTTTTTTCCTCCGTTGGTTATTCGGTTTTCAGTTGTTTATCCCAAAACCGGCGCCCGGTAATATCGCCCGCTGCGCGGAACAGGAACCGGTATTGTCCGGGTTTTTTCTTCCAGGTTATCGGACAATAATTCCGGTTTGGGATGTCTCTGTTTATAAATCGCTTTATATTCGTTGATTCGTTCGCTCAATTCCTGCACGGTTAACTGCCCGAATCGCACCCGTTGTTCCTGCACAGTCCGGGCCTCCGCCGCAATGATTCCCGCCAGGCAGCCATACTTGACGGCCTCTGCCACCAGCGCCTGCCGGTAGCGGTTCGCCAGTTCCGCAGTTTCATGCTGCGCCTTCTCCGGGTCAGCCGGGATTTGCTCGCTCTCGTCCCTGTCGGCAGATAAAAGCGCCGCCTCCTTACGGGTGCGCGCCCCGTACTGCGAACCCAGGAATACATGCGAGCCCTCCAGCGCTTCCGCCTCGCGGTTTTCAGTATTCCGGTATTCCCACCACAACACCCGCTCGTTATCTTCCGCTTTCACCGCCTCCAGCTTGGGCGCGCGGAAACCGATGCTCATATCTGAAATAATCCCGGAATCGATGCGGCGGATGCGCGCGACATCATCGGCCAGCATGTAATATGAAGCCACCAGCCAGTACAAGCCGCCGTCGCGTTTTTCGATCAGTTCCAGTTGCGCCCGCAATTCCCTGCCGGGATGCGGCCCGGCCAGACTGACCGCTGCATCGACGGATACCTGTTCCAGCCTGGCCTTGAAATAACGGCCGTCGCCAGCGCCCTCCCAGTTATGCCCGGTGAGCAGCGCCTTGCCGACTATGGTCTTTTGAAAGGATTGCAATACCCCCATGCTGAACCGCTCCTGGTCCCGGTCCACAAAATTGTGACACAACCAGGCGTCATAAACCCGGAAATCCTCCTTTTCGAACTGCTCCGGACTGACCATAAACTTTTTCATCGTCTCCCAGTCCTCATCGGCTATGGCAACGGATTTGGACAATACCTGGAAGGTCTTGACAATCCTGGCCGCGCCGTCGTGCTGTTTTTCCCGGCTGCGGCGTTCCACACGTTGCCGGCATTCCTGCCAGTCCCGGTACATCGTCTTGGGAAACCACAACTCCCGCGCCCCACTTTCGGGATTGATGCGCACCGCCGCATACTCTTCCGGCATTGCTTCGCCGCTCTCAATCTCGCTAATGAAATACTGCTCTGTTTCTCTGCTTAATTTCATACCTGACCCCATGTTTAAATCAATAAAAAACCGGATTCGTCTCTGTTAAAATCAAGACTGATCCGGCTTCTTGTTATGGAATAACCGAATTATTTTTTCACAACCCTGGTAATTTTTGCTTCTGGTTCCCAATCTCCCGAGACTGTGTGAAAACGCCTGCAAAAGCCAGGTTGTCAGTGCTTGGAAGTAGCTCGGATTCTCCCGAATCCGGAGTACAGTCCCTTTATGGACTGTGGGCCGCCGCAAGCGGCCTCGAATTGTTTTATCGCTTCAATAAAAACATATAGTTACCTAAGACAAAGTTTATCTGTAATAATCGGTAAGCATTTCTT
>Ga0209097_10000482_pt1 | contig 40285 bp, 51 predicted proteins | sample AD_UKC052_MetaG_FD_184419 | JGI IMG/M metagenome (GOLD analysis project Ga0209097, IMG submission 184419) | Active sludge microbial communities of municipal wastewater-treating anaerobic digesters from USA - AD_UKC052_MetaG (SPAdes) (version 2) | ecosystem: Engineered > Bioreactor > Anaerobic >... | reverse complement strand
GGGGACATTCAAATCCTGGTTGGTAAACATGGAAGCCGCTTTACGTGCATCATTAAGCGCTATTTCCTGAGGGGTGGTAACAATAATTGCACCGGACAGGTCCATTTTCTGCATGGTAGTAAGCTGGATATCGCCAGTTCCCGGAGGAAAATCCACTATCATATAATCTGTTTCGCCCCACAATGTATTTTCAAAAAGCTGCGTAATGGCATTGGCTGCCATAGGTCCCCGCCAAATCAGTCCTTGGTTGTTTTTAACAAAAAAACCTATGGAAATCACTTTAACACCATATTTTTCAAGAGGCAGGATAATATCCTTGCCCTCCACCTGGGTTACCACAGGCATAAGCTCTTCCATCCCGAACATCTTCGGGATAGAAGGGCCGTAAATATCAGCATCTACCAGGGCCACCTTAAAACCCTGCCTCGCCAGAGCCACGGCCAAGTTAACCGACACGGTAGATTTTCCTACGCCGCCCTTACCCGAGGCCACCACAATGGTTTTTTTCACATCAGGCAGAGTAATTTTCTCAAATCCAGCCATATCAGATAAATTTAATTTCGTTGATGATTTGCACGCCAGCCTGTTTAAAAAGGACACCAACAGGACAAGTGTTCATGGTATGTTCGAGGCATTTGGCAGCTTTTTCTTTTTCTTCTGTTGTTTGAATCTGAAGGATAAAGTGAATATCAGTAATTGTTGGCGCATTATTCTTTTGTTCGGCATCCACTATTACTTCCAATTTTGAATAGCAAAGACGCATTTTTTCGGCTACCATGGCGAAAATTGTTCCCACGCATCCGCTGAAACTCATGACACAAAGCTCCAGAGCCGTAGGGCCATTATTGTTACCACCTTTTGCTTCGGGCAAGTCGATTACCATGCTGTGATTTCTTCCATTGTCAACTATTGACTGGAAATTTTTTGTCCATTGTGTGATTGATTTCATTTTTTTAAGGTTTAATTGTAATTTAATTTGATTTTCGAATATCCATTTAAAAATTCAAGTTTATTTATTTATTATTGAAATTGCCTTACATAAAAATTCATCCCATGATGACTTACCTGTTTGATTAGCTTTTTGTTAATCAACGACTCCAGAACTTTTCTGTCTGTTCTGTTTTTTCGCAACAGTTCTTCCATAGTATCTTCACGCACAGGATGTACGGCACAAATACTCAGGATATCACTTTGAATATTGCCCGTATATCCTATATTGGTTCCTTCAAATCCGAGCAACAACTCCACTTTGGAAATTTTTTCAGAAAATATCTGAAAAGCTTCTATTATTGCCTGCTCGTCGGGTTTTTGCACAAGTTGTAGCGCGGGAGGCCTTGTAGGCACCGACAAATATGCCGTTTCTGGTTGAATTTTAGCAACGATACCTGCAATTTGCTGAAATATGCCCGTAGTGTCATTAACAAAGCGGACAAGCATTGTTTCAGTCATGAGGTTTCCTTTAAACATCTCCGCAAACTTCATCACTCCGCTTATTACCTGTTCAAAATCCAGGCTGACTACCGGCTTATTTATTGCCCTCCAGAGCACATTGTTTCCGGCATCGATTTTTACAGATACCCAATCGGCTTCTTTAATATCTTCGCGGACAGAGGCTTCGGAAAGAAGTGAAGCATTAGTAATAACAGCAACAGGGATGTTCAGCGTTTTCAATAAAGCAATAGACCGGCCGATATTTATATCCAGCGTGGGTTCGCCATTGGCAACAAATGTCAGATAATCAGGTTTATCATTCTCATTCAGCAATTCAATATATTGTTGTACATCCTTAAAAATAAATTCAGGATCATAATAACTCCTGCGTGTGGCACTCTGATTATGGGTTGCCCCTACCTGGCAATAAATACATGAGTATGAACATGTTTTAGGTGCGGGGATATTATTAATTCCCAAGCTCTTGCCTAATCTCCTAGATGTTATTGGCCCAAAACGTATCATTTGTTCTTTATTACCTGATTTCTATTTTAATATATTATTGTATATCAGCCGTATGGCATCACTGATCTTTGTGTTCTTATTATATTCTATAATACTTTTCTGTTGCACCATAGCATCGACAAAATCAACAGAAAAAGGCAGGCGGCCCGCAACAAAAATGCCTTTTTGGTTGCACCATGCCGAAATCTCATCGGCCATTTCCTGATTCAGGTCAAATTTGTTGATAATTATTGAGGGTTGTGCATTGAATTTTTGTACTATCTCAATTATTCGAGTCATATCATGAAATCCAGAAATTGTGGGTTCCGTAACTATTACCACCCTACTGACACCTGTAAGAGTGGATATTACCGGGCATCCAATACCCGGAGGCCCGTCGAGGATAATGGTATCCAGGTTGTTTTCATTGGCCAGTGATTTGGCCTTTTCGCGAACCATACTGACCAATTTCCCCGAGTTTTCTTCGCCGGGTGCCAGTCGTCCGTAGACCATTTGTCCGTTGCGGAAAGAGCCTGCAAACAACCGGCTTTTATCACTTTTTTCCATGCTGATAGCTCCTTCAGGACAAATTCGCGCGCACAAGAAACAACCATCACAAGAGGTTTCGGTTATCACGATCCTGTTATCGTAGGTACTTATTGCATCAAAACGGCATTGCGTAACACAAATTCCGCACATGGTGCAAAGGCTATGGTCTACCAAGGCTTTGTTGCCACCGATGTACACTATTTCTTCCTTTCGTTGCGGTTCGAACAGCAGGTAAAGATTGGCAGCATCCACATCGCAGTCGGCCAGAACAATTTTGGCACCTAGTGTTGCAAAAGCAGCACTGATACTTGATTTCCCTGTTCCTCCCTTACCACTTACAACGGCTATTTCCTTCATTTTGTCAAGTATAATTTTTTAATTTCGTCATAAGCAGGAATGTCATTTGAGTGCCATTTGGCCAGGATGGTACCCTTATGCAGCAATACCAGTCCGGGGTTAGCCCTGACAATAGTTTTCAGGGTAATAGGATCGGTAAGATAACATTCGTACCTCGCATTATTGGCTTGTTTAAACGAATTAATCTCGGTTTCGGAGGAAGAAGTCATGCAAATAAATTTATTGCCATCTTTAATTGCCTGGTTATAAATATCATTAATCAGCATTTGATTATCGGTCCTGGATTTATTAATATCATAAGCCACCAGCAGAAAATAATAAGACGTATCGGTAAGTACGGCATCGGTTATGTCATCACCAGCCAGAGATATAATACTAAAGTCATGGATAGGTGGCACATATCCCTGTTTTAGGAGGCAGGGTTCGGAACTCGATAGGTATTTATATTTTGAAGTCTTCCCCCAGTAAGTAGAGTCCTTAGTATAAATTTTACTTTCGACAGTAATTTCTTTTCCCGCCACGGTATCGAGCAAAGTGAAATACTGTTCATATTCATCAGCCGGAGCATCTTTCGGAATTATCATTTTATCAGGAATATAAGTTCCGGTTTTGTAAGGCCTGAAATCTATAACAGGAAGATGCTCAAGATTATAATAAGAAAAAACGGTGATAAATATTGCAACAGCACCAATAATTATCCATCCGGTTTTCGGGCGCAACCATGCTTTGAATTTTTTTCGATAAAGAAATGATATTATCACTAAAATCAAAATAAAAATATTCTTATAAAAAGTCTGCCAGTTAGTAAGTATTACCGCATCGCCAAAGCAGCCGCAGTCGTGAACAGGATTGGTAAGTGCCAGCCTCAGCGTGAGGGGGGTAAAAACCAGCATAAAAAGCAGCGCACCCCAGTTAGCCAGTTTATTCTGTATTGAAAAAAACAGGCACGCCCCAATCAGAAACTCCAGACCGCTAAGTATAAAAGCGAGAACAAGGGCAAAAGTATTCAGCCATGGCATATTAAAAGCGTCGAAATAATCAATGAACTTGTAATTGCTTCCTAGCGGGTCAACAGCTTTTACAAAGCCTGAAAAAATAAACACGGCTCCGACGATGATTCGTGAAATTACAGCCGTAAGACGAACAAACTTTTGTTTAGCAGATTTCATTTTCTCCATAATCAATTGTTTATTAATTTGTTAGATATACTATTAATAAGTTCCACCAGTTTTTCTTTTAATGTTGTCATTCTATGGGCTGCTAACAAGCCTTTAGAATACAACATGGCAATCTGAGGGTCGTAAGGAATTTCCATCAACAATGGTATATGATTATTTTCCAGATAATTATACACATCGCGATTGCCAATCCCGGCACGATTAATAATTACGCCAAAAGACCTGTTCATCTGCCTGAGGGTTTCTACAGATTGTTTCAAATCACTAAGTCCAAAGGGCGTAGGCTCGGTAACAAGCACCACAAAATCTGCCGTTGCCGTGGTTTGTATAAAAGGACAGGAAGTACCCGGCGGAGCATCGAGTATGGCAACATCATTTGCCGGATCGATCTTATTTATCGCAGCCTTTATTAGTTTTACCGGCGACATTACCCCCACTTTCATGCGCGATTCAATAATCATACCGGTACGGTATCCATCTTCATTCAATAAATCCTTCGCACTTTGAACACTAACAGTTACTCTATCGGCATTACTAAATCCAGATTTCGCTTTAGGCTCATCCCGATCAAGTAATGGAAACAAATTTTGCTGATTTACCATGAATGCAGCTATTTCACCGAGAGAAACACTTTTTTCCTTGATGGCATTAAAGTGACAAGCCTCAAAACATGCACCGCAGGCATGGCATAAATCATCTATCACCGTGATGATTTTTGCCGGCGGTATGATGAAAATAGCATTATAATTACACCAATCATGACATTTGCCGCAAAAGGTACAAGCCGAACTGTATATTTCAGGAATTATTTGATTAATGGTTTCCTTTTCAATAAGTTTTCTATCAAAAAATGCTGCAGCATTGGGGGCTTCTGCATCGCAATCGATAAGCACAACCTTATAATTCTCAGCCATTAAAGAATAAAAAATATTGGTGGCTACCAGAGTTTTACCCGTGCCGCCTTTGCCACTGGCCACTGCAATTTTAATCATAACTCAAACGGGTTTGTTCATCACATAGAATATGCTGAATGGCTTTTTGCCAAAATTCTCCCTCCCATGATTTCAATTCATTATGGGTAATAAAATATTGTTGTGGGATGGGATGAGTACCATAAATAATTTTGAGGCCAAATCTTTCTTTCAAAAATTTTTCAAAATAACTAATATTGGGGCAGGGCGGATAACCCACAAACATACCTGTAGCTAAATGCACATGGGTAACATTATTTTTAATTAGTTCACGCGGAACAGATTCAATGCTGTACCCGGGGCATCCCCCGCACGAACTATTAACGGCTATTTCTGCATCATAGTTTTGATAGATAGCAAAAGCACCTTCGCGTTTTTGAAAAGCCCTGTAGCATTTTCCGCCGGTACAGTTATCAAACCGGTTGCAGGTAATTATTCCTATTTTGATTTTTTCCATATGATTGATTAGGCTATTTGATAAGATAAATGATTACTATACCGGATACAATAAGTAAAAACTGCAGCAAGGAGTCTTGTACTTTTGTTTTTTTATGCATTTCAGGTATTAAATCGGCCAGTGCAATATATAAAAAGCTTGAGGCTGAAAAAGCCAATACATAAGGAATCAGCATTTTCACGTTATCTAAAAAATAAAATGCAGCAATCCCGGCAACTATGGCAGTACTTCCAGACAACATATTGTACAGTAGCGCTTTTTTGCGTGTCATGCCGCTGTGCAAAAGAATGCCAAAATCGCCCAGTTCCTGAGGAATTTCGTGCATTGCCACCGACAAGGTTACAAAAAAACCCATTTCGGGAGATGTGAGAAAGGAAGCCACAATAACAATTCCATCAATAGCATTATGAAAAGCATCCCCAAATAATATCATGGGTACCACAGCATGGACATGCCTTTCACATTCCTTGTTCCGGCAGGTTCTCCATAAAATAAATTTTTCGAGAACAAAAAAGAAAAGTAATCCGGCCAGAATCAGTTTTAGCACCAGGGATGTCTGCATCATTTCGGAGGCCCTGGGTATCATACCCAAAAAAGCGGCTCCCAACAAGGTTCCCCCTGCCAGATATGTCAGGTACAAAGCCACCTTTTCGAGTTTGTTGTTATCCAGCAGAAATAACAAACTACCCAAGGCTATACTTCCGATACTTGCCGCCACTAATGCCAACAACACGCATAACAACAACATAAATATTAATTTTCATTAAACACAACAAAATCACCTTTTTTAACTTTTAATACCTCAGCTATCACCTCACATTTTACCATCAGTAAAAAAAATACCCGGGCATCCTTTTGTGCGATTAATCCTTCCAGGTTACCCTGTCCTTTTGAAATAATCAAATCGGCTTCTTCATACAATTTTCGGAATTGCCTGTTGCATTTTTCCACAATCGTTGAAGGGGCTCCATGGCCGTTGGATACCACATCAGCTACCATATCCATACCCACAGCTTCAGCATCCTGTAATGTAACATCATTGAGAATCGGTTTGCCCTTAACCACATAAGTTACATTATTATGCATTAAAGTTTCAATAAAAAGCCTGTCGAATACTATTTCGCCGGCATTATCGCCCAGATATAAGATCTTTTTTGCTGAATTAATTTTTTCTTTCAGCTCCATGGATTTATCTACAGCGAATTTAGATTTCAGCACGTTTTGGATGGTACTATTGATGTCAAAATTTCCCGCTGCGCCAAAATCCATGATATTTCCCGCAATAGACAGTTTCAATGCCAGGGAAAAGGGATCATGAGATTCAAGCACTTTGTTTTTCCACACGGCATACAACCCCATTGCTTCAGAATTGCTCTTAGATTTTTCCATTTCATAAGGATCATCTATGCCTGTAAGTTCGCAGGCCTTTTCATCGAGTATCTGCTGTATTTCCGGCCGCGACAAATTCTTGTACTTTAACATAGTCTCATGAAACAATAAATGAAAATAAATCCTTTGATCTTTGCTGACCTGATACTTATCGAATAACCTGTTATAATATCGGGCAAAACAGTGTTTGCATCTGACATCAACCGACTTGTTTGCATTAATGCCCGCAGTTTTCGTGTTCATGTCCGTCATGATTACAGTAGTTTGCGTTAAGTTGAAGTTTGTTTTCAAGGAAATCAGTAACCAGTTCCTGAGCATTTTTTATGGGCGCCCCCACAAATGCGTTAATATGCTGCTGATTGAACAACATTATGGCCTGTTGTCCCATACCGCCGGCAATAACATCTGTTACCCCAAATTGGGCAATCCATTTCGGATATAATCCGGGCACATGTTCGGGAGGGATAACTTCTTGTATCCCTGTGATTACATTGTTTTCCACAGTAACTAGAGCAAATGTCTGGCAATGACCAAAATGAGCACACAGCACGCCATTTTCGAGGGGAATTGCAATTTTTTTATTCATAATTAGTTTTTTTTAAAAAGTTATTATTTTATCACTATCTGCGACCCATTCTGCCAGGGCTGCCATGGTTGATTTTTCCGCTCCTTCAAAATAAGGATGATTTTTATAAATTCCGCAACGAGCCATACATATTCCACAAACTTTTACTATCACCCCTGATAAAATCAAATCTTTCAGCATTTGAGATAAATCCCGATCATAATTTTCGGGGGGAGTGCAAACATCTCGTGCCATATCCACCGAATCGTTCATGAGAAAAATGCGGACTTCATGATTGTTTTTTCTCAAGGCACCAGCCAGCCGTAGGCCATTCCATGTTACATCAGTGTTATCATAAGGTTCGTGATTAAAAATTATCAAAATTTTCATATAACTTTATATATTTATTTATGTTGATAATCGCTTATAGCTTTTCTAAATGTTGTTACCGTAAGGTGGGCACAATGAACTTTTTCTTCAGGAATATTTCCCAGATGCTCCAAAATATCCAATTCATTAATATCCCAGCTTTCTTCGAGGGTTTTTCCAATAACCATTGAAGTAAGGGCCGATCCTGAACAAAAAGAGCCAGCACAACCAATGGCCTGAAACTTGGCTTCGGTAATTTTTCCAGAAGAAATCTTCAAAAATACCTCGATGGTGTCACCGCAAGAACCTGTGTGTCGGCAATATGCATCAGGGTTTTCGATAATGCCAACATTTGTCCGGTTTACAAAATACTCTATTGCTCTATCTGAATAACCCGAAGTTGCTAATAATTCGCGAATAGTGCTCATATATAAATAATAATGTTTTTTAATTTATTATAGCGCTATATACTACTTAATAATTCCTTTTTTATGCAGGATGTTATGTAGTTTGCTTGTCTTATCTTCGCTGAGGGGAGTAAGGGGCAAACGCAGTCCTCCAGCAGGCAGTCCCATAAGGTTTAAGGCTCTTTTAGCCGACATGGGGTTGGTTTCCCAACGCAAAGCTTCGAACAAAGGATAATATTCATAGTGCATATTTTGGGCTTGCTCCATTTTTCCTGCCAAAGCCAGGTCTATCATCTCTTTCATCACTTCAGGCACTATATTTCCAGCTACGGTAAAAGATCCTGCGCCGCCGAAGGATAATAAGGGAAAAGCGGTGGTGTCCTTGCCAGTGAACACACAAAAGTCCTCATCTTTTGTTAATAAAATAACTTTGGTCAGATGATCGAGGCCTTTGTTACCATCTTTAATCCCTACGATATTGGGATGTTTAGAAAGTAAAGCCGTCATTCCCGGGTCAATTTCCACGCAGGTCCTGTCTTTGGAATTGTGCAGCAGAATGGGCACAGGCGAAACGTCAGCCAGTTGCTCATAAAACTTTATTATCCCTTCGGCTTTAGGCAAAATAAAAAAAGGCGAAAACACAGAAATATAATCGGCGCCAAGGTCGGCAAAAGCTTTCACTTTTTCTTTAGCGCGCCACAGGCTTGAAGAACAGGTATCAGGCACCACCTTACATTTTCCGTTGGCTGTTTTTGCGACGATTTCGAGTACTTTCAATTCTTCGGCGTCGGTTAGCAGGGTGTTTTCGCCGGTAACACCCAAAGGGGCTATTCCATGAATACCAACCGCCACCTGCCGTTCAACCAGTAATTTAAGCCCATCCTGATCTAATGCGCCCTTTTCATTCCAGGGAGTTATTAATAGCGTATAAGCGCCTTTAGTCATTTTTTTATTCATAATTTATTTATTATCAATGATTTATAAATATAATTCCACTTAGCCAGTAAACTCTACACTTGCCTCAAAAAAAATTATAGAAAGAGTATTACACCCTCTTTAAGCATTTAAAATGTCATAAACCGACCATCCTCCAAAAACACAGAATCTAATTTTCCCTTTACAAGCCACCACGAAAAAGGTTTTGCATTCCTTTGCCCCTGCTTCTTCTCCATCCCATACCCAAACCCTTACCCATCATGAAGCCCAACCCTCTGCCACGACCAAAACCCTGGCCAGCAGGGATTGAATTTTCGGGCAGGTTTTCCTGCGGATTTACAGATTCTGGATGTGATTGTTCTGAGGCTTTAACAGCAAACTTTGCACATCGACCGCTACGACGGCCAGTAATTGCTCCCTGACCCAAAGGGCCTGTTTGATCATAACCCGGCATAATAACCTCCTTTTTAAAAAAATTAATACTACTGTTTTCCTTTACCCATTCCTTGTCCTTTTCCGCCACCTCTGCCGCATCTGCCGCCACCACGGGGTTTTGAATCTTTGTTTTCTGCGGCATTTGTTCCGCATTTTCCTTGTCTGCGGCCTGCTCCGATACCTTTACCGGCAGGTCCTGTACCATCTTTGTTTGGCATAATAATAAATTTTATTGGTTAAACATTTCAATTATATCACTTATGGTTTTTTCCTGACCATGCACAAACACCATTTGAATATTAAGGCTATCAAATAAGGGTTTAACTTTAGCACCGAATTCACCCGAAATCACTTTAGTAACATTTTTTGATGCTATTAATTGAACTGAAGCAGGGCCAACACCACCCTGTCCGTCTTTGTTTGGATTAACAATAAATTCTGTTGATTTGCTATCGGTATCATAAACCGCAAAAAAGGCACACCGGCCAAATCGTTGATCGATTGTTGAATTTAATGAGTCTCCCGTAGATGTGATGGCAATTTTCATAAGATTTGGTTTTTGAAAGTTTCATTTATTAATCAATGAGATAATAACTCTATTAATTCGCTGATTTTCTTTTCAGGATTCTTAATAACTATCATCTGTATCTTCAGACTGTCTATCAGCGATTTTATTTTGATGCCAAATTCGCCGGAAATTATTTTATTGACATTTCGGCTTGCAATTAACTCGACCGATGCTGGCCCTGCCCCGTCCTCTGCATTTTTATAAGGGTTTGGCAAAAACTCAACAGCATTAGTTTCTTTATCAAACAACACAAAATATTCACAGCGCCCAAAACGCTGATCAATATTTGAATCCAGCGTATTACCCGTAGATGTTATAGCAATTTTCATATTACTTTTCTGTTATTTTAGTATTATTTTTCCTCTTTAACTTGACTCTACATTGGGGGCACACTTCATGAGTGCACGGCGTACCCCGCTGGTGTCTTTTTTCATAGCCACATTGGGGACAATAGCAGACATCGCTGCATTGTCCGGTACCACTATTATTATTAAAATCAGGTGAATTATCACAATCATATTGCGTAATCTGCCGTGCACCGCACAATGGGCATTCGCTAACCGGTATTTCACGTGTAGGGTTATTGAAGTAGCAAGTACATTTTTTACAATAATACCAGTCGCTGTCAAAATACACCTTCCCCCCTTCAATAGATATCTGTTTGCCCTCAACAAACGCCTGAGCTATCTTTTGCAGGGCACGGGCATATATTCTGGTAAAAGTGGGTCTGGAAACTCCCATTGCTATGGATGCCCTATGGTGGTTCAAAAAATCATAATCGCATAAACGAAGAGCTTCATATTCTTCATACAACAAAAATACCGGCTCCTTTTCAAGTTTATCGCAATCAGTACCATAAGGCTTAAAACCTTTTATTAACGGGGGATTTAGAACTTTTCTTATTATTTTCACACGAGGGGACATATCAAATGAGCTATTGTTCACTGCAAAGATAATGAACTATTGTTCATTTTGCCAAATTTTTTTAAAAATTTTTTACTAACTCATTATTTTCCTTTACTGGAAATTATTTTTTATTGCTAATAAAAACTTGTTTTTCGCAATTCAGATAAAAACCAATAAAGCACTTGCAGTTCCGAATTGTACTGAAAAAAATTTTCAATTTGCACGCAAACGTCGGATTACTCCATAGCAGCAACGGTGTTCATGTCATAAAACATGGCGTTGTCAGGAAGTAGTTAGAGTAAAACCTGTCTGCCACCAAGGGAGGAGTTGCAGTAATTTTTTGTCTGGTATCTAGAGGATGAGGTACTTATGGTCAAGCCACACATACTATGAAAAAGTAATAATATGCCGTCCAGTTTCAGAAGAAAATACGGCTTCCTTCAAAATAGTCTTTAATAAAAAGAAAGAAAGCATAATATGAAACCAAAGTCAATTATAATGAAAGATGTATTGAAAAAACACAAAACCCTCTGAAAGTGTGTGGACGCTAATTATCAATATAAAAAAGCAGATAATTCGGCTCAGCTAAATCTATTATCAGCATTACCGGCTTTTTTTAGTTGCTTATTATTAAGCCATCCGACACGTGTCGTTTTTCGATTATCAAAGTAGGGTATAAAAGGTTTTATATCAATAAGTGGTGTGTCATCGAGCATATCCACATCTTCGACATAAAGTATATTTTCGTTACGTTTTATCAAGCGTACAATAGAAAATCCAATTGGATTGGGCCTTCGTGGCGCTCTTGTGGCAAATACACCGTGAGGTTTACTATCTAAAAATGGAACTACTTCAAGAGAGAATTTTTTTGCCCTATGAAAATGAAACAACACAATTATATGTGAAAAGCCTTCAATATCTTTTAAACCATCAGCGAACACCTTGTCCAGAATAATTTTGCCCTTAATTCCTATAGCCAAACGGCTTTGAACAGGCATTCCCTCAAGCGATTTAAAAGGCGTTTTAATGGTTCCAATGTATGAAATATTCATTTTTTCATTTTTCTACCAGTCCAGGACTCTCTTCCCTGTTGATTTTGAAGTTATTGATTTCAGTGGAATTACACAACGGACAAGTTACTGCCGATGTCGATTTTCCGGGGCAAGTGAAATGACTTAAACACTGCTTACATTCATACCAATCACTATCAAAGTACACTTTGCCACCTTCAATGATTATGGAACGTGCTTCGGCCAAAGCCTTTGCAAGCTTTCGCCGGGCACTTTCATAAATCCTGGTAACAGTTGAACGCGACACGCCCATTATTTCGGCTACTTCAGTTTGTTTTAGCAATTTAAAATCACAAAGATAAAAAGCTTCATATTCGTCATACTGCAACTTTACCGGATCCGACTTCCTAATTTGACATCCATAAGGTTTGTACCCAATAAAATCAGGAGGTGCGAGCATTTTACGTTTTGTTTTCGGACGCGACATAATTGTGCAAAATTAGATTTTTTTTGAACATAAGTTCATAATTCAACATTTTATTTTATATTTGTATCAAATTACCTATTTAGAAAAAAAAATTATAAACTAAAAATGTAAAACTATGGAAAATCAAAACATTGCTATGCCACGCATTGGCGAAAAAGCACCTGAATTTAAAGCAGTAACCACACAGGGCAACATCAATTTTCCCTCTGATTACAGCGGCAGCTGGGTAATTTTATTCAGCCATCCTGCCGATTTTACGCCGGTCTGTACTTCGGAGTTTATGACTTTTGCAACAATGGAAGATAAATTTGCCCAGGCAAATTGTAAACTTGTCGGCTTGTCAGTTGACGGACTATACAGTCATATTGCCTGGCTGAGAACTATAAAAGAAAAAATAGAATACAAAGGCATGAAGGAGGTGGAAGTAAAATTTCCATTGATAGAAGACATTACCATGGATGTTGCAAAAAAATTCGGGATGATCCAGCCAGGGGAAAGCAATACAAAAGCGGTACGTGCTGTATTTTTTATCGACCCCAAAGGAATAATCAGGGCAATGATTTATTATCCTTTAAGTCTGGGACGCAACTTTGAAGAACTATATCGTGCATTGATCGCCATGCAGGCTGCCGATGCTTTTTCAATCGCGACACCTGCCGACTGGCAACCCGGCGATGAAGTTATTGTGCCAACAGCGGGATCATGCGGAGTTGCAAAAGAACGTATGGAAAGTAAGGAAGAAATGCATTGTTACGATTGGTTTTTTTGTACAAAGAAAATTGACAAGGAAACAATAATGAAAAAAATCCTGAATAAATAAATTTACTAATTAGCTAATGATTTTGAAAACAAGGAGATCATTTCTATTAAAGTTGCAGTACCAACAAGAAATGGAGAAGTAGATGACCATTTTGGCCATTGCGAATATTACACAATTTTTACCATTGAAAACGGCAAAGTTGAAAAAGAAGAAACCATGAAATCGCCCGAAGGCTGTGGATGTAAATCAAATATAGCACCCATGCTCGCACAAATGGGAGTTAATTTGATGTTGGCAGGAAATATGGGAATGGGCGCATTGGGTGTTTTAAATTAAAATGGAATTGAAGTAATCAGGGGATGCAGCGGTGATGTTAAAAATGTAATTAAAGCATTATTGGAAAATAATATTTCTGATAGTGGCGAAAGTTGCCACAGTCATGAAAATTGCAAAATATTTACAAGCACACCCAAAAATCTCATGGATAAAATATCCTGGATTGGAAACACACCCGCAATTCGAACTGGAAAAAAACAAATGAAAGGCTTTGGAGCCATGATGAGTTTCGGATTGAAAGGAGGATATGATGCCGGAAGTAAATTAATGGATAATGTTCATCTGGCCTTACTCGCTGTTTCTTTGGGCGGTGTGGAAACGCTAATTCAGCATCCGGCATCCATGACACACGCCGCTGTTAGCAAAGAAAACAAACTCGCTGCCGGTATTACCGACGATTTAGTCAGGTTTTCCGTAGGCATTGAAGATGTGGAAGATATTATTGAAGATTTGGAAAACGCGTTGAATAAGGTTTAATCTGTAAAAACTTTTCATAAAATAACATATGAATGAGGAAACCGAAAAAAGAGATGAACTTGCTAAAAAGAGAACATTATTAGCAAATGAGAGAACCTTGCTTGCCTATATCAGGACTACACTTGCAGCAATAGGGCTTGGAATTTTCCTGATAAAATACCAACCTACCGACCTATCATTAATAATTGGAATTGTTATTATAATTTTTGCAGCAGTAGTATTGGTAGCGAGTATTCTTAAATTCAGAATGAACAAAAAACAAATTGATAAATTTTGATTTGTGAAAACAAAAATTATGGATGAGATTACTTATAAACCTATAGGCATCATACATTCACCTTTTAAGACCATTGAAAATATGCCCATTCAGCATACAAGTGCTAAAGGGGAAAACGGAGAAATTGAAATTTTTCCGGAATATGCTGAAGGATTAAAAGATCTGGAAGGCTTTTCGCATATTATATTACTATGTCATCTGCATAAAGTTGATCATGTCAAATTGCTTGTTGTGCCATTTTTAGATACGGTCTTACGGGGGGTTTTTGCCACACGCGCCCCTGTTCGCCCGAATCCTATCGGGCTTACGGTAGTGAAACTGATAGAAGTAAAAGGAAATATTATTACAGTTGAGAATATTGATTTTATCGACAAAACACCACTACTTGATATTAAACCCTGCCTGCCGATGATTGATGATCTGCAGGAAATAAAACTCGGCTGGCTTACTGGTAAAATTGAAAAATTCAGCACCGAAAAATCAGATAAAAGATTTAAGTAATGTCAAATAACATATCACAAAAATCTGTAAGCAGAATAATACCTGTAATTAATACTGCATTATGCAAAAAATGTAAAAAATGTGTTGATATCTGCACAAAAAATGCAATTTCAGAAATAAATAATTACAGTTGCTCAAAATGCATGAAATATTGCATCAGCATGGATGTTCCATGTGTTCCGGAGACTTATTTTTTTGATTATGAAAAATGCGATGCTTGCGGGATATGTATTGAAAAATGTCCTTATAATGCCATCTCATGGCATAAAGTTGACAAAGCAATTATTTGAAATTACTGCAATTACTCTTAATTTTATTGATTAACGATATAAAGTATATTCTATAATTACAGAATAGGGGGCGTGATTTTTTGCCCGAATAATTATTCCGATACGATATCTGAAATAGTAAAATAGTGTCTTTACACCCTGAACTGTGAAATGCTTTTCCATACTGGTATTTTAAAATGAACAAAATTCCCTATCTTTGTATTTAGAAAAAATATTGAATAGCGATGTTATCCTGAAAAAATGAAAAACACATTACAAAATAAATTCTGGATTATTTTAACCGCATTTTTTTTGTTATCGGTTTATTTAGTAATGTTTTCATGTAAAAAAAGTGACCCTCTTCCCGAACCGATTGATGTTGGCTACAACCCTACACCATATACCATTGCAAGGCCATGGTATTTTCCCACCACTATGAATATACCTGCCGACAACCCCATGACGGTTGAAGGAGTTGAACTCGGCCGCTACCTTTTTTACGACGGTCGTTTGGGAGGACGCTCCCACCCCGACTCACTGATGAGTTGTGCCACCTGCCATCTGCAGGAAAATGCTTTTGAATGCGGAATAAATCATCCCGAATATCTCGGAGGGTTCACCCATGGAATAACAGGGGTTTCCACTCCGCATGTTATGTTGCCGCTTTTCAATCTTGTATATAATTCCAACGGGTATTTATGGAATGGAATCATACATCCCAGTAACCCCAATACTTCTAGAAGGCGTCTCGAAGACCTGTGCTGGATGGGCGTGCATGCCCCCCACGAGATGTATAGCGACACCAATAAATCAAAAGCGCTGATAGGCAGCATCCCGGGATATAAACCGCTGTTTAAAAAAGCCTTTGGCACCGAAGAAATTACTTTTGAACGTATGGCTAAGGCAATATCACAGTTTATCCGCAGCATAGTTTCATATAATTCAAAATGTGATAAGTGGCTCAGAGGCGAAGGATCGCTGACTCCATCGGAACTTAATGGCTTTGTATTGTTTGTTACCGAAGAAGGTGCAGATTGTTTTCATTGCCATGGCGGAGATGGCAATCCGTTGTTTACCACCAACCTGTTTTACAACAACGGCACCGATTCTGTTTTTAATGATCCCCGGGACAGGTATTCGGTTACTGGCGACCCCATGGACCACGGGGCATACAAAGCGCCCACCCTGCGCAACATCGAGCTGACAGGTCCTTATATGCACGATGGCCGATATGCTACCCTGGATGAAGTTATCGAATTTTACAGCCATCACCTGATATGGTCTCCATATATCAACCCATTGATGCACCACATAGGTGAAAACGGGGCACAACTAACTACCCAGGAAAAAGCAGACTTGAAGGCTTTTCTCCTGACATTGACTGACGAAACCCTGCTGACCAATCCGGACTATGGGCCACCAGCCAGCCTGCCATAAAAACATATTGAAAAATAACAACTATGTATAAACTATAACTCATGAAAATCCGAATTGCTTTTTTTATTCTTTTTATCGCATTGATAACGCATTCCAGGGCACAGGAAGCAAATGACACCATTCTACTTAACACGGTTGAAATTACCGAATATGCCACAAAGAAAATACCTTTCATCAGAAATATCGTTGTAAAATCCGAAATGGAAGAGAATTCCCTGCGCGATGTGGGCGATGCACTACGAAGCATTCCCAATGTTTCAGGCCTGCGAAAAGGCGGAGCAAACATCGACCCTGTAGTCCGCGGATTCAAATACAGCCAACTGATGACATTGATTAACGGAGCCATAGAAATTGAAGGAGGCTGTCCCAACCGCATGGATCCCACCACTTCACACATCGATATTGATGATGTGGAACAAATAGAAATCATCAAAGGGCCTTATGCCTTGCGTTATGGCCCTTCGTTTGGCGGGGTAATAAATCTGTCAACCTACCAGCCAAAGTTCGGCGAAAAATTTGAAATCCATTCCAGGATATCAACTGGCTATGAATCAAACTGGAATGGCAACAAAGAACATCTGGCGGTTACAGGCGGAACAAAAAAAATCAATTTTCTGCTAACCGGCAACCGATTGCAATATGGAAATTACGATGATGGAAACGACAACATTTATAAATCCTCATTTCTGAAATACAGCTACAGCGGAAAAATCGGCTTCTCCCCTGTGGACAAACACAATTTCAGCCTTTTTTACCAGGGAACGATGCATAAAAATGTTTATTTTCCCGCCCTGCCCATGGACGAACGCGAAGACAATTCCAACATCATGGGACTGACCTATACCACAAACCAGCAACAGGGAATATTCAGCGGGGCCTATTTTAAAGCAAATTATGCCATGGTAAATCACATCATGGATAACAAATCCAGGGCCAATGCCGACACCAATATGGTCGCCGTTTCGGATGTAGATGCCAATACCCTGGGCATACGCACGGGAGTAAACTTACAATTCAAAGACCGTTATTTCTTGTTTTTTGGAGCTGATTATCAATATATTAATAAAGATGGCGACCGTACCAAAATACTAATTATGCAGCCACCCGTAAACGGCAAAATCCCTCAAAAAATTGAGGCATTGTGGAATAAAGCCTATATACAAAACATTGGAATCATCAGCGAATTTAAAACAGCTTTAGGTACTTTTGACCTGATAGGTGCTGTACGATTGGATATCAATTCAGCCCAGTCGGAGAAAATAGAAGTTCTTGGGATGCCCTCAGGCGGAATAACTCCTGTACTTTTATCCAATGAAGACACCAAAAGCAGTTTCGCCAACTTCAGTTTTAATGTGGGTGCTACCAAACAATTTGGCAGGCATTTTTCCTTGGGATTATCCATTGGCCGCGGCACACGTAGTCCGAATATGGTTGAACGGTTCATCATTTTGCTGCCCGTAGGTTACGATAATTACGACTATTTCGGGAACCCCAAACTCAAACCGGAAAATAACAACGAAGCCGACCTCTCCCTCAAGTTCCAGCATGAAAAATATGGGGCTGCGGAATTTAATGTTTTTTACTCGCTGGTACAGAATTACATTACCGGCCGGCTGATCCCGCCATCAGTGCAAAAACCATTGAGCATGAACGTTTTGGGTGTCAAGCAGTTTTATAATGCCGGACTGGCTTCTTTCACGGGATTTGAGTTTGGCTATTCCCTGCCGGAAACCTATAAACTTGGCGCGCATGTTACCGTTGCCTATACTCACGCCACCATTTATGATGTGACCAAACAAATCCTTGATCCGGCCCAGGTTATCAGTCAGCAGGTGGTGGGCGAAGAAGTGCTGAAAAAAGATGCCGTATCCGAGATACCGCCACTGGAAGCCAACGTTAGCATCAGCTATAAATTCTTTAAGAAAAAACTCATTCCCAGAATAGGCGCCCGTATAGTGCTTGACCAGGGACATGTGTCGGAAGCTTTTTACGAGCCAACCACACCCGGATTCGCACTGTTTAATCTGGGATTAAGCTATAAATACAATGAGCACATAAGTATTAGCGGAGGGGTAAACAACCTGTTCGATAAGGCATATTACGAACACCTGAACCGCAAGATGTTAGGCTTGCCTACCAAGTTGTATGAGCCCGGACGGGTTTTTTATATCAATTTGTTTTTCAACATTTAACACCTGTTACCCATGAAAAATATTTTAATCCTACTTAGCATCCTTACACTGACAATTTTTTCGGCTTGTGAAAAGAAAAACGCTCACAAGGTCACCTATTATGTAACCAACTCACAACAGGGATTCACCGCTTCCTATCTTGACGAAACCGGAGCCCTGCAGACCGAATACATTCCTACCCAGAGTGCCAGCGAAAAGAAAATCATCAAAACCTATTGGGCGAATGCCGGCGATATTGTTTATATTTCGGTCAGGGACACGGCGACCTATTCGTTTGTCAAAGCGACTATATTTGTGGATGACAAAGTTTATAAAGAAGCTTCCCGCACTGATGACAAAACCAAGCCGTTAACAGTATCAGGAACAATACCTTATTAAAATCACATGAAACGCATGAAAAAAACATTTTTTATCCCTCTGGTTTTTTTGACTTTTATGGCAATATTTTCGGCCTGTAAAAAAGAAGATGTACTGCCGGAAGATAAAAATACCGGAAAAATTGCGTTAAAATTTACCCATAAAGTTGACGGACAGGCTATTGAGATGGATACTTTAAAATACATTAATGCCGCCGGCAACCATTACATGGTGAACGAAATTCAGTATTTTATTTCTGACGTCACCCTGCACAATGCAGATGGTAGCAGCTTTATGATAAAAGCCTGGGACGACATCCATTATGTTGACACCGACCTGCCTTCGACATGGACCTGGAATGTTCTGGATTCGATTCCGGCAGGGACCTACAACTCGATTTCGTTTACTTTTGGCATTTCGCAAGCCAAGAATCAGTCTTTTATGTTTGTAAACCCACCGGAAAACAATATGTTCTGGCCCGAATTTCTGGGTGGTGGCTATCACTATATGAAACTCAACGGCAAGTGGAGTGACGGCGTATCAGCAGCTCTGCCCTATGAGTTCCACCTTGGCATAGGACAGATTTATTCGGGAACAGGGACAAGCATTGATTCCATAATAGGTTTTGTACAAAACTATTTCACTGTTGACTTGCCCAACTCATCATTTACCCTTGCCAAAAACGAAACCCGCACCATTGATCTGGTGATGAACGTGGAGAGCTGGTTCGAAACTCCCCATGTATGGGATTTTAACGTACAAGGCACTTATATCATGCAAAACCAGGCAGCTATGCAGTTAGCCAAAGAAAATGGTTTTGATGTATTCAGTGTCAGTTCGATACAATAAACCAATCAGTTACAATGTTTTTTCAGGCTCTCCCAAGGGCCGCCGTTAAAAACGTCATAACCATTGGCTTTCAACATACTTTTCGCGACTCCGCTACGGGCACCCGAAGCACAGCAGGTAATCACCGGTTTATCTTTCTTTATTTTAGCGAGGTTGTCTGCCAGATTTTTCAAAGGTATGTTTATGGAACCTTTTAAATGTCCGCCCTGGTACTCTCCTTTTGACCTGACGTCAACAATGGTCGCGCCCTGTTTAATTAATGCACCGAAATCGGCCTTGGGTTGCGGGGAAAAGAGATTTTTAAGGAATGTTAGCATATATGGATGTTTAGGGGATTAGAGGTTTAGGGAACTTTGGGCGTTAACTTAATAAAAGTCGCAAGTTACAAGTTACAAGTTACAAGCTACAAGTTACAAGTCGCAAGTTGCTAGTCGCAAATTGCTCAATACAACTAACTTTCTACTTTCAACTTTCCACTTTCTACTTTCTACTTGCAACTAATAAATTATTAGCCAATTAAGCCTGTTATTTTTATTCGATGATTTTTGAAACGACTGAAAGTTCGGGAGGTGACATCAATTGTTGTTTCACTTTGCATAAACTTGCTACATGAATTAGTGAATCCACGTATTTTTCCGGGAAGTCTTTGGGTACATTGATAGTCAGTTCCACTTTTTTCAGCAAACCTTTTTCGTTGAATTCGTGGTTTTGTGTCAGAGTGATATTTTCGGCCGGAATATTCCTGTTATCGCAAAATCCTTTTACATAAATACCGGCACAGGTAGCCAACGAAGCCAAAAACAATTCATAGGGCGACACGGCAGTGTCCTCGCCACCACCATTTATAGGTTGGTCCGTTTTTACGATGTGATTACGCACGATGGCGTTTACTTTTTTGTTTCCGTCGAATGTTACTTTAATTTCCATTTTTATAATTATTTAAATTTATTATTTTTTGGTTTTTAGCCACAAAGGCACGAAGGCAATGTTTTTGTTAAAAAAATGAATAGAACTATTTTTTTGTTTTAACTGATAGAGTTTTGTTAATAATACTTGCAAAATACATGGCAAAAGAACGGTACAGAAAATGTGTCCATTTGCCAAATGGAACGATTATTAGTGCCCACTGAACCAGCACGGTAAAATGAAAAAGATACATCCAGAATTGGTTTTCGAGGATACCGGTATCAATAAATAAACGCACCAGAAAAGCGCTGAGTCCCATCATAAACAGCCAGATAACGAAAAACCAGTCCGAAGGATGCGAAGATGAACTTTTTTGGCTGCGCTTGCGGATGCGGCGCAACACAAAATCGAATGTTACAACAAAAATAATAGCACTGACCACATATCCCAGAATGATAACAAAAACACTTCCGGTGCCAAACCAATCCAGGAAAACAGTGGTAAACAACAGGGTAAGGTAACCTATTACCAGGATGAGATGTTCGAACCACCAGAGTTTGTCGGGTTTATCATCGCTGCATTTGAGTGTACGTTTTTGGGTAAACATGTGCAGAAACAAATCCTTTAGAGAAACAAAATAGGTTTTGACATCAAATTTTTTTGTCTTTTTCCAAACAACCATGTACCACATACGCAGTAAGTTAGGAACAAAAATTATCAGGAACACCCCACCGATAGCGAACATCTCAAATAAATGTCCGTAATGCAGCCATTCTTCTTTGCTGAACAGCCCATTGAAGTATAATCCAATTGTTGCACCGATTACAATCAAAAAACCAATGACATATCCAGCCAGGTTGCGGTACAACAATCCCGACAGCCCTGTCCAGTCGTATTTTGCGATCAGGTACCTCCGCACGGCCATCATCAGGTTACCCGGATCGGCCTGACGTGGGCAGCTCAGCGAGCAGTCACCGCAATAATAACACAACCAGGGATCTAGCGACTGTTGAATGTCAGTTTCAAGGCCCAGCGCAGAATAACGTATCATTTTTCGGGGAAATGAATTATCTGCATCCGACAGGCCGCATATTGCAGTACAGGTGCCACAGTTATAACATGCCTCAAAATCAGTGGCCCCATATTTTTTTAGTTCTTCGGCAAACTGGAAATTTATCTGTGTCATCACCACTTAATTTTTGAGTTTGTAATAAAAATACTGGTCTTTCTTGTCCATACCGTCCGACTGCACATAGTTATATTTGTTCATAGTCATCAGGTGCCAGGTAACAAGTCCAATATCTTCACCGATTATTTTAGCAATTTCGGGTATGGTTTTGTGTTCATCGGTGATGCAATTAGCTATGCGTGACCATATCTCCGGATAACGTTTCAGGTTTAGCGGCTTTTTTGCTGTTTGCAGCTGTTTGGGCTCCTCTGAATGGCCGGATAGCTCTACCTGCGAGACAAACCCGTCAATCATCGCCTCTATTTCCTTGTCGGAGAACATTTTAAGCTCCAATGCTTCTGAGGGACATACCGGCACACAAATGCCACACCCTTTGCATGTGGCAGGATTTACTTCCGTTATTTGTTTTCCGTTGCAGGTAATCTCTTTAAGGGCATCAAATTCGCACACTTCGGCACATTTGCCACACCACAGGCAGGCATCTTCATTGACCCTTGCAATGATTGGCTCAAGACGAATGCGATTGTTCTTTATCAGGGACAACATTTTGGAAACTGCCGACAAGGATGACTGTACTGATTCACTGACATTTTTTGGGCTCTGGCAGGCACCTCCTATCAACACACCGTTTATCACGGTTTCCACGGGTTTTAGTTTGGGATGTATTTCATTGAAAAACCTGTCGGCGCCTACCGGAATTTTGAATTTAGCGGCTATGTCGCTGCTGTCGGAACGTGCCACAGCTCCGGTAACCAACACCAACAGGTCGGGGCTGAATTCTATTTCTTTTTTCTGTGTCAGATAATCTTTTACTTTGACCAGCAAACTGTCGCCCTTCACATCCACTTGTGGCGGCTCCTTCTCATCAAACTTCATGTATACATCACCTTGTTTTGATGATTGTTCATAAAGCAGTTCCTGTTTACCATAGGTGCGGATATCGCGATACAAGTGAATGATTTTCAAATCCTTATTTTTTTCTTTGAGCAGCAGGCCGGTGTGTATGGCGGTAGTACAGCAGATGCGTGAACAATACTTATTTTCGCCTTTGCGTTGGCGGTTTCCAACACAATAAACAAAAGCCAAAGATTTGACAGGCTTGTTGTTATGTATAATCACGCCGTTGTTTTTTTCCATGCGTTTTTTCAGTTCGGGAAGGGTAATAACCCGTGGTGACATGCCAAAAGCAAATTCGTTTTCTTTAGGCTGATAATAATCATATCCCGTGGCTACCAGCACCGAGCCAACTGCCAGCGTCATTTTTTCAGTTTTGACGCATCCCATGCCCACATTAACATCAATGTTGAAATTTCCGATACTGCCGTTAACTTTTTCTACTTCTGATTCGGTAAAGAGTGTAATTTTTGTGTTGTTTTTTATTTCTTCCAGCAGGCGTTCAACAAGTTGATTTCCATGCTCTCCTGTCATGAATAGCGAGCCGTTTTCCACCAGTTTCCCTCCCACTTTTTTTTCTTTTTCTAACAGATAAACCTGATGGCCGTTTTTTGCCAACTCAAGGGCCGCTTTCAACCCCGACACGCCTGCGCCAACAACCATCATAGCATCATAAGCCTCAATCTCAACACTTTCGAGGGCTTCGGACAGGGCCGCCTTTTTTATACCAGCACGTATCAGGCCAATGGCTTTGTGAGTAGCATCGAGGGGTTTGTCGGAATGTGGCCATGAACATTGTTCACGAATATTTACCTGTATGTAGTTATACTTGTTAAGACCTGCACGGTCGGCCACACCTCTGAATGTGTGTGTATGCAATTTGGGTGAACAGGAAGCTACCACAATGGCATCCAACTGGTTCTCCTTAATGTCGTTCACCATTTCGGTTTGAGTAGCATCCGAACAAGCAAACATCACATGCTTAGAGATAAGGACACCATCTTCATCCTGCATCAGCCGTTGAGCTTCAGCCACATCTACATAATCGGAAATGTTACCTCCACAATGGCAGATATATACTCCTATTCTTTTGTTCATATTTATAATTTTCAAATGTTTTTTTATTTCTCGCAAAGGCGCAAAGGCGCATAGCTTTTATAAATTATTTACAATTCTGGTAATTCCATTTTTTATTAAAGGTTCATTGAAATTAATTAGTAATCCCAGTTTAAGACCGGTTAATTTTAAATAAGTCAGCAATTGTTTTGGATGAACCGGGGCAATCGCTTCAACTGATTTTAATTCAATGATTACTTTTTTCTCTACAATTAAATCTGCTCTAAAACCAATTTCCATTCTCAATTCATCCCAAATTACAGGTATCCCTTTTTGTCGTTCAACATTCACCCCCTGTTTACTCAATTCATAATACATTATTTCTTCATAAACCGATTCCAGTAAACCCGGGCCAAGTTTATGATGAATCTGATATGCAGTGTCTACAATGATCTTTGATAATTCGTTTTCTGTCATACCTAATTATTCTTTTTTTTGCTCCTTTGCGTATTTTTTTTGTGTCTTTTTGTCTTTTTCCTTTGCGCCTTTCCGTCTTTTTCCTTTGCGCCTTTCCGTCTTTTTCCTTTGCGCCTTTCCGTCTTTTTTCTTTGCGCCTTTCCGTCTTTGCGAGATAAATTTTTATATTATTTTATTTTTGCTAAATAACCCGCCACCTCTGTAGCAGCGCAACCGGCAGATAATATCGAATCGGGGATATCTTTTGGACCCGAAGCCATGCCGGCCACAAACACTCCAGCAATACTGGTGAGGGCAGGGTTTAAAAAAGGATCTGTTTGTTTAACAAATTTAAAATCATCGAGTTCCAGTTTTTCATTGCTAAACAAGCCGGTAACATTATCTTCGGGAAGCACACCAACGGACAAAACCACCATATCATGTTTGGCTTCTTTGTAGACGCCGCTATGAACGTCCTCGTATTGTAGCACAAGGTCACCGCTTCCGTTGCTATTTTCTTTAATTTTGGCTACTTTTCCTTTGACAAAATTCACACCCATGCCATTGGATTGCTGAAAAAATTCTTCGTACCCTTTTCCAAAAGCCCGAATATCAATATAGTAGATTGTGATATCGGCCATAGGCAAAGCACCCATAAGCAGTTGTGCCTGTTTAATGGAATACATGCAGCAAATCTGTGAACATATCGGGTTGTTAAAGCATCCAACAGCACATTCTTTGTTTTCTATGCCCGAATCGCGTGAGCCGGCACACAACACATAAGCGATATTCTCCGGGGCTTTGCCGTCGCCAGGCCTCACCAAACTATTGAAAGGCCTTGTGGGGGCTATAAGGCGATCCATCTGGAGGGAATCCACAATATTTGGGTATTGACCATAGCCGTAATCGGGCTTACCTGCCCCCGGGAACAAGCGAAAACCGGTACAAACCACCACCGACTTTGCCTTGACGGTAGTCTTACGTTCTTCTTCCTTGAAGTTAATGGCTTTCGGAGCACAGGCCCTAACACAGCGCATACAATGTATGCAGTTTTCAATATCAATGGCAGCAATTTTGGGGTTAGCCAAATTAAAAGGAATGTATATAGCTTTTCGTCCCACCATATTGTGGTTGTAGTGGTCGTTGATTACCTGCGGACAAACAAACTCACATTCCTGACAGCCGGTACATAGCGAGGGGTCGACATATCTGGGCTTTTCGTTTATGCTGACTTCAAAATAGCCATCCTTGACTTTTCGGATATCATCAATAATGGTGTTTAGTTTGAGGGTAATATTATGGTGTCTGGCTGTTTCCGACATTTTGGGAGTAGTAATGCAGGCAGCACAATCGAGTGTGGGAAAAACCTTACTCAGTTGAATCATTTTACCACCAATTGAAAGGTCTTTTTCGACAAGCAATACCTGATAATCCATTTCGGCCAGGCTGAGAGCCGTTTCCTGGCCGGCAATACCTCCACCTATGACCAGGGTGTCGAATATTTTTTGTTCGTCCTGCATAATATTATTGATTAGTTGTGTTGGCTAATTCATCTTTAACGGGACCCAAATCATTAAGTATTCGGGAGAAATTGTCCATGTGGCTGGCAAATGGTTCGGCACATACCGAACAGATGGCGGCCATGCGGATACGTTTTGGACTGATATTTTTCTCTTTCATCAGTGCCTGTGCATCGGTGATGATCTTATTGGTATGCTCGGCACACTTAGGGCTGTAAGAACATTCGTGCCCGTCGGCTGCGATAAATACGCCATCAAAACCTTTTTCCAGGGCATGCATGATCCATTTTGGCTTGATACCTGAAGAACACGGCATGCTGATCACATACACTGAAGGTGAATAATGAATCTTGCGCAAACCTGCCTGGTCGATGCCCGGGTCGGAGATTTTGTCGGTTGAAAACACAAGTATTTTCGGTCGGTACGTTTCGTCTGCCATACAAATTAAATTAAGGATAAATAATTAGTCAATGGTCAATGGTCATTAGTCATTAGTCAAATAGTGGAAAGTTGAAAGTTGAAAGTTGAAAGTGGGAAGAAGGAAGTAGTCAGTGGTCATTCGTCACTGGTCACTGGTCATTGAGCACAAGTCACTGGTCATTAGTCAAATAGTTATTAGTGGAAAGTTGAAAGTGGAAAGTTCGTTGTTTTGTGCAACTTGCAACTTGCCACTTGTTACTTTCTACTTGCCACTTGTTACTTGTCCCTTGCTACGCTTTCTTCAAAAACAGCCTCGAATAGCTGTCTTCTTCTATTATTCCCAGAAATTCGTGCTCCATTTTTTCGCACCACCTCGGAATATCATGTTTTGTTCCTTCATCTGAAGACAAAACTTCCATGATTTCGCCGGACTCGATTTCGCCAATAGCCTTCTTTGCTGCCAATAAAGGTCCCGGGCAGGCGGTTCCGCGTGCGTCAACTACTTGTGCTACATTCAAATTTTTTAATTCTTCTGTTGTCATGATTTTTATTTTTTATGAGTTAATAATTTTTGTTTTTACTGCAAAGAAGTTCTAAGATATGAAATAGATATTGTTCCCTATCAAAGGGTTCGGCAAGTGATTTTCATTCGTACATTCCTTAGCGTACTTTGCGATTAATTAGTAATTAAATAAATAACTGCACTTTACTTTCCTGGGCATCGGCAAGGAAAGTGGCCACGCCACAAACCTTCATTTGCGGGTAGTCTATCATTTCTTCGCGTTTGAAACCCATCAGGTCCATCGACATTTCACAAATATTTATTTCCACGCCCAATTCACCGGCGGTTTTGAACATCTCGGGCAGGGATGCTACCTTTTTCTTTTTCATCAAGTCTTTGATCATAGAAGTACCCATGCCCATCATGTGCATTTTTGACAATTTAATTTTGTTCATTCCTTTGGGCAACATCATGCCAAACATCTTGCCTAAAAAATTCTTGCCGGTTACCGATTTCCCTGGATCGCGCAACGCGGCAGTAGCCCAGAAAGTAAAAAATAGTTTTACCTTCATATCATAAGCAGCCGCTCCTGTGGAGATAATCATGGCTGCCAGAATTTTGTCCAGATCGCCCGAGAAAACAACCATAGAAAGTTGATCCTTCGTGCCTTTTTCAATTTTCCCGATTTTTTTTTGTAAATCAAGTATTTGTTGTTCTAATTCGTTACTCATATTTTTTTGTTTTTGGTTTGTAACAAAGATAGTTATGTTTGTTTGTGATTTGACAAAATTGCATGTGAGGTTTTGCAAAAAAAAATGTGATTTAAATCACATATTGCGATTTTTTATTATCTTTAAGCATTTAAAACCAATGATCATGCAAAAATGTGAACATTGCACCACAAAATGCGGAGCGGCAAGCAGCCTGTCGCCCGAGCAATTGGAGGTAATGGAAAACAATAGTGTGGAGGTACATTTCAAAAAAGGAGATAATATTTTCAGGCAGGGAGCTTTGTCGCTCAACATAGCTTTCCTGAAAAACGGTATCGCTAAAATACACATGCACGGGCCGGTACGTGAAAAAATCCTTCGTATTGTCAGGGCGCCTTCCTATTTAGGTCTTCCCACAAGTCTGGGTGACAAAATCAATCAATTTTCGGCCACCGCACTGGCAGATACCTCGGTTTGCTTTATTGACAACAACCTTTTCAGAAAGCTTATTTATAACAATGGCCAATTTGCCTATGAAATCATTGTGGAATTATGCCGGAACGAACTAAACGATTACCAGCGTTATACAAGCCAATCGCAAAAACAGATTCCCGGCCTGGTGGCTGAAACCCTGCTTTGTATGTCAGAAAAGATATTTGAGAACTCGCAATTTCCGTTTCCGCTGACTCAGAATGAGTTAGGAGACCTTGTGGGCACCTCGCGCGAGAGTATCAGCAGGGTACTGTCGGATTTCAGCACAAACAAAATCATTGAATTTACAGGGAAACAGTTTACCATACTGGATAAAGAAACTTTAAACCAGATCAGCGAAAAAGGATAAATTGAAGGCAAAAAGTATTTATTTTTGAGGTCCTTCGCTATGTTGCACTCCGCTCAGGATGATAGCTTTGTATGACGCATCGGGGAGGGAGTAAACTAATCATCATGTCATTCCAAATCCCGCTACTTTCGCAGGATGAGGAATCTTCAAATCATTGCAAAAAATTATAGTGCAACCACTCTGAGGTAAAAACAATCTATTCTTCGAGGCATTCGTAAAACTTGCCCGAAAGTTCATCTTTGTCTTCCTTGCTACAAACGTTTTCTACCGTATTGTTGTAATTGCAGGTATATCCCTGGCTTTCTAAATGCAACTTCCAGGCTTCAACCGAGTACCCGTTTAATGCAGAATCGCCCTGGCATCCGGCAAGAGTTTCAAAACCCTCTTTGGTACAAATTCCACACTTCTTGGTACAGTCGTAACATTTTTCACAGGCCGCAAAAACCAGTATGCATGCACAAAGTACTGAAAAGAATATTATTTTTCTCATGGTTTTTTTTTACAATATTAGCATAAAATCGCACAAAAACAAAAAAGAATGATTTTTTTCTTTTATCTGTCCGCGGCTCATTCCTGAGTAAACAGGATTCTTTGATAATAGTTGTCCCAATTTACCACAAAAGCGCAAGGCATTTCTTTACGGATTTTGCGCAGCATATTTTCTGCCACAAAATATTTCCGGTATTTTCCCATAACAAGGTGGTAGCGGTTATAAACAGAAAAATCTTCAAAAAGAAAAACATCCGTTTTGTATCTGCTTTTAATATACCGGATAGCGGCACGACAATAATCCAGGTTTTTAAACGAGGCAAGATGAATGCTATACCAGCCCATGCCACAATTTTCCATAAAATTGTTGTTTAAACATCTGTATTGCGGTCTATGATTATTAATTGCTGCCGAGAATGACTGCATTCTGTTTGTAACAATGCCAACGCCCGATTCTCCTTTTGATACCGGCCTTATTTCGGGGAGTATGCCCGAATTATGAACAGTATCACATTGATAATAACTCGAGAAATTCATTGGAGCAGCAGCTACCCTGTTATTTATAGAACAAGCTGAAACCAGCGTGGTTTTGATGGCAGGTACAAGATAAGCTGCATTAAGAGCAAAGTTCCTTCCCGGACTTTTTACATAAATCCTGCTGCGACCGGAGTTTCTGCCCCGGCTGAACGACTGACTTACAGAAATATACTGATTAGAATTAACCTGCCGGGAAGAAGTGGTATAAGCGGGAGCATTATTGCCGGATGTTTGATTATAATTACCAGGCTGAGCAGAGGTTACCGTTGTTTGCTGTCCGGCTGTAGAAGTAGCAATATTTGGGGCGGCCTGGCTCTGCGCAGCGACTTTCTGAATATTCGACTGTGCATCAGCACTATACCAGCCAAAAACGATAATAATTAGTATAATTATTTTTTTCATCGGTTTTTTTTTAGGTTTCAAAAATGAAAAAGTCAGAAAATAATTGCCACAAATATCAAGCCAGATGAGCTTTATATATAATTTATTTGTACTTAAATAAAATAAAAGTGGCTGAAGAAGCATCTTCGGCATAAAACTCTTTAATTTTTTTCATCCCGGGAAAATTCAGCAGGTATTCTGGTGAAATTTCCAATGTTTGTGAAGCAAACCAATCATCCCACAAAACAAGATCGCCTTGAGCAAGGGAATTTAACGCATCACGGTTTAGTTCAAGATGCTTTGATTTATCAAAATGATCAATATCAAATGTCTCTGAAAAGTAGGGGTAAGCATAAAACAGCTTACCATGGGAAGAAAAATTTTTATTAATATAGGCTGTTACTTCCCGGGCACTTTGCTGACCTTTGTCTGGTAGCAGTTCTTTTTTGATATTGAGGGCTGCCGGATTTCCGGTAAAAGGAAAAGACAGTATATAAGCCACAGTAACCAGTTGCACAGCGAGTTGTACAGGCCGTGGTGCAATGAATTTTTCTGAGATCAGGTTGAAACCCTGCAGGGCAATGATGACCAGCGCCGGCATTATGCCTATCAACACCCGCTTAAGTCCCATAGAGTTGAAAATTCCAAATTTCCAGAAAATACTGTGTGCCGCAATAAATGCGATGGTACATCCAAGAATCAAAAAAAAGTTTTCAGCGTTTTTGTCCTGATTTTTATTATTCAGTCGTGGGAAATAGCTGAGCAGGCCTATGCAGAAAAGAATAAAAACCGGGACACCGAGCACATAAAACAACTGATTTACAAAATGAAAAGTGGATCCGCTTCCGTAAGGACTCGCTAAGCTGGCATAAGGAATTTTCCGAAAAACCCAAAGCAGGTCGTGGTTTACAAAATATCCTGCCAGGGAATAACACACATGTCCGCACATAAGCCACAGCAGTTTTGACCATTTTTTTCTGTAAATGAAATACAGTGCAAAAACGCCGATTATTATCAAGCCTTCGGACCGTACAAAGGGCAAAAAAGAAATAACAATGGCTGCAGGCACAAACTTATCTTTGATTATCAGATAAATACCTGCAGCCAGAAAAAGTGCAAACAAAGGCTCGGTAAGTCCCGAAAATGTTTGTGCATAAACATAAGGAGCAAAAATAATGAACAAGGGGACGACACTGCTATTATTGATTTTCAGAATCCTGGCGGAAAGGCAGGTAAGAATTATTGTGAGCATCATGGCCAACAGATTAAAAAGTTTGACACCATGAAAACCCAATTGCGCGAAAGGAGAGACCAATAAAACGTACACAGGCTTGGCCCAGTGATTAAAATATAGTTCAGGATGTCTTGGAGCATAACGTGCCAGCAGGTAGTGCATCACGCTGTCGCCTGCATCGCCGGTGCCATCGAAAAAAAATATCGTCAACAGGCCTAAAACCAGATAGATAAACAAGAAAATGAAAAGCAAATAAGATTTTTTGAACATTGTATAAACTATTGTTTTACAATACGATATCTCTATTTATTCATAAATCATCTCGTCGATACAAATCACCATGGCGATTACAAAGGCATCGTTTTCGCCGGTTGAAATATCAACGGCATAAGTATCGCTTAGTCCCGACCATTTTTTTGAGATCTTCGCCAGTTCTTTTCCATCTGATGATATGGTGAAATCCAGCGACAGTTTATCACCCGAAATCAATAAGGGAGCGCCGTTTTGCTCAATTTCGATTTTTGCTTTCAGGAAACCGGGTTTCTTTTTCAAGACCGCATACAACATATCCCCTTTATAAATCTCATAAATGGGCAGTAATTTCATTAGTTTTTGTTCAATTCTAAACAAAACATTCTTTTTGTTATCCGATAAAAATAATTTTTTTGCCACCGAAAAACGTTCCGAATCTACAAAAAAAACAACATTATCCTGCTGATCCTTAACACTAAACTGATCTGTCAGCGACCATAATTTTTGTTTTACTATGTACTTCATTTTTTGTACTTTTATAGTGCAAATGTACACTATATTCCCTATTGAAACGGTTAGAAAACTACCCCAACTCCCGAAAAAAGGCGATGGTAAATGCATAAACCTGAAATAAAAACACAAGCGATGAATAGCATCACAAGACTAATAGTATTTATTGCTGCAATTCTCAGCACTATCAACCTGCCGGCACAGGAAGACACTTATCATAAAAACGATTCCATAATCAATTATCAAAACCTGGATTCGGATGAGGCCCGCCAGGCATGGGCAGCAATGCACGAAACCTGGCTTACATGCTGTTTTTACGACTGCCTGAAACAAAACAACATCGCCTTAAGTTGTGCCCGATGCGAAAAAGTGATGCTTACCGTGGATTTTAAAATTGACAGCAATGGCAGGGCCACCGAATACAGGATTATTAAAGAAAACCGCTGCGGCAAGCCCTTTTCAGAAAAGTTGAAGCAATGTTTTCTGGAGTATTTTCTGGAAGCCACTTTCGACGAAACATTAAGAAATATCGTGTTAGAAATTTCGATTGGCAACGGGTTAAAATGTTAGTTTTGTTTCATGAAACGCATAGGCATCTTATCTGACACCCATTGTTTTCTTCACGAGAAAATTTTTGATTTTTTTTCCTCCTGCGATATGATATGGCATGCAGGTGATATCGGGAATCTGGAAACTGCGGAACGCCTCGAAAACTTCAAACCCCTTATAGCCGTTTACGGCAACATCGATGGACAAGAGCTCAGGGTACGGTATCCGGAGAAACAACTTATTAAAGTTGAACAGCACAGGATTTTTATCACCCATATTGGCGGCACGCCCTCAAAATATGACCTTAAGGCCCGGACTACCATCGAGTCATTAAAACCCACCATTTTTGTCTGCGGACATTCGCATATCTGCAAAATTCAATACGACCAGCGGCAGAATTTGTTGTATATCAATCCGGGAGCAGCCGGAAAATACGGTTTTCACACAAAAATCACCCTGCTGCGTTTTGTGATTGACGGTAACAATTTAAAAGATATGGAAATACTTGAACTAGATAAACACTAGGGCCGCAAACGGTCGGAAGAGCTTACCATCCGTTCATCTTTGCGGATGGCTTTGTGCGCCAAAACGATAAATACAATGGGTATCAGTGAGATATACATACCCGCTTTGTAGGTGGGCACAATAGCTGAATTTGCAGCACCCTGTTCGGTAACCCATTTTGTGAGGGAGCCGGCAATAAGGTTATCAGCTGAATAAAACAGGGCGGCAATCAACCCTATGTGCACCAACAGTGTAATGGCCGTAATTTTTATCTGGAGAGGGCGTTTTTTAAACAGAAAGATAGTTATCAGGCAACTCAGGGCCAGCAAGCCAACCACTATGAGAAAAGGCAGGGTGCTATTGCTGTTGCCCCTGGGAATTTCAAACATGGTAAAATAATAAGTGGCATCCAACACATTATATTCGGCTATAGGAAAGAAAAACAGCAACGCGTAAGCCACTACAGCCAGCATCAGATAAAGACTTTGAATACGCTGTATCATAATAATTTTTTTACAAAAATAAACAATTAGTCGATTACCTTTCGGGTTAATTTTAGGTAATCCGTATTTTTTCAAGTTATAATTATTATTTTTACATCAGCAAAGGCGTATGTCATTAACCACTGATTCGTTGAAAAAAGTTTATTGCATCATATTCTTTTCTGTTTTTTTTGCCGGTGTTTTCGGGCAGGATGTGCATTACTCCCAATATTATGCGGCACCGCTTGAGCTCAACCCTGCACAGGCCGGATTAATCAAAGGCCGTATGCGGGTGGGACTTAATTCGAAAAGGCAGTGGAGCTCGGTAACCAAACCTTACCAGAATGTTGCAGCCTATTTCGACATGCAGGCCGTCAGGCGCAAATTTCGCAAAGACGCTCTGGGAGTTGGGGTGCTGTTTGATGCCGACATTGCCGGCGACTCCAAATATTCGGTGATAAAGGCTGGCTGCGCCGTTAGTTACATCAAATCACTTTCGTATCAAAACAATAATTTTATTGCTGTCGGCATCATGCCCGGAATTATCCAGCAAAGTATCGACTACACGGCGCTTTATTACGACAATCAATACAACGGCAATTATTATGACCCCGCTATTGACCCCGGCGAGCAATACGGCAGGCGCAGTTTTTTAAATTTTGACCTGGGGGCCGGTGTCCATTGGTTTTACCAGGTTAACAAAACCACCCAGTTTTCGGCCGGCTATGCTGTTGGTCACCTCACGAAGCCCAGAGTAGGCTACATGAACGACAACAGCATACGCCTCAACATGAAACACACGCTTTATGGCGGTTCGCAATTTGAGGCCAGCCCCGATCTGGACATCATTCCGGGGATCATGTTCAGTTATCAGAATCCCTTTGCCGAAGTGATATTTGGCACTATGCTAAAATATAACCGCAGCAAAAAATATATTGACAACACCTCAATTAACTTTGGTTTGTACGGGCGATACGCCGATGCGCTGATTGTGGTGGCCGGAATGGATTATAAGAATATAAATTTCGGGGTAAGTTATGACATCAACTTATCGCGGCTGCGGCCAGCCAGCAAGGTCAGGGGCGGATTAGAATTTTCCATCAGCTATACATACGATAAAAACAGGTACAGAAGAATCAGAGAAATACCATGTCCAATTTTTTAAAAAAGATGAATCACAAGACTTTTTTTTACCTCATATGTTTGTTTTTTTTATCAGGGTTGATTCCATCACAGGCGCAGAACTATGCCGAGTGTATTGCTATTGGTGATGAAGCCTTTGAAGAGGGTGATTTTTTTACGGCTTCCTCCTATTACAGCAGCGCTTTATGGTATGACTCCACCGACATCCAGCTGGCCTACAAATGTGCCGAGGCCTACCGGTTTTTCAACAATTATCAGCAAGCCCGGCGTTGGTACAGCTATGTTATCAACAACGACAGCAAGGGGAATTTGCCCCTGGCTCAGCTTTGGCTCGCCATGATGGAGAAATCGCTTGGTAACTATACAGAGGCTTTGCTACAGTTCAGAGCTTATTATAACACCAATAAAAACCAGGCCGAAAGTTTTTATATACGCAAAGCCAGAGCAGAAATTCTGGCATGCCAGGAGGCTCCCAATATCATCGCCAACAAACAAAACGTGCTCATCGAACATCTTAATGAAAGTGCGGTAAACACCGAATTTTCGGAGTTCAACGCTGTTCAGCTCAGCGATACAGCCCTGGTATATTCGGCCCTGAGGCCACTGGCTCAGAGCGATTACGACACCTACTTCCCTAATGCATACATTTCAAAGATTTACCTGGCCAAATCCACGGTTACCGGATGGGCCAAAACATCAGAAATAGATGCCAAAATCAATGACAAAGAAAGCCATAACGCCAATATCTGTTTTTCTAAAGATCACAACAAAGTTTTTTTCACCCGGGCCAAAGCCGACAACAATAAAAACCTGGCCGCAGAGATTTTTTCCTGTGAAAATATCGATGGAAAATGGCAAAAAGCAAAAAAACTGCCTGATAAAATAAATGTCGACGGATATACCTCTACACATCCCTGTTTTGTTGAATATGATGATCAAAGCCTGCTGTTTTTCGTTTCGGACAGACCCGGCGGATTCGGCCAACTCGACATTTGGTACAGTATCATCAAAGACGGGCAATACCAGGATCCTATCAACCTCGGCAGCATTATCAACACTCCGGGCGATGAAATCACACCATATTATCATGATTCAACACAGACCTTGTATTTCAGCTCCGACTGGCATAAAGGCATCGGCGGACTCGATATTTTCTATTCCAGAGGAAAATTTAACACCTGGACTTTTCCGGTTAATATCGGTTACCCGATAAACAGCAGTTGCAATGACACGTATTTTACTGTAAACGAAGTGGATAACGATGGCTTTTTTACTTCCAACCGGCCGGGATCCTTATCGATAAAAAGTGCAACCTGCTGTTATGATATCTATTCTTATGAATGGCAAGACACAGTAAAAGAAAAAACCGTAGCTGTAGTGCCAATAGACACGATAGGGCAAGATACCGTCAGCATTGAAGAGAATATTAACCTGATGTTGCCGCTTACTTTATACTTTCATAACGACGAACCTGACCCGAATACCCTGAACAAAACCACCAAAAGAAACTATCAGACCCTGCTGGGCGAGTATTATGCGATGGAGGATACTTACATCATGGAATATGCCAAAGGATTGTCGGGCCATGAAAAAGTAAAGGCAGAAAAAGATATTAAAGATTTTTTTGAAAATTATGTTGCCCAGGGCTTTACACAACTGAAATTGTTTGCCGAACTCCTGCATAAGGACCTTAAAAAGGGAAATAGTATTAAGATTAAAATCAAAGGATTCTGTAGTCCGCTGAACACCACCGATTACAATCTAAACCTTTCGATGAGACGCATTTCCTCTATCGTAAACTACCTAAAACAATATTATGAAGGTATTTTGCTTGAATACATCAACGGTACGGCTTCAAACGGCGCCAAGCTCACCATTCTGGAAGAGCCTTTAGGAAAATCCACTGCCAGCCCGCTGGTGAGTGATAACCCCAACGACAAGCGTAATTCCATTTACAGCCGTGCAGCCGCTTTTGAACGTAAAGTACAGATTATCCTTTACGAACACGAAAAACAAAATGATGCTGATGACCAAAAAATACCAGATATACAGTTTGAGGATAACCTTTTTGATTTTGGCCAAATAACACAAGGCGACGAAGCCGTTATCACCATCCGTTTTAAAAGTACCGGCACAGCTCCCCTGAATATCGCCGGGGTAGAAACAAGTTGCGGATGTACTCTGGTGGACTGGCCGAGAGAACCCTTTGAACCGGGCAGGGAAGGCACATTGAAAATTTCCTTCAATACCACCGAAGATCCTGGCGAACACAACGAAACCGTTACCATTTACACCAACACAAAAAAAGCTAAATACATCATACCCGTGCATGCTTTACTGTTGCCTAAAAACTAATTTGCCAGCCTCACCGCTTTTTTATTGTGCTGTGCTGATAACCCTGTTCACAACGGTATCGTGCCGGCAATCACAGAGAAAATACTCAGCGGATTTATCTGTTAACCAATCCATTAAAGATAGTGCATGGGGCGGAATTGATACGGCGACACCTACACAATTATTAATGATAAGCCACGGCCTGATTGATATTGAGAACATTGACACCCTGTTTCTTTTGGATATCAAGTATTCCGGCACGGACAATTTCCTGAAAACAGACATCTATGGTGATTATAATAAAGCTTATTTACAGCCGGAAGTAGCCGCAAAATTATTGAAAGCACAAGATCTGTTAAGCGAGCAGCATCCCGGATACCGGTTGATTATTTTTGATGCCGCACGAAGTGTTTCTGCCCAGAAAATGATATGGGATGCGCTGAAAATGCCTGCCCGCGAAAAAGGGAAATTTGCCAGTAACCCCGCAAGAGGTTCGCTACATAATTTCGGGGCGGCAGTGGACCTGAGCATCGTTGACGAAAAAGGTAACGAACTCGACATGGGTTGCGGTTTCGATTATTTTGGGCCCCTCGCCTATCCTGTAATGGAAAACAAGCTTCTATCCGAAGGGAAACTAACCAAAGCCCAGGTTGAAAACCGCAAATTATTAAGATCAGTGATGCACCAGGCCGGATTTTTTAATATCCAGACTGAGTGGTGGCATTTTAATTCGTGTACAAGGCAGGTTGCAAAGGAGAAGTACAAACTAATTGAATGATTGTTATTCCACTAATCGTGAAAACGCCAGCTAATGCCAAACCGGAATAAACGATCCTGCATGGGGTAATGCGGGACGGTGAAATAATTGTAACCGATAAGGCCGCTGAGAAAATTGGATAATTTTACAAAAATCCGCATCCGCTGTATCTTCAGATTGATGAATACGGCGGCATCCAGGTAATTGCCGTTTTTATAATCATTTTGAAGCACAAAGGCCCCCAGAGCAGGGTTATAACTATCAGCGAAGTAAGGCGAATTATATGCCAAATCTATCCCTATTTGAGCCAGCAAAGCTTTTTTAAACATAGGGGTTGTAAACATATATGACTGCATGGCCATCAACTGAGGTTTTCTTACCAGGGCTGGCTTGTCGGTGTATTGATAGACGACTTTATTATCAATACGGAACTTACCGAATACGAAATCCTTATAGATGAATGCTGAGAGCACGTTGACAACTCCGTTGGTGTACTGCCGCGGCCTGCTGTCTGCGCCAAGATACACATAGTTGTAAAGATTGTAATAATCAATTCCCACCGAAAGCCGTGGATAGGAATAATTGAGGCTTAGACTAAGCGTAGATTGTTTCACAAAGTCGTAATCCCACTGATAATATTTTGAAAAAAAATGCTCATAAAACCAGGCGGGTTCAGCCCTTTGATAACGGGCACTGAGCCGAAGCGCACCATAGTTTTTTTCATTAAACACAAAGTCCTGCTTTGCCGTTGCGTTCAGCGAAAAATCATTTTGGTTATAGTCCATCAGCACGTACTCGCCCGCCACATCAACTTTCAGGGTATTATAAGGCCTGACACTTATTCCCAACGAAGGTATCAAATTGGAAATATAATAGCTGCCATCCAACTGCCTGACAGTGGTGTAAGCATGTTTAATACGGGCATAATACCGGAAGTGCCGGTCTTTTGCATTTGCCCTTTGTTCCGCATTCGTCCATGCCAGCGTGTTCTCGAGGGTATAAAACCACGTGGAATCGTTCAGTGCAGATGTATCGTTGGGTATCAGAGGATAATATGCAAGATTTGGATTTTCGTCAATAAACTTGTAGCGTTGTCTGGTAAAAGATAGTGTATGTATGATCCTGCCGAAATTAAATTTTTTCAGGGGCCTGAGGCTATCCTTTTTGTTGAAATCGCTTTCGCGCGACAAGGTAACGTATTGTTTCAACGTAACAGACGATTCGTTCCAGGTTGTTTCTGCCTTTTTCAGGTTAATATCAAAACCACCGGAATTTTCGCCTTTGCGGTAATTGATATAGGCGGTATCATTATTAAGCCCCCCGTTATCCTGAACTTTTATCCTGTTGAAGATATAGTTGACAATAACGCCATACCTTTTGTTTTTTGTAGCATAGTATGTATAGACAGATAAGGCATGATTGTTTGTTTTTTGCCTGAAATTGTCGCGTCCCGGTGAATTGATGATGCGGTAATCCACTCCCATAAACACCTGGTTGCGTACATGATGATAGTGGGTTACCTGAAACACCTGTTCCCTTTTCATGCCCAGTGTCCAGAACAGGTTAGTGTATGGGAGCATGGAATACAAATTAATATTTTGAGATAAATTGAATTTATAGGCATCGAAGGCGGAAAGTCCATAAGTGAATCCAGTGTTTTGTGGAATCCGGAAAATCAGGTTTTGGGTAGCCTGACCTACATTTCCGAGGTTGGCAAAAAACTCATAAGATTTTACTGCAGGGTCGTAGTTATGGAATCCAAAAATGGCGGTATCTGTATAGGTTGCATTGTTTTGCGGCATTGTAGTTGTATCAAATTTTTGGATACAGAAACCGACCGCTTTTATTGAGTCTTTGCGTGAAACAAGGGAGTCAGCATGCTGACAATATGCAACAAAGGAAGTGTGAGCAAAAACAGCGATAATAATGATAGCAAAACGATTCATCAGTCATAATTAAACCGGGGTCAAAGGTAACAAATAAAGGATAAAAAAGGCATAAAAAAGAAGGATGAATACAATGTTTACTAAATTAAAAAACCCCCAGGTTTTCGCAAGGGGGTTAATTAAAATTTGGCGACGACATACTTTCCCGGAACTAAATCGAGTATCATCTGCGCGGGTGGGCTTAACTTCTCTGTTCGGAATGGGAAGAGGTGAACACCACCGCAAAAGTCACCATAATATCTTAAGTATGGGATGATCATATGGGAAAGAAAATACAAAATTGAAATTAATCAAGAAAAGCCAGCGTACATAAAGTTACGGATAATTAGTACTGCTCGGCTTTGACGTTACCGCCTTTAGACCTGCAGCCTATCAACGTGGTAATCTTCCACGATCCTTAAAGGAAATCTCATCTTGAGCTGAGTTTCGCACTTAGATGCTTTCAGCGCTTATCTCATCCAAGCATAGCTACTCTGCGATGCAGCTGGCGCCACAACAGATACACTAGAGGCTTGTCCGACTCGGTCCTCTCGTACTAGAGTCAGGTGCTCTCAAATTTCCAACGCCCACAACAGATAGGGACCGAACTGTCTCGCGACGTTCTGAACCCAGCTCGCGTGCCACTTTAATCGGCGAACAGCCGAACCCTTGGGACCTTCTCCAGCCCCAGGATGTGACGAGCCGACATCGAGGTGCCAA
>Ga0209097_10000481_pt1 | contig 40520 bp, 44 predicted proteins | sample AD_UKC052_MetaG_FD_184419 | JGI IMG/M metagenome (GOLD analysis project Ga0209097, IMG submission 184419) | Active sludge microbial communities of municipal wastewater-treating anaerobic digesters from USA - AD_UKC052_MetaG (SPAdes) (version 2) | ecosystem: Engineered > Bioreactor > Anaerobic >... | reverse complement strand
GTTTACGAGCATCCGCACCACCCCACGCTCGTTCTCGTCCTCGACATGTATGGCATCACACACTGCGTTGGCCGGCCACATGATCAAACGAAGCATCGCGTCTCCTTCCAGCGCCGCGCCCGCCTGGCGCGATTTGTCGCTTTTCAGCATCTTGAACACCTGCGCTGTATAAGCAATATGTCAAATACCACTTTAAGAGCGACAAATGCGCCTCAATCTGCAATCTGACTACGCCCTCAGAGTCCTTACGCACCTCGACGTCCGGCGCGGCGAGTTGGTTACGATCAAGGAGATCGCGGACCGTTTTCGCATCTCTCAGAACCATTTGATGAAGGTCGCTTACTTGCTTGGAAGGGAAGGGTTCATTGAGACCGTGCGGGGTCGGTCTGGCGGACTTCGTCTGATACGCCGGTCCGATACGATCCGCATCGGTGACGTTGTGCGCAGCATGGAGAACGATCTGGCTCTCGTTGAATGCTTTCCAGGTGGAGCAAACGGATGCCTGATCGTCCGCGCTTGCCGCTTGAAGGGTATTCTTCACGAGGCGCTGGAAGCATTCCTGTCCGTGCTTGATCGATACACCATCGCAGACCTCACGGCCGGCAATACAAAGTTGCGCGCCATGCTTCAAAGTGAGGTGGCATGATGAGCGACGCCATCATCAGCGCGAACGAAAGGCGCGCCGCCATCCAGGCGCATGCTGCGGCCATTGGCATCGATGAGGATTACATTTCTCTGGTGGTCGATACCTTCTATGCGAACGTACGCGCCCAGCCGCTGCTCGGTCCAATATTCGAGCGTGAGATTGGCGCTGGATGGGATCGCCATCTCGCTACCATGAAGCGTTTCTGGGCGTCCGTAACGTTGAATGCGGGGGTCTATTCCGGAAAACCTGTTCCAGCACACCAGAAATTGTCAGGCGTTGAGCCTTGGCATTTCAAGATATGGCTCGCCCTGTTCAGGCAGACCTTGGAAGACACGGCGCCGACGCCCGAAGCCGTTGTATACTTTATGGAACGCGCGGAGCGCATCGCCGAGAGTCTCCAGCTTGCGATGTTTGGGTTTCCAGGTCTTCCGGTGAACCGGTCATGAAAACGTCATCTGATCTATCGCGAGGCACCGCACTTGTCTGGGCAGGCGTTGCAATCGGAGGTTCGCTGATTGCGACTCCCGCAAAATTTCAGGCCCCGTCCCTCAGTATGACAACTGCACTTGAGGTGGGCCGGGCGCAGTTCTTCTGGGTTGGGATAGGCGAGTGGATTTTGTGCGCTGCGTTTGTTGGAGCGCTTGTCCTCTGCCGGCGCATTGACTGGCGGATTGCTTCCGTGCCGGTTCTTATCTTTCTGGCGCAGCGTCTGTTGCTGATGCCCGAACTCGATGCCCGGACTGTTCAGGTCATCGCCGGACAGGACGTAGGGCAGAGCTATCTACACCTGATCTACATAGGGGCAGAAATTCTGAAAGTCGGCGCTCTGCTGGCTGCTACGTTTCTAATGGCGCGCTCAGACCCTTCATCCACGAGGCCTTGAAATGACAGATGCGCACGCACCGCAACCCTATCGCTCGACGCCCATATTCGACGCGCAGACCTTGCCGGGGGCGTTGCGCCGCGACCATCGAACGAAGCTGGGCGTCTGGGGTGTCGTGCGGGTTCTCGAGGGCAAGTTGAGACTCGTCTATGTCGAGCCGCCGGGGGAAGTCGTTGTCGAGCCTGGCCGGCCGGGCTTGCTGCTTCCCGACCAGCCCCACTTTGTCGAACCTATCGGCGACATGCGGATGCAGGTTGATTTCTACGACCAACCGCCTGCGCTTTCCTGAATTTAAGTCTAGCTGGCGCGTGTCGACCCGTTCGTCCCGCACGTACCCGGGCGTCATGCGTTTCCGCGAGCGCACGCCTCAGGCAGTCGCTATGGGCTGACGAGGTGGGCCAAGTTGACGTCGCGGCTCGGATCGAACTGAACCGCGTGGCGAGACGGGGAGCCGGAATCTGAGCGAATGACGGAATGAGGCTGGCGACTCGCGTCAGGAAGGCGCAGCGTGTGTCATTGTTTAATACGCGCCGCTCGGAATCGATGAGGCGCCGTTCCGCGCGCGTTTGGGAACGTGATCGGAGCTTGTGCGACGGCGTTCGCCTTGAGTGTCCGATCGCGATCTGGGAAATGCTGAACCATCGCGAACTTGCAGTTTTACTTAATCGAACGAGGCTGCCATGGCGCCTTACAGCGCGACTTTCTCAATCCGTCGCCTCTGGATCATCTTCGCCGTCGGCATGCTCGTCATGTTCGGTACGCTTCTCTATTTCGGCGCGCAGATCTATCAGGCCGCCCCACCAATACCCACATCGGTCCGAACGGCTTCAGGCGAGGAATTGCTCACACGCGAGAAGATCGAGCGAGGACAGAATGTCTGGCAGTCGATGGGCGGGATGCAGCAGGGATCGATCTGGGGACACGGCAGCTATGTCGCGCCGGATTGGAGCGCAGACTGGCTGCATCGCGAAGCCCTGGCCCTGCTCGATATCAACGCCCGCGCCGGCAACGGTGGCGACTATGCGCAGCTGCCAGCGGCCGATCAGGCGCGCGCGAAATTCGTTCTGCAGCAGGAAATGCGGACCAACACCTTTGATCCGGAGACCGGTATCATCCTCGTGTCGGATGCCCGGGGACGGGCCATCGCAGAGGTCGGCGCGCACTATTCGTCTCTTTTCCAGGGGAGCTCTCCTGAGGCGCAGAGCTTGCGCGAAGAGTATGCCTTCCCGCTCAATGCGATGCTGTCTGCAGAAGACGCGGAGGCGGTGAACGCATTCTTCTTCTGGACGGCGTGGGCGGCAAGCACGAACAGGCCGGGAGAGGACATCACCTATACAAGCAACTGGCCGCACGAGCCTTTGGTCGGCAACACGCCGACCGGCGCTGTCTTCATGTGGACGTTCATCTCCATCTTCGTCCTGCTCGCCGGGATCGGCGCGATCGTCTGGTACTACGCCAAGGAGTTCGACATCTGGCGGCGCGACGGCGAACCCGAGACTGGGTTTGCGGCGCAGGACTTCATGGACGCCGCCGTCATTACGCCGTCGATGAGAGCGACCGGCTGGTATTTCATGCTGGTTGCCGCGCTTTTCGTTGTGCAGGTGCTGCTGGGGATGGTGACCGCGCACTATGCGGTCGAAGGCCAGGGCATCTATGGCCTGCCGTTCGCGGAGTACTTCCCCTATGCCGTGACGCGTACGTGGCACACGCAACTTGCGATCCTCTGGATCGCCACCGCGTGGCTCGCCACGGGGCTCTATGTCGGACCACTGCTGGGGGGACGCGAGCCAAAATTCCAGGTGGCAGGCGTGTGGTTCCTGCTGATCAGTCTGGTCGTGATTGTCGCCGGCTCGTTCATCGGTGAATGGTCGGCGGTCAACAGACTGATCGCAGATGCTACCCAGAATTTCTGGTTCGGGCATCAGGGTTATGAGTTCCTCGACCTGGGCCGCTTCTGGCAGATCTATCTTTTCATCGGCCTCCTGCTCTGGGTTGTGCTTGTGTTGCGCGGAATGTGGCCGGCCTTGAAGAGGCCCGAGACCCGCTCGCTTCTCTATCTCGTGATCGTCGCAACGGTTTCTATCGGGCTCCTGTTTGGAGCCGGGCTCTTCTACGGGCAGAACACGCACATAACGATCATGGAGTACTGGCGCTGGTGGGTTGTCCACCTCTGGGTCGAGGGCGTGTTCGAGGTGTTCGCAACCGCCATCGTGTCGGCGCTGCTGGTTCGCATGGGACTGGTGCGGGTCGCCGTGGCGACGACTTCGGTTCTCGTGGCCACAATCATCTTCCTTGGAGGCGGTGTACTTGGCACCTTTCACCACCTCTACTTCAGCGGAACGCCGGTCGGCGTTATCGCCCTCGGCAGCGTATTCTCCGCGCTCGAGGTCGTGCCCCTGTTGGTGGTGGGGTTCGAAGCGTACAGCCGCGCCAAGCATGAAGGCCTTCACGACTGGCAGAAAGCCTATCGTTGGCCCTTCATGTTCTTCTCGTCTGTTCTGGTGTGGAACCTGATCGGCGCCGGCTTGTTCGGCTTTTTGATCAATCCTCCGCTCGCTCTTTATTACATGCAGGGCCTCAACACGACCGCCACTCACGCTCACGGGGCGCTGTTTGGCGTCTACGGCATGCTCGGCCTCGGCCTCATACTATTCTGTATGCGTGGACTTACCGATCCGGCGCGCTGGAACAACAAACTGTTGGCGATCAGCTTCTGGTGTCTGAATGTCGGCCTCGCCATGATGGTTTTCCTGTCATTGTTTCCGCAGGGGCTCTGGCAGGCCTATCTCAGCTTCACGCACGACTACGCCTACGCACGCAGCGCAGAGGTCATCCATGGCCCCGTGATGGAAACCCTGGTTTGGGCGCGTGTGCCGGGAGACATTGTGTTCGGCATCGGTGCGTTCGCCTTCGCGATATTCGTCGCCCAGGCTTTCTGGTCGACCCGCAAGGCTCGGACCGTGTCGCTAGACCCAGTAAACTAAGTCGCAGAACCGGTGAGCTACCGAGGTTGTGCCATGAAGATCGGTCGGCGGTTTCCGGCGACAATGCGAATGGTCACTGCGCCAGGATCGAGCTGCTGATCATGGGTGCATTGGGAGATAGCCCGATTCTGGATCTGACCGTCAGAAACACGGCGACGACTATGACGCGTACCTGCTGCTCGGCGCCTAGTCTCCTGATCGGGTATTTCGCGGCATCGTGGGCATACTTCTTCACCTCGAGCATCGGGTCACGGCATGCTGTCGGCATTCCAAAAACGGGAGCCGCACGTCCAATCGCTATGCCAACCCACCGAGGTTCAATCGGCAGATTTCCGTACGACACCTGACTGGTCTCTGTGACGTCGCTTCACCGGATCCAATATCGCGCGCATTTCAGCTGCGAAAATGGCGTTCGGGCCAAATGCCTCATTCGGCACTGCGCCGGGGTCCTCTTGGTGGTCTTGCTGAATGACCGACTGGTCGAGGTTGGCCAGCAGGTGCTCAAGCTGTGCAGGTGTTGCGATCATTTGCTCCAGGATCCATGCAAGAACCCGCCGCTGAGCATCCAGACGCGCGTCGAGCGCTTGGTAGGAGGGTTCGGTCATGCCGGGCTCAATGAGCAGAACGGCGTTCTCATGGCGCCGCTTCTGATATGGATCGATCATGCCGGGCGACAATGTCAGGGCATGCCGCGGTCGATCGTCTCCCTTGGCTCGGGAGCGCAACTCGTTGCGGGGGCATGAGTCGGTTGCAATCATCGGAAGCGCGAGGATCGTTCGATGAGATCGATCATGTGGGCTGCGGCGTGGGCGGTCAGCGGGTGATCGGTAAAACCCGGCCTTGGTGAGATGTAATCGGCCATTTCACGCGCCAGTTCGAGTTGTTGATCCGATGCTGTGGCGAGCAACGAGATCAGCAAGTTCTCCAACGCAATCAGCCTGACGCGCAAAGCGACCAACTCGACATTGCTCATTTCCGGAGCAGTACTCTGCTTGTCGTCGGTCTGAAAATTGTCAGAAGCGCTAGCGCCGCCTTCGTTGTCCCATCTCGACAGCGCTTGTTGGCGCTGCTGAACCTCTTTGGAATACTTCGATATCTGGTGCGGCATCGCAACTCTTTTCCAGGATTGTTGCACTGGCGCCGATTGACTCGACTAGTGTGGCGGCTCCGGCGAGATCGACTCTGCTTACTGATACCCCACCTCGGATATATAGTCTCGAAGCAACTCGTCCTCGTTCTCTGCTTCCGACAACAAAGCCTGTAAAATCTCCCGCGCATAGACAATGCCGATAGGTCTGCGCGCTGCGTCGATGATCGGAATACGTAGTAGCCCCCGCTCCTTCATCACCGACCAGATATCGAGCAGTATCTCGTGCGCCTGACAATAAGTGACATCGCGTGTCATGACGCTGTCCACGTGGGTTATGCAACCCGCGCCTACCCAACGACCCATTTGGCCGACGATGTCGGTCTTTGTCAGGACGCCCGCCATCTCGCCTTGGTTGCTCACGACGACAAGATCAGTGTGCGGTTTCGCCATTTGCGCGACCGCCTTCTTCACCGACGCCCCCACTTCGATAGTGGCCAGGCGTTCGAGCGCGCGCGGCAGAATTGTTTTGACGATCATTGCTCCATGTCCTGCTTTGCATGTCGGCGACCGATGCCAGTGAAACGTCACTAGCGCGCTGAGGCCAGCATCAGCTCGTCGAATACCGTCGTGTATCGCGGAGATAACTTCTGACGCTTCATCGACCAGCCCTGCTGGATGCCCGCGCAGGCCAGCGTCAGTGTTCGTCGGCCGTAGCGCATGTTGACGGAATCCAGCGCCGACATCAGTCGCGCGCGTTTCTCGATGTCGATCGAGGGGAAGAAGTCGGCGGGCCTCTCTTGCGGACGAGCCAGGTCAAGGAGAACGACGCCGGCCTTGGCGTAGCGAAATCCCGGCCGCCACAGCCGTCGCCCCGCGCGAAGGGCGTCCTTGACCAGCGACAGGGTGTCGGAGGTCGGCTCGATATCGAACGTGGCCTGGTTGAAGTATTTCGGGTCCTTGTTGAACTCGTTCGTTCGCACGAACACCTGCATGGCGGTCGCCACAAGCCCATGGCGGCGGAGCTTCTCCGCCGCACGTGTCGCGTAGGATGCAATGGATTGCTCCAGCTCGCGCTTCTCGGTCACAGCGCGTCCAAAGCTGCGCGTCACGGCGAGACTTTTGCGCGTCGGGGGCGTTTGCGAGAAGGGTATGCAGTTGACCCCCTTGAGCTCGGCATGGGTGCGCGCGCCGACGACCGTCAGGAGTTCCCGCACCTCGTCTTGGGGCAGTGCGACGAAAGCGGCGACATTGGTGACTCCGCGTCTGGCCAGCTTGGTGCCGGACGCTGGCCCCAATCCCCAGACGTCGGAGATGTCGATGCCCGGGTAGGCGGCGGCGCGGGCGTCCTCCGTCGATAGATCGCAGACGCCGGTTCCCGAGCGGTAACTCTTGGCGGCCTTGTTTGCGAGCTTGGCGATCGTCTTGGTCGGGCCGATACCAACGCAGGTCGGTATCTTGGCGATCTGTCTTACAAGGTCGCGAATGCGGTGGGAGAGGAGAAGCGGGTCCGGGACGCCTGTCAGATCGAGAAACATTTCGTCGATCGAGTATGGCTCCACGGCCGGTGCGTTGGCGCTGAGCACCTCATACATGCGCCGGCTCATGTCGCCATAGAGCGCATAGTTCGACGACATCCAGATCACCGAACTTAGTCCCGGGCGTTTGGAAGCGATATGCCAGGGCTCGCCCATCTTGAGGCCGAGATCCTTGGCCTCCTGCGTCCGCGCGATGATACAACCATCATTGTTGGACAGGACGACCACCGGCTTGCCACGCAGGGTTGGGTCGAAGGCGCGCTCGCAGGAGCAGTAGAAACTGTTGCCATCGACGAGCGCGAACAGCGTCATAGCTGCGTTCGCACGAGCGCCTGGACGATCGCCCAGACCTCGACATCGTCCGCAATGGTGATGATCGGGCCGGACGAGGGGACCAGCACCCAGACGTCGTCGCGTTTCGTCAGCGTTGCGAGGATCACGTCGCCACCCACCATTGCGACGCAGACCTTGCCGGGCTTTGGTTCTGCGGCGGCGTCAGCAACGAGGATGTCGCCATCCCTTATGCCGCGCGAAGCAAGCGCCTGGCCTTTCACGCGCACTGGGTAGCGGCCGGGACGGCGCAGATCGAGGATCGCCGCCAGGTCGATGGCGTCCTCAACGTAGTCCTGTGCCGGCGACTGAAAGCCGGTGGTGTTATCGCCCTTGTAGTCGCCCATCTGGAACAAATAGCGAACACGCAAGGGGGCGCAAAGCCGGAATCGGACCGACATCCCCAGCTTTCCAGACCGTCGAGTTCGCAATCACGTATATTGGGATACCGAAGGTATCTGAAAGTAGTGATTGATAAACTCAGGCGTGGTTTGATAAGCTCTGGAAAGAGATACCCATGGCATCGGAAACCGGGTCAAAGCTAAACCGCCTTCAGAAGCTCGTCCCCGAGGGCCTGCTTGTCGACGCCGCTTGGCTGGACGCGGAGGGCTACACCCATCCGCTCCGCCAAAAGTATGTCGCCAGCGGATGGCTGACCATGCCCGTGCGCGGGGTCTATCAACGGCCCGCGGCTGGCGATGCACAGAAGGGTCGGCTCGACTGGCGCCTCGTCATCCTTTCGATGCAGACGCTGATGAAGATGCCAGTGACGGTAGGGGGACGCACCGCGCTGGAACTGCAGGGCCTCGCTCACTACCTGCCGCAAGGCCGGGAGTCCGATCTTCATCTCTACGCTTCGGCGAGACTCCCGGGCTGGCTGGGTAAGCTGCCACTGAATACGCGGCTCGTGGCGCACAAGCATGCGCGGCTATTCAAAGATATCTCGGGTGACGTTCACCAGTTCAAGCGAAACGTCGTGACCAAGGAAAGCCTCTCTCCCGAACTCCCGGGCGGAGAGGGGCTGATGCTTCAACTGTGGGGCCACTGGAACTGGCCCCTGACGATATCGACACCGGAGCGAGCCGCACTTGAACTCATGGACGAACTGCCCGACCGCGAAAGCTTCGCGCATGTCGATGACCTGATGGGAGGGCTTGCCAACCTCAGCCCCCGTCGCGTCCAGCGCCTTCTGGAGGCCTGTCACTCCATCAAGGCGAAGCGGCTCTTCCTCTTCATGGCTGACCGCCATAACCATGCATGGTTCAGACGCCTTGATGTGAGCCGGATCGATCTTGGCGCGGGCAAGCGTTCAATCGTTGAAGGCGGACGCTACGACCCGAAATATCGCATCACCGTCCCAGAAACTCTGGTGAGTTCAGCTGATGACGACTGAAGTCTACAAGGCGCAGGTGAGACTGCTGGTTCGGACGCTGCCATACGTGGCGACGGAAGACTGCTTCGCGCTCAAGGGCGGCACTGCAATCAACCTGTTCATCCGCGACATGCCGCGCTTCTCGGTCGATATCGACCTGGCCTACCTGCCTGTAGCGGGCAGGGCGGGCTCGCTGGCCGCTATCCAGGCGGCGCTACTGCGCATCAAGGCTGCAATCGAGGCTGGCATTCAGGGCTCGCACGTAACATCCGCGACGACCGCTCCTGAGAACAAGATCGTAAAGCTGATGGTCTCTATACCGGGGGCCCAGATCAAGATCGAAGCCAACCCGGTCCTGCGCGGAAGTGTCTATCCGGCGGTTGAGCTCAGCGTCAGCGCCAGTGTCGAAGACGAATTCGGCTTTGCCGCCATACAGGTCCTTTCTTTTGCAGACCTGTATGGCGGCAAGCTGGTTGCAGCGATGGATCGCCAGCATCCACGCGACCTGTTCGACGCGCGTGACCTGCTTCGGAACGAAGGAGTCAGTCAGGATCTGGAGCGAGCTTTCCTGGTTCATCTGATCAGCCATAAGCGGCCAGCCGCAGAAATCCTGGCGTGCCGTCGCAAGGCAATCGCTGATGAGTACGAAAACAACTTCAAAGGCATGACGGTAGAAGAGGTGCCGCTGGCTGAGCTTGAGGCCGTGCGCGACACTCTCGTCGATGTCCTCGTGCGAGGCATGCCGGACGCGCATCGCAAGCTGCTGCAGTCGATTGAGAAGGGAGCGCCTGACTGGACTTTGCTGCCAATCGAGAGCGTACCGACATTGCCGGCCGTCCTATGGCGACTGCAGAACATCGCGGGGCTGACGGATGCGCAACGCGCTGACAACGCGGCGAAGCTGCAAGCCGTCTTCGATCGGGCCGATAAGGGCGAGGCCTAGTTCGCCGGTCGTCGGTCAGCCGACCTTAACGAGCACGGCATTGCCATAGCGTTGCTCAGGGCCCTTGCCATCTTCCGGGTTGAGGAGAACGACCTGCGTTGCCGGCGCCAGCGGTGTGGCGCCTGGAAGATCGATTTCCGCGACCACATAGATCTTCTGGCTTGTGCGGATGCGGACGCGGTCGCCGACTTTCAGTTTCTCTGACATGGCGGCGGTTTGTCATGGCTCGACGATCCCGGCAAACGGCGACGGGCAGCTGTTTGTGGACAAGCGCAGCGGCTTGGCTGAATTTCCTGGCGGCGAGTCGGAGCGCGGCTACGGGGGATGGCATGGCGAAACGTGGAAAGGTCGTGCGTTTTCGCAAGCGACCCGCTAAGGCGCGCCGGTTTCGGCGTTGGCCGTTCGGTTCGGTCCGGCGCCTGGTCGTGCCTGCGGTGATCGTGGGCCTTCTGCTTGCGGCGGTTGGCGTCGGGCTGATTGAAGGCAAGGGACCGGATGCTTCGCGGACCACGGGGACGGCGGACAACAAGGTTGTGCGCGTTACTTGGGTGGATGGCGACAGCGGCAGGCTCGATAATCGCGAGTTCAGATTGCATGGCGTCGATGCGCCTGAAGGCAGTCCGCAGCGGGCGAAGTGTGCACGTGAGCGCACACTGTCTGGAGACGCTCGTAACGCGGCTCGAAGCATAACGTTCGACAAAGGCCGAGTAGTCGTTGCGTCGCTTCTCCATGTATTGGCGAACCTGCTCGGGAAGCAGTTTGTCCCGAACAGCGTCCATGCACACGCGACTGATTTCCTTGAGTGTGCGCTCTGTCAAATTGAACGCGGTGCGTCCCTCGTTGACCCTTAAGTTGAGGTATTCACTGGAGATGCACCCGTGGAATACCAAGTCGGTCTGATCGTCGCGGGTGAGGCTCTCCAAACCTAAAAGGTTATCAACCTTGCGTGTTTCGACCGTTCGCTCGTTTGCCAGAAGATGAAGCTGATGCCGCCCCTCGAGCCCGGTACTAGCCTCAGCAAGGCAAGTGAAGCCGACGATCGAAATCTCTCCAAACTCCTTGTGGTTGAAGGTTGCTTTCAGCGGTTCGCCAACTACGAGCTCGGCGACGGCCTTTGGGTACTCGGTGATGTCGCCATCTAAATTGACCATGATCTTGGGTCCGCCGCCCATCAAGAAGTCAGCGATGAAATGCGCACTGAAGTACCGCAGGAATGTGTCTGCGCGACGAGGAAACGTTTCTGCGTACTCAGTTGTTCTCAGCTTGCCGAAACGAACTGTCGTCCCTGTCTTCGAACCAGCGGTCGCTTGCTGGCCGTCGATCAGTGGCACAACCTGTTCAAAGTTGTTCAGAACGAAATTGAAAGCTCGTTCGAGTAGCGAACCGTGATGCAAGTAGCGGCTATCGACACGTATGGAAGTAAACGCGTCCAACCAAAAAAGGCGACCAACGCCTTTTCCACCCTTTGCTTTCTTGAAATCGGTGTCGATTTCGCAGAAGGCAGCGTACCGCTCTCCGTCGAGACCAATGCCGTTGTCTGATACAGCGACCTCTAGCTTGTCAGGGTCTGAGAGTGACGTGACTTCAATAGTGATCCGTCCCTTGGAGACATTGGGGCCGAGCTTGTCTTCAAGCGCAAACATCGCGTTGCTTACAGCTTCGAAAACCGGTTGAAGAGCTTGGGTGACGTTCGAAGGCTTTGGGAGCTTGCGCACCCGATTCTCGATGTTGGGCGTAAGCGCTGGCAACGGTGATTTCCTTGCTCACAGGAGCGGAAGGCGCAGGTAGTTGGTCGTTCGGCGCCTGACGCAAGGCGGTTAGCGGACCTTGTTGCTGTTGAGACAGAGGCGAAGCGGCAGCGGGTTGGGCCTGAGGCACTTGCTTCAGCGCGAACCCGATTGCTGACCTGTCGGCTTGTGCGGCTTCGAACTCGGCCGGGTCGGGTGGTGGTGCAGCACCGTAGTTGTCGTTCGGCGAGCCGTTCCACGATGCGTCAGCAGGCGGGTAGCTTGTGTCGGTTGGCGCAAATGCCGCGATGTCGCCCGCCATCGGCGGACCAAGGACGGGCGGTTGGGCGGGCAGACGTGAAGCTTCGACCTGTGCTGCCTCTTCATAGTTGGTCGGGAGCCGCCGGATAGCCGTTTGGGCCATCTCTGGCCGGGCAGGATCGGACATCATCGGCCGTGTCTCGGACGGCTTCTTTGCCGGGTCATTGGTGAGACCGCCCGAAGCCAGGATGAGGACAAGGCCGATACTGCCACCGGCGGCGATGAGAATGGCTGGCTTGTTTAGGCCCTTTGCGCCGGGTCCTTTGACGCGGATCGACGACAGAGGGGGCGGCGGGTTGGCGTCGGGCATGGCTTCGTCGGCGGGCGGTTTTGGTGGAAGGCCATCAGCCATTGGAGCCTCCGCGGCTGATGGGCGTCTGGCGCTCAATGCGAACGGTCTTGGAGCCCCAGCCAGAGCCGAGCTTGAGTTCGGCTTTTGCGAAGAGGCGATCGACCACGTAGTATTTGCCCTGGAGGCGATAGTTCACGGCTTCCATGCCCTGATCGCCGATGACGAACAGCGGCGGGGCTTCCATGGTGTGGAGCATCGAAGGCATTTCGATGAAGACCTGCTGGCCATCGTCGAAAGCTGCCAGCGGACGCCAGTCCGGTTTGTCGCCATCGATCTTGTAGCGAAGGTTGAGCTTCTCCGGTGTGAAAGCCGCCGCTCCGGGTGTGGTCGCGGGTCCCGCAGTTTGCGGCGGCTGGTTCTGGATCATCAGGTCTGCCGGGTAGCGCCATGAGACGGCAGCCATGGCCGGACCCGACACGCTTTTGAGTTCCACATGATAAACGCGGCGGTCGGTCATAATGACGAGGTTGGTCGCCAGCGACGCGGCATTCGGTTTAACCAGAACGTGGGCTTGGCCTGTCGGGCCCGCGCCGGAGCGGGCGTCGGCGACGATCCAGCGTGTCGTATCGCCTGCCGATACCGACAGAAGCGTTTCGCCGGGTTCGAGCGCAATATCGGTAATGCGCTGGGGTGACGCCTGGATCGCATAGAGCGCACCGCGCTCATAGGCGAACTCGTGCAGGGCGCCTACGACAGAGGCGTCGCTGGGCTGGCGAAGCGCGGCCTGGTTGGTCGATGCGACGTCATCCTTCTTGGAAGTGGGCGTGGGGCCGGCGGCGGCGGGCGACGCGAGAAGAAGCGCGGCGATGCTAACTGTTATGAGCGATCGGTAGGTCATTGCTGAAGATCCCGGGACCAGGTGAGTGAGTGGACATAGAGGCCGAGCGGATTTTTGGAGAGGCGCTCAGGCGAAGAGGGCGGTTCGATCACAATCGTCGCGACGCCGCTGTATCGCTCGACGTGCGTCAGCGTGCCGGACATGTAGGCGGACTCGCGCCAGCGGACGTTGAAGCTGGTGGGGCTGGCGCGGACGACTGACAGCACCTCGACCGCAACTGTCGTCTTGCCGACCTTGGCAAACGGATCGTCGGCTTCCGCCATTGCGTTAAGCGCCTGGGCGCCGCCTTGCGTCGCCCAATCATAGGCGCGGAGCCAGTTCTGGCGGACGACGATGGGGTCAGATGGCAGTCCCCTGACCATCTCGACGAAGCGTGCAAGATGCCACGATATCTGGGCGTCGCTCGGCTCGTAGGCCGACGTTGCGGGGCCTACGAGCCGAGCTTCTCCACTCTGATTGGCTTCGATCACGAACGGGACGGCTGCTGGACGCATGGCAAGGGCAATGACGCCTGCAGTGAGCGCGGCTGACAGGCCGAGGGCGCAGAAGGCGGCCGTTCGCCAGGTTCGGGCGTGGGCCATGGCGGAACCCATTCGGCTGTCCCAGAGCTGGTGAGCCTGTCGGTATGGGGTGTCGGGCTCGGTCGTCTTCTGGAAGCGCGAGGATCGCCCCCTCACAAACTGTGATGCGGCAAACATGGTCTACTCCCTGTGCTTGAGATTGGGGCCTTCGGATGCACCGCCGCCATCGCCGGCGCTCAACGTGTGAGCGGCGACGAGAGCGCCTTCGCGAAGCTGCTGTGATCTGCGGAAACGGCGCGCCCAGTCGGGTTGGCCAGCCGCGCCGGACGTGCCAGCGCCACCGGAGGCGGGCGCAAGTTGCGCAGCGCCGGCGGAGCGTGTCACGGTGCGCGCGCCATTGGTGGTTCTGTTCTGGAAGTGGCCGGCCACCTGGGACGCAGCCTGACGCGCGCCACCGACGGCGGCAGCTCCAAGGCCTACAGCGGCATTAAGCGGCGCAGCGACGGGACCCTTGAGGCCGGTGCGGAGCGAACCGAGCGCGGTTGCCGCCCTGAGGCCGCCGGTCGTTGAGGCAGCGCCATTCGCTGCGCTGCCAAGGGCCGCGGCGGTTGTACGTGAGGCGGCGATGCCGCCAGAGGCGACAGCTGCGCCAGCCGCGCCGACGCCGAGTGTCGTGCCAGCCGCGGCGCCCGCCGACAGCTGGGGAGCACCCGAGACGAGGCCCGCGGCAATACGCGGACAGAAGATGGCGAGGCCCATCAGGGTGAGGGAGCCCAGCACGACGGCAAAGGCCTGCTCAACGGTGATGGTGTCTGGATCGAGTGCGGTACGCAGCGTTGAGAACATGGTCGAGCCAATCCCGATGATCATGGCGATCACCAGCACCTTGATGCCCGACGAGATGACATTCCCGAGGACGCGCTCGGCCAGGAACGTCGTCTGCTTCCAGAACGCGAAGGGGACCAGGACGAAGCCGGCAAGCGTCGTCAGCTTGAACTCGACGATCAGCACGAAGAGCTGGATCGAAAGGACGAAGAAAGCGGCAATGACGATGATGCCGCCAATGCACAGGAGAATGATCTCCGAGATGTTGGCGAAGAATTCGAGCGGTCCTGGCGCCAGGGTGCCGATATGTTCGAAGATAGGCGCCGACGCCGCAAGACCTTCCGAGGCGACCATGCCGGGACGCATGAGATCTGCCGGGCTGAAACTTGAGGCCGACGCGTTGAGGCCCAGCGTTGCAAAGCTGTCGAGGATGATGGTGGACAGCATGGCAAAGTTGCCAAAGATAAAGGCGAAGGCGCCGACGTAGAGCGTCTTCTTCACAAGGCTCTGAATAATGTCGGTGTTGGATCCCCACGCCCAGAACAACGCCGCCAGCGTGACATCGATCGTGATCAGAATCATCGCGAGCGACGTGACGTCGCCACCGATCAGGCCGAAGCCTGAGTCGATGTAGCGGATGAATGTATCGAGAAATTCATCGATCGCTGAGAAGTCGTTCACGGCGGCGTCCCTTTTTTGTAGCCGGTGGCTGTCTTGCTAGTTCCAGGGCTTCTGGCCGGGATGAGCGGTCCGCGCGCCGGCGAAGAAATAGGCGCTCTGGGCGCGCCCTTGCGCCTGAACCTCCATCTCGCGAGCTCGCTCCAGCGCCTCGGCCCGGCTTTCCGCAACCAGCAGCGACTGCAGCCGCATGCTCTGCTGCGCCTGGAACGCCAGGAACTCGTTGGTCGCTTGCGTGGCTGCAAGCGCGCCTGTCGCATTGGCGCTCGCGGCGGAAAGGCGTTCTAGGATTGTCTGGTCAGCTCGCAGTTGTTCGGTGACTTTCGCCTGCACAACCAGCGAGTTGCGCAGGGCGGCCCGGCTTACATCGATCTGCTCAATCGCAGTTCGCGCGCGCGTGGCAAAATCGGTTCCCGCATACCGACCGCTGAACAAGGTCTGCAGGGCGTCGCGTGTCTGCTGCACTTCAAGGGCGACACCCCCAGCAGTGTCGATCAAGGCGTCGAGCTCGCGCAGCTGCTGGACAAATTCGGGAGCGAAGCGCTGGCCAAGATTTGTGAGGTTTCTGGCCTCGTTTTCGAGGCTTCGCACCTGATTGGTGATCTGCTGGATCTGGTTGTTGATCTGCTGGAGCGTCCGCGTGGCAGTGAGGGCGTTCTGGATCAGGTTCGAGGGATCAATAACCGCCATCTGGGCCTGAGACGGGGCCGCCGCCGGGGCAATGAAGGCGGCGGAGAGAATAATCCGGAGGATGGAGGAGAGCGAGAAGCGGGGCATGGATGTTGTCCTGATCAGCTTGCGTGTTCGGTGATGCGGGTGCGAGGTCCGGGGTTCTGGTCGGGCTCATCGAGCGCCTCCAGAACCCAGGCGAGCTGCCGGGCCTTCAGGAAGCGCCGCCAGAAGGGGACCGAGCTGGTCTGGCGTTCGAGCCGCGAGATCAACTCGCGTGCGGTCGAATCCGAGGCGCCGCAGAAGGCGAGCGCCACCGGTCCCAGCGCGAGTTCGAACAAGCGCCGGCCTTTGGGGCTGGCATAGTAATAGTCGCGCTTGCGCTGGGCCGTTGTGATCAGGTCGATCTCGGTCTCGTTGAGCCCGAATCGCTCATACGCCTGACGCTGCTGTGGCTCGAAGGCTCGTTCGTTCGGGAGATAGATGCGCGTCGGGCAGGATTCGATCAGGGCAGGTGCAATGGCGCTGTCTGCGACATCGGCGAGCGACTGCGTTGCAAAAACCACCGCAACGTTCTTCTTGCGTAGTGTCTTCAGCCATTCGCGGATGCGCGCGGCGAAGAGCGGCGCATCGAGAAAGAGCCAGGCCTCGTCGAGAATGAGCAAGGTCGGACGGCCGTCGAAGCGCTCCTCAAGGCGGTCGAACAGGTGAAGCAGGGCCGGTGCGACGGCCTTCGGCCGCGCCATGATCTCCTCCATCTCGAAGAGGACAGTGTCGGAGAGCGTCAGCCGATCTTCAGCGCCATCGAAGATCGCCCCGTAAGCGCCTTCCTGCGTATAGGGCAGGAGCGCCGACTGAAGCGCGGCGTCCTGAACGAGGAGCCTGAGACCTGTGAGGTGGCGTTGCTCAGGCGGGGCGCTAGCAAGACTGCCAAGCGCTGACCAGACCCGCTCCTGTGTGTCGGGTGACTGCTCGACGCCTTCCTGCGCCAGCAAACCCATCACCCATTCGAGGGCCATCGAACGCGCGGCTGCATCATCAATATGAGCGAGAGGCTGGAAGGCCGGGCTGGCGCCGCCGCCAAGATCGATGGCGTCGCCACCGAGTCCAAGCATCGCGGCCCGGGCCGAACCGCCCTTGTCGAAGACGAAGATCTGAGCGTCCGGATAACGCCGCCATTGCAGGGCGAGGAATGACAACAGGACAGACTTGCCGGCGCCGGTCGGCCCGATGACCAGCGTGTGGCCGACGTCGCCAACGTGCAGGTCCAGCCGGAACGGCGTCGATCCGTCCGTGCGGGTGACAGCCAGCGGCGGGGCGTCGAAGTGACGGTTCCAGGGATCACCGGCCCATGGCGTCGCTAGCGGAGCGATGTGCGCCAAGTTGAGCGTCGAGACCATCGGGTGACGGACATTGGCCCAGGCATGGCCGGGCAGGCTCGACAGCCAGGCTTCAACCGCATTCAGAGTTTCGGTGACGGACGCAAAGCCGCGCGAAGAAATAACGCGCTCTGCGTGGCGAAGGCGCTCGTCCGCCTCGTGAGGCGTTGAACCCATGACGACAAGCGTCGACGTGAAGAAGCCGAACCCGACAAGCTCCGACCCAACTTCAGCCAGGGCGGCATCGACCTCCTCGGTCTTGGCGATGGCGTCCGGATTGGAGAAGGCCGCCTGCTCCTTGGTCAGCATCTCCTTGACCAGCGCCGACAGGGATTTGTGCTTCGAAAACCAGAGCCGCCGCCATTTGGTGAGTTCTCGTTCCGCCTCGGCGCGGTCGAGACACAGGTGCCGCGTCATCCATCGATAGGGCATGCCAAGCGCATTGAGATCATCCAGCATGCCGGGATTGGTGAAGGGCGGGAAACCCTTGATGGTCAGGAGACGGAGGTGTCGGTCGCCAAGCATCGGCGCAACGCCGCCAATGAGCGGCGCATCGCAGATCAGCCCGTCGATGAACGCCGCGGCCGCTGGTGCGCGTATGTCGGTACGGCGGTTGGATACAGCGCGCTTGAGATAACTCAGCGTCTCATCGTCGGTGAGCGGGTGGAATTCCGCAACGATGGCTGCAAACAGGCCGAAGGCATGGTTACAGCTGGTGGCGAACTGCTCCAGTGCGTCCAACGCGACCTGACGGTCGATGGCGCCGCCTGCCTTGCGCGCCTTGGCCGTAGGCTTGGGCGAGGACTGCTTGGCCTGGTCGAGTTCGAAGAAGAAGGCTGAGGCCTTGCGGCTCGAATCCGGCGCAGGTGTCCACTGCAAAGTCAGGTGGTGGATCGTCTCGAACTGGGAGGAGGCCTGCTCGAAAGCAGCCGCACGTTCGGAGTCGACGAGACGGGACAAGTCATCGTCGAAAACGCCGGCCGGATAGTCGGTGACCTCGGTGCGCTCTGCTTCAATGTAGATGGCCCAGCCTGATCCCAGTCGCCGGAACACGTTGTTGGCGCGCGCCACGAACGATACCAGCTCGTCCGGGGTCGATGACCGGACATCGGGCCCTCGGAACCGGGCCGTCTTCTGAAAGGAGCCATCCTTGTTGAGGACGATGCCGGGGCCAACCAGCAGCGCCCATGGAAGGAAATCTTCAAGCCGGCTCGGTTGGTGGGCGTAAGGAGCAAAACTGATCATTGTGCTGGTCCGGATCTCGGGGCGGTTCAGTCGAAACGGTTCGGGATACGCATGGCGCGCTTGAGGACATCGATGGCGTCGGGATCACGCTTGGCGAGGAAGACGCCGACGATGTGTCCCACAATGCCCACGGCTATTCCGATCAGGGGCGCGCCGGCGAAGGCGATGACCGCCGCCAGAGTGCCATTGAGGATCGCGTAGGGTCGCGGCGCCCCACCCATGAGGATGGGTTGGGTGAGGGCCTGACGAACCGGCGCAAGAAAGCCGGGGACATCCCTGATGTCTCGATAGTTGGGGTCGCGCATCGAGCTGGTCCTTTTCTCTGGTTGGCTGTGGGGTCAGGGCAGGGTTGCGCCGCCACCGCCGACGAGCGGCAGGAAGAAGCTGGTCGCCGCAAACGCGATCGCCAGACCGAACAGGATCTGCAGCAGTTTCTTGAAGCCCTGGCCGACATCGCCGAACGCGAGCGTCATGCCCGTTGCCACAATGATCAGGATGGCGATGACCCGCGCCACCGGCCCGGTGATCGAATCCATCACCGCCGTTAGCGGGCCTTCCCACGGCATGGCGCCGCCGGCGCCGCCGGTTGCCGCGTGAGCAGCGCCTGCCGACGCGATTGCAATCGCGGCGATGGGGATGATGCGCAGCAATGCGCGGCTTTTGGTCTTCACGTCTTGGCTCCTGCTTTTACTCGATGCGCGCCAGGCCCGGGCGCGGCGGGTTGTTGGCGTCCAGGCTCAGCAAGCTTGGGCGCGTAGATTTCGGTGATGCGGCGGCCGGCAGGTCCTCCGCGTTCGATGAAGACGACAAGGTCGATGGCCTCAGCGATCAGCGCGGTGGGCGGGCTGTCGCAGGCTTCCATGGCGAGCTGTTCGAGACGCGACAGGGCGGCGCGCGCGGAGTTTGCATGGAGCGTCGCAATCCCGCCGGGGTGGCCGGTGTTCCACGCCTTGAGCAGGTCGAGCGCTTCAGCGCCTCGCACCTCGCCGACAATGATGCGGTCGGGACGAAGCCTGAGCGTGGAGCGCACCAGCTGGGCAAGACTGACCGAGCCGGGCTGGGTCCGGAGGGCGACAACATCATCGGCTTCGCACTGCAGCTCGCGCGTGTCCTCCAGGATGACGACACGCTCGTTGAGGCATGCAATCTCGCCGAGGAGGGCGTTGGCCAACGTCGTCTTGCCCGAGCCCGTACCTCCCGCCACGATTATGTTGGCGCGCTCACGGATCGCGGACTTGAGGTTGACCGCCTGCGCTGGGGTCACGATGCCGGCCGCGACATACGCGTCGAGGCGGATGACCTGGCCCGCCGGTTTACGGATCGCAAAGCACGGCGCCTTGGCAACCGGAGGCAGGACGCCTTCGAACCTCTCGCCGCGTGGCGGCAGTTCGGCTGAAACGATGGGCTTCAATCGGGTGGCTTCTGTCCCTGTCAGGGTCGCCACGAGCCGGATGGCGCGCTCTGTCTCGGCGGGCTCCATGCGGATAGAAGTGGCCTCGCGGCCGCGTGCGACCCGCTCGACCCAGACGCGCCCATCGGGGTTGACGATCACCTCAATGGTGTCCCGGGCCTCCAGCACGGAAGAGAGGGCCGGGCCGAGCGCTGTCGCCAGCATGGCAAGGCCGCGTGATGGATCAAAGGCGGGCGATGAGGTCATTCGGCGGCCCTCACAGGTTGGGCCGGTTGTGACGTTGCCGGACCTTCCCCGGCGAAGTGGTCTCGCCAGACGCTGCGGCCCCTTCCAAGGCGGGTCACGATGGCGTCGATCACACTGCGGAATCGTTCGGCGCCGCGGGCGTTGAAGACGGTCTTTTCGTTATCCGCGATCTCGGGCGTAACGCTCATCGAGAACCGGGCAGCATGTGCCGACAACTCGAAGTGCGTCTCCTGGCCCTTTTCCACGACACCGATCGCGCGATGGATTACATCGAGCTTGGCCATCAAGGCGGCATGCTCGACTTCGCGGCCCGCATTGCTGAAGGATCTCGCAATGGCGTCTTCGACAATATCGGAGACGCTCCGACCCTTCACGGCCGCGACGCGCTTGAGCGTGGCCGCCATGTCGGTTGGGATGTAGGTGGTGATCTTCTCCCTGACGGCCATGATCAGAAACTCGGATCATGGTTGTCGGGATCGAGCGCGAACTGCGCGGCAATCGCGGTGGTCGGGCCAGCGATTGCAGCGCCGAGATCATCCTCGATGACAACCGGCGGCTCGACCGCAGTCGCTGGGGCGTCCAGGGCGGCGGCAGCTGCGACAGCTGGCGCGAAAGAGAAAGCCTGCTGCTTGGCATCCTGTGCCCGCGGGGCGCGCCGCGGCCGGACCGGCGGCTCGGCCGGTGTGGCGGCGGGGGCCGGTGGCAGAGGAGGTGGCGCCACCGTATCCCAGTCGCTCTGCGCGCCTGGGCCTTTGGGTGGCGAGACGAGTATCGGCGCGCGAACGCGGCCCTGGAAGGTGGGCTCAGCAAAGTAGCGCAGCTTGCGCGCACGGATCGGCGGAGACCCACCCACGAAGACAAGCGACTCGTCGGGTGGGAGCTGCATCACCTCGCCGGGCGTCAGCAGCGCGCGCGGGACTTCCTGGCGCGACACCATGGTGTGGCCGAGCCACGGCGCCATGCGCGAGCCGGCATAGTTCATCTGGGAACGTGTCTCGGTGGTGACACCCAGCATGTCGGAGAGGCGCTTGGCCGTGCGCTCGTCATTGCAGGCGAAGGCGACCCTGATGTGCGCGTTGTCGAGAATGGACGAGTGTTCGCCGTAGGCCTGTGCGATCTGGTTTAGAGATTGCGCCACGAGGCAGGCCTTGATCCGGTAGCCGCGGATGTAGGCGAGGGCATGCTCGAAGAAGTCGAGCCGTCCAAGCTGCGGGAACTCGTCGAGCATCAGAAGGACGCGTCTCCCGTCAGCAGTGTCGGCATGCCGGCCCGCAATCTCCGTCAGACGCTTCAGGACCTGATTGAGCACCAGCCGAAGCAGCGCTTTCAGGCGCGACAGCTCTTCGGGTGGGACGACGAGGTAAAGCGAGACCGGGCGTGCGCCCTCGATCAGATCGGCAATATTGAAGTCAGACACCTCTGTCGCACGTGCGAGTATCGGATCACGGTAGAGGGCGAGGTAGCCAAGAGCGGTGGACACCACGCCGGAACGTTCCGCCTCCGCCATGTCGAGAAGCTGCCGCGCCGCTGCTGCCACGACAGGATGTGCTGCGCCATCCTTGATCGGCCGGCGCAGCATCTCCTCAAGGAGTTCGACGATGGGACGCTGTGGATCGGCTAGGATTTCCCCGAGCCGCGCGAGTGTCTTTTTCTGCTCGACATAGAGAACCCAAAGGACGGCGCCGACCAGCAATTCAAAGGCCCGCAATTGCCAGTGATTGCGGGCGCCGAGTGCGCCTTCCGGATCCACCAGCATGTCTGCCAGGACTTGTGCGTCGCGGACCTCTGCTTCGCCGCGCCTGATCTGCGTCAATGGGTTATAGCGATGGGTAGCCGTGGAGGTCGGCTCGAACCTGTAGGTCGGGCCGAAGCTCGCGCGCAGGCCGGACGTGAGACCGTGGATTCGTTCGACGCGCGATACTTTGGAGTCACGTCTGCGGGCGATATCGTTGGCCCTGCGCAGCTGCTGCTAGCCATCTGAAAAAGCTTGCCCCGGCTATTTTGCGGACGGTTCGGTAGTTAAGTGCGAAAGAAGAAGGACGCCGATGAAGAACAAAAGGAATCCCGCCGGGTCCGAAGGTTTGGCAGTGCGACGGGCTGCCAGTCAGCACGAAAAAGGGCCGGTCTGTGTGGGCAATTCTGAGCGCTGGCCTGGGGCAACCAACAATCTCACCAACAATGCACAGCGGCATGGCCCCTAGTTTAAGTCGTGCTTAATCGAATCTGTGTTGGCGTAGTGCATTGGCATGAGGCCCAGCACCATGAACGTGCGCACCTGCAAAAAGTGTGGGCAGACGCAGCCCGAGGATCGCGACCATTTCGGCAACTACGAAAATGACCGAAACGGTGTCGTCAAAATCGGCTGGAAGGGGACGTGTCGCACCTGTGATGCTGCCCGAGCCCGCAAGCATTACGAGAACAACCGAGAAAAGTCTCAGGCTCGCAGCGCATTACGTAAGGAGCGCGTGGCTGACGCAGGGCCGGAAGCCACGGACGCTGAGAAAGCCGCCGTGAAGCGAGCTTTGGGCGGATGCTGCCGCTATTGCTCAACGCCATTCGACGGCACCGAGGAACTGGACCACCTGACGCCTGTAGCGCGCGGCGGCACCAACGAAGCTTGCAACCTCACTTATGCCTGCCTCGCCTGCAACCGAGCCAAGGGCTCTAAGTCACTCACCGAGTTCATGGTGTTTCGTGTGCGGCGTCGTTTGTCAGTACGTATCGATGTGCCCACAGGCGAGAACCCAAGCCCGGTGACGCGCGCAAACGTGCGGGATAGCAAGCGCGCAAGCTAACGGGGTTGCCAACCGCTAGTCCGTGACCATTCGTAAAGCTCGCCTCCACTCATGGCGTGGAAGAACGCGCGGTCAAACTTGGTGGCAAGAAGTTGGCTACCGCTGAGGCCGTTCAAGTCGTTAGCATCAATGGCGAACATCATCGGGTGCGTGGACAACGCTGAGCCCCAGCCTCGCGCGTCACAGCTTACCAGCAACCACGTCTCGCTGTGGGCACGTTGGTCAAAGCCCTTTACCACCTTGCCATCAATGGCGCGTTTGAAGCCGCTTAACGTGTGCGCCCGGTCCGGCGTCCAAGCAAAGGCTACGTCCTGGCCCCGTGTGTTGCGCGCTTCCTCGCCGCGATCCTGTCCGGGGGTGTCGCCAAAATCCGCCTCGGTGACTTGTAGGCCAACGGATTGACCGTCCGCTTGCGCGACAACATCAACGCCAGTCTCAGGCACGCCGCCAGCATGAGGGTCAGTACATGATACGGTACGGCCCAAGCGCTGAAACAACGCCTCAACCATAAGCCGCTCACGGTCGAATTTGGACAACTTCATTCGCTCCGTTCCTCAAGCTTGCCTTCAAGCTCAAGCCGAACAATCTGCGCCGCCGCTTTCAGGCATTCCATGATGATGGTGGGATATAGCGACATGAGGGACGCATGTGCTTTCAAGTCTCTCGTGAAATCCAGCGTGCGCTTTTGGTGCGTCAATGATGCAAGCACGCCAGCAAACTCTTGCAGCGCATCGTCAGACAGCATGTAGGGCTTCACTCTTGAGGCAAAACGGCTTCTCGCTGGTGCATCTTCTGTGCGGGCTTCATCCACATACGCAGCGATGATGACTTGAGCCGCATCCTTGAAAATCTCTTTGGCAGTTTCCTCAATGTCGTCGGGGTGGAAATCGTATGTGCCGATCAAATCGTTGAGGGTGTCGCCGCCTTTTGCGTATCGAATATAGGTGAGGGAGTAGATGAAGGCAGCGGCTTCAAAGATTGCTAGGTCATTCTCTGCGCCTGATCCGCCCGGCCAAATTGCCTTGTCGCTGACAGTCATGGCCCCTGACCGCAGGCACAGTTGAGCTAACAGCGATTTCGCATCCTCGCGCGCGGGTGCGCCCATGCAACGCCGCTTGAACCTGCTTACCCCGAACATGCTTCCCCCCTTGCAGCTTAGACCGTTCGATAGATGGCCCGCGCCTCATTGAAGCGCTCACGATAGTAGTCGCCTATGTCTGTGGGCAAGTTGGACGCCCTCAATCCAGCCCTCGCCTTGTCGGCTTCCGCCTCGCTCATTTCGTGGTTTAGCACATGGGCGTAGTAGTACAGGATTGATGCCCACAGTGGTCCCATGTCGGGCGGCGTCATCCTGCGTTCGCTGTCGAGGTGAGCCACAAACTTGTCCCGGTACGTGCGAACCGCCTTCACGTAATCCGCAAACTCGGGCTGCGTCATTCCAATGTGGGCAAGCAGCGCCGGTCCAAACGCAGCCGGGTCAGTGACCACCTTGCGCCAGTCATGTTGCTCATTCGGCCCGCCAAACAGCTTGCACCATTCGAGCGTGGCCATGTCGATGAAATTGCCATCCGCTGTGATCGCGAACTGAGTACCCGGTCCAACGTATTGGCCCGATCCATCGCGAGCCGCCCGGTAATAGGCCATGTTGCGGGCGAAGGTCAGCGCCACCAACAGGACGCGGCGCAGCCGTTCCTCGCGGGTTAGGGGCGACTCGGGCGGGGCGGCTTTGGTCATGCTCCAGCATACCACGCCCGCGCATGTGATGGCCGGGGTTTGCCTCTGACGATTGTTGGCGGGAATGTTGGTGGCCGTTCGGCCTGAGCCGAACGATTCAATTATATCAGTGTGTTATGAGTCCCGCTGGCAGTCCCTAGGGAAGTCGTATGGGTACTTCGCGCCCACGGTCGCCGTTTGTGACTGGACGCCGCTAGCCGTCGCGGCGGCCGTCCTCGCTCGCCGCGGTCCGGCGTCCAAGGGACGCTCCGCTCTTCGCCCTTGAGCGCCGCCCCTTGCGGCGGGCGTGGCAGGACGGGCCGCGACAGCGGCCCCGGCGTCGCATCCTGCAGCCGGGAAGCTCATGGAGCTTCCAATGTCCGAATCCACGTCAATCCAGCAGATTCCTCTCAACAGGCTTTCGCCGTCATCGCTGAATGTTCGAAAGAAGGACCGCAAAGCCGATATCGATGCACTCGCGGCATCGATCCTTGCTCACGGGCTTTTGCAGAATCTGAATGTCGTCGCCAAGGACGAAGATAAGTTCGAAGTTGTCGCCGGTGGCCGGCGCCTCGCCGCCCTCAAGGCTCTCGTCAAGGCTGGAGCAATCGCGCGCGACTACGCCGTACCGTGCAAGGTCGTGCCGAACGAGCAAGCGCGCGAAGCCTCGCTTGCAGAAAATATACAGCGCGTCGACATGGACGCGATGGACGAGGTCGATGCCTACGGTCAGCTCGTCGATGAGGGCGCCAGTCCCGAAGATGTTGCGCGACGGTTTGGAGTTACGCTCCGACACGTACAACAGCGTCTTGCACTGGCCAGCCTGTCGCCAAAAATCAAGACTGCCTGGAAGCGGGGCGACATTACGCTCGACGCTGCCCGCGCCTTTTGCCTCGCGGAAAATCATGCTCAGCAAGACGCCGTCTTCAGAACCCTGGGAAAGCCAGTGACGCATGCCAGTTCCGTCCGCGCGCGTCTGATGGAGGGGCAGATGCGTGCGTCCGATCGGCTTGTCCGGTTTGTCGGAATCGAAGCCTACGAAGCCAGAGGCGGCGCCATTCGTCGCGACCTGTTCGATACAGAGTGCGTGTTCATCGAGAACCCGGCACTCATTGCCGAACTCGCTTCGGCCAAGATCGGAGCTGCAGTATCCGATTGGGCGGGGAAAGGCTGGGGCTGGGTGGAGACCACGCTGGACGGCGGCCGTCTCGAGGGACTGGCTCCATCGCGTCTTCAGCCTGAGTGGCGTGATCCGACTCCGGAAGAGACGGTAATGATGCAGCAGCTCCAGGAGCAGATTGATGCGCTAGACACAGCGCTAGAGGAATCCAGCATCGACGATGATCCGCGCTGGTCAGACCGCGACGATCTGGAAGGCGCATACGAAACAATACGCCAGAACGCTCGCGGCTGGAACGCGGAGATGATGAAACATGCCGGCGTCTTGCTGGGTGTCGATCACGGTGGCGCGTTGATCGCAACGGAAGGACTTGTGCGCAAAGCTGATCAAAAGGTGCTCGACGCAATGCGGCGGCAGGCGAATGAGTCAACGGAGGGTGCGTCCGATATCGACACGTCACTCGAAAGCAGATCGGCTACGGCGCTTCCGAAGGCGCTTGCGCGAGAACTCACGTCGAACAGAACTGAAGCCATCCGGTCGATTATTGCCGGTGAGCCGCGAATAGCGCTCGCAATCTGTGTGGCGGCGTTGGGTTCGCGGTTGGTGCGCCACGCTAACTCCGCAGGGATCGGCATCAGTGTGAGCGACACGTTCGGGCCGTCCGACGGCGAGACGAATTCGACGGCGCAGTTGGAAAGCGTCCTACCTGACGCGCCTGCTGACATCCTGGCCTGGTGCCTCGCGCAAGATTGCGAGGCGCTACTTACCCTGATGGCTGGTTTTGTGGCCCGCGGTTTAGACCTCGCTCATGAGGATGCCAGCCCTGCCGACAAGGATCGCCAAACAACTGCAGATATTCTTGCAACCGCGCTTGCGTTGGACATGACCGCTCATTGGTCCGCACACATGGAGTATTGGCTTCGACTCTCGAAAGCGCGACTTCTGGAGGAGTATGAGCAGGCGCCTGGCATGCAGCAGCTGTCAGATAGAGCGCGGTTGGAAAAAGTTACGTCGGCGTCGAAGATGAAGAAGGACGATCTGGCGCTTCGCGTCGATGATGCTTGGCGCGGGCACGGCTATCTGCCCGAACTGCTGATCACGCCGCTTGCAGCGGGATCATTGGCTGTCTGCAGTACAGCTTTAGTCGCAGCTGAGTAGATTGATGGCTTCGCCCGCAATGCGCAGGCGAAGCCATCGCAACTGCGTGATTGTGCTGCGGGGTTTCATTTCCATACGGCTCTCTTACCGTGGGGAGAGTGCGCCAATGATCCGGCACTCGGAGATGGCGCCTTTCTGACATTGACCGATGAGGTCGCGCAGTTCGCGCCGAAGCGCCTTCAGGTCAGCGATCTTTCGCTCAATGTCCGTCAGATGGTCTTGCGCGATCGCATCCACCGTACAGCAGTCGCTGTCCCGGCTCTCGGCAAGGCCAAGCAGCGTTCGGACCTGGTCGAGCGTGAATCCAAGATCGCGCGCGCGCCTTATGAAGCTGAGGCGGCCCAGGTGTGTCTCGCCATAACTGCGGTAGTTTCCAGCCGTCCGGCCGGGCTCGGGGAGCAGCCCAATTCGCTCGTAGTAGCGGACCGTCTCGACCTTTGTGGCGGTCGCCTCGGCGAGCGCACCTATCGAATAGCTGGGTTTTGGCATCACTTGACCCTGTAGTGACTACAGGGTGCAGACTACATGACGAAACCAGAGAGTCGAGGTCAGGCCATGTCCGGATGCTGCGAACACGACGCTTGCGCCTCAAGCGCGGGATTGAAGGCGGACGCCGCGTGGCGGCGCGCCTTATGGATTGCTCTTGTCGTAAACGCCGGCATGTTTGCGGCTGAAGTGGCGGCGGGGTTCGCGGCGGATTCATCGGCTTTGCAAGCTGACGCGCTCGACTTTCTCGGTGACGCAGCCAATTACGCAATCAGCCTTGGGGTGGCCGGCCTTGCGCTGGCGACGCGGGCGCGTGCCGCATTGCTGAAGGGTGTCACGCTGCTGGCGCTTGGCCTTTTTGTGCTCGGATCAGCCGGGTGGCGCGCGTGGATAGGGGATGCACCGCCTCATGCCGCCACCATGGGTGTCGTGGGCTTTGCGGCGCTGGTCGCCAATGCCGGCGTCGCGTTGATGCTGTTTCGCTATCGTCGCGGTGACAGCAACATGCGATCCGTCTGGATCTGCTCGCGCAACGACGCGATCGGCAATGTCGCCGTCATGCTGGCGGCGCTTGGCGTATTCGGCACGGGAACGCTTTGGCCGGACGTCGTCGTGGCCATCGTCATGGCGGGTCTGGGCATCACCGGCGGCATCACAATCATACGTCAGGCGCGGGGCGAAATACGCTTGGCGACGCCCTCACAAATCGTGGCGGCCGAGTAGATGCTGGACTTACCGCTTCTGCTTCGCGATGGCACGATCCTCGCGGTCGTCGCCTCGGTCTGGGTCATGGGGTCATTGCGCGCCAACCCGCGCTGGTTCCTCCGTCACTACCCAGAAGAGGTGAGGGCGGCGGCGCCTCCGCTGACAAAGAATGAACGGGTCGCAAGCCGTCTTGTGGGGCTACCGTTTCTTGCTGCCCTTGTCGGCATACCGATCTGGTCAGTCGCGTCACTCGTAGGACTTTATCCTGGCGCAACATTCCTGGACGCCGCCTTGCACGGCTTCGGCGTGTCCATGGTCTTCAATCTCGTCGATCTGCTCTTGCTCGACCTGCTGTGGCTCGGGGTCCTGCGGCCGTCCTGGGCAATGATCCCAGGCACGGAGGCGGTGGTGTTCCGCCTCAACGTCTCGGATCATGTCCGCGGCTTTGTCGTGGGCACGGTTCTCGCAGTGGTGATCGGCTGCATTGCGGCCACGGTAGCTGGGGCATGGGGCAAGGCATGAGTTGGTGTACGCTATACAGTAACCCCAGGGGTAATTGACGGGCCCAGCAGCTCGCCAATTTGTTCATCGACGGGCAATAGAATTCGTGTACGTCTGCCGCCAACTGCAACCCGAAAGCTGATAGTTTGATCCGCCGCCTGCTCACGATCATGCTCGCGATGCTGCTCTGGACCGTCCAGACAGCTGACGCGGCTATTGATCATTCGCAAGCTTTTGGCGGGGCGGACTCGGCAACTGTGATGCTGGTCGCCGACCATGGCGAAGACCCCTCCGGCAAGACCGACGGCGGCATGACGTGCAACTCCGGCTGCGTGTGTCATGTGCTCCATCACGCTTGCATTGGCGATGAGGCGGCTTCGGTCGAACAGGCGCTCGTTGATTGTCAGGCCTATGTCCTTGCTGACAGTGAAGTCGCCGCGTTCCTGACAGAACCTCCCACCCGACCGCCGCTCGTCTGAGACGCCGTCGCCCGCTTGCGCGGGCTGTCGTCAGTCTCAGATGCGGAGTCTATCCATGCCTTCCCCTCGCGGGTTATTGCGCGCCGTTGCCGGCGTAGCGCTTGTCATATCGTTTGTCGGCCCGGCATGGGCGCAGGCTGGTAGTGTTCTAACGTTGCCGGAAGCGCTGGCGCGGGCGGAAGCCCAGGCGCCTGCCCTTGCTGAGGCGAAAGCCGCCGTCGATGCGGCGCGTGGCAGGACACAGCAGGCAGGCTTCATTCCCAATCCCGAAGCGCGGCTTGAGGTCGAGAATTTCTCCGGCTCGGGCCTTTATAGTGGCCTCGATCTCGCCGAGACGACGCTTGCCATTGGGCAGACCATCGAGATGGGCGGAAAACGCGAAAGCAGGATTGCTGCGGGCAATGCGGAGGTGATTGCCGCCGAGACCCGTCAAACGATCGCGCGCGCCGATTTGAATCTCGAAGTCCGGCGCCTCTTTGCAAATGCACTGGCCAGCCGTGAACAAGCAGCGCTTGCCCAAGGCGCCTTGGACCGCGCACGCGACCTTTCGCGGGTCGCGCAGACGCTGGTTGATGCTGGCCGTGAGCCGCCGCTGCGCGCCCTGCGCGCACGTTCAGCTGCGGCGGAAGCCGAGGCCGAATTGCAACGCATTTCCGCCGAGGATAGCGCGTCTCGCGCGGCGCTCGCCGCGTTGCTTGGCGACACCGTCGCGCCAACCGCCATTATCGGGACGTTCGAGGCGCTGACGGACACACCACGGTTGGTCGATCCGACCGAGACTTTGGATGTCAGACTGGCGCTCGCCGAAGCCGAGTCGGCGCGGGCCGTCGTCTCGCGCGAACGCGCCTCGGCCGCCACCGACATTACGGTGGAGTTGGGGGCCAAGCGTTTCGAAGATAGCCGCGACACGGCTGTGGTGTTTGGGCTCTCAATGCCGATCCCGATCTTTGACCGCAATCAGGGGAACATTGCTGCGGCCTCGGCTGACGTGAATGCCGCCAACGCTCGCCGCTTGCGCGCCCTGGCGGAAGCAGTTCGGGGCATGAACGAGGCCGACAGCCTGCTACGCGCGGCGCAAGCGCGGGTGACAACACTCGAGACATCTGCTGTGCCCGCAGCAAACGAGGCGCTTGAGCTGGCGCGCGCCGGATTTGAAGCGGGGCGCTTTACGTTGCTCGATGTTCTCGACGCCGAAGAGGCCTTTGCCTCGGCCCAGTCCGCCTTGATCGATGCGCGACGTGATCGCGCCAATGCCGCAGCCGCGCTGTCGCGCGCCGTAGCACGCTGAGAGTAAGACCCATGCAATTCAATCAACGCAACCTCATGATCGGCGGCGCCGCAGTCGCGGTGCTCGTTGTTGGCGCCGTTGCAGGCAGCACGCTGTTTGCACCCAAGCAGAGCCATGTCGGAGAAACGCCCGAGGCCCACGCCGCCGAGCTGCAGGCAGGCGGGGAGAGCGAGCACGCCGAAGAGAGGGAGCACGCCGGCGAAGAGCATGTCGAAGGTCGCGTCGAAATGACCGCCGAGGCGCTGGCAGCAGCGCGCATCGGGATCGAGACCACTGTCGCCGGCAGCTTGACGTCCGAAATTTCCGCTCAGGCGACTGTGGCGGCGGCGCCGGACGGTGAAGCGGTTCTGACGGCCCGCGCCTCTGGCGCAATCACACAGATCCGCAAGAGGATCGGCGATCCCGTCGCGCAGGGCGAGACGGTCGCCGTCGTCGCGAGCTCCGAGGCGGCCGGTATTTCAGCCGCGCTGGCGACCGCGAAATCACGCCTCGACCTCGCGCAGTCATCTTTCGACCGCGAGAAGCGCTTGTTCGACGAGAAGATCACGGCGCGTCAGGACCTCGAAGCTGCCGAAGCGGAACTGGGACAGGCGAAAGCGGAATTCACGCGCAGCCAGGCAGCCGCCAAGGCGGCGAGGGTGTCAGCCGACGGTGCGTCGGTTTTCATCGCCAGCCCCATCGCCGGCCGCATTACGTTCGTCGCGGACACCGCCAAGCTGGGGTCCTATGTCTCGCCCGAGGCTGTGCTGTTTCGTATCGCGGATCCGAGGCGCATCCAGATCCAGGCTGCCGTTCCTGTCACCGATGCACGGCGTATCGCGCCTGGCGACCTTGCGACGGTCGAGAGCGCGACCGGAGAGAAGCTGGCCGCCACCGTCCGGTCCGTCACGCCGGGCGTCGATGCAGAGAGTCGCTCGGCAACCGTCGTGATCGCATTGACCGCCGGCCTTGACGGTTTGCAGCCCGGACAGTTTGTCCGCGCCCACATCAAACCGAAGTCGAGCGCTCCGGTCGAAGGACGCTTCGTCCTGCCTGAAGAGGCTGTGCAAAGCGTGGAGGGCCGGGATGTGGTGTTCGTGCGCGAGGGCGACGCCTTTACCGCCATGCCTGTGCGCGTGGGCTCAAGGGGCGGCGGACGGATCGAGGTCATTGAAGGACTGACAGCGGGTCAAGCTGTCGCGGGCAAGAACGCGTTCCTGCTGAAGGCCGAACTGGGCAAGGGCGAGGCTGAGCACTGAGGCTGGCCGCCCCATCCCCACAACATCCTTGAAGGTTCTCCCATGTTCGATCGCCTGATTGACCTCTCTGTCCGCTTCCGCTGGGGCGTGCTGGTTGCCGTCCTCGCCATTTCTGCTGTTGGCGTCTTCAACGTCCTGCGTCTGCCAATCGACGCAGTGCCGGACATCACCAACAAGCAGGTGCAGATCAACACCGTTGCGTCGTCACTGTCCCCGACGGAGATGGAGACGCGCGTCACATTCCCGATCGAGACCGCGCTTGCAGGCATCCCGGGTCTGGAATCGACGCGGTCGATCTCGCGCAACGGTTTTAGCCAGGTGACGGCCGTCTTCACCGAGCAGACGGATGTCTACTTCGCGCGTCAACAGGTGTCCGAACGCCTCGTGCAAGCGGGTGAAAGCCTTCCTGCCGGCATCGAACCGTCCATGGGGCCGGTGTCGACGGGCCTTGGCGAAGTCCTGATGTGGACGGTCGCCTACGAGCACCCCGAAGGGAAGGGCGCCAAGATTGTTGATGGCCAGCCAGGCTGGCAAAGCGACGGTAGTTTTCTCACGGCTGAGCGCGAGCGCCTGGACACCCCGATCGCCCGTGCCTCCTACCTCCGGACCGTGCAGGACTGGATCGTGCGGCCGCAGCTTCGGTCGGTTCAGGGCGTGGCCGGTGTCGACAGCATCGGCGGTTATGAAAAACAGTTTGTCGTGGAGCCAGACCCGACGCGCATGGCGTCGTTCGGCGTCTCGTGGAGCGAGCTGGCGCATGCCCTTGAAGCCGCCAACCAATCCGTAGGCGCCAACTTCGTCGAGCGCGGGGGTGAAGCCTTTCTCGTTCGCGCCAATGCCCTGATCCAGAATCTCGACCAGATACGCACCGCCAGCGTCGCGACGCGGGAAGGCGTTTCCATTCTCGTCCGCGACCTCGCCGAAGTCCGGATCGGCGGCGACCTGCGCACGGGCGCAGCGTCCGAAAACGGCGAAGAGGTCGTCGTCGGCACTGTTCTCATGCTGGTCAAGGAAAACAGCCGCACGGTGTCCAGCGCCGCAGCCGCGCGCCTCACCGAGGTCGCAAAGAGCCTGCCGGCCGGCGTCAAGGTGCAGATCGTCTACGATCGATCCAACCTCGTGAATGCAACGATCGAAACGGTCGAGCGCAACCTCGCCGAGGGCGCTGTCCTCGTTGCGGCGGCATTGTTCCTGATCCTGGGCAACTGGCGCGCGGCTTTGATCGCGACATTGTTGATTCCGCTCTCGATGCTGATGACCGCGATTGGCATGAATCAGCTTGCTGTGTCGGGCAACCTGATGAGTCTCGGTGCGCTCGATTTCGGATTGATTATCGACGGCGCCGTCATCGTCATTGAGAACTGCTTGAGACGCCTGTCGGAACGGCAACACCATGAAGGTCGTCTGCTCACGCTTGATGAGCGTATGAGCGAAGTGATCGCGGCGACGCGCGAAATGGTCAAACCGACAATCTATGGCCAGATCATCATCCTTCTGGTGTTCGCGCCGCTGCTGACCTTCACTGGCGTTGAGGGCAAGACATTCTCGCCCATGGCGATCACCTTGATGCTCGCGCTCGTGTCCGCTTTCATCCTGTCGCTGACACTCGTTCCGGCCCTCGTGGCAATCGTCGTGCGCGGCAAGGTTGCCGAGAAGGAAGTGAAGCCGATCGTCTGGTTCAAGCAGGCGTATCATCCCATGCTCAAACGCGCGGTCGTGACGCCCTGGCCCTTCATCGGGGCAGGGGTTGCCGTCTTCGCTTTTGCCGGGGTGCTGTTCAGCACGCTCGGCCAGGAGTTCATTCCGCAACTCGACGAACGGGACATGGCCGCCCAGGCGCTGCGTATCCCGTCAACGTCGCTTGAGCAGTCGCTCAAGATGCAGCGCGATGTCGAACGTGTCGTCGCCACCTTCCCGCAGGTTGCCTATGTCTACTCCAAGACCGGGACAGCTGAGGTCGCCAGCGACCCGATGCCGCCCAACGCATCGGACAGCTTCATCATCCTGAAGCCGCGGGAAGAATGGCCAGATGCATCTCTCGGGAAAGATGAACTGGTCGAGCAGATCGAGGCCAAGCTGAAAACGCTGACCGGCAATGCGTATGAGTTCAGCCAACCTATCGAGATGCGGTTCAACGAGTTGATCGCAGGTGTGCGGGGCGACTTGGCCATCAAGATCTACGGCGACGATCTTGAAGCGATGACGGCGACGGGCGGCAAGATCGCCACCATCCTGAACTCCCTGCAGGGTGCAGCCGACGTCAAGGTCGAACAGACCGACGGGTTCCCGACCCTCGACGTCGCCTTCAACCGCGACGCCATCTCGCGCTACGGCCTCACAGTTGAAGAAGTCGGTGACGCCGTCTCGATCGCCATGGGCGGGCGAGAAGCCGGCCTCATCTTCCAGGGCGATCGTCGCTTCGATGTTGTCGTGCGCTTGCCCGACAGCATTCGGAACGACCTCGACGCCGTAGGCTCGCTGCCGGTCTCATTGCCCGAGACATCCAGTGGCGTGCGTGGGTCTGTGCCTCTACGGGAGCTGGCTACTTTCTCGTACACGGAAGGCCTGAACCAGGTCAGCCGCGAGAACGGCAAACGACGGGTCGTCGTCCAGGCCAATGTGCGTGGACGCGACATCGGCTCGTTCGTGCAGCAGGCGCAGGCGCGCATCGACAGCGAAGTCAAACTGCCCGCTGGCGCGTGGCTTGAGTTTGGCGGTCAGTTCCAGAACCTGCAGGCTGCATCCCAGAGAATGGCGCTGGTGGTGCCGGTTGTGTTCGTCTTGATATTTGGTCTGCTGTTCATGGCGTTAGGCGGATTTGCACCCGCTGTCGCCGTCTTCACCGCTGTGCCGCTGGCGCTGGCGGGCGGCGTCTTTGCGCTTGTCCTAACGGGCATGCCTTTCTCGGTGTCGGCCGCCGTCGGGTTCATCTGTCTGTCGGGCGTCGCGGTCCTCAACGGCCTCGTGGTCATGGGCGGCATTCTGCATCGCCTCAAGATTGGCCTGCCGCTTGAGCAAGCCATCGTCGATGGTCTGATGGAGAAGGCGAGGGCGGTCCTGATGACCGGCATTGTGCCGGCGCTTGGCTTCGTGCCGATGGCGCTGGCGCATGGCACCGGTGCCGAGGTTCAGAAGCCGCTGGCCGTTGTCGTCATCGGCGGCCTGATCACGGCAACTGCGCTGACCCTGATCGTTCTGCCTGCGATCTGCCGCCTTGTTCTCAAAAGTCGTTCTGAAGCGACTGTGCCGAAGCGGTCGCCTCCGAGCTCCGCTCATCCCGTAGCGGCGGAGTAAGCGCATGTCCGAGACCCATGATCACGGGGGCAAGGAAAGCAAGTTCAGTGAACTGGGCTTTGCGATTGCGTGCGGCGTCAGTCTCGCGCTGGGTTTTGGCCTCGAAACCCTGACTGAAACGCCTGCGGTGGTCCCGCTGGGACTTTACGTGCTGGCGTATGCGCTTGGCGGCTTCTTCACCCTCAAGGATGCCATCGCTTCGCTTCGGCATGGAAAGTTCCAGATCGATACGCTGATGCTCGTCGCCGCCATCGGCGCGGCGAGCCTGGGGCAATGGGCGGAGGGCGCGCTCCTGCTGTTTCTGTTCAGCATCGGACACGCCCTTGAGCACTACGCCATGGGACGTGCGCGGCGCGCAATCGAAGCCTTGGCTGAACTCGCGCCTGAAACAGCTCTGGTCCGGCGTGATGGGGCCACGACGACCGTACCGGTGGAAACGCTGGCGCCCGGCGACATCGTGATCGTCAAGCCGAACGAGCGTCTGCCGGCAGATGGCTTCATCATTCTGGGCGACACCAGCATTGATCAGGCGCCTGTGACAGGTGAGAGCGTTCCGGTCGATAAACGCGCCGTACCTGATCGGGAAATCGCTCTTAATCGCCCGGAGACGGTCACTGCGGAGCATCAGGTTTATGCCGGCACGATCAACGGCGCCGGGGCCATCGAAATCGCTGTCACCCGGGCATCGTCGGACTCGACGCTGGCGAAGGTCGTGCGGATGGTCAGCGAAGCCGAGGCGCAGAAATCGCCCACCCAGCAGTTCACCGACAGGGTCGAGCGGTGGCTCGTGCCCGGTGTTCTGATCCTTGTCGTATTACTCATGTTCGCGTGGGTCGTGATTGATGAGCCGTTCCGCGACAGCTTCTACAGGGCCATGGCTGTGCTCGTCGCTGCCAGCCCGTGCGCGCTTGCCATTGCGACGCCGAGCGCGGTGTTGAGTGGGGTGGCGCGCGCAGCGCGGGGCGGTGTCCTCGTCAAGGGTGGAGCGCCGCTTGAAAATCTCGGAACGGTGTCTGCGATCGCATTCGACAAAACCGGCACTTTGACGGAAGGCCGTCCGAAAGTGACCGACGTTGTCGCTGCTTCGGGCGTTGACGAAAGTCTATTGCTGACCACAGCGGTGGCAGTCGAAGCGCTCAGCGATCACCCACTAGCGTCGGCAATCGTCCGCGATGGCGCAGAGCGCCTGGGCGGCAAGGCAGGGGAAGTCGCCACAGACATTCGAAGCGTAACCGGCAAGGGCGTCGCTGCTTCCATTCAGAACGAGGCGGTGCATATCGGCCGCGATGAGCTCTTTGTGGAGGCGGGCGGCGTCGCGCTGACCGACGAGATAAAAACAATCGTCGAACGCCTGCGCAAGGACGGGCGCACCACCATGATCGTGCGGCGCGGAGACCGCTATCTCGGTGTCATCGGACTGATGGATACGCCGCGTGCCGCCGCCGCGGAGAGCCTCAAGCGCCTGCGCAAGCTTGGTATCCAGCGGATGATCATGATCTCCGGCGACAATCAGAACGTGGCGGATGCGGTCGCGCGGAGCGTCGGCCTTGACGAAGCCTGGGGCAATCTTCTGCCGGAAGACAAAGTTGCCGCGATCACCAAGATTCGTGACCAGGAGAAAGTTGCGATGGTCGGGGATGGCGTCAACGACGCGCCGGCCATGGCGACCGCGACCGTTGGCGTCGCAATGGGCGCCGCCGGGTCTGACGTTGCTCTGGAGACCGCCGGCGTCGCACTGATGGCTGACGATCTGGCGCACCTTCCATTTGCAGTTGGACTGAGCCGGCAAACCAGCCGGATCATAAGGCAAAATCTCTATGTCAGCCTCGGCGTCGTCGGCGTGCTGGTTCCGGCGACAATCTTCGGCTTGGGGATTGGGCCCGCCGTCCTCGCCCATGAAGGCTCGACACTGGTCGTTGTTTTCAACGCGCTTCGTCTGCTTGGCTACCGAGATATCGGGTCCACATGAAGGACAGGTCGCTTTCCCACCTTGGCTGCGGTCCAGCTCAACTCGCCGAAGCATTGCGCGAAGCTGAAGACCTCTGCCGCAAGCGAGGCGGCGCCCTGACGCCGCTTCGCAAGATGGTGCTGACCTTCCTGCTTGAGGCTGATCGCCCGATCAAGGCCTATGACATGTTGCAGAAGCTGCGCGATGACCGATCGGCTAATCCTCCAACGATCTATCGCACCCTGGAGTTTTTGATCGAGACAGGACTCGCCCACAGGATTGAAAGTCTCAACGCATATGTGGCTTGCGGGCACTGGGATCATGGCCACGCAGCGGTGTTCCTGCTGTGCGAAGGGTGCGGCTCTGCTGGTGAACTCCATGCTGGTGAGGCCTACAAGAAGCTGGCTCAAGAAGTCTCGGGTGTGAATTTCAAGATGCGCAGCGCCGTCATCGAAGTGCGCGGGTTATGCCAAGCATGCGCCGCGTGAGTTGAGATCATGGCGGAGATATCGATAGAGATCGATCTAGCAGCACCGCCCGAACGCGTGTGGTCGGTCCTGACGGAGTTTGCGAGCTACCCGGATTGGAATCCCTATCAGAGCATCGAAGGGAAGGCCGAACCGCTGGCGGTTGTAAGAGTATCTTCGCGTCGCCTTGACGGTAGCGCCTTTCCGACTGCGCGTGCCGGGGTCTGGAAGTTCGAGCCTAATGTCAGACTGGAGTTCCTGAGCGGCATCCCGCTGTGGTTCACCTCCACCCGCTTCTTCCATCTGTCTCCTTCGCCTCAGGGCACGCTGCTTAAGCATGGCGCCCGTTTCGCTGGCATATGGGCCGGGTGGCAGTTCTCGCACGGACATAAAATAGAAAGACTGAAGCCGATCTACGAAGCCTTTCAGCAGGCGCTTATACAGAGGCTGGCAGGCCGCAAGGCGCCTCAACCATTTTCAAGAAACAGACACGCGCGACGCGCCCAGAAAGCCAAACGCGGGTAGGTGTCGAGACAAACTGACGCCCGCCCGCGCCTCCGGAACCTCAATCGTCGGCAAACTCTTCGTCACCGACAGGGTCAGCGGCATCGGATTCCTGGTAGCGCGAGTTGCTCATCTTCCGGTCGACGGGCCACATGGTCATCAGACCGGACGGGTAGGGGTTGAGCATCCCCTTGAGATCGGCAGGGTTTGTAGGTGTTTCGCCCAGCCAGGCGGCGTACTGCGCCTCGTGCAGGATAACCGGCATCCGGTCATGGATCAGACCGACCATCGTGTTGGCGGGGCAGGTGATGACGCAGAAGGTTCGGCGCCACGTGTCGGTCACCGGGTCCTTCCAGTTCTCCCACAGGCCGGCGACCGCGAATGGTTTGTGGTCCCGGCGCGCTAGCGCGTGAGGTTGCTTATGGCCGGGCTTGTCGCCTTTCCACTCGTAGAACGCATCGACTGGGACCAGGCATCGGCGATCCTTGAAAGCGGCGCGGAAGCTGGGGAGCGTGTCGACAGTTTCCGCTTTCGCATTGATCCGCTTGTAGGCCGATTTCGAGTCCTTCTCCCATGAGGGAAGCAGTCCCCATTCCAGCATGTCGAGCCGACGCTCCCGCATCTCGGGATTGAATCGGATGACCATGAAACGCTGGGATGGCGAACCGTTGTAGCGCGGCTCGGCGTTGGGGAGGGGCGGGGCGCACCCGAAATGCGCGGCCATTTCTTCCGGTGTCGAAACTTGAAGGATGCGTCCGCACATGTGGATTGCCCTTTCGAACTCCTTCTACGTCACGGCCATGGAACGCGCGAGACCGCGAAGTCAGTCGCCTCCGGATCGCTCCGGGAGCGACCAGATCAGCGTTTAGTCTTCGGCATCGGCATCGACCGCAGCATCGATGGCTTCCATGACGATGAAAGACTCGAACAGGGAGAGCGCGTAATCGGTGTCGATGGGCAGCATGTCCGGCGTGAGGACTCTGTCGACATAGGCTTCCGCGTCCCAGGTCCGTCTGGCGTCCCGCGGGTTGCGGGCCTCCATTCGGCCCAGCGCCCGCGCGAAGGCCTCGTTGGCGGTCGACACAGCTTCCTTTCGGAGGAAACCGGTGAGCGGCAGCTCGGTGATCGTCTTGGGCAGCTCTTGGCGCTGAGCCGCCTCGTGCTCCTCGAACTTCCGCGCCAGAAGGCTCCAGCTGTCGAACCCCTCGCGCTTGGCGATGTGATTCAAAGCTTCGGCGAGAAGAATGCCGTCCTCCTTGGCCTTACGCTTGGCTTGAGATTTCAGTTTTGGGATCGATGCAGACAGTTTCATTGTGAACTTTCCATTCGAGCATGATTTTCACAGTCCCTCCTTTTGCGAATGTTCGGATGGTGAGTTCGCTGTCGTTGAGCCCTGCACGTTAAGTGCTTTCCCGTTGGAGGGGGGAAGCGTGGGTACGCATGCGAGAAAGTTCTCAGATTTCGCGAGAGCAGGCAAGACAGGTCTGGCGACCCCGCTTCGCGGGCCGGGCTTTAGGCTTCGCCCCGAGCCAAGTGGTCTCGGCCCTTCGGGTTACAATCCCTGTCGCAAGCGACGGGCTTCCGCCTCACTCGCTCACCGCATTCAGCACTTTATTCAGTAGGGTGAGAGGGTGGTGATCCGTGAAGAGAAGCGCCGGTGTCTGCTCGAGGACTATGTCGGTCCATGTGTATCCCTTTGAGCGCATTCCGCCGGTGATGTTCGGATAGTTCGCAAACAGGGTTTCGTTATAAGACGGTTGCAAGCTCCGTATGAGCAGCGCTTCCAGTTCGCGCGTGAGCGCCGCATCACGATGCGAAACGAACTGCTGAGTCACGAAAGTAACGACGGCGTCGTCATCATCCAGGCGATGTCGGATGGGCGCGTAGCCCGGGCGATCCAAATGGCCCGTATGTGGGAACTCGCATGCCTCCGTCAGCCCGACGATATCGAGCAACATCAGGGAGATCTCAAATGGCGCGCGCGCTTCTGCTGAGGCGCCGATCGGTCCTTCCCGTGTGAGGATGCTTTGCATCTTTTCATGGCCGGTCAGTCGCTTCCAGACTTTCTGAGAGAAGGCTTGGCCGATGTAGTGGACACGAAAATCCAAGAAGCCGTATGCGTCCCCGACGACATCTGCGGTCAGCCGGTTGACCATTACTTCGTAGAGAAATTTCTGCGGCGTCCACCAGACAAGGAATGTCCCGTCTGCCTTTTTGACGCGAAGTCCGCCCACGTCCCGATAAGGTTGCGCTGTGTCCGGGTTCGCCTTGTAGAACTGAACTTCAACTTCAACCTCTTCGCCCGGCCCGCACAATCCGATCTCGGTCAGCCCAACACGGCATTGGACGGGAGTATGAAGTCCGTCCGCGATCTCGAATCTTAGCTCTCCGTCCTCCGCGACGACGTTGTCGAAATAGGTGAGCCGACGCTGGACGATCAGATAGACCGTGCAATTGTCGATCCGTTCGCGAACGACTTCCTCCTGCTTGAGGAACTCGAACTCGTACGCAGAGACAATCGGATACCGAAGGGCGGCATGAATCTGCGCACCTTTTACGCCGTACCAGTTCTCGTCGTCATTTTCTGCCATCCGCTATCGTAAGCGACGCCCTCCGGCTCGGCAAATCCGTTTCCACATGTCTGCCTCCTGAAACGGTGAAGGCGCCGGCATCTCCCAATGCATCTCGCGGGTGGCGTCGCCGGCGCTACGTCTGCTTGTGACGCCCATCACGCGTCCGGCGCATGCCCGCTCAAGGGGCCGAGGCTTCGCGCGTGCCGCGCTGCAGGCCGCACCAACCCCTTGCGCGGTCACCGCTGCGCTTGCTTTC
>Ga0209097_10000478_pt1 | contig 40544 bp, 28 predicted proteins | sample AD_UKC052_MetaG_FD_184419 | JGI IMG/M metagenome (GOLD analysis project Ga0209097, IMG submission 184419) | Active sludge microbial communities of municipal wastewater-treating anaerobic digesters from USA - AD_UKC052_MetaG (SPAdes) (version 2) | ecosystem: Engineered > Bioreactor > Anaerobic >... | reverse complement strand
AATCGAGTAAGGTCGATATGACCAATGCGATAAAAGAGCTAGAAAACAAGATTGATACTACCCGAAAAGCCATCTACAGTGATCTTTCACCTTGGCAACGCGTTCAAGTTTCGCGACATCCCGATCGTCCGTATACTTTGGCTTATATCAACTTCATGACTGATGGGAATTTCATCGAAATGCACGGTGATAGAACCGTTGGTGATGATAAAGCGATGGTTGGTGGCTTAGGCTGCATGGATGGCAAAGCTGTGATGTTTATCGGACAGCAAAAAGGTGTTAATACAAAAATGCGTCAGTACCGGAAATTTGGAATGCCCAATCCGGAAGGTTATCGGAAAGCATTGCGCTTGATGAAACTGGCTGAAAAGTTTGATATTCCCGTTGTTACGTTTATCGATACTCCTGGAGCTTATCCGGGATTAGAAGCAGAAGAACGTGGACAAGGAGAAGCAATTGCTCGTAACCTATACGAAATGACCAAGTTGCGCGTCCCTGTTGTATGTGTGATTATTGGAGAAGGAGCATCAGGCGGAGCATTAGGAATAGGCATTGGCGATAAAGTCTTAATGCTTGAAAACACTTGGTATTCGGTAATTTCACCTGAAAGTTGTTCATCCATTTTATGGAGAAGTTGGGAATATAAAGAACGGGCATCTACCTCGCTTAAGTTAACTGCGCAGGATATGCTTAAAAACAAACTCATCGATGGCATCATCCCAGAACCATCTGGTGGAGCGCATACCAATTATCACGAGGTTTTTAGTACAGTTAAAGCAGAGTTGAAAAAACATCTCGACAAACTGACTAAAATGAAACCCGAAAAACGCATCGAGAAACGAATTGAGAAGTTCTCTGGAATGGGAGCTTTCATTGAAGAATAAATCCACTATTAAGTTCCCATTTTCATGAGCGAATCGATTGAAGCTAATCGCAACGAAGACACGATGAAGCTGTTACTTTCTTCCATGCGTCAGAAGTTGGAAAAAGTAATGCTAGGAGGCGGCAAAAAGCGAATCGATAAAGAACACGAAAAGGGCAAAATGACTGCTCGTGAACGCATCCAATATCTACTCGATAAAGGAGCGGAACAACTTGAAATTGGTGCTTTTGTAGGTGATGGCATGTATGAAGAACATGGCGGTTGTCCGAGTGGTGGTGTAGTGGTTGTGATTGGCTATATCAAAGGCCGTCAGTGTATTGTAGTTGCTAATGATGCAACTGTTAAAGCAGGAGCTTGGTTTCCTATTACAGCGAAGAAAAATCTACGAGCTCAGGAAATATCCATCGAGAACCGTTTACCTATCATTTACCTTGTCGACAGTGCAGGTGTTTATTTACCGATGCAGGATGAAATATTCCCAGACAAGGAACATTTCGGTAGGATTTTCCGGAATAATGCAGTGATGTCGTCGATGGGAATTTTACAGATTTCGGCGGTGATGGGAAGTTGTGTTGCAGGTGGAGCTTATTTGCCAATCATGAGTGATGAAGCCATGATTGTGAAAGAAACTGGAACTATTTTCTTGGCTGGTTCTTATTTAGTTAAAGCAGCTATCGGGGAAGATATCGATAACGAAACATTAGGAGGAGCAACAACACATTGCGAGATTAGTGGTGTGACTGATTATAAATGCGAAAACGATGCAGATTGCTTAGATCGCATTCGGAATATCATGGATAAAGTTGGCGCTCCTGCTCAAGCTGGATTTGATCGCTCAGAATCTAAATTACCTAAGAAAGAAGTTAAGGAACTATATAGTATCCTTCCAGAAACCCGCGAAAAACCTTACGATATTCACGATATCATAGATCGTTTGGTTGATGATTCCGATTTTGAAGAATACAAAGAGAAATACGGACAAAGTATCGTTTGTGGATTAGGACGTATTGATGGCTGGGCAGTAGGAATTGTTGCCAATCAGCGGAAAGTGGTGAAGAGTAAAAAAGGTGAAATGCAGTTTGGTGGAGTGATTTACAGTGATTCGGCTGATAAAGCAGCACGTTTCATTATGAATTGCAATCAAAAGAAGATTCCCTTGGTGTTTTTGCAGGACGTAACAGGCTTCATGGTCGGCTCCCGTTCTGAACAAGGTGGAATCATAAAAGACGGAGCTAAAATGGTGAATGCGATGGCTAATTCGGTGGTACCGAAATTCACTGTCGTGATTGGGAATAGTTATGGTGCGGGCAATTATGCCATGTGTGGAAAAGCATACGATCCACGTTTGATGTTAGCATGGCCAACGGCTAAGATTGCGGTTATGGGCGGAGCTCAAGCAGCAAAAGTATTGTTACAAATTGAGGTGAGTTCTTTAAAAGCGAAAGGAAAATTAATCACTCCAGAAGACGAAAAAGAACTTTACGACCGTATCTTTAATCACTACGAAGCAACAACATCCATCTATTACAGTGCTGCACGTTTGGTAATTGATGCGATTATCGATCCGATAGATACACGTAAAGCGATTTCGATGGGAATTGAAGCTGCCAACCATGCTCCTATTGAGAAACGTTACAATGTAGGCGTTTTACAAGTTTAATATTGATTATGATGTCCAGCAGACGATTCATTCATTATGTTTTCAGTCTGTTTTGTTTTGGTTTTTCGTTATTGGCAGATGCTCAAATTGACACGATAAAATACGAGCATTATCGTAGTGCCAAGAATTGTATTTATGGTGAGATTGCAGGATCAGGATACCTGCTATCGGTACATTACGAACGAACTCTTTGGATGAATGAATCTTTATCATTCAATGCTCGAATTGGAGTTGGTTCTGCGCTTTTTATCAATGCCATTCCACTTGTAGGATTAAATGCTACCTATGGAAAAAAAGCCAGTAAGTTAGAAGTAGGATTTAATGCCATTCGTACTTATACTTTCGGAATTATGGGTGGTGAAAGTACTTACCTCATGGGTAATCCCATACTTGGCTATCGGTATCAAAAAGCTAATGGATTTTTGTTCCGAGCTACTGTTTGTCCTTTTTTTCCGCTTTACGATCCTGATAATTGGCTACAAAGTCGCCTATTTGTGCCTTATGGAGGACTTAGCTTTGGATATGCTTTTTAAATTGATTGCTCAACGTACAACCTGAATATAGCCATTATTTTTTGAGCCATCTGGTGCTTCTAAAGCATAAAAATATACACCTGCAGAAATAAGTTCATTTGATGCTGATCCTGATGAATCCTGAATTTTTCCGTCCCAATTATTGGAGTACGCTGTAGAAGCAAATACCTTTTTCCCCCATCGATCATACACATAAAACGTACTATTCGATTTCAAACCAATAATCGTAAATAGGTCATTTATTCCATCTCCATTGGGAGAGAATGTATTAGGAATAATCAGCGGACAATCCTTTTTAACATCCACACTAAAGCTGGTTGAACTGCTACCATCAGCATTACTAACGGTGAGATAGACAGTTTTTTGTCCTTGAGAATTGTAACAAACTGTTGGATTAGGATCACTAGAAACAAGCGGATCTCCATCGGGAAATTCCCAAGACCAGGATGTAGGATTACATAAACTTTGGTCGGTAAACTGAGCACAACTCAATGGACAATCTTCCTGTAATTCGAAGCTGGCTGCTGCGGAAGGTGAATAAACGCCACAAACACTCGTAGTTGAATAGATTAATGGAATATCTGTAAAGCTGGCATCTGTTACTTGGGCTTGAATAATTTGAATAGATGGATTGTCGATTCCATCTGTAAAAGTTCCTACTTCATGATTAAAATCGGCAATGGCTAAGGTGTTACATGGAAGTTGATAGTAGGTATCCAAGCGAACTAAACCGGCATTTCGAATTCCAGAAGGTTCAGCAAAATCACCTGTAAATAACCAGCTTCCAGCTGAGCCTGCTACTACTTTATATGGATAATTCGTGTATGGATCACCCCATACTAATTGAACAGGATCACCTACAGAAGAATTTGTCGTATTGATTTTCAGCCAGAAAATATTGCGGTCGTCGAATGTTCCGAAATCACCTAACAATAACAAATTCGCATCTCTGAAAGCTAATGATCGAAAACGATCATCTTCTGCAATATCAATCTGAACTTGTCCCGACAAATCACCTGTGGTGTTGAATTTCACCATAATGGCATCCCAACCAGAAACATTATCGAACATATAACCACACGCATAACTGAAACCAGCGGCATCGGTAACTACATCATTCAAAAACACATCGTACGAATGACTAATAGTTGAAAACCATCGAAGCTCACCTCCTACTCCAATCCGCATTACGTAAGCATTTCGGAAAGTAGAACCTGAAGAATAATCTCCACAGAGAACAAGTTCCCCATCGGTAGTTAAAGCTGCTGATTCAACAATAAGTTCTTTTTGAGGAAGTGAGTATTTCTTGGATGAAAGAAAATTCAAATTGTAATCAAGATGCGTCACGCAAATATTTTCATAATCCACATTATTGTCGCCAGTACTGATGAGCCACCAGGATCCATCGGAAGCATGTAAAAAGCGAGCAGGATTATCAGAAGGTGAGCAACGGATATACTTAGCTTGTTGCAAAGTTCCATCGGCACTTAAGCGGGCAAAATACAATTGAGCGTTATTGAGTGTATTACCTGCAGCTCCGTATACGTAAAAGCTACCATTAATTTCTTCTACCTGCTTAGTGAGGATATTTTCATTATTGGCTGAATACAAATGTTGCCAAATTATCTCCCCTGAGCAATCCGTTTTAACTAATCCGCCTGCGACCAATGAGTTATAGGGCGAATTAAAGGAAAGCAAATAACCCTGATCGGAAGTTTCGCAAACCCAAGTTCCATAATCGCTGGTTGTTAATCCATAGGTGCGGAAAAACGATTTAGAAGATGAGCTTTGAGCATCCAAATCAAATTGGACAACAATCAAAGCAGTTAAGCTAAGCAGGAATTGAGTTAATTTGAAGAATCTGGTTGGGTAACGATTTTGCAAAACGTTGGAAGATTTGGGATAAATCTAACAAGAGAAACATCAATTTTCAAACTTTGAATGAATTTGTACGCACATGTTCAAGATTGCTTGGCATAAAAGCTACCCACTTCCTTTACCTAGCGGGCATAGATTTCCGATGGAGAAATACTCTCTTATTCCCGAACAGCTTATTTATGAAGGGATTGCAAAAACTGAAAATTTCTTCGAGCCACATCTAATTCATGACGAAATCCTAGCCTTAGTTCACGAAAAAAATTATCTACATAAGCTTAACACCTGTTCATTATCGGCAAGTGAGATTCGTAAAATCGGCTTTCCACTCTCACCCGAATTAATTGAACGCGAAAAACGACTTACAGGAGGAACCGTTGAAGCTGCATTTTTTGCCTTAGAATTCGGTATAGCATTCAATGGTGCCGGAGGAACACATCATGCATATGCTGATCGAGGTGAAGGTTTTTGCTTGTTGAATGACCAAGCCGTGGCAGCTGCTTACTTATTGGATCAAAAAAAGGTAAATCGAATTGCCATTATCGACTTAGATGTGCATCAAGGCAATGGAACAGCTTCCATATTCCAAGATGAACCACGCGTGTTTACATTCAGTATGCATGGTGCTTCCAATTTCCCCTTACACAAAGAAGTTTCTGATTGGGACATTCCTTTACCCGATGGAACAACAGATGAAGTCTATTTGAGCACGTTACAAAGTAGTTTGTTGCACATCATTGAATCGTTCAAACCTGAATTTATCTTTTACCAAAGCGGTGTTGATGTGCTAAAACAAGATAAACTTGGACGTTTAGGTTTGACTGAAGCAGGCTGTAAAAAGCGTGATCAACTGGTGTTTCAAGCTGCTCATTCTAATCATATTCCAGTTTGCGTTTCTTTAGGGGAAGGTTATTCAGAACGGATTTCGGATATTGTGAATGCACATGTAAATACCTTTCGTTGTGCACAAGAAATCTGGTTTTGATACCAATTGGTGGACGAAATATTTTTCAATTGAAAAGCATGTTCATACTGGAAAAAATCATTGAAATTTGCGCACATGATAAAGCTCACTAATTTCTTTAGCCCAATCCGAATTCTGCTTGTTTTAACCCTGTTTATTTCGAGTATAATTCAAGGTGCTGAAACAAAGGTTAAACTGAAATTCAATACGCAGAATTATAGCTTCTTCATTTCAGATTTACTACTCGTTAAAGACATGAACGTGACCGATATTTCCGCTAAAATTGGAAATACTAAACATGTGCGTGAACGTAAAAATGGAGAACAAGCATTTTTCTATGATGACTTAGGAATTACAGTACTTGCCATTAATGGGAAATTGCGCGGTGTCACGGTAACGCTGAATTCGGATGGAGATAAAAACTATGTAGAGAAGTCTTACACTGGGGAATTCAATTTTGGAAAAGTATCCGTGAGCTCCAAAACAGTGAAATCGGATTTCAAAAAACTAGATGGTTTTTTTGTGTGTGGAATGCCCGGATTATGTGGTTCGAAGAATAAGAAAGCAGCAATCAAAGTTTTAGCTGGATTTCAAACTTCTGGATTATCTAAAATCACCTATCTAAGTTTCCTATTCAACTAACAATCACTTCTACTAAGCTTGAATTTTCAAGGGTTTAGTCAATCGAATTCATTTTATCATGAACGAATCAAACGAAACACGACTAAACAAATACATCAGCGAAAGCGGACTTTGTTCTCGCCGGCAAGCTGATACCTACATCGAAAAAGGCCATGTGCTAATTAATGGTCGCAGAGCGCATGTGGGTGATAAAGTTAAGCCGGGTGATCGGGTGATGGTAAACGGACAAGAAATTGAATCGCGTGCCACAGAAGAAGAAATACTAATTGCATTCAACAAGCCTATTGGCGTGGTTTGTACAACCGAATTAGCAGTAAAGAATAATATCATCGATTACCTTAAATTTGGACAACGGATTTTCCCCATTGGTCGATTAGATAAAGATTCTCAAGGCTTGATATTCCTCACTAGCAATGGTGATATCGTGAATAAAATTCTACGCGCGGGGAATCAGCATGAGAAAGAATATTTGGTGACTGTTAACAAGCCTGTTACAGACGCTTTTGTGGAAGGAATGAGTAAAGGAGTTCCCATTCTGGGCGTCAATACTCGCAAGTGCTTTGTGAGTAAAGAATCGGCTATAGTGTTTCGGATTATCCTCATTCAAGGCTTGAACCGACAGATTCGTCGAATGTGTGAGCATTTCGGTTATGAGGTAACACGTTTAGAGCGCATTCGCATCATGAACGTGAGTTTGAAAAATCTGGGAATTGGAACTTGGCGCGATTTAACAAAAGTTGAACGGGAAGGAATTCAGGAAATGATCAGTCGTTCGAGCATGGAACCGGAAAAGAAGAAAAGTAATCCTACTCCCAAATCAGCTGATAAAAGGAAAGCTACATCAACTGAAAAAAGTCGCACAACTGCTCATTCCAAGGAAAAAAGTAGCCGCACCCGAAAAAGCAGTTCATCTACTTCGACTACAGGTGCATCCACTTCTGGAAAAAAGCGAAATAATCCGGGTCACAAACCTTATTTCCCAGGTGCGGCAGGAAGTAAGAAAAGTTCGGGTGGTAGACGAGGAAGACGATGAATGGAGTGAGTATTTTAGGAGGCGGATGGCTTGGATTTCCATTAGCACTCGACTTAATCAAACAGAATTTCAGTATTCGAATTTCTTCCACTACGAAAGATAAACTGAAGCATTTTAGGCAGATCGGATTACAAGCTTTCGACATCGAATTAGATACTAGAAAATCAATTCAACCCGAATTTTGGTCTGAAGTTTTAGTGATTTGTATTCCGCCAGGTAGATATGGAAATTATCGTGCGTATACGAGCAAACTCCAGGATTTACTGCGTCAAATGCCTGCCGATACAGTAAAACAAATTATTCTAATTAGCAGTACTTCGGTTTATCCCAAAATAAGTGGCAATTGGAATGAGAAAGCCGTTTACGATTCAGAATCAGAACCAGCAACCTGTATTTTAATTGCCGAACAATTAGTGATGAATAGTCACCCGACTGTGGTAATTTTACGTATGGCAGGATTAGCAGGCTACGACCGCAATCCTTATCTCTATGGAACAGGAAAATTTGCTGGAAACGAACCTGTAAATATGGTTCACCGAGATGATGCTATTGCTGTAATAAAGCACTTTATAGAGCACAAAAATTTCCGAGGAATATTCAATGTGTGCGCGCCCGAACATCCGCTCCGACGAGATTATTATGCACATGGAGCTCATGCAGTTAAGCAAGCAGCGCCTCAACTTCCTAATTCAGAAAATCCTGTTTTAAGAGTAATTAATTCTGATAAATTAATTGAACTAACTGGTTATACTTTTCTAAAGCCCAGCCCAGTTCATTTTTGGGATGAACCTAGCGTTTAATTTTACGAAATAAATATCCTCCCTTTTCGGCTCCCCAAACCTGACGATCATCTTTGTCGTAACCTCGATCCCAGCTTTCTAATAGCTTAGGGCCGATTGAAACTACAGATGTTGCATAGGCTGCATTTCGCATATCCGAAGGACACTTTTTATTATCCGTACTTCCAACAAATTTCTTCTTGTTGATTTTCTTCAGCAAAACCGAACATCCATCGCGTAATTGAAGCGAATCGGGATTGATTTTCTCCACCAATTCAGCATGCCCAACAAATCGCAATGGAGCACTCAAGGTATAAACGGCACTTTCGAAATTTCCACCACCCGTTTCTGTGATTTTATAGACACGTTGACGATATGGACGATCTTCTTTCCCAGCAACAGCTTGTTCTACATACATCCATAATGCATCGGTACGTGAAGTCCAAATGGGAACAATTTTAAGTCGGATATCAAAAAAAGCAGAATCCGCTTTGTGTTGTTCTTCGCTGCTATATGAACCTTGCATGAGTGAAGCCAAACGCTTATGATCTTTCGAAAACTGAGCATTAGTAAGCATTGGAAGAATCAGCAACAAGGTAATAATGAAGGACTTCATGAAATGATATTTTTTGCAAAAGTATTGAATGTACAAGCGCTGAATGCGGTTTGAAAAGAAATAATAGACAGTTAATATCAGGAATTGAGCTATCTAATGTTGATAGAAAGTGGCATAAAGCCGAACCTAGCGAGCTGTAGCGCGTATCTTCGTGTATCGAATGAAGAATTTACGCAAACATTTGAAAGAATGGGGAAAAGCCTTTTTATGGGCATTTCTGGTAGCTTGGTTTGTTCGGACGCTACTTATTCAAGGTGCATTTATTCCGAGTCAGAGCATGGAGCGCACCTTATTGCCGGGTGATTTTGTTTTCATCAACAAATGGTCGTACGGACCACGAATGCCTATCACACCATTTGCGATTCCGTTTATGCACCAAAATATGCCTTTTAGTAATTCCACTCCGGCTTATCTCGATTGGGTTGCACTACCCTATTGGCGTATTCCAGGTTTTGGAGATATTGAACGTCAAGATGTGGTCGTTTTTAATTATCCCATGGAACAAGAACGACCGGTGGATAAACGCACCTATTTCGTAAAACGCTGCGTAGCCTTGCCGGGTGATAGTTTGAGGATTGATGCTAAACAGGTTTTTATTAACGGAAAACCTCAAAATAATCTCCCCGATTTTCAATTTTTAAGAAGAATTAAATGCAGCACTGCACTTGATCAGCAATGGCTCGATTCGCTTGATATTACCGAAGGTGGCTTGGTTTCGAATATGCTTGATTATGAATTTCCGCTCACCGATAGTATTGCAAAAGTGCTCGAAAAACATCCCTTCGTTCATTCTATGTCGATGCGAATGGAAGCATCAGGTGATTATCAGGCGTATATCTTTCCACATAGTCGCAATTACCTATGGAATAATGATCATTGGGGACCTGTTCAAGTACCATTTGAAGGACAAGTTATCACCTTAAACGACACCAATATTGTATTGTACGAGCGGATTATTCGGGAGTATGAGCATAATGAATTATCTGTTACAGGAGGAAAGTTTTATATTAACAATCAAGCGGTTACGACATATACTATCCAACAGGATTATTATTTTATGATGGGTGATAATCGCGACTATTCGGCCGATTCGCGGTCTTGGGGATTTGTCCCACGTAGTCACGTGATTGGAAAAGCTTGGTTGATATTCTTTTCCTACAATGCTTCGGTAGAAGGAAAATCTCATATCCGATGGAACCGTATATTCCGATTTATTGAATGATAGTTTCAGATCAACCCATTTTACTGCAATTAAATTACACGCCTTTGGTTGATCAAATGGCCTTAATTGCCACAGGAATTCCGGCACAAATTGAATCACAGGAAAACTATCAAAAGCAGAGTTTTCGCAATCGTTGCCATGTGCTTACATCACAAGGAGTTTTACCATTGGTCATTCCAGTGTTGCACAATAAAGGTGAAGCCATTCGGTATACAGAAGCACAAACTGATTCTAAAAATCCTTGGGCTGTTCAACATTGGAGAAGCTTAGTAAGTAGCTACAATAAATCGGCTTATTTCGAGTATTACAAGCATCATTTTGAAGCGATATATCTTCAACCAAATCAGAATCTATATGCGTTTAATTATAGCTTATTAGGGATTTTTTGCAGGATATTTCAATTTGAACTTCCCAATGAAAATAAAATTTGGGAAGTAGTTCCAACCGATACAACTGATTTGAGGTCTCTATTTCAACCCAAAAAAATCAATTCTTTAGTTTCATCTCCCTATTATCAAACATTCGAAATGCCAGAAGGATTTGTGGCGAATTTGAGTTGCTATGATTTACTTTTCAATTTAGGTCCAGAATCTTTGTCTTACTTAAAGAAAAGAGGAATCGAATTGCAGCATCAAATTGGGTAATTCTCACTGGATTTTACCTCCAACAATAAAAAAACTTACGTGCAGAATTAGGAGTATTTGCCCCCATGCGTTAATACTCAATATATAATTACCAACTATTTCAAGGATTTAGAAAATATTTATAATTGAAATTCATCACCTTCTTACATCTGTAAGGACTTCATTCTAAATAAACAGGACAATTGCACAAATAGCTGTCATTTTACCTGTGTGAAAAAGAAGTATTCTATTCTGCCAACTAATTCTTCAAATCGAGTTTTGAGATGAACAGGATTCTGCTCAAATCAAGCCCGAATGGAATTATAACTGCATCACTGGAGCAGATGGGAGATCGTTTGTTCTTTTTGCAACTCAAAGGTCAGCTCGATTCTTCATTTCAATCGAGCATGCAATCGATCTTTCGCTATTTGAATGAAAATCGGATTGCGGATCAACTTGTATTAGATATTGGACATGTTTCGGTTTCAAATTCGACGTTCTCTCCTGCATTATATCGGCAATTCAAGTCAGCATTGAATGCTTCGGGCTTGAAAACAATCGCATTAGTAAATGCACCAGCTTGGTTTAATCGAATTTTGGATTTAACACGAAATCTGAGAAATCAAACTAAAATAAGTTTCCACAGAGATAAACATTCTGCGCTACAATTATTTTTTAGGGAAGAAATAGAAACTAAAGAAAACACAGTTAATTCGGTTGATTATTTATTAGATCAGCTTTTCCCGCATTCGTATAATCGTCCAGAAATTCTGGAAACAAAAGAAAATCCAGAATGGAATTATAAAAGCGATTCGGATGATTTTGAATGTCGGTTCTACCATCTAAATGATGATGTTTTACTAGGATATGTACGTGGTGAATTAAATGAATCCAATGCAGATATCTTCTTAGCATGTAAAAAGAAAGCCATCGCCGAGATGAGTCATAAGCCTTTTTACGCCATTTATCATTTAAGTGGAATTACCCGTGTAAATAAAGCTACACGACGTAAAATGGAAGATCATGATCGAGAAATCAGATCGTATTATGCCCATTGTTATTGGATAGTTGGAGGAACCACTCGTTCTATTGTTACGATGTATCGTTTGTTTTCTCCAGGGAAATTTCAACATGTTACCACAGTAAAAAGTGTTTCCGAAGGATTAGTGTGTATTGAGGAATCGAAAAAACGATTGGGAATTACTGGAACGGGACATAAAATACAACCGATACAGGAAGATGAGATTCAAAAATTAAAAGCCGAAATTCAACAATTAAAATCCGTTCAACAAACTCGGATAAATCAATTAGTTGAATATGTTTCTAATGATCAGAATAATAAAACAATTCCGGTAGAAATACCTGAAGATGATCCATTTTCGGTGCTTTTCTCAGGTGTAGAAAATCTTCAAAAATCAATTCACGAAGAATTAGATCAAGCTCAAACAAATAATTCATCACTTAAGAATAAAGTTGATGAGCGATCCGAAGAAGTAATTATTAAAGAGTCGAATTTACGTGCGATTTTAGACAATACCGATGATGAGATTTATCTGTTAAATGAGCGCTACGAATTAATTGACTACAATACCAATTTCGAGAATAATTTCTACGCACGTTATGGTGTTTTTGTAGAAAAAGGACGTGAATTATTTAGCATGATGCCACCCGAATATGGTGGATTAATTCGTAAATCGAAAGAGCGAATTGACAAGGCTTTGCAAGGATTTCAGCGAACATATTACGATAAATTCCAACTCGGTTTTTACGAATCTATTTCGGAAATTAAATTATATCCCATTCGTTCTTCCAATAGAAGTATTTCGGGTGTTTCGATTTTCGTGCGCGATTGTACCGAACAAAAACGTTCCGAAGATATTATCCACCAAAATCAACTTCTATTATCTTCCATTAATCGGAATATTAAAGAAGGACTTTATCGTAGTACACCGTCTCGTGGTATGATATACGTGAATCAGGCATTCGTTGAAATGTTTGGTTTTGCTTCCGAAGAACAGGCCATTCAAGCTCCATCGAAAAGTTTATATGCCGATGCAAATCGTCGTGCTGAACTCGTTCAATTGATTGAGCAAAATGGTTCATTCACAAATGAGGAAGTCCGTTTTTGTAAAAAAGATGGAAGTTATTTCTGGGGATTATTATCCTCTATGCGTTCAATAGATACTGAAGGAAACGTTTATTATGACGGTGCCATACGTGATATCACTCACATCAAGGAATACGAACGTGAAATTATTCACTCTAAAGAAATAGCAGAAAATGCCACTCGAGCAAAATCCGATTTCTTAGCTACGATGAGCCATGAAATTCGGACACCGATGAATGGAGTAATTGGGATGACAAGTTTGTTGGCCGATACACCATTAAGTCCGGAACAGCGCGATTACGTAGAAACAATTAAAGTTTCGGGTGATCACTTATTAAATATCATCAACGACATTCTCGATTTCAGTAAAATTGAAGCTGGTCATTTAGAATTAGAAAATACCGATTTTGATTTAAATTCTTGTATTGAAGAGGTGATGAATCTCTTTAGTAGCAGAGCTTACGAGAAGAATATTGAATTATTTTATCGAGTAGAAAATTCGGAAGTATTTCAATTAATTGGAGATGTTACTCGTTTCCGCCAGGTAATTGTGAATTTAATTGGAAATGCAATCAAGTTTACCAATGAAGGTGAAGTAGTGATTGATGTGAAGCCAATTGAAAAGAAAAAAGGAGAATTACGATTAAGAATTTCGGTAAGTGATACTGGAATAGGAATTCCGGCAGAAAAGCAAGAGAAATTATTCAAACCATTTTCTCAAGTAGATAATTCAACCACTAGGAAATATGGTGGAACAGGATTAGGACTCGCGATCAGTAAGCATTTGGTCGAGTTGATGGGCGGAACACTTACTATGAATAGTGAAGTGGATAAAGGCACCACTTTTATTTTTGAAGTGGAAATGCAGGAATCAAAACAAGAAATTAAAAAAGAGCATAATCTTGATGTTTTGCAAGGCAAACGTGTGCTGATTGTAGATGATAATATGACCAACCGTAAAATTCTAGAACAGTTGTTCAAGACAAACGGAATGGTGGTTGAATCGTATAATAATCCACTCATTGCACTCAATATCATCAAACAAGGAAAACAATTTGATTTGGGCTTGATCGACATGAAAATGCCCGAAATGGATGGAATTTCGTTTGGAAAAGAGCTGCTTCAAATAAAAACCGAACGCGAATTACCGCTCATCTTGTATTCGTCGATTGGACACATGCTTTCGCGAACCGATATAAATAAATATTTCAAAGCGCACGTCAATAAACCAATTCGTCACGATTTGCTCTTGCAGAAAATGAGTTCCATTTTAGGCGAGCAACCATTTATTCAAGCAAAAGAAGAAATCAAAGAAATTGCCGAAGAACAAGTTGCTAGCTTATATCCAATGCGGGTTTTGTTAGCCGAAGACAACATGATCAATCAGAAACTCGCTGAACGTGTATTAGAGATTTTTGGGTATTCGATTTCTATCGCGAATAACGGTGCTGAGGCAGTTGAAATGTTACAAGAAAACGGTTACGATCTCATCTTTATGGATGTGATGATGCCCGAAATGGACGGATTGGAAGCCACTCAAACCATCCGCAAATCATATACAGGCAAGCAACCTGTGATTATTGCCATGACCGCCAATGCACTCAAAGGCGACCGAGAAATTTGTATCGAATCGGGCATGAATGATTATGTGAGTAAGCCCATTAACACAGAGGAAATCAGGAATTTACTCGTGAAATATGGTTCACTGATTAAATCGGGTGCTGAAGTTTATTCGACGTAATCCTTCAGATAAGAAAAGCGTTCCGTTAATTTTCCGTTTTCAGCAATTGTAGCTCGTTTGATCATCGGATGACCATCGGCCTGCAATAATCCTCCAATTACATATTTGAGCAAATGCTCACCAAATCCTTGGGAAGCATCGAGCGGGAGTTCACAAGGTAGATTACTAACAGCCATTACATCGATGGTGTTGGGCAAATAAGGAGCTTCAACCGTTTCTGATAATGGGTGAAAACCAAATGTAGGATCTTCGATGGTGGTGTCTTTGACAGTTGCTGGAACAGAACCATTTACATCGCAGCTGATATCGGCAATTACTTTAATACGAAAGTCGCGGGCTTTCATATCCTCTCGCGAGAAAAAGCGCGGAATGCGTTCGTTCCAAAAGATGGCATTGAGCATTAAATCGCAACTTTTAGTGTAAGGACGAAAAGCGGAAACATAGTTCTCTGGATTTTGGTAGAAATCGGCTTTATCCCATTCGTCGCCGTCTTTGTGAACATAAAAGTCCTCAGTAACTAAATGCACATATGTGGGAACATCAAATGAATCGTGTAAAAATTCATTTGGAGTAACTTCACGAATATTCAAGGCTTTGAGTACTTGCAAACAACCATGCGCAACTCGTCCGTCACCTGTTAAAGCAATACGAATTGGAGGAAGATTGATGTGTTTGTATTGCTCCATCATCTCGTTATAATCGCGACAAAGCCAAGCAGGTTTTAAGTCGAACTGCTTCATTTTCTTTCCCCAAGTGAGGAAACCTTCGTGTGTTCCAACTATTCCTGCATAACGACCAAATCCGAGCACTCGACTACCATTTTCCCAAACGAGGGTTTCGTAATCGACCATTTTAATGTTCAGTTCAAGAATTTTACGCAAGAGTTTGCGATTATGTGGTTGTTTCTTGATGGTATGAGAAAAGAAGAGGTATGTTTTCCCCGAGATGAGTTCATCAATTGGCACTTCTTTGATGCCTAAAAGTATGTCGCACTCGGAAAGATCTTCGCGCAATTCAATACCCGCAGCAGCATATTCAGCATCGGCAATACAGCGATGATCAGAGGGTTGCACCAAGATTCGAACATCAGGGAAACGTTCGATTAGCTCGTTACATTGAGTGGGAGTAAGTGCTACTCGTTTGTCGTATGGTTTCTTGCCTTCGCGAATTAAGCCGATAGTTCTCATGCGACAAAGTTAGTAAGCCCTTTCAAAGGAAGAAGTCCTTTTACTGAAAAGCACGAAACAGAAGCAGAAAAGGCTAAAAACTGATGTATCTTTGCGGGAGTTCTTTACATCATGGGGCCGTCATGGTATCGACAGCGAGTGCAATTGGCAAGTAAGCATGCCGGGTGTTGCGAGGTTAACCCGTTAAAACAATCCGCGCGCCTATAACTGGCGAAAACAACTACGCACTAGCAGCTTAATCCGATAGGATTAACCCCGTTTGCCTTATAGGTAAACACTAGTTGTCTCCCGGGGAAGTTTTCTCAAGTCGTCCCCGATGAGGCATCGTAAAGTTTGAGATAGGTAGTTCAGGGTCCTGATGAATTACCGAAAACGATCGGGACTAAGAAGAGGGCTGGTTTGTTCCGTTCCTTCCCACTTCCGACAATTGATTCGGAAATAAGCATGTAGAAAGCGTGTGAATTCCTTGTTTGGACGCGGGTTCGACTCCCGCCGGCTCCACGAATGAATGCCTGATTATTCCGCAGGAACATTCAACAGTTCAGACCAAAATCAAGCTTGCTTGAGTTTTGCGTTTGTGCTGTTGGATGGAAATCGTGTAACGATTTTAATCGGGCATTTGCAATGAGTAAGGCAAGGGAACTTCTTTGAAACTCCCGCCGGCTCCACCCGAAGGGACAAATTCCAATCGAGGAGTTTGTCCCTTTTTAATTTAATCATGAAACCCTTATCAACGTTTAGAACTAGATCAAGCACTTGATTCAATTAGGGAGTTAGATAATTCGTCGCAAAGATTACAATTGAATTATACCATTTTGAATTTTGAGCAAAAAGCTTGAAGTTTGGACTTAAGAAATGTTCAAAAAAGTTGCATTAGTCATCTCACTATATGGGACATGCAATTAATTTATACTTTGAATTATTTCTTGGCTCTCCTAACCCAAACACGCATATAGGAATGAAAAAACACCTTCTATTCTTTCTTTTAATTTGTATAAAATCAGTTTATGCTCAAAATCCTAATTTCTCATTTGTAAAAAGTATTGGGGGAACTGGAAATGAATTAGGCTATGCTACTACAGTAGATGCTAGCGGAAATATATTGACAGCTGGTTTGTTTAGTGGAACTACGGATTTTGATCCAGGACCAGGAACTACCAATTTAACATCTATTGAGTATGGCGACGGATTTATTACCAAAATGGATGCGAATGGAAATTTCCTGTGGGCCTATCAAATTGGTGGATTAGGGAATGATTACATAAATGGAATTGCCACTGATGCGAACGGAAATGTATACGCTACAGGGCAAACAGGCACAAGCGACTTACTAATTTATAAGCTCAATTCATCTGGAAATATACAATGGTCAATGACTTTCGGATCTCCGGGCGGTACTGAAGGAGGAAATGGAATTGAGGTAGATGATTTAGGGAATGTATATGTGGTAGGAGAATGCATGGGAACCATCGATTTTGATCGAGGAGCAGGCATTGCCAATTTAGTATCGGCTGGTTCTTCCGATGTGTTTGTAGCAAAATACGATGCCGATGGAAACTATATATGGGCGAAAAGAATGGGCGGTATCGATTCGGAATATGGAAAGTCAATCGCTATTGATGCCAATTTTAATGTATTTACAACGGGCTATTGGAGCAATACCGCGGATTTTGATCCGGGTGCAGGTACATTTAACATGACCACGAATGGGAGTCCAAACGATGCATTTATTAGTAAACTAGATGCATCTGGAAATTTTGTCTTCGCCAAACAATTTGCAGGTGCTAGTCATACCTATAGCCATTGTATTGATTTAGATCCAGCAGGAAACATATACACGACGGGCTATTTTGGTGGAACTATCGATTTTGATCCAGGTGCTGGTACGTATAATTTGTCAACGACTTTGGGTGGCGACATCTTCGTAAGCAAACTTGATGGAAACGGGAATTTTGTTTGGGCAAAAGCAATCATTGATAATACAACAGGCAACGACATAGGGAATTCAATTGTTGTGGATGATGCACAGAATGTATACTTCACAGGAGTTTTTGCTGGAACTGCAGATTTTGATCCAGGTGTAGGAGTATTTAATATCACTGCTTCAGCGATTACGGATGCCTATGCTTGTAAATTGGATATCAATGGAAATTTTGGATGGGCTATAAGTTGGGGAGGATCCAGTGGTGATGAAGCACGAAGTATTGAAATTGACAATAACCAAAATCTATATTTCACAGGCTACTTTGTGAATACAGTAGATTTTGACCCAGGTACAGGTGTAACTAATGTAGTATCCAATAATGCTTCTGCAGATGCTTATTTGTTGAAATTATCTGATTGTACCCTACTTAACGCTCCATCAGCAATTTCGGGTAATACAGCAATTTGCTCAGCTAGTTCAAACACCTATTCTGTTCCAGCTGTATCAGGAGCAACATCTTATACTTGGACACTACCTTCTGGTTGGTCAGGCACATCTACAACCAATAGTATAACAACAACATCAAATTCCACGAGTGGTGATATTACAGTTAGCGCGAACAATTCTTGCGGACCAAGTGCAGCAACAACCTTAGCCGTTTCAGTTGAAACTCAACCTTCTGCACCGGGAGCAATTACTGGACCTGCAAATCTTTGTGAGTCAAGCAATCAAACCTATAGCATTGTTTCTGTTTCTGGGGCAACTAACTATGTTTGGAATCTACCCAATGGATGGACAGGCACTTCTAATAGTATTAGTATTGATGCATTAGCTGGACTAACGGGAGGAAATATCACTGTACAAGCTGAAAATGCCTGCGGAATTTCAAGTAGTCAGTCATTTACTGTAGTAGTAAATCCTTTACCTGCTGTAAGCTTGAATTTAAGTCCTAATTTATTGTGTGTAAATACTTCTGCAACAGCATTGAATGGTGGTTTACCCGCTGGAGGAATATTTTCTGGAAACGGAATAAATGCAACTGAATTTGAACCATCCTTGGCAGGCTTAGGAACACATACTATCACCTACACTTACACCGATTCAAATTCGTGTATTAGTTATGCAACAGACAATATTGTCGTGGATGCATGTTTAGGAATAAAAGAAATGATTAACGTGAATGAAATAGAGTTGTTCCCATCTCCTACTTCAGGTGAATTTACAATCCAATGTGATGAGTTTTCTAATCATTTAGGAACAATAACAATATACAATATACTGGGTGAAGTGATTTATTCGAATCAAACCCAATCATCACAAATTCATATAGATATCAGTCAGTTTTCAAACGGTATTTATTATGCAAAAATTGAAATTGGGAATCGGATTAGAGTGATTGAACTAATGAAATATTAATTCATTTTATTTTAGAAATAAATCAGCTGTATGTGATTCATACCCGCATTTCTATAATTTTGAAATAATTAAATTACTAAGCTAAACCTCATAATATTTGAGCTTTTAAGGACAAATTCCCAAAATGAGTTTGTCCTTTTTTATTAATTATCATTGTATTCATTACACAAAATCCTCATGCATTTCCTCAACCTCCATTCTCATCGTAAACCGCAATTGACTGATGAAAAAGTCATTCGGAATGCCTTTGTTTTGGATCGGTCGAAACTAGCTCCTCTGCCCTATTTTTTAAGTTGTGGAATTCATCCTTGGCTAATCAATATCCATTGGATAGATCAGCTTCTTAAGCTCGAAAATAATTTGCAAAACATAAGTCAGGTTATAGCTGTGGGTGAATGTGGATTGGATCGAATTAAAGCTGCTGACTGGAAACTGCAATTAGAAGTTTTTGATGCACACATTCAATTAGCCAATAAATATCAGAAACCGCTCATTTTACATTTGGTGAAATCGTATTCCGACATTTTAGCCTACTCCGCTCACATTCAAGTCCCCTGGATTATTCATGGTTTTAAAGGCAATCGTTTAGAAGCCGAACAACTCATCAAAAAAGGAGCACGCTTTTCTTTTGGACCACGCTTAATGCTTGAAAAAAACATTCAAGAAACATTCTGCAACATACCAACCGAATTTATCTACCTCGAAACAGACACGAAGCCTATCGATATAGTTGCGCAATACACATATGCTGCTCAATTGAGAAATATGCCAGTAGAGATGCTAAAAGAAGTCATTTGGACTAATTTCGCACGCGATTTTAAAACCTCATGAAGCACACTGAAGTACCAAGCTGGATTAGCCGGATGCAGTTAATGACCGGTGAAACACCTATTTTGAAGTTGATGAATAGTCATGTGCTTATAGCTGGACTAGGTGGCGTTGGTGGGATATGTGCTGAAATGTTAGTCCGCGGTGGCATTGGAAAAATCACCATTATTGATTCGGATGTGGTAGACGAAACCAATCGTAACCGACAGATTCCAGCATTAAAAAGTACCGAAGGCCGATTGAAAACGGAAGTGATGGCTGAGCGTCTGCTGGATATCAACCCCGACTTAGATTTGCATATTCATAGCGTATATCTGCGCGAAGGAGTTACCGAGGAATTGATTGATACAATGAAGATTGATTATGCAGTTGATTGTATTGATACACTATCTCCCAAAGTATTTTACCTCAAGAAATGTCTCGATCGAGGTATTCCAGTAGTGAGTTCAATGGGAGCTGGTGGAAAAATTGATCCTACCCAATTACGAGTGGGCGATATTTCAGAGTCGAAACATTGCAACTTAGCTCGATACGTTCGTAAACGCTTAAAGGCTTTGGGTATCTATAAAGGCATCAAGGTGGTTTATTCACCTGAGCTAGCCAATCCAGATTTAATTATTAAAGCTCCAGAGGGCAATGTAAAAAAGAGTTTCATTGGCACGATGTCGTATATGCCAGCAGTATTTGGCTGTACGGTTGCCAGTGTAGTTTTACGCGATATTGGCGGTTTAGAAGAATATCGTCCTACACCAGCACGTGTTCCTAAGAAGAAAAAGTAATCAGGAATTGATCTGGGTTTGTTTTTCTTTATTGGCTTCAGGAAGTTCGGTTTTACCGTCTTTTGCGTCTTTAAATTCACGCATTCCTTGACCAAGACCTTTCATTAGTTCAGGAATTTTCTTTCCACCAAAAAGGAGAAGAATACCTGCTCCAATAAGAATGATTTCGCTTGGCCCGAGTGCTCCGAGGAAAATATGTCCTTGAATCATATTTGTGATGTTGTTGGAAGTTCTGATTTGATTTCAGCTGCTTCCGGATTAGTTGTTTGATTGGTAGCCGATTCGTCTGTAACTACAGAAGGATTGGGTTCTGGTGTAGCAACATGTGCTACAGAATCCAAAGGCTTGGGTGTATTGGGAGCATCTTCCGTTAGTTGATCCAGTTTCACTTCTTCGCGAACCTGAGTTTGAACTTTGGAGACCTCGTCTTTGATTTTGTTGGCCTCGGTTTGGATTTCGCGACGAATACTATTCGATGCATCTTGGAATTCGCGCATTCCCTTACCTAAACCACGGGCTAATTCTGGAATCTTTTTAGAACCAAAAAAGATGAGAATGAACAGAATGATTACAGTAATCTCTCCGCCACTCACATCAAAAAAAAGGTATACTGAAGCCAGCATGGTCTAAAAACTGAACCTACAACGGGATTGTTGCAGGTTCAGTGTGTAAAATTACTTCTTTTCTTCGTCCGATTTACCTGCAACACGGCGAGTCAAATCGACAACTACCGGAGAGGCAACGAAGAGTGAGGTGTATGTACCTACGATAACACCAATTAGCATCGCGAAAGCAAATCCACGGATTACCTCACCACCGAAGATGAAGAGGATAATCAATACTCCAATGGTTGTTAAACCGGTAACGGCAGTACGAGATAGTGTACTGTTCAAGGCGTTATTAATGATCGTAGACAAATCTTCACGTTTGCTGTTAGGCATAGCGAGGTATTCACGAATACGGTCAAAAATTACTACGGTATCGTTAATCGCATAACCAACTACTGTTAAGATCGCAGCGATGAATGCTTGATCGATATCGAGTGAGAATGGAAGAATGTGATTAAAGATGGAGAAAATCGAAAGGATGAATATTACTACGTATGCAAGTGCTGCAATAGCACCAATACCATATTGCCATCTACGGAAACGAAGTAGTAAGTATAAGAACAACACTAATAACGAGAAGATTACTGATAAAAAAGCTGAATCTTTAATGTCGTTCGCTACAGTTGGTTCAACTTTTTGAGATGATTGAATAACCGGTACAGCACCAGTGATCGGAGTTAACTCAGAAAGCATTTTACTTGCAACAATTGAATCGGCAGCAAGTGATTCGTCTTCCAACATATAACCTGTTGTAATTTTCAACTGGTTAGAGCTTCCGTAAACCTTCACATCTGGAGACTTCTGGAATGCTTTGTACAATACTTCACGAGCTTGATCGGTTTGTACTGGCTTGTCGAAACGAACAACATACGAACGACCACCTTCAAAATCCACCCCGTAACCAAATCCTTTAGTTACCATGAATCCAACACCAATCACAATAACCGCAAGTGATACAATGTAGAAACGTTTACGTTGGTTGATGAAGTCGAAATTACTTCCGCTGAACAACTTAGCTGTCATTGGAATAGAGAATTTCACTTCTTTGTTACGTTTTCCTAGGAATTCAAAGCACAAACGAGTGATGAAAATTGCCGAGAATAAAGAAGTTAAGATACCGATAACGAGTGTAGTTGCAAACCCTTGGATTGGACCAGTACCGAAAATGTAAAGGATGATACCCGTTAATAAGGTTGTAACGTTTGAGTCGATGATGGCGGAATAAGCACCTTTGTAACCATCAGCAATCGCTTGCTTATATGCTTTTCCGGAAGCTAATTCCTCTCGAATACGCTCGTAGATAAGTACGTTCGCATCGACCGACATACCAATTGTTAATACGATACCAGCGATACCTGGAAGTGTTAATACTGCTCCAAGTGAAGTCATAACTCCCATAAGGAAGAATACGTTCGCGATCAAGGCAACATCGGCAACAATACCACCACCACTGTAATAGAAGCCCATGAATAAGAACACGAGAATCAAACCAGCAAGAGCTGAAAGTAAACCTGAATTGATTGCTTCAGCACCCAAAGATGGTCCTACAACAGCTTCTTCCACGATACGAGCAGGAGCATCCATTTTACCTGAGTTCAGGATGTTCGATAAATCTTCCGCTTCTTTAATGGTGAAGTTACCAGTGATAGATGAGTTACCACCTGCAATTTCACCTTGGACTGTTGGGTAGCTATATACATAGTTGTCCAACACAATAGCTACGCTTTTCCCAACATTCTCACCAGTCATACGTTTCCAGATACCAGCACCTTCGCCGTTCATGGCCATAGTTACTTCTGGTTTATTGTTTAACTGACCGTAACTCAAACGAGCATCTGTTACATATTCACCTGTTAGGCGAGGTTTACCATCACGAGGAACTTTGATAGCAACTAATTCGAAAGCATTTTCTTTCTCATCAAATGGTTTCACACTCCAGAAGAAACGAATGTCTTTCGGGAAGACTTCTTTAATCTGAGGCATGCTAAAAATTTGGTTCACACGTGAAGTATCTTTAGTAAGAGAGATACCTACAACCGGACCTGGACGGAAAGTACTTCCTTCGTTAGTTTGGTTGATGTTCGGACTAAGAACAACATATAAAGGATTGTCTTTTTGAGCACGAGCACGTTGAGCAGCTGCCGAAGTATCTTTATCGGAAGTAGTATCAGCTTTTGCTAATTTTTCAGCTAATGAAAGACTTGTATCTTTTGCAACTGTTGCTGTTGTATCTACTGGAGTAGCAGCTGCAGTTGTATCAGTAACCGCTGGCACTGCTGCTGGAGCTGTACCTGCATTGGTAATATCTTTTAATCGCTTATTAGCTGCTTCTAAGTATTGGAAAGCATCTTTATTTTCGATGGTTTCCCAGAATTCTAATTTAGCAGCACCTTGAAGAAGCTTACGAACACGCTCAGGTTCTTTAACACCTGGAAGCTCTACCAAAATACGGTCAGAACCTTCTAAACGTTGAATGTTAGGTTGAGTAACACCGAATTTATCTATACGATTACGGATAACGGTATAAGCATTATCAACCGAAGATTTTACTTTGGTACGAATCACCTTAATGACTTCTTCATCAGTCATTTTGGAGTTAACCAAATCTTTCAAGTCTTTGTTTCCAAAGAATGCTGGAGAGGAAAGTCGAGCAGCAGGATCGGTTTCTTTAACAGCAGCAGCAAAAAGGTCGATGAAATCTCCACCGTTACTTTTCTGTCTTGCATTAGCCAATTCCATGGCTTTCAAGAAAGTTGGATCAGTACTGTTGTTTGAAAGTGAGCGAACTACGTCAGAAACGGCTACTTCCAAAGTTACGTTCATACCACCTTTCAAGTCGAGACCCAAATTGAGTTCCTTCGCCTTACATTCGCGGTAAGTGTACTTTCTGAAAAGCACGTTGTAAACAGTTTCACTCGCAATGGAGTCGAGATACGCCTTCTCCTTTTTCGGATCACCGGCAGCGAAAATTTTTGCGTCACTTTCTACACTGCTCGCTTTCCAAGTAAATGAAAGCTCGAACAGACATACGAGCGCAAGCATGATCGCGAAAAAGCTTATTGCACCTTTGTTTTGCATTGGATTTTGTTAAATAATTCTAAAAAATCGGACGGCAAATATAGAACAACAAACCATAAATACCAATTCACTCAAATTATTCAGAAAATCAAGAATATCAAGCCTTTTAGCAATTGAAACCAATTCGCAAGGGTAGAATGTATCATCAAATTAGTCAGATACTTCGATGATTAGGATTGCTCTTTCACTATGTTTGGGATGCGAAAAATTAACATCTTTGTTCATGCGCATTTCCCTACTGATTAGCTCCATTTTCCTTACTTGTTCAGGTATTTTGGCCCAAAGCACACAAACTATATTGGCTTTGGATCGAAACGATGATATTCCGGTGTTTTCGATTGATTCGATTCAACTGAAATTTCCTACCACAGGAGGATTCAATTACATGCAAGCTGGAGCTATTGACCTTAACAATGATGGCGTTCAGGATTTACTGATGTTTGATCGAACGGGAGATCGAATTTTACCATTTATCTATACAGGAACTCCAGGGAATCCAGATTATCGATTTGAGCACAGTTTAGTGTATTCGTTCCCCAAAGTGAAGGATTTTCTGATTGTGAAGGATTTCAATTGCGATGGGAAAGCCGATTTATTCACTTACGAGAACAGTGGATTCAAAGTCTATAAAAACATCAGCTCCGCTTCAGGATTACAATTTGAACTCTATACCGAAAGCCTGCAATCTTATTTTAATCCAGCAACATTAGCGGTTTTCTGTATTCCGGTGGATGTACCTGTGGTGGAAGACATGGATAACGATGGTGATCAAGATTTACTTGTATTTGGAATCTTAGGCACTTGTGTGGAATATCACCGCAATATGGCCGTTGAACAACTCGGTCGATGCGATACACTCATGCTCAAATTGGAAAGCGATAATTGGGGACTATTTACCGAAAGCTTTTCGACCAACGATGTGGTTATTAACGATAGCTGCGACCATCCGACAGGAAGAAATAATGCGCTTCGTCATGCAGGATCAACCATGTTAGCATATGATGCTGATGGTGATGGTGATAAAGACATGCTCTTGGGAGATATTGCGTATCGCACTATGACACAATTGATTAACGGTGGCAATGCGAATTATGGACAAATAACCAGTTCTCAAACGCCTTTTCCATCGGGTACACCTTATATCAATTTGCCCATTTTCCCAGCAGCATTTTTTCTTGATTATGATCATGATGGAGTGCGCGATTTAATTGTGAGTCCGAACAATGAAGGTGGTTCCGAGAACCATATGTGTATTTGGTATTATCATAACGATGGAACGGATGCTATTCCTGTTTTTACGTTTGTGAAAAAGGATCTTTTATTGGACGAATCGCTCGACTTTGGTGAAGGTTGCATCCCAACGTTTTTCGATTATAATGGCGATGGTTTACAGGATATAGTCATAGGAAACTACGGTTATTTTCAACCTGCAGGAACGTATAAATCGCAGCTAGCTTTATTGAAAAACATTAGTACCGATACATCTCCTAAATTTAAATTGGTAGATACCGACTTCGCTGGATTGGCTCAATTAACTGGCAATACAACCAATTATCATCCTTCGTTTGGTGATGTGGATGGAGACAGTGATCAGGATATGGTTTTAGGAACTTCCGATGGAAGAATTTTCTATTATATCAATGAAGCTGCACCAGGAAATGATGCCAATTTTGTGTTTAGCTCGCCCAATTTTCAAGGCATCGACATTGGAACCTATTCAGCACCACAGTTAATTGATGTGGATACGGATGGATTGTTGGATATGTTGATTGGTTGTCGCGAAGGAACCATTCACTATTACAAGAATTTTGGCACACCAACCAATATGATTTTGCAAGAAGTGAACACTACTTTCGGACAAGTTTCGACAGCTGAAAATGGCGATCCCAATGGATTCTCTACTCCTACCCTTTTCCGTAAATCGGGCGTTTCGTATTTACTATGTGGCAGTTTAAGTGGAAGATTTCACTTGTATAGTGGAATTGATGGGAATTTGAGTGGTGCTTTCGTTTTGGAAGACTCTTTACTCCTTGGTACTAGCGATGGAGAGCGCACCAGCATGAGTTTGAAAGATTTGAATGATGATGGATTCTTGGATGCGGTTACCGGGAATTATGCAGGTGGAATCAATTTCTTTTCGGGTGTTTTCCCAAGTAGTTTGGAGAATAAAACTGCTCAAGAGCCGAATTTTGTAATCTATCCTAATCCCGGTTCTGATTTGTTTGTGCGCAGCTTGCAAGAAAAAATCAAACAGATTGAAATATTTGATATGCAAGGAAGAATGGTGCATTTCCAATCAGGAACCAACCAACCAACTGTAGCATTAACAGATTTGCAATTAGATGCAGGGATTTATTTTGTTCGTGTAAAAGGTGCTCAAAACACCCAAACATTCAAGTGGATTCGGAAGAAATAACGTTCGATTGGGGTATTTTTTCAGCCTGACTTCCATCCTACCCATCTGATTTTGAGTATTCAGCATTTATCAGCTTGATTTAAGTGTGTTCATTCGCATTTCTTTAATTGTCGATGTGACACTTTGATTTTTTAATAATTTTTTAGGAATTTGAAGATGTAAAGGGCGGAGTTTCGTCTATTTTTGCGCCCGATAAAAAGAAACGAGCTCGTAAAAAATGGATTTCCAGCTGAACGAAAATCAAAAAATGATAGCCGAAATGATTCGTAATTTCGGTGATAAGCATATTCGTCCTAACATGATGGAATGGGATGAAACGCAACATTTCCCTCGAGAAATTTTTCGCCAATTAGGTGAATTAGGATTGATGGGCGTTTTAGTTCCTCAAGAATATGGCGGAGCTGGATTAAGCTATACGGAATATGTAACGGCAATCATTGAATTAAGCAAAATTGATCCTTCAATTGGCTTATCTATGGCTGCACATAATTCTTTGTGTACTGGTCATACCTTAATGTTTGCTAACGAAGATCAAAAGAAAAAATTCCTTCCCAAATTAGCTAGCGGCGAATGGATTGGAGCTTGGGGCTTAACAGAACCTAACACAGGATCGGATGCGATGCGCATGAAATGTGTAGCACATCAGGACGGTGATTATTGGGTAATCAATGGCACCAAATGCTGGATTACACATGGTATCAGCGCTGAATTAGCTGTTGTAATTGTACGTACTGGAGAATTGCTCGATTCGCATGGAATGACAGCCTTTTTAGTAGAGCGTGGCACTCCAGGTTTTATGGCTGGTAAGAAAGAGAATAAACTAGGCATGCGTGCTTCCGAAACAGCCGAAATGATTTTCGATAACTGCCGTGTTCACAAAGACCAAGTTTTAGGAAAAGTGGGTGATGGCTTTATTCAAGCAATGAAAATTCTCGATGGTGGTCGTATTTCAATTGCAGCCTTATCCTTAGGAATTGGAAAAGGTGCGATTGAAGCTTCTGTCAAGTATTCTAAAGAACGTGAGCAGTTTGGACAACCCATCAGCAATTTCCAAGGAATTAGCTTCAAGTTGGCCGATATGAGTACTCGATATCAAGCATCTGAATTATTAACGTTTTACGCAGCCGATTTAAAGAACCGTGGTCAGCGCATGACAACCGAATCGGCAATGGCAAAATTGCATGCATCTGAAATGTGTGTTTATGCCTCTAACGAAGCAGTTCAGATTCACGGTGGATATGGTTATACCAAAGATTTCCCAGTAGAAAAATACTACCGCGATTCTAAGCTATGTACCATTGGAGAAGGAACTTCCGAGATTCAAAAAGTGGTAATCGCTAAGAATATCCTACAATAAAAAACAGTATCTCTGTTTCCCAAAAAAAGCCGTGTTTGCTCTAAGCAGATGCGGCTTTTTCACGTTTGATACTTTTTATCTGCCCAAACGGATTTTTTGAATTTGATGTAACCTTTCAGGGTTACAAAAATTTACAGTTCATTTTTCAAATGATATTGAATACCAAATAAAAATATTCAATATTTCAACAATTTCATTATCAATACATTAAGTTAATTATATCCATTTTTATTTCCCCAATAAAACGTTTCTCTTACATGCTTCGGTAGTCGGCTTGCAATGGTCTAGTTGAGCGATATACCCAAGCTAGGTTTGCTATGCACCAATGTGTAGCAATTATGAAACGAAAATTACCTTACATTTTTTTGGGAGTTATCGGAGGCCTGATGTCAGGAGCTGATTTGAATGCCCAAGTTGATCCTGTTTCTTTGGGACAGGTCGGATTAGATCAAAAAGTAGCTGACGTTGATCTGTTGGCCGAATTAAACGAAGAGTATAGCACTCCAAAAGCGAAAACTCCTGCCAAGTCGTTAGATCTCGAGATTAAAGCATCGAATCTAACTATCGACTTAAAGAAGAATAAGCAGGTTGAATTTTCAGCACGAACTGCTTGGGCAACAAATTTCGTTTGGAAGTTTGGAGATGGAAGCACTATGAGTGGCTTTCAACATGTAAAACATGAATTCAAAAAGCCAGGTAAATACGAAGTTACCTTATTAGCCAGCAACAAAGAGCAAGTAGCCAAACAAACCATCGAAGTGAATGTGGTGGATAATTCGGCTCCGCTCGAACTGGAAGAAATGGAACATTATATTGTGTTTCCAGCTAATAACAGTCTCGAAGTCGATATTCAACTCAACCTACCTCGCAAAGAAAAACACCTCTTATTAGAAGTGAAAAACGTGGAAGGCGAACGTGTTTTTGAATATGAAGTTGGGAAAGTCCGTAAAACCGAACTCATCCATGTTGATCTTCAAAACTTAGAAGCAGGAAAATATTATGCTGTTTTGAAAGGAAGAAAATACAGCTTAGTTAGTCGCTTGACTGTTGCTCGTTAAGGCAGTTTCCGAAATTCTTCAAATACGCCCAATCCAAATAGGGCGAAATCGTACTTCACCGGATCTACCGGATCGAATCGGCTTAGTGCTGCAGTTAATTCTTCTGCCGCCTGCCAATCGTCCTGTTTCCGTTGAAGCAATCCGAGTTTACGGGCAACACCACCCGAATGAACATCGAGCGGACAAATCAATTGACTTGGATTAAAAACTGTCCAAAGTCCGAAATCTACTTTTCGAACATCCTTTCTCACCATCCACCGCAAAAACATATTCAAGCGCTTTGCAGCCGAATTCTTTGCTGGATCTGACACGTGTTTGGCCGTTCTTGAGACAATCTCATCCGCCAGAAAAATCGATCGAAACTGAATGATACCCGATTTCACATCCCCATTATCTGATTTAAATAAGTGCTCTAAAGATTTGTAATCGTGTGAAATCCGATTCAAAGCTCTTAGGAAATTCAAACAATCTTCCCCATTAAACGTACGGTGGACAAACTTCTGAAACGGCTTTAAATCCTGTTCTTGAAGGTTGCGAATGAAATCAGCTGGTGCTTGATCCATACGATCTAACAACCAATTGGCATTACGTATTAAAGTTACTCTTTGTCCCCACGCAATTGTGGCTGCTAAAAAGGCTGCAATTTCGATATCGAATGGATGAACAAAGCGATGCGGTACTGAAATAGGATCCGTTTCGATAAAGCTGGTTCGATTGTATGTATCAGCTTTTTCGTCGAGCAATGCTTTAAGTTCGGAATTTGAAAACGGCTTAATAGTCGTCATCGTCCCAGAAAACATCTTCATTTAGGGCATCCCAAGCCGATTCTTCTGGTGCATTAGGCAAGGCGTTGATGGCTTCAATTAATTCGTCGTGCAATTCATCTTGCAGTAAGGTATGTTCAACAACATCCAGCTCACCAGTGAAATGGAAAAAAATTCGATTCACTTTTTCATCCCACAATTTCTTCAGATGATCTCCTGTGATTTTATCGGCAGAAGAAAGATCGGCTAAGCACTGAGATATGATGATTTCTTTATTCGCTGGAACTACCCAAAAAATAGTGTAGCATTCACCAAATAATTCACGATCGCTCGATTCGTTGGTTAAAGCCAATGGCATATCATCAAAGTGAAAATGCGATGCTTTCAGATCTTCCTCACTAAATTTATAAGCTGCTTGCTCTCTAGCTTCACGCGTCGGCAAAAGAGTAGCCACGGGCAACATAGCTTTTAATACATCAAACGACTCAGACCAATGCGCTTCATCAAAATGAGCAATCCGCAAACCTTTACGGGCTACATTTTCGATTCGTGTATTTTTAAGTAAGGCAAAACCGGGAATTTCTTTGCCTTCGAGAAATGCTAAAAAGGGGCTGTTCATATCCGGCAAAAATATCAATTGAATTTGATTTAGCTTGTGCCTTGAACAATAAGTAAAAGTTTCTGTTTTTCGAGTATGTCAATTTTAATCACACCGTATTTGTTTTTGCTCACATTGATACACAGTTCTGTTTCGGTTCCTTCCGATATGAAGATCGAAATCAGCGGAATTCAAAACGCGAAGGGTCACATTCTCATTGCCGTGTTTAATCAGGCAGATGGTTTTCCGGATGAATCATCTAAAGCATTTCGCAAAGAGCGTATACCAGCCAAATCGGGAAGTATTTCTTATGTATTGACTGGACTTCCTGCGGGAAAATATGCCATTGGAATTGTGCACGATGAAAATGATAATATGAAGCTTGATACCGGTTTGTTTGGTATTCCCAAAGAAGGATTTTGTTTCTCCAATGCAGCAATGGGCACATTTGGACCGCCATCATTTGAAGCTGCTGCTATCTTACATCCTAGTAAAAATCAACCTCATAAACTGATAGTTAAGTATTGGTAAGGATGTGCTGAAAGTGTATATTGCCAGCACAAACTAGCTACATGAAGAAACGTTTACTTCCTACACTCCTTATACTGAGTTCAGTACAAGTATTTTCACAGGTAACTGTCAATCAAGCTGATATGCCATCTGCTGGCGACACTCTCCGTTTTAGTGTTGCAAATACATCTGGTATTGATGCAGGTTCGGGCGGTAGCAACCAAACATGGGATTTTAGCAATTTGCAATCTACATCTCAATTCGTAGATGAATTTCTTCCCGTTTCCTCTACCCCATTTACCTATGTAGCTACTTATGGATTTCCCTTTAGTAGCAGCTATTCGGATATGGGTAGATTAGACAATTCAGCTTTTCAAATTCCTACAATCCCAATTCCGGGATTTGAAATCTCCATTACCGATGTGTACAATTTTTACAAAAGTAACTCGGGAGATTTTTCTCAAATGGGCTTTGGTGCCAGCATCAATAGCTTCCCAGTTCCAATTCCATATAGCGATGCAGATGTGTTAGTTCCACTTCCACTTACATCTTCCAGTACAAACTCATCGGCATACAGCTTCAATATTCAAATTCCTACTCTTGGATATTATGGTCGCCAAGCAGTTCGAAATAACGAAGTAGATGGTTGGGGAACATTAATCACTCCATTTGGTACTTTTCAAACTTTACGTGTGCGTTCCGAATTAGTGTATACCGATACATTAGCAATCGATCAATTAGGCTTTGGATTTCAACTTCCGGAGCAATCAGAAATAAAATACAAATGGTTAGCTCCTGGTTATGGATGGCCATTACTCGAAATTACAGCTACCGTATTACCTTTCATTGGTACCGAAACTATTTCACGTGTGGTATATCGCGATGGAGTAGAAGATCAAACTGGATTAAATGATCAACTTCAATCAACAGATGTACTTCTTTACCCAAATCCAGCTTCGGATGTGGCTATTGTGAATGCTCATTTGAAGAAAGCAAGCACTATGTCGTATACGATATTAGATGCTATTGGACGAGTGATTTCTCAAGTCAACCGTGGAGTACAAGCAGCTGGAACATGCATGGAAATACTTCCACTAACCCAATTAAACTTGGCTGATGGAATGTACTTTATCAAGATTCAGGCTGGTACTGATCGTCCGGTTGTTCGACCATTGCATGTTAATAACCATTAGGTCCTAATCCTCGTACAAGCATTCCAAGCAGGTATTTTTGAAAAAGCCTATATGGAATGCAAACGAGTACTCGGTTAGTATTATTCTGTTTTTTGCTATTGCTGAACGTTCGACCTTTATTGGCTGATGGAGGCGCGCGCTTTGAACAGAACAAAGGACAATGGCCTCAACAAGTTCGTTTCCGTGCCGAAATTCCCGGCGGTGCACTATTCCTCGAGAAACAAGGATTAACCTATCATTTCCAAAAAAGTAATCACGAAGGACATCAACATGGCACGAATGAACAAGAACCTGAATTAATTCAGGGACATGTTATTCGAATGGAATTAATTGGCTCCGAAAATGAAGCCCGTTTTTCGGGTGAGAAACAGTTGCCTTATTATTCTAACTATTACATTGGAAAAGACCGTAAGAACTGGGCTTCCAACGTTTCTGTTTTTGAAAAAGTAATTAGCAAGCATATTTATTCGGGAATTGATTGGATCATTTACTCCAACCAAACAGGATTAAAATACGATTTTGAAATAGCGCCCAATGCCAATCCGGGTTTAATTAAAATGCAGTATTCCGGTGCCGATAAAATGAAAGTGGTAGATGGAAAATTACACATCTGGACTTCACTGGGAATGCTGGAAGAACACGCCCCAATTGCCTGGCAGATCATTGATGGGGAGAAAAAAGATGTGTCGTGTAAATTCGAACTCAACAATCAAGAAGTAAGTTTCAAACTAGGAAAATACGATTCCAACTTCCCACTTATTATCGATCCACAATTGGTTTTTGGAAGCTTTTCCGGATCAACAGCCGATAATTGGGGATTTACCGCCACATACGACAATGCTGGAAATACTTATTCAGCAGGAGTTGTATTTGGAGTTGGGTATCAAACAACGACAGGTGCATATCAGCAGAATTTTGCTGGAGGAAGCGGTTCTCGTCCGTGTGATATTGGAATTATCAAATACAACAATGCCGGACAACGTCTTTTCGCCACCTATTTAGGAGGAGCAGGAAATGAAATTCCTCAGAGTTTAATTGTAAGTAGTAGCAATGAATTATTCTTGTTTGGAACTACTGGCTCAAACGATTTTCCTACCAGTTCAACTGCTTGGCAACGCACTTTTGGCGGTGGAACTGATGTCAATATTTTAAATAGTGGAATTAAATTCCCAAGTGGTACCGATTTATTTGTCAGTCGATTATCAGAAAACGGGACTCAACTATTAGCATCTACCCTACTGGGCGGCTCGGGAAATGATGGATTAAATACAGCTTCACAGCTCCGTTATAATTATGCTGATGAAGCACGAGGCGGAATTGCCATCGATGCACAAAACAATGTTTACGTAGGTTGTAGCACTTCTTCAACCGATTTTCCTGTGCCCGGAAATGCATTTCAACCCACGTATGGTGGTGGTTCGCAAGATGGGATGGTGGTGAAATTTAATGCGAATTTGAGCACCCTTTTTTGGGGAACTTATTTAGGTGGAAGTTCTCCCGATGGTGTCATGAATTTAGTGCTCGATCAACAAGGAAATGTGTTTGTTGGTGGTGGTACAACGTCTATCGATTTCCCTACAACAAATGGAGTAGTTCAACAAACGAATGCTGGCGGACAATGTGATGGATTTATCACTGGAATTCGTCCAAACGGACAAAGTATTTTCGCTTCTACATTTTACGGAGCAGAACTTTACGACCAAGTTTATATACTCGCAACCGACCGTCAGAGTAATATCTACGTATTCGGACAGACCGAAAAAAGCGGGAATTTTTACCAATCTAACTTCAGTTTTTCGGAAGCCAACGGCAAGCAGTTCATTTCGAAATTCAACAACAGTTTAACCACACGAACTTGGTCAACTAGCTTTGGTAATGGTTTGGCGAAGCCTGATATCACGCCGAGTGCATTTACAGTGGATATTTGTGGGCAGATTTTTATTTCGGGTTGGGGAGGAGCGAATAATTCTTCAGCCAGCGGTGGTACATTTGGCGGAACTAGTGGATTAACCACAACTCCAGATGCATTTCAAACCTCAACCGACAACAATGATTTTTACCTGATGGTGCTCGATGAGGCAGATCAGAGTTTGGTTTATGCAACATTTTTCGGTGGTGCTCTGAGTTCGGAACACGTGGATGGCGGAACGAGTCGATTCGATCGGAAAGGAATTATCTATCAATCGGTTTGTGCTGGATGTGGCGGACACGATGATTTCCCTACTACTCCAAACGTTTGGTCAAATACGAATGGAAGTCAAAGTGGTTGTAATAATGCGGTTTTAAAATTCGATTTTCAATTACCGGCAACGGTAGCAAGTTTCACTTCACCACCCATTGGTTGTGCGCCGTTTACCGTTGATTTTAGCAATTCGAGCAGTTTTGCTACTTCGTATTCTTGGTTGATAAATGGTACAGAGTTTTCAACTTCCGAAAATCCTACATCAACCCTAACCAATCCGGGAGTTTATACCATTCAATTAATTGCTTCCAACCCGAATAGTTGCAATGCGGTTGATACGTTTACCAAACAAGTTCGCGTCGTTAATTCGACACACGATATTTTCGATTCACTTTCGGTTTGCTACTTGAGTTCAGTAGAATTAGGACCACCATTTCCGGTTGATCCGTATTATGAAGTCAACTGGAATCCGAGCATTTGGCTGAACGAAGCAACTGCTCAGCAACCAATTTCAACTCCTCAACAAAGCGTTAATTACGTTCTTTACTTATCACTTGGAACCTGCGCCGATACGATTGAACAATACATCGATGTGCGGCTTTCGGCTTTGGATGCCGGACCAGATTTAAATATCTGCCGCGGACAAACAGTTTCGATTGGACTTCCTGGTGATGAATCTGCCTATACATATCTCTGGTCGCCAAGCACACCGCTCGATACACAAGTTGTGGCTATGCCATTAGCAAGTGTGGATGAAAGTACGATGTTCACCTTGGTTCGTTCTCCAATTGACACCGCTCTAGGTTGTCCGGGAATTGATAGTTTACAGATAAATATTCCTCCTAATTCACCTTTAGCAGATTTTGAAACGGAAGTAATTGCTAGCTGTACCGATGTTAAAGTGAAAATCATCAATAACAGCGAATTAGCCGATACCTATAACTGGGCATTTGGAAAAGGTTCTGCTCCACAAAACGACATTGCCAATCCGGAAATTACCTACAATTACGGCGATACCATTCACATTACTTTGATAGTAAACAATCCTAATTGTGTCGACACATTGGAATTTGAACAGCCTTTAAAGGATTTGAGTGAGTATTTCAGTATCAATCATTCCGATTCTTTTTCACCCAATGGGGATGGAAAAAATGAGTGTTTTTCGCCTGCCTTACAAGATTTACCAGCACCCGATGATACTCGCTTTTTATCTTGTACATCGTTGAGAATCTTTGATCGTTGGGGAATTACCGTTTTCGAAAGCAATGAAACACCTGATGGTTGTTGGAATGGTAAAGCATTGAACGGACAGGATTGTCCATCGGCCACCTATTTCTTTGTGTTTAAAGGACAAGGACAGGAACTTCAGGGTTCGGTTGAGTTGATTCGAGAATAAGCTGAATATTTGTGTAAATTCGTTGCACGTATGAAAGCTATGCAACGCACACTACTCCTGTTTTTATTGGTATTCACAAGCATTACAGTTTGGGCTGTAGATGGATCGGTTTATCAACGAAGTGGATTTATTCCCAATGGTGGACAATGGCCATCAGCAGTAAAATATCGAATTGGTATTCAAAACGGAGCGCTATTCGTGAGAGATGGCGGTTTAACGTATGTGTTATATGATGGTGAAGCTGTAAAAGCAAAACATGATCATTCACATGCTGGAAATCACGAAACAGAGAACACTTCTGATTTAATTCGCCATCATGCTGTTCAAATGCAATTGATGGGAGCTAATTCTGGTATTCAGGCTCTAACCGAAGATGGTTCGACAACCCGATACAATTACTACCAAGGTAATATTCAATCAAAATGGGCAAGTGGGCTTCAGGCATGGAAGAAAATTAATTACCCTGAAATATATCCAAACACAGACTGGATCATATACACAGGAGCTACTGGAATTAAGTATGATTTTAACGTAAAACCCGGTGGTAATGCTTCACTCATCAAGATGCAATTTACCGGTTCCGAATCGGTGAGTATTCGAAATAACACCTTGTACATTCAAACAAGTCTGGGAGAAATTATCGAGCAAGCTCCTGTTGCTTGGCAAGAAGAAAATGGCGTTCGCGAATTAGTAGCTTGTTCGTTTCGTCAGAATCAAGATGGAAGTATTGGATTTGATTTAGGTCAATACGATCATTCGAAACTTTTGACAATCGATCCTCAATTAATTTTCGCCACTTATTCAGGTTCTACAGATGATAATTGGGGCTACACAGCTACTTACGATAATGCTGGAAATGGCTATTCGGGAGGAATTGTTTTCGGAGCGAATTTTCCAACTACAACAGGAGCTTATCAAGAGGATTTTGGCGGTGGTGTGTTAGATGTAGGTATTTTAAAATACAATCCCGATGGAAGCGATGCATTATATGTAACATACATTGGAGGTTCTAGTCCAGAACTACCGCATAGTATGATCGTGAATGAGTACGATGAATTACTCATTTTTGGTACTACTGGTTCAGATGATTTTCCAGTAACATCTGGCGCTTATTCATCAGATTATAAAGGAGGACCAAGTACTTCTTTCGATGGAATTACATTCAATGATGGATTAGATATGTTTGTTTGTCGCTTATCGAATGATGGCAGCCAACTATTAGGTTCAACATTAATTGGCGGTACTGGCAATGATGGTTTAAACGAGTCTTTAGCTGTAAACTATGCGGATCAAATTCGTGGTGCACTTTGGGTAGATGCAAACAACAATGTGTATGTGGGCACAAGTACTCAAAGCACCGATTTCCCTACAACTGCCAATGCTATACAACCAAATTACGGTGGAGGAAGTCAGGATGGAATTGTGATTAAATTAAATGGAAATCTGAGTCAACTAATTTGGTCTACATACTTAGGAGGTTCAGACGCTGATGGAATTTTTTATCTCGTTGTAGATACCGACGAACGTGCAGTAGTGACAGGTGGAACACAATCGAGTAATTTCCCTACTTCTGCTTCAGCTAACCAAGGAACATTTGGTGGTGACAAAGATGGCTTTGCATCGGTTATCGATTCAGCAGGAACAACTTTAATAGCATCTACATTCATTGGAACTGGTGGTTACGACCAATCTTTCATTGTGGGAACTGATAAGACAAATCATATTTATCTTTTTGGTCAAACCGAGGCAACTGGAAATACGTTTAATGTAAATACCGCTATTGGTGTAAGTGGAGGAAATCAGTTTCTTATGAAATATGATCCTTTGCTTACTACCATTGTTTGGTCGAATGCTTTTGGCTCTGCATCCGGTTCTCCTGATATCGCTCCTACGGCTTTGTTGGTTGACTTATGCGATAAAATATACTGTACTGGTTGGGGCGGTGTTTTGAATCCGTTTGGTCAAGGTACAAATGGACTCATTACCACACCCGATGCTTTCCAAAGCAGTACCGACAATAACGATTTCTATCTCTATGTGATGGATAATCAAGCTCAATCGCTTATTTATGCTTCTTTCCTAGGTGGCCCAAATAGTTTAGATCACGTGGATGGTGGTACAAGTCGATTCGATCGTAAAGGCGTAATTTATCAATCGATATGTGCAGGATGTGGCGGACAAAGTGATTTTCCGGGCATTACAGCAAATTCTTTTTCACCTACCAACAACTCGTTTAACTGTAATAATTTATTGGTGAAATTCGACTTCGAATCACCTATTACGGTTTCAGCTTTTGCAAGTATTACCGATCCAATTGGTTGTGCACCTTATACTGCTGAATTCAGCAATACGAGTGTAAATGCCGATTTATTTAGTTGGAGAATTGGAGATACCGAAATTTCAACCGCTTCTAACTTCACTTATACATTTACCGAAAGTGGTACGTATGAAGTTGTATTAATTGCGACAAGCAGTTTAACTTGTAATGCAGCCGATACTGTTTCATTAACAGTTGAAGTGATTTCAGACATTCAAGGAACTCTTCTACCATTAACAGCTTGTAAAGGAGATGAAGTAATTTTAGGTCCAGATGAATTTGATGATCCATATTTTCAATTCCGTTGGAATCCGGGAACAACATTAAGCGATTCAACAGTTCGAAAACCCACACTTATAGCAGATACTAGCCTTACTTATTCGGTTATCGTAAGCGTTGGAACCTGTGTCGACACGATTAGTCAGCAATTAACTGTTTATGGTACTGAACGAACTTTGTTAGGAAATGCTGAAGATTGTATTTACGATTCGCTTGAGATTGGTCCAATTGGAGAGTACATTCCAGGAACTACATTTTCTTGGACACCAGCTACAGGCTTGAGTTCTACTTCTGATCAAAACCCTTTAGCTTACCTTATTGGTGATAGAACTTATACTGTATTAATCCAACGACCTGAAGGTTGTGTTGATACGATGGATGTTCCTGTTAGTGCCCGTTGGGATGTGATGGATGCTGGTCCAGATGTGAATGCATGCTCAGGAGAACCCGCAACTATAGGTTTACCCGATTCACAAGGAAATCATACCTATGAATGGACGCCAACAGCTTTCTTAACAAATGAAACCTCTGCAACTCCTAGTGCAACTGTTTTTCAAGAAACACAATTTAACGTCATTCAATTTCCCGAAACGACTAGCAATGAATGTCCTGCACGTGATTCTTTGATTGTCAAAATTGTAGCTAAACCTACTGCTTTGTTCGGTTTTGAATTATATCCCGATTGTAAAGGAATGAATGTGGCTTTCAGTGATTCAAGTATTTCATCAGAGCAGTTATTATGGCTTTTTAGCAACGGTCAAACAAGCACCGAAGAAAATCCGCTGACTGTATTTCCATTTAAGGATTCTTTAGTTGTTCAGCTTATTGCCAAGAACGGTGAATGTCGCGATACATTTACATTTTCTCAGTACATCGACGATATCTCGAAATACTACAAGGAAAATAATTCCAATGCATTTTCTCCTAATAATGATGGAATAAACGACTGTTTTAGTCCGGCTTTGCAGCTAGTTCCACAACCTTGGGATATTGCATTTGTGCCTTGTTCTGATATTTTCATTTACAACCGTTGGGGTGAATTAATATTCTCGGCGGAGGATAACGACTCAGCTTGCTGGAATGGTAAAACCGAATCGGGAGTTGAATTGCCCGAAGGAGTTTATTATTACCGTTATCGTTTTGGAAGCACCGAACGTGCCGGATTTGTGGAGTTGAAGCGTCAATGATACAGCTTAGCAAAGAAGAATTATTAGGTCAAATTGACCAAACAACACATGTCGGCTTTATTCAACTACCGATCGAATGTTGCGATGAAGATGCGCATTTCTTAAGGAAGGAAGTGGTTGAAGCATGGTTGCGTTTGTTTGATGCGGCGAAACGTGATGGCTTAGAGTTGAAGGTGATTTCATCCACCCGAAATTTTGAAAGACAAAAGCAGATTTGGGAGAATAAATGGACAGGCAGAACCTTAACTAACGGACGAAATCTGGCTGAGGGAAATTTATCCGCTGAAGAAAAAGCAAGCTTGATTTTGCGTTATTCGTCTATGCCCGGAACATCGCGCCATCACTGGGGAAGCGATTTGGATATTAATTCGGTGGAAGAAGCATATTTCGAGGAAGAACGTGGAAAAATAGAATATGATTGGCTTTGCTTGAATGCTCAAAAGTTTGGATTCTTTCAGCCTTATACGGCAAAAGGAACTGGCCGAAATTCAGGATACGAAGAAGAAAAATGGCACTGGAGTTTTGCACCTGTATCGGTTCCGTTTTTAGATGCTTATCTAACCCAAATTGCCTATTCAGATATCTCTGGATTTGAAGGTTCTGACACTGCTGCTAATTTGAATGTGATTGAGAACTACGTGTGTGGAATTGCTTCTCCACGCTTTTCATCACCCATTTAAATACAACCGAAGCTTATTTATTCTGCTTCTTGATTCAAGCTTTTCTAAATTTGCACCATGCTCCGATTGAAAAAAGATACCGATCCTCGCTGGGCATATCTAGCAGGAC